>Ga0075029_100000124_pt1 | contig 36870 bp, 32 predicted proteins | sample LitLauG_LLR_2013_FD_71391 | JGI IMG/M metagenome (GOLD analysis project Ga0075029, IMG submission 71391) | Freshwater sediment microbial communities from North America - Little Laurel Run_MetaG_LLR_2013 | ecosystem: Environmental > Aquatic > Freshwater > Creek > Sediment | place: USA... | reverse complement strand
ACGCGGCCGATGGTGCCGACCCAATCGGTCTTTTCCAGCGCATCGACCAGCTTGTCCGCTTCCGTGGAGCCTGCGCGCTTCACGGCGTCGGCGATGAAGTAGACCTCGTCATAGGCGGTATATCCGGCATAGGAGGGGAAGTTGCCGAACTTTGCCTTGAAGTTCTGGGTGAAGGGCACGCTCTTCTCGGTCACCGGAACATTCGGCCCGGAAACACCCTGGTAGAGCACGCCTTCGGACGCCTCGTTGGTGTCCTTGCCGAAGGTGGAGTTGGTGGCCTGCGAGCTGATACCGAACATCGGGATCGGAACCTGCTGGTTCTTCCACTGCACCGTCGGCTGCACGCCGACATGCGAGATGCCCGTGATCATCACATCAGGTTTCACACCCTCGATCTTGTTGAAGATCGGCGTGAAGTCGGTGGTGTCGGGCGAGAAGCGGATATGGTCGAGCACCTTCAACCCGATCTTCGGCAGGCAATCCTCGTAGCCGACATCGAGCGGCTTGGTCCAGGCGGCATCCTCGCTCATGATGACGGCCGTCTTCATATGCTTCTGGTCGACCAGCAATTCCTTGGCGGCGTCGCAGACCGACAGCGCAAGCGCCGCCGAGGTCAGATAGCCGTGGAAAGTGTACTTGTTCTTCTCATAGTCGTTGTGGACGCTCTTGCTGATCTCGTTGGACGCAGCGCCCGGCGTGATGAAAGGCGTCTTCAGGCGCGAGGCCCAGGGTTCGAGCGCCAGCACGACTTCGCTGATATAGCTGGCGATGACGATGTTGACCTTGTCCTCGTTGACCGCGCGCTGGAAGGCGCGGACGGAATCAGCCGACGATGAGTGATTGTCGTAGGTGATGATTTCGATCTTGCGCCCATCGACGCCGCCCTTGGCATTGATTTCTTCTGCCGCCATTTGCGCGGCTTGCGGGATCGAAGCGCCCGCAATCGCCTGGGCTTCAGCGATGACGCCGATCTTGATGGGGTCGGCGGCAATTGCCTGACCGGGTGCCGCGAGCAGACCCAATGTTCCGAAAAAGGCCGTCGTTCCGAGCAATGACCGGAATAAGGTTGGACGGGATTTTGTTGTCATAACGTTTCTCTCCACTGCACATGGCCTTGGTCGGCCTTGAGGTTATTGTAGCGGTGCCCGCGCCCTCAGCAAGCGAAACCCCCCGCGGGGCCGCCTCGCCGCGGCAAAACCGGGAAGGTGAGTACGATCCTCTCGTCAACTTGTGAAGGCTGAAATTTGCTCGCATCGATCCGTGGGTTTGTTGCAGAGTTAAGATAGCCGAAATCAATCCGCGTCGTGGTCGCGGAACCGGTCGGCGTAAAGGAAATTTTCTCGAAACAATTCAATGGATTGCAACTGGATTTGAATCTCGTCGGCCAGCGAGCAAGCTCGAAATTGAGCGCAATGGTTGGCGTGGGACAACGGAGCAGGGTTTGGCGCAAGACTTGGGCAGTTGCCGACGCCTTCCGCAGGTTGAAGACGAACACACCCGGCAGGTGCTCAGGCAAAGATGCGTTCGTGATACGAAAGACTAACGCGTCATAATGATGCGCTTCGGAAGAGGCGGGCTAATCGTCGATGATCGCAACCGCCCGAGTCCAGCCCGCCGAGGCGCGCTCGATCTTCACCGGAAAGCACGACACCGTAAATCCGGTCGAGGGCAGAAGCTCCAGATTGTGCAGCTTCTCGATGTGGCAATAGCCGATGTGTCGCCCGGCCTTGTGGCCCTCCCAGATCAGGCTCGCATCCCTGGTTTCGGCGAATTTCTTCGCAGTGTAGACGAACGGCGCATCCCAGCTCCAGCCGTCGATGCCGGTCAGCCGCACACCGCACTCGAGCAGGTACATGGTGGCCTCGTAGCCCATGCCGCATCCGGAATTAACGAAATCGGGGCGGCCATATTTGGCGCCTGCGCTGGTATTGACCACGATGATTTCGAGCGGCGAAAGTGTGTGACCGATGCGGCTGAGCTCCGTCTCGACGTCCTTGGCAGTGACGACATAGCCGTCGGGAAAATGACGGAAGTCGAGCTTCACGCCGGGCTGCAAGCACCATTCGAGTGGGACCTCGTCGATGGTCCACGCGCGTTCGCCCCGATTCATGGTCGGATGATAATGATAGGGCGCATCGAGATGGGTGCCGTTGTGGGTCGATAGCTGCACGCTCTCCATTGCCCAGGCCTGGCCGTCCGGCAGATCCTCCGCCTTGAGGCCTTCGAAAAATCCGAGCATCCGCGGCAGGCTCTGCTGGTGATCGAAATACTGGATAAGCGGATTGATGCCCGGTGGATCGGCCGGCACGTCGTTTTGCAGCGGCACGGAAATGTCGATCAGCTTTCGCACCATGGCGCTTCCTCTCGTTTCTTGTCTTGTCCGGTCCGGCCCATTTTGAATTGCAAAAGTGTCCGCGGCAACGGCATGCAAAATGTCAAAACAGACCGCTGGACGTCAATGGCCGTTACTTCGCCGCTCGGGCCGACTGCGCGCCCAGCCCGGACAGGGAAGCCGACTATTTGGCCGGCTTTACGAATGATATTTTAATACTCCCTTGATAATTTCGGCCGATTTGCGATGCGGTGCCATGGTGCGCCCGCACGTTTCGCCGGCGACACGGAGCCGAACACGGGATTATTCAGGCTCCAGGGCCAATTCGGAACGGTAAAAGACGGCATCGGTAACGGACATGAATGGAGCGCGCATCGGACTCGCGGTCCTTCTAATGGCAGCCCTGGCGGCCGGCTTCTCGTTTTTCCGCAAGGAGGCGATTGCCGATTCGCACCGGCAGGCGCGCCAGCTCGTGTTGCACTATACGCTGAGCAGGGTCGACAACCCCATCATCATTCTCGGCGACAGCATCACTGAAGCATCCACATTGCCTCGCGAGCTCTGCGGCCACCCAATCGTAAATGCGGGCTTGAATGGTGCCTCCACCGCAAGCGACCTGGGGACGTGGCTGGCCGAGGCGCTGGATGGAAGCAGGGCGGCCGGAATCGTCGTTGCGCTTGGCACCAATGATGCCTTGAAGTCGGCAAGCGCGCAGAGCTTCGAGGCAAATTATGCCGCGCAGCTCGGCCTGCTCGCGCAAGTCACCGGTCATCTCGCTGTACTGGCGATTCCCGGCATCGACGTGCGGGGGCGCATGACTGCCGAAATGCAGGCGGAGGCGATGGGCAGGATCAACGGCTTCAATGCCGCTTTGCCTGCGCTGGCTGCGAAAGCGGGTGCTGCTTTCATTCCGCTGCCTTCGATGCAGGTACCTCACACGATCGACGGCGTCCACCTGAACGCGACAGGTTACGCGGCGTGGGACAAGGCGGTGCTTGCGGGAGTATCGACCGTATGCGCAGCGCATTGAAGCCGACGTCGAGCGAGGCGGGAAACGGCCCGGCGAACAAGCTCCTCGGGCTGGAAGCGCTGCGCTTCCTGACGGCGTTTGCGATCCTGGTGTTCCATTATCGCCATTTTGCCTTTGTCGCGGACGAGCCGGTGGGTCTCGTGCCGGAGCGGCTGCCGCTTTATGGAATCCTGCAAGTTTTCCACGACTTCGGGGCGTTCGGCGTCTGGATCTTCTGGTGCATCTCGGGCTTCATTTTCTTCTGGAAATACCGCGATCCGATCGCCGATCGATCGATCGGCGGCTGGAAGTTCTTCGTGCTTCGCTTCTCGCGGCTCTATCCGCTGCACCTGATCACGTTGCTGATCGTGGCGCTGTTGCAGCTGGTCTATTTCGGACTGCAGGGAAGTTTCTTCGTCTATCGGGAAAACGACCTGCCGCACTTCCTTGCCCAACTGTTCATGGCAAGCGACTGGGGTATCGTGCACGGCGACAGCTTCGACGGACCGATCTGGTCCATCTCGGTCGAAGTGATGGTCTATTTCCTGTTCTTTCTGATGTTATTGGGGACCAGGTCGTGGTTTTTGAACGTGGCCGTTATCGTGGCCTGCCTGGGTGCCGCGAGCCTGCACGTGGGCGCGCAAATCACAAACTGCCTGGCGCTATTCTATATCGGCGGCCTCGCCGCGATGGCCCGCCGGGCGGTTGCGTCTTCGAGCTACGGGCAAGCGATCGAAAGCCTGGCCTGGCTTTTCGTTGTCGTTTTCCCGCCGCTTGTGGCGAGCCTTGCACGCGACCAGCTCGATCGGTTCGACCTTGCGCTGTTCCTGGCTTACACGCCGGTTCTGCTGTTTTGCCTTTCTCGCGATGTCATGTTGCCGACCGCGGTTCAGAAGGCGGTTGAGGCGGCCGGAAACATGACCTATTCAAGCTATCTTTTGCATTTTCCGATTCAGCTCGTGGTCATGATTGGGTTCACGATGGCGGGAATGGCCGTTCCCCTTTATGACGTCGGGTTTTTCGCGATCTATCTCGCAACGACCCTGCTGGCGTCGTATTTCACCTACCGTTCTTTCGAGGCGCCGGCGCAAAACCTCATTCGCGAGGTCTTGCTACAGACGGGGAGCAGGACTGCGGCGCTCGGCCTCACGAAATAGCAGCGTCGCCGAACTGCTTCAGTTCGGCGAGAGAAACTTGCGGAAGAGGGGTGCGGCGCGCGAGACCATATAAATCGATCCCGCGACCGTAAAATGGGAGCTGTCGAAATAGAGCCAGATTGCATCTTTGTCGACCGGACATCTGGCGTCGCAGAAATAAACCTCCGGCCGCAACAGCTCGACCTTGTCGGGCCATTTCGCCTGAATGCGCGAGAGCATCTGGTCCATTGAGGCGTTGGATTTTTCGACCTCATCCCGTGACCTCTGCCGGCATGGCGGTTGCGGTGCGTGGGGAAGAGGGCCCTGCAACAGTCGTTTGCGATTGATCACGCAGCCCGCGTAGACCTGATTGCCGATCAGCAGGATACGATGACCGCGCGCGATGATTTTCTCGAACGTTCGTTCAAGCGCCAATTCAAGCTTGGCGAAGGAGCCCGTCCGCGGAGGCAATTTCTGCTCGGATTCGTATTCGTAATCGATCGTGGCGTCGTCGTAGTAGGCCCATTTCTGGGTGTAGATGACCGGCAGGTCCGTTTCGGCCAAGCGCTTCATGGCTTTGTCGCGCACTTCAATGCATTCGTCGCGCCGCGTGGCCTTCAACGCAACGCCATCGAGAGTAGGGCATCCGGCGCCCGCCAACGGTTCCAGGCCGATATTAAGTTCCTTGAGGAGTGGCGACAGGCCCGCGAAAAATTGCGTGGCAAGCGAGTCGCCCAGTAGCTGCACGCCGATGGGTCCGTTGACCGGCTCAAGGTCGCGGCTCGATGGAAAATCCTGAAGGTGCGCCAATTCGGTCTGGGCTTCCGGCAGGCGCCAGGCGAAGCCCTTCGACAGGAACGTGGTGTGGGTGACTGCCACAAGTCCAAGCACGATCGACCAGAACGCTGCGGCATTTTTCCAGAAGTTCACAGGCGGCGCATTCGAGGGCTGGATAAAGCGCTGCTCGACGAAGAAGTACATCGCCGTGGCTATGCCGACCATCACCGCCGTCATCGTGACGATGCCGCCAAGGTGGTTTACGACTTCGCCGAAGATGAATCGACCGAAGAAGATGACGGGCCAATGGCAAAGATAAAGCGAGTAGGAAATGGCACCGAGGCCGATCATCGCGGGATTGGTGATGAGGCGAGCTGCGCGAGTCCTGCTTCCGGTCCAGATCGTTGCGGCTGCGCCGAGACAGGGCAGAAGATATGCCAGCTCGAGATGCGGCAAATCCGATCTGAACAGTAATACGCTTGCGATGACCGCGATCAGGCCGGCGGCCGAAATCGCTTCCGCAGCCGTTCTGCCGAGAACCGGTTTGGCTTCGAGTTGCAGCACGAGGGCGCCGATTGCGAATTCGAAGATGCGGAAGGGCATCAGGAAAAATGCCGCAAGCGGATCGGCCCTGGCGATGACGACGGAAGAGACCAGCGAAACGAGTCCGGTGGCGGCGATGATCTGGAAAGTACGTTTCAGCCGCCATGCGAAAGCGATGAAAAGCGGCCAGAACAGATAAAATTGTTCCTCGGCCGACAGCGACCAGCAATGCAGGAGCGCGAGCTCGTCTGAATTTGGCGCAAAATATTGATGGGATTCCCGCCAGTACTGGATATTGGCAATCGACAGCAGCGCATGCGTCCCTTCCTTGGCAAGATCATGGAACATATCGGGCGCGCACCAGAGAGCGCCGATCAGATAGGTCGCAACCACGGTGAAGATCAAAGCGGGGTAAATTCGCCGGGTACGACGTATATAAAACTGGCCGAAGGAGAAGCGGGAGCGTTGCAGGTCGCGGAGGATATTGCGGCTGATGAGATAACCCGAGATGACGAAGAAGACGTCGACACCGACGAAACCGCCCTCGAATCCCGAAACCTTCAGGTGGAACAACACCACGCTGGTGACCGCAATGGCACGCAGGCCTGCGATTTCCGCGCGAAAGTGCTTATCCATCAACGATTTTCCTGCCAGCCGATGCGGTGAAACCCATTTTCGGGCTTCCTGAAATAGCGGTGTTGTCGCAGCGCCGCAAGCTCATGTCTGCGCGGCCTGGAACCGCTGGTTCGACCAACCACTGTTACGACGAAGTGGCGGCCGAGCGCTCGGTCAGAAGTTTCCAGAGGACACCATCGCCAAGACGTACGGAGACGATGCGGAACGTGAAGTAGGGAATGAGGATCAGCAGCAACAATACGCCCGTGGCCAGGACTTGTTGCAAAGTGCCTCCGCCGATTTCGCTGATGACATCTCTAATTTCCCGTCCGTGAAAGAAGCCGGCGATGATATCTTCCAGCACCGCCAGGAAGCCCAGAAAGACAAGGAAAACGACCGATTTTTTGAAAATGTCGAGAAGCAGGACGGCGGGACCGCCCTTTCGCTCGCCGACTTTGAGCGCATGTAAAATCAAAACGAACTTTCCAAGCACCAGCGCCTTGATGGCTGCGATACCAAAAGGCGCGAACTCGATACCGTCGCTGCGAAGAATGGCCGCCTTGTAGAACAGCAGCGCGCCAAAGCAGACGAACAGATAGGTCGAAATCATGGAGTATTCGAACAATTCGTGCCCCAGTCGTTGCTTGAGCGGTACCCGCTCTTGCGTGACGGGTTCCACCGCGATCGGCGGTTCCGACGCTGTCGGGATGGGCGGTGAGCCTGGTCGGAATAGCCGCGAAAGGGCAGGTACGGCTCCCGCGTCGGTCCACTCGGCCATGCCTTGAGTCCAGACAAGGCGCGATTCACCCGACTTCCCGATCCGCCGGGCCAAATCTTCCAGCGTCGTTGGTCCTACCGTCTCGTCATTTTCGATGTAATACCAATTGGCTTGCATGAAAGGTTTCCCTCGTCCGCCGTTTGAGGCGTCACGATAACCTTCAGACCCGCCGAATTAAACCTCGGCCTGGCGTTCATTCACGGCCAAGGCGAACACCGGCATACCATTTCGACGCGATGGTCTTGCTGCCCTTCTTGCGCTCGACCGGCAAGCGTTGCGGGCGCCGCGTCAGGCGAGCTTCATCAATTTGAGCGCCGCAAGGCCGTTCGGACCGTAGGGATTGCCGAGACTTTCGACCATCTCGAAATGATTGAAGTTCGGCGCCTCGATCAGATCGACCGGTTTGCCGGCCGCTTTCACCGCAGCGGAAAAGTCGCGGGACTGGCGCTGGAACTCCGGCGTCTCGTTGGTACCGTAGGTGACGGTGATCGGTGCGCGCAGAAGATCGATATGCCGCTGCGAACTCAAGGCCTGCTCCATGTCGTCGTCGAATTTGATGTAAGTGCCGCGGGCGGAGAGCCGCGCCGGTTTCAAGTCGAAGATTCCGCTCATCAACAGGCCGCCCGCAATCATGTCAGCCGGCAGTCCGAAATCCCTCTGCCAGTCGGTCACCAGCGCGACACCGCAGAGGTGACCGCCCGACGAATGGCCGCCGACGTAAAACCGCTTGCTGTCGCCGCCGAAGCTCGCCGCATTCCGGTAGACCCAGGCGATGCCGCGACGCACTTGATCGGCCATCGGCCTGAGATCGCCATTGGCGGCGTTCGACTGGATGAAGTCGAGCGCGACGTAGTTCACGCCGGCATTGACAAAGAGATCGGCGGCATAGCCGTTGTTCCTCGCATTGCCCAGAAGCCACGCGCCGCCGTGGATGTTTACAAAAATGGGGGCGTTGGGCGTTTTTGCCGGATAGAGGTCGAGGGCTTCGATCAGCGTAGGCCCATAGGCGAACCGCTTTGGCTCACCCAGGCGAGCGCGCGTCGTATCGCTGCTTGAGGCAAGGCGTTTCAGGATTTGGCCAATCAGAGGTGCGTAGGCGGATTGGTCATAGGCCGCATCCAGTTCGACCTGGTCCATGTCCATCCAGACCTTCGGACCTTTTTCGTGCTGCGGCGGCCCGATCGGGCAGCCCTCGGCCAGCGCCGGTGTCGCGGCCATAGCGGCCGCCGTGCCGAGCAGGGAGCGGCGCGATAACAGGTTCAAATCTTTCCTGTGATTTTCGGGCAACGCTTTTCTCCTCGCAGCATGAGTCTTGATTAGCCCGGAGTTGTCTGGGGTTTCGAGTGGGAGGAACACGCAATCCTCACGCCAGCGTCACCATTCCAGCCCAGAACTGCTGCTTTTGCGTGCTGGCATCGATGTCGTACTTGCGCGCGAAGCTCAGCATGCCGTCGCTGCCGATGCGATAAATCACAATGGCTGCGGGAAGCGTGGTGACGTCGTTGCGTTGGCGTATCGGCATCGGCCACACCGATGCGGCAATGAGGATTTTTCCTTCCGGATCGATTCCGAAGGTGCGCAGATAATTCGCATGAGCGTCCGCATTCTGGATCAGCGTCGGCTCGCCGGTGGCCTGATCGATCGCGAATACTGCGACCGAGTTCTCGCCGCCCGCGTATACCTTCTTGCCCTCGAAGTCGGTCAGCCAGAAGGCGCGATTGGTCAGGTAAACGAAGCGTCCATCGGGACTGACGTGGATGGGGCCTGCGGCCTGCCGCAGTTTCGAGGCGGGATCGCTCAGTGTGTCCTTGACAAAGATCGGATCGCGCGAAAGGCCGGTCGCGGCGTCCCGCTTGTAGACGGCAAGCCTGTTCTGGCTTTCGATCGAGACATAAACCCACGGCTGGGTCGGGTGGAAGTCGAGATGCCGCGGACCGAAATGCATGCCGTCGCCGGGCGCAATCGCAGCGAGGTTTTTGAGCACGCCGTCCCTGAAAGTGAAAACCTTGAGGGAGCCTGGATCGGCCGGGTTGTCGGTGGGAGCATTGTTACCGCGCGTTACCAGGATGACGTGATCGTTATCCGGCGTGAGGCGGATCTGGTGGGCAAAAATCCCGCTGTCGAGTTTTTCAGTCTGTTCGACGCGATCGCCGATCGTGCCGTCCGCCTTGATGCGGTGCACGGTCAGACCGGAGGGATCGTTGTAGGCGATGAGCAGGTATTGACCCGTCATGTCGACGCTGGTGTGAATCGGGCGCGATGGCAGCGTGATCGTTGCGCCGTGCGGCGCGAGCGCGCCGGTGATTGCGTCGATTGTGAAGGCATTTGCAGTATGCGTGTCGCCTTTGGTGCCGGACGAGCCGGGGCCGCCATTGCTGGAAACGACGTACAAATATCGTTTCGAAGGGTGCGGCCAGGCGTATTGAATGTTGGCGGGGGTCGAAATCGTCCCCTGCCGTTCGAGCGTGGCATTGTCGACGTCCACACTGTAGAGCGTCAGTTCCGGTCCGACGGCGGAATAGAAAACGGACTTGCCTGTGGAATTCATCGCAAGCGAATTCTTTGGCAGAGCGATGGCGCCGGCAAGAAGTGCGGTGAACGTTCGACGATCGACCATAGGTGCCGTCTCGCTTGGGTTTGCGGCTTGGCAGAGCCCATAGCAAGAGGCAGGGAGCGGGTCAAAAGCCGCCAGCCATGATTTTTTAACCGAGCGCGTGGATTTCCCGAGGCAGATGCGCCGGTTCGGTTGCCGGATTTACGATGCGTCGCACAATCAGGGCAGCCACGATCAGTGTGCTTGCAAGGCCGAGCGGGACTTCGAAGAAGGGAAAGGCGATCAGCAACCCCATGGCGCAGCCGAGCGCTGCCAGTTCGCCGCGCCGAAAACCCCCCGCAAGGCCAATTCGCAGCAGGAAGCCAACGGGAATTGCCAGCACCATCAAGTCGTAGAGAAAGAGATAGGGTGTCAGCAGCAGTGTTCCGGCACCGAGCGCGGCAGCTTTCAGCGCGTAATCGGCGCGGCTACGCCACAGCATGGCGGTGCCGGCCACGACGAAGCCCGACACGATCCAGTGGAAAATCCATGCCAGCTGCTCGCTGCCGCCGAAGGTGCGCACAAGACCGAACACGCTTTGCAGCTTGTAGAAGGTGGCGCGGCCTTCGGTGAAGAAGGCTTGCGAGAACATCGGCATCCAATGGAAGAATGCCTGCCAGCTCTCGGCACCCAAGGCAAGCCACGATGTCAGCGCCATCACGACAGTCGTGACCGCGGCCGCAAGGAACGTCGTCCATTGCGATGCCGCGATCAACGCGAGCGGAAACAGCAGGCCATATTGCGGCTTGTAGGACAGAAGGCCGAGGCAAATGCCCGCCAGCGCCGGCCGCGCCGGCATCAGGACCAGCGTTCCGCCAAGCAGCGCGGCGGTAAGGAAGCCGTTCTGCCCAGCCATCGTGTTGGCAAGCACGACGGGAAACGCTGCACCAACGATCAGCCCAAATCGTTGTCCCACAGCGCCGCGCATCATCGCCAGATAGGGCACGAAGCTTGCGGCCGCCCAGCCGACAAGCCCGTTTGTGTAGGAGAATTGAGCTAGTACCATCGCGATGAAGAGAAACGGCGGCGGATAGTGCCAGGCGTAATCGCCGGGATAGTCCCGACCGAGCATCGCGACTTGCATCTGCTTGTGGATGCCCCAATCCCAGGCTTGTGCGGGATATCCATCGAGCGCCAGCCTGCCCGCGGCCCAGACGTTGACGAAGTCGGTGGGGATGAGATGGCCGTCCGCATCGACCAGCCAATCATGGGCGAAATAAAGCGATATCAGCATCGCGGCGTTGAAGATGGCCAGCACCAGGCAAGTTTTCGAAAGCGCGGCTGGGACCGCGTCTCGTGTGGCCGCATCTGATCCGGATGTCGATGGACATATGTTGATTAACATATGTCATGACTACCGCACCCGGTCTTGAAGAAAGATGAACCGGAAGAAGGTAACGGCCGTAACGGCAGCGCAAGTGTTTCGTTAACCATCCTTAAGGAATCAAGGATAGAAATAGAGCTCGCATACAACTTTAGATTGGATAAGCCATGAGCGACGCTGAGGCTTTGGCCCACGAAATCGAGGCGCTGACGGCAATTCAACGAAACGCCTGGCGCGAGCTGGCCGGCCCGACGCTCACCACATTCGACCGTCGCGAGATTCGGAACCGGATCAGGCAGGCCGAAGTCGATTTGCGGCACTTTCTCGGCATCAGAGCGGAACGTCTGCGCTCCAGGCGACGGCCGGTCGAGCCGGTCACCGACAGCCTGGCAAGGCTGGAGTTCCGCTTCTTCAGGCCTCGCCTGGCGCTAGATTTCGAAGACGTCGGTGCTTCTGCGCGCCATTTCGCGTAAGTCGGCAAGCGTTCCGCGGACCGCGTTGCAGCGGCCGCAATATATCTTGGCGAGGTCGGTTGCATTGTCCGGGTCAATCGCCTTGATGGACAAATTACCGCACTCGTCGCAGACGATCTTCAGCCCCGATCGTCTCTCGCACGGCTGCTGGTCGGGATTCATGGCTTTCTTCCTCAGCCGATGATCGCAGGCACAAAGCAGCCAAGTGTCGCAAACTTCAGGGTGAAGCGGGCGAAGCTTTGGCGAAAGCCAATTCGTGCCAGAGCAAGGCGAGCATTCAACCCGGCGAGCGGGTCTCTGCGGCCGGCAATATAAGGTCCGTAAAGAATGTCGCGCTGACGCTCGATCAGCTTTCCTGCCAGCGTCACACCAAGGAAAACCGCTCCGGGAAATATTATGAATTCAAATATCATGTTCGGCCCCCGCCGTTATTATTGGGGCCATCCAATACACCTAAAATTTTAAGGTTCGGGTCGCGGGCAGGGCCACAATCAAGCGATCGCGTTAACGAAGCCTAAACCATGCCGAAACGGGCAGCGACGTAGCTACTTGCCGCAGGCAAGGGCTATCAACGCCCCGCTCGGGTCAAACCGGCATCTCCGACAGGTTGTGGCGAAGCGGCATGTTTTTGGCGAGTTCTTCCCTGGGAATTCGCTTCTTCACCTCGAGCTTTCCGTTTTCCACGCGACTGATGTAGCAGTCGATGATCCCGACGTGATCCTCCTTGCGGATGATCTTGTCGCCTTGCGGATGCGCCAGTGAATTGGTCATCTGCATCCCTTCGAGCGCCCGTATCACGCCCTCGACATCCTTGCGGGTCTTGTAGCCGGACGCTTCGATCGCCTGCTTGAGCGCGAAAATGTCCTCCCAGGCCTGCCAGCCGTGGCTCTTGTCCATCACGCGGGTACCTCCGATCTCGCGCGCATCGACATCGTCGATGCCGATCCGCTTGTTGAACTCCCGGTGGAAGCCGTCATCCTTGGCCTTCAGCTGCCGCGGAAAATTCTCGAAGAAATACACGCCTTCCGCCGCGCCCTTGATGTCGTCGGGCGCAATCGCCTCGATGCTGGCCGACGAGGAATACATCTTCATCTTCTTGTCCAGGCCCATGGTCTTGGCCTGGGTGTAGAACGCAACCGACAGCGAGCCGATGAACGCCGGCAGCAGCACCTCGGTGTCGGAGGAGATCTGAGCCAGATATGGCACGAAATCCTTGGCATCGAGCGGAACCGGAATGGCGTTCAGCACCTTGCCGCCCGCCCGCTCGATATAGACCCTGGATTCCTGTGTCGTGCTCTGGCCCCAGGCATAATCGGCGTAGATGATGGTCCAGACCTTGCCGAAGTTCTCGACGCACCACGGCAGGCTGGCGGCTGCGATCGAATAGGTGTCGGTGCCGGTACGGAACGAGAACCGCGTGCCCTTGCTCCCCGTGGCCTCGGTCGCCTCGCCGGTGGAGAAATAGATCGTCTTCAGTTCGGATGCGATCGGAATGGCTGCCAGCATCACGCCGGAGTGGACCGAACCCACGATGAACTCGGCGTTGGTGCGCTGGATCAGGTTGCGCAGCTTGCGTGCGCCGCTTGCCGGGTTGGATTCGGTATCTTCGGTGGCGAGTTCGACCTTGCGCCCGGCAATCCCGCCGCCCTGGTTGATGAGGTCCACTGCAGCCTTGGCCGCCTTGTCGTGCCATACGCCCCACGACGATATCGCGCCCGTAAGATCGCAATGATGCCCGATCACGATGGGACCGGAAGCTTGCGCGAACGCGTCGCGCATGATGGTGAGATTGGCGGTGCCGGCTGCGGCGCCACCGGCGAGCGCGCATTCGAGAAAGCTGCGCCGTGAAAGTCTCCTGGCCATGATCGGACCCTCCCTGGGATCAGTTTTATCCTATTGCGACAATCCAAGATAGCGGTGCACAAGTTCGGGCCGGCTTTTGAGGTCGTGCGACGCACCCGAGTAGACGATGGACCCCTTTTCCATCAGGAACACGCTTTCACAGAGCTTGAGGGCGGTCTCGACATTCTGCTCGACCAGAAGGATCGATACCCCGCTCCGGTTGATGCGGTGGATTTCACGCCTGATCTGCGACACCAGGCGTGGCATGATGCCTTCCGTCGGCTCGTCGAGAATGATCAGTCTCGGTCGCATCATCAGGCAGCGTGCGATTGCGAGCATTTGCTGCTCGCCGCCCGAAAGCGTGTTGCCGGCCTGCCTCAGCCGCTCCTTGAGCCTCGGAAAGCAGGTGAAGACATATTCCTCACGATCGTGGTCGCGCTTGCCGGTGACGCCGATATTCAAATTTTCCAGAACCGAAAGATTGGGGAAAATGCCGCGACCCTGCGGAACATAGCCGATTCCCTTCCCGGGAATTTCGTGGGGCGGATAGCTCGAAAGATCGTGCTCCTCGAACCTGATCACGCCGCCCGTCTTCGACACCAGTCCCATGATTGCGCGCAGCGTGGTGGTCTTGCCGACGCCGTTGCGTCCGAGCAGGGCAGCCGATTCCCCCGCCTTGACCTCGAGATTTACGCCCTGGAGGATGTGAAGCTTGCCGATGTGGACGTGAACGTCCCGGAGGCTAAGCATTCAAGGCCTCCTCCATGAAATCTTCGTCCTCGGGCCGGCCAAGATAGGCCTCGCGAACGCGCTCGTCCTCCGCGATGGCAGCCGGGCCGCCGCTTGCCAGGATCGCGCCTTGCGCCAGCACGGTGATGTCGTCGGCGATCCCGAATACCACATCCATGTCGTGCTCGATGATGATGAGATCGATGGTCCGCGCCATCTCGCGGATTTTTGCAACCGCCCGGCCGGTTTCCGCAGGACTCATGCCGCAGGTCGGTTCGTCGAGCAGGAGCAGGCTCGGCTCGGAAATAATCGCCATCCCGATCTCGAGCATCGCCACGTCGCCATAGGACAGGGCGCCGGCGGGGCGCGCGGCGAGATCGGCAAGCCCGATCTTCTCCAGCGTCTCTTCGACCCGCAATCCGGTCTCCTTGTCGCTCGTGGCCGGGCGGAAGGCGTGCAGATAGCGATTGCGCGCCTGCCTCGTGATCCAGAGATTGTCTGCAACGCTCAGGTCTGGAAATACGCTCTTGACCTGCAGCGTCCGCTTGATCCCCAGCCTGCTGATGACGTGCGGCCTGCAGCCGGTAATGTCGCGGCCGCGAAAGAATATCCGGCCGCTGTCGGGGCTCAACAGGCCCGTGACCAGGTTGAAAAAGGTCGTCTTGCCCGCGCCGTTCGGGCCGATGATGGCGTGGACCCTTCCCGCGACAATGGCGATGCTGAGATCGTCGACCGCGACAAGTCCGCCAAACCGCTTGGTCAAATTCTCGGTCCGCAGAACCGGCTCGCTCGTGACAGCTTCGCTCATGACGCACTCATGGCTCTGCCTGCAGCGTCAACCGCCGCGGCGCCGACTGTCCCGCATCGCGTTCGTCCAGTCGGTTGAGCCATCCGTTGCACAGGCCGACGATCCCCTTGGGCGCGTAGATCACTGCGAGAATGGCCAGGAGGCCAACGATCAGCGAATGGTGTTCCCAGTGGCTGGACACGATTTCGCGGATCACGATGAACAAAGCAGTGCCGACCAGCGGGCCGAACAGGGTGCCGGCGCCGCCGACGATGGTCCAGACCACGGCCTCGCCGGAAACCTGATAGAACATGTAGGTGGCCGAGGCGTAGCGGCCGAAGAACGCAAACAGCGCCCCGGATACGCCGGCGAGAAAGCCGGCCATCACGAAGGCGATCAGGCGCAGGGCGTAGACGTTGAGACCGATCAGCGAGGCCCGCAGGTCGTTGTCGCGGATGGCCAGAAAGCCTTTTCCGAGCGGACTATTGATGACGCGGTACATCAGGAAAAGACAAAGCGAGACCACCGCCAGCACGAAGAAATACTGCAGCGTGGGATCGGTCAGGCTGAACACTTTGCCGCCGAAACTGACGACCGGCGGCAGGGTGAAATTAATTCCGTCGTCGCCGCCGGTCAGCGGTTTCATCGAAACCGCGAGGAAATAGAAGATCAGGGAGAACACCACGGTGATGATTGCGAAATAATGCCAGCTCAGGCGCACCGCGAAGACACCCGAAACCAGCGCCATCGCCATCGCCGAGACGATCCCCAGCCCAAACGCCGGCCAGAACGACAGGCCGAAATGATCGATCCCAAGCGCCACGCCATACATGCCGAAACCGAAATACAGCGCCTGCCCGAACGACAGCAATCCGACGTAGCCGAACAGCAGATTGACGCTGGATGCAAACAACGACCAGATCAGGATTTCCGTGATCACGCTGACCCAGAAATTGTCGATCAGCGCCGGGATCAACCAGGGCACCGCGATCAGAAATGTCGCGCCAGCCGTTGCCAGGCCGATTTCGAGGGCGCGCCGCCTCATTTGACAAAACCCTTGAATAGTCCCTGCGGGCGCAGCAGCAGCACCGCGCTCATCAGCACCAGCGACGAGATCCGCGCGATTGTCGGGTCGGCGACGCTCTGAATGAGCCCTTCCAGGAACGACAGCAGGACGGCCGCCGCCACCGTGCCGGGCAAGTTGCCGAGCCCTCCGATGATGACGGCCATGAAGCAGAACGGCAGCACATCGACGCCGCCCCGAAAATCCACCGTTGTGATCGGGGCGGCGACCGCGCCGCCAAACGCGGCAAGCGCGAAGCCTATTCCGAAGGTCAGGACATAGACGCGCTTTGCCGGGATGCCCATCGCAACTGCGGTGTCGCGGTCATGCCGCACGGCCCGCATCCAGATTCCGAGCTTGGTGTGTTGCAAGAAAAGGAAGAAACCGCCAAGCGCCGCCAGCGCAACCGCAGCCGCGAACAACCGATAAATCTCGTAATCGATTCCGAACAAGGGGATCGTTCCCTGGATCGGCGCCAGCATGCGTCGTGGCGTCGCGCCGAAGGTGATCCGCACGATCTCCTGCAGGATGAGGGAAAGGCCGAAGGTCGCCACGATCGAGAGTGCGGCTGCGCCATGGATCGGTTGAATGACGATGCGCTGAATAATGGCGCCAAGAACGAATCCGATGACGGGCGCGACCAGAAAGCCGATCCAGAAATTGCCGGTCACCGACAGGCTGAACCATGCCAGCACGGTACCGACCATGAAGAAGTCGCCATGGGCGATGTTGATGATGTCGAGCAGACCGAAAATGACGGAAAGACCGAGCGCGATGAGCGCAATGATCAGCCCCCAGATCAGCCCATTCATCGCCAACAGTAGTACCGTGTCCCTCATGGTCGACCGCGATCCATGGCGTTAACCCAAAAATCCGCTTCGATAGCTTCCGATCTTCAGCACGTCCATGCAAGAGCAAAGACCCGTCGGCAACGACTCCAGGACAGAATTGGGCCGCGTACATTCAGTCGGGCACACTTGCGGCAGGTGCGGCATAGCCATCAAGCCCACCCGCCGGCACCATGTGCCGGTCGATCTTCAATTGTTCGGGCGACAACCCGAGCGCGAGGCCCACGAGCTGCGGAAGGTGCAAAACCGGCATCTCGAGCTTCCGATCAATGTCCTTTTCCATTTCAGCCTGAAAACTGTCGAGCACGGTGTGACAAAGCGGGCAGGGCGTGACCATGGTCGCCGCGCCTGCAGCCTTCGCCGCCAGGACGTGTTGTCCGGTCAATTTGATCGCAACCCTCTCGTCGTGAGCGGCGGTATGGAATCCGCAGCATTCGGTGCGACCGCTATACTCAATAGGCTGGCAGCCAAGGATTTCGGCAAGCCGCTCCAGCGCACGGTTATTCCGGGAATCGACAAACCCGTAACGTGCTGGCGGACGGGTGATGTGGCAACCGTAGAAGGCTGCGACCGTCAGACCGGAGAGCGGATTGACCACCTGCCGGCGCAGCCGCTGCTCGCCGATATCCTCGTGCAAGACCCACAGAAAATGACTGATCTTCGTGCGTCCGCTGTAATGCAGGTTTTCTTCGGCGAGCCTTGCATTCACAGATTCGGCCAGTTCCGGATCGCTGACAAAGGCTGCATGCGCATCCAGCACGTTGAGTGTGCAGGTATTGCAGATCGTCATCAAGGGCAGGCCATGGCTTTCGGCCAGGGCCAGAATGCGGACGTTGAGGACATAGAAACCGGCCGGATCGATCGCCCGCAATTCGCGCGCCCCGGTGCAGGTGGCCTGTTCCAGTTGCAACAGGTCGAGCCCGAGCTTTTCCGCCACAAGGTGGGTCGCATCGTTGAGTTCGGCGCAGGTGCTGCGCGCAGAACAACCCGGGTAGTAGGCAAATTTCATGGCTTGTCCGCCTCATTGCCCAGAATGCGGCTGGCGGCGCCGGCGGCGCTGGTCTTCAGGCCGAGCAGTGTCCTGACCGGCTTGATCTTGCCGCGGATGAATAGCCGAAATATGCGCCGTAGATTGCGCAGGCTCCGCAAGCCCTGAACCCTCAGGATCAGTTCGCCGGGATCGACCCGGCCGCGGCGGGCAACGACCTCGCGCAAGGCGAATGAATGGGCGGCCATTTCGGGAACAAGCTGGGCCGCTTTTGCCTTTAGCGGCTCGATCACCCGGCTGACGATCGGAATGCTAGCCGGGCAGACCTCCTCGCATTTGTAACAGGACACGCAGTTGAATATCCCTGTCAGTTCGAGCGATCGCCTGACTTTGTCCGGACTGTTGCGCGGATCGAGAGCCGTCTGGCCCAATTGAACCAGCGGCGCGGGGCCGGCGAAATCGGTCAGGTTTCCAAGTCCGATCACCGGACACGCCGAGTAACAGCACATGCAACTGATGCAGTCGAGCGCCTTGGAGGCGTCCTTCATCTGCTTGTGGGTCAGCGGCTCGGGGAGTCCGGCGTAAGGCTGATGGCGCTCGATCCATGGCTCGAGGCTTGCGACCTTTTCTTCGTAACGGGTGCGATCGACGACGAGATCCCGAATGACGGGCAGGTTGCGCAGCGGCTCGATGACCATGTCCGGCTCGACCGATTCCCAGCACGCTAGCACCTCGCGGCCGTTCATTCGCACCGCGCAGGTTCCGCACATTTTCGATCCGCAGAACCATCGAAAGGCGAGATCGCTCGCCGCATTCTCGGCAATCCAGTTCAGCGCGTCCAGGAGGCGCATCCATTTCTGGTAAGGCACCTGAAACTCCTGGCAGACGTCATCGCCGGCCGAGACCTCCGACCGGCGGACCTTGACCGAGAGCAGATCGCCTTGTGTCAGGCGGGAATTGCGCGCGGCCAGGGTGTCATGCCGTTCGGTCTGCCCCAGCCGGCGGCCGTCGAGTGCAGATGCGGGCGCTTCAGCGTCGCCGGGAAAAACCGACATCACCAGGCGACCTCGAGGTTGTCCTTGCTGGAAAAGCCCGGCGTGAACAGCGGCAGGCTATAAGGCCGCTTCTCAAATCGCAGGCCGTTGCCGGATTTCTTCAGAACATTGGCAGCGAGCCAGCTGTCGTTATCGGTAAGCGGGAAATCCTGCCGAATGAATGGCCCACGGCTCTCCTTGCGCTCGAGCGAGGAGTGGATGACAAGCTCGCAAACGTCGACCATGTTCATCAGGTCGATCGCGTCGAGCCACTCGTAGTTGGCCGATTTTGCGGTGTTTGCGATCTTCATGCCGGGCAATAGCTCGACGCGAATCCGATCAATGTCGTCAAGCGCCGATCGCAGGTCGGAGGCGTTTTTCTCGACCCCGACCTTCTTCCACATCACAGCCCGAAGCTCTTCCTTGAGTTTCCCGGGCGCAGGCCCGTCGCCGGACGAACTGCGCAGACGGTCGAGCCTGCTGCATTCCGCCTCCATTTGCTGCTGCGGCACCGATGCGGCCTTGATGTCAGCGATATCCCGCGCGACGCTCTCGGCGACCGTTCGGCCGTCATAGGTTGCAAGCCCGATCAGACCGTTGCTGTGGCCGCCGACACCGCCCGCCGCGTAAAGTCCGGGAATCGACGAGCGCATGGTGTTGGTGTCGACATCGATGCCGCCTTGCCGATAGTGCGACGAAACCGCCGTCTCGGCCATGTGTGCAGGAAAAGGCAGGCCGAGCTGCCGGAACGTCTTGCCATAGGTTGTGTATTTCTCCACTTCCGCCGCATCGCACTTGTCGAAGCCTGCGTAGTAGCCGCCTTCGTAACGCGCCCTGCCGGCACGAACCTGTTTGACCAATGCTTTCAATTGCACCGTGTAGGGGCCGAAGGCCAGTGGATCGTCCTGCTGCTGGTTGAAAAACTCCTCGCCCGCCGAATTGAGCATTCGCGCCGACTTTTCCGAGCCCAGCATCGGGTTCGGATAGATCTGCATTCGCTGCCAGCTCGGCGGGTGCGCCAGGTCATTGGTGTGCCACCACTGCATTTCCATGTTAAGCAGGGTGGCACCCAGCCGCCAGGCCATCGCAATGCCGTCCCCCGACATTTCCCTTGTGCCGGTGGAGCGGGTATGCAGGCGATCCGAGTAGCCGGTCGCCAGAATGACGGCGCGCGCCATCACGGCCGTATATTCGCCCGTGATGCAGTTCAGGCAGAAAACCCCTCCGACCGACCCATCCGGATTGCTCAGGAGTGCAGTGGCGACTGTCTCCTCCATTCGCGCGATGCCCGCCTTGATGACCTGTTTGCGGCGCAGGTCCATGAAGGGAACGCCCGAACTGCCCTGAACATTGGCGGCGATGCTGCGGATCTTCCCTGGGCTCGTGACGATCTCGCCGCAATCATCACGGCGAATGTAAAGGCCGGCTTCCTCCAGTTCCGGATAGTAAACCTTCTCGAGCCACTGGCCGCACCGCTGTGCCCAATCCTGATCGATCAGGAATTGATTATGGTACTTGATCAGGAACTCGGCTGTGTTGCGGGCATTCTCGTCGCTGTTGCCGAGCGCGCGGCCGGAGATCACGAGATTGCCTGCAAACAGCGACGCCCCGCTCTTGCCGACCAAACCCTTGCAGATGATCAAAGGCTTGATGCCCTGTTTGTTCAGGTTGAGCGCAGCATAGCAGCCTGCCGCACCTCCTCCGATTACAGCAACATCGGTCGTTATGACCTGCATTCGTCGTCCTTAAATTCCGGGCTATTTTCGTCCACTATGCGCCAGATTTCCGCGAGAGGAAGCCTTCCTGGTGTTTTTTTACGTCGAGGAAACGCTTGATGGCGTGTGCGGCCGGGGCGAGGAAAGCATCGCGCCACTCCAACTGTCGCGCGTGGCTCCATTGACGCTGCCATCATTGCTTTTCGGGCAACACTACACGACGAAATTTACCCGAAAACGGTTTTGAATCGGGCATCGGTGCGGGAAAATTGTATACATCACGATAGCCTTGGCCCGACGGAGACCGGGTGCATTGGAAAAAGTCGTGCATTCCAGGTTATTGCTGGCTTGTGGCCTCCTGGGGTCGATAGTTGTGGGCGCGCGGGCTGCGGACCTGCCGGTGAAAGCACCCGCGCCGGCGTCGCCGGCGCCATCCTGCTTTGCCAGTCCCATCAGCTATTTCGAGGCGAGCCCTGTCGAATGCCCGCTGACCTGGAACGGCATCAATCTCTATGGGGCCATCGATACGGGCGGGGGTTACCAAACCCATGGCGTGCCCTTCAACGCTTATTACCCTAATGGCGTGGAAGAACTGATCTCGAAGAACAGCAATGGCGCGCGCTACACATTGCTCCCCAACGGGCTCGGTCAGTCCCACATCGGCATCAAGGGAATCGAGCCGATCGGCGGCGATTGGTCCTTCTTGTTCAACCTGCAGACCGGATTTGATCCCTACAGCCTGCAACTTGCCAACGGACCGAAGTCGCTGGTGCAGAACAACACCAACCCGCTCGATGTTCAGAGCGCAAACGGCGATTCAAGCCGCGCAGGACAAATCTTCAACACGGTTGCCTACGGAGGCTTTGCCAACCCGGTATGGGGGACGATTACCGCTGGCCGGCAAGACTCACTCATTCTGGATGGGCTGGGCCGTTACGACGCCATGGCCTCTGCGCCCGCATTCTCCGTGATCGGAGCTTCCAACACGGCGGGCGGCTCCGGCGACACGGAGGACGCGCGCTATGCAACGTCAGTCCAGTATTCAAAAGGCATCGGCGGATTTCGGCTGGCCGCGCTTTACCAGTTCGGCGGCTACAGTCAGGGCAACGGATCCAACGGCGCGGTCGAAGGGCAGTTCGGAGGCGACTTCGGAGGATTTTCGTTCGACGTGGTAGCGAGCAAGGTGAGGGATGCGGTGTCGCTGTCGAACTATGCCGTCTCGCCGCTCCCCGCCGGCGTTTCCATCGACAATCTGAAAGCGTCGCTTTCCAACAACACCAGCGGCGTCATCATGCTGCGTTATCACTACCGGACGGTCACTTTCTACGGCGGTTTCGAGGTGATCCAGTTTCAGAACCCCAGCGATACCTATCCGCAGGGCTTTACCACCCTGGGCGGATATACCGTGCTTCCGGGTGCGGTAAAGACCACCGACTATGACATCGCCAAGATCCTGCGCGTCTCCTGGTTGGGTGTGAGGGTTGCGGTTCGCGACGATCTGGATCTAGCGGGCGCGGTCTATCACTATTGGCAGAACAACTATAATACAGGCACCTGTACCAATGACGGGCTCTCGGCTTCGAGTTGTGCGGGCACGCTGGATGCGGCTTCCGCCATGATCGACTACCGCATCACCAAACGATTCGACGCCTATGCCGGCGTGATGTGGTCGAGAGTTTCGGGGGGCCTTGCCAGCGGATATCTCAACTTCCAGAACATCGGCCCGACCGTCGGTCTTCGTTTCATTTTCTAGAGCGGAAATGGAGGCGCGACGACAGCTATCGCGGTGCCAGCGCCGCTATTTCGTGTACATGGGCCTTGAGGGCGCAGACGGGGTTGCTGCTGCGGGCGAAAGGTTGAATGTCAACCAGACGTTCCAGCCCGAGGGCCGATTTGCCGCGTCGAATTCGCCATAGCCTTTCAGATTGAGATAGCCCTGCCATTTGTCGCCGATCGGAAAAATGTAGCCGACCTGCGGACCGACGCCGAGCACCCGGGACTGGAAGCAGCCGACGCGATCGCCGGAGCCGCTGTCGCAGCCGATCTCCTGATAGAGGTAACCCACCAGGCCGACCTGCCACTGCTTGGTCAGGAATTGCGATGCGCCCCAGTCGAGGTGCATGTCGACGCCGTTCTGATACTGGGTCGCGGGATTGATGAAGTTGTATGTGAATCCGAGCACCGCGGAAAATTCGTGCCCGGTCTTGGGGTCGAAATAGGTATAGCCGCCACCGGCGTCGATCGCCCAGTGCCCGATTCCCAAATTCGCAAGACGGGACGACTGGTAGGCCCCGGCGGGAAGATCCGCGGTCACATAGGTCATGTAGTTGTTGACGCCTGAATTCCACTTCAGCGCAAACTGAGGAACCAGGTCGCCGAAAGCCGTCAGCGAGCTGTTGATGTTGTCGGAGAGCGAGAAGGGAACTGTGCCACCGCCCGGTCCCGTCACCGTTCCCGTGAACGATCCCGCCAGCGATGTGGAATTATTGCCGTAGGCTGCCAACATGCTCGCAGATGCCTGACCGCCCAGCACCGGCGTTGCAAAGACATACGTTGCCGCGACGAAGCCCAGGTTGACGTTGGCATTGACGCTGGCGTTCACCGTCGCGGTGAGATTGACGGGTATTTGGCCTATCTGGGCCGCCCTCGCGAGCGCCACGTTGCCGCTGGCGGAAACCGAGTCGTGGTAGAAGATTTCGGTTACCGACCAGCCTGGCGCCTGTGAAGGAACGGCCGCGAGGCTGCCGAAAAATCCCGGGATCCAGAAGCTGACGCCGCCCTCGTCGGCGCGAGCCGCCAGGGTCGAAGCCGCCAGCAGCGCGGCAAGTGTCCCGACGCGAAACAGATGCTGAAAAAATCCCAGGCGCTGCATATGCCGATACCCCCCGATAGCTGTGGAAGCTCTGCACACCGGAGAATCCATCATGCTGAACAGGTGCGTTGTTCGTCCACGCAAAATCGGCATCATTCGACTTTGCGCGGCGTTTAGACGGCGACTGTCTCCCCGATGTCACAGCCGTCGTGCCGATCGCAGTCAGTAAATACCGCTTGTGGTTACAAAGACGGCAGGCGCGATTGCGTTGCCGCCGCAATTTGGCCGCGATTGATCAAGTGCTGGCGCGACGCAATGACAATCTCAACGCAGCACGTGCCGCGGCAGCCAGAGCGAAACTTCCGGGAGGTAGGTGACGAACATCAGCACCACAAACATCACGGCATAGAACGGCCAGATCTTGCGCATCACCTGTTCGATCGTAACCTTGCCGACCGCGCAGCCCACGAACAGGATGGCTCCAACCGGCGGATGGCAGAGGCCGATGCCGAGATTGAGCAGCATGATCATCCCGAAGTGAACGGGATCGACGCCAAAATTCTGCATCACCGGCAACAGAATCGGCGTCGCGATCAGGATCGAGGGCGCCATGTCCACCAGCGTGCCAAGGATCAGCAGCAGGATGTTGATCAGGAACAGGATGACGTATTTGTTGCTCGAGATCGACAGGAAGAACGCGGTCATCTTCGCCGGCATCTGCGTCAGCGCCATCACGTAGCCGACACTGGAGGCACAGGCGATTAGCGTCAGCACCATCGCCACCGTGCGCAGCGTCCGGTGCAACAGGATGGGCAAATCGCGCCAGCGATAGTCGCGATAGATGAACATCGTCACGAAGAACGCCCAGACGCAGGCCACCGCGCCGGCCTCGATCGCGGTAAAAATGCCGCCGAGAATACCGCCGAGAATGATGACGAGCGTGACCAGCCCCCAGGCGGCATCGATCGTGATCCGCACCGCGTCTTTGGCCGGCACGGTCACGCCGTGCGGGTGCTTGTCGCGATAGGCGAAGACAAGGCAGAGAATGATCAGCGAGAAGCCGAGCAGAAGTCCGGGAAATACGCCTGCCATGAACAATGCGCTGATGGAGATCGTGCCGCCGGTTGCGAGCGAATACAGCACCGCATTGTGGCTCGGCGGCACCAGCAGCGCCTGGACCGAGGAGGTGATGGTGAGGTTGGTGGCGAAGACGCGCGGGAATCCGGTTTTCTCCATCTGCGGGATCATCACCGAGCCGATCGCGGAGGTGTCGGCCACCGCCGAGCCGGAGATGCCGCTGAGAAAGGTGGTGGCGAGCACGTTGACGATCGAAAGTCCGCCGCGAACGCGGGTAAATCCGACCAGCACATCCGCGAATGCGACGAGCCGTCGCGCCATGCCGCCTTCGGCCATGATCGCGCCGGCCAGCACGAAAAACGGGATCGTCAGCATCGCCACCTTGCTGACGCCGTCGGAGATCTTGAGCATGACGGCTTCCAGGGGAATGCCGATCGACCAGGCGCCCGCGATTGCCGCAAACGCCAGCGAATAGGCGATCGGCATGCCAATGACAAAGCAGAACAGCATGGTGGCAAGCAGAACGAAGATATCCATGTCGATCTTCTTTCCGATCACTCGAACGGAGCGGCTTCGCCGTGCCGAAGGATCGGGTCGGGCGGCGCGCCGAGAAAAACCCGTTCGATGATGAAAAGCAGCAGACAACCTCCGCCCACGGGGATTGGCAGATAGGTGACGCCCACCGAAAGGAAGGGGAAGTCGGCAATCGTGTTGTGCCAGGTCACTTCGACCAGCCGCTCGCCCCACACGATCATGAACAATGCGATCAGCGCCATCAAAAACTGTACGAAGAGATCGAGCGGTTTGTGAAATCTCGCCGGCAACTGGTTGGCGAAATAGGCGACGTTCATGTGGAGGTTGAGGCGGTAGGCGGCAGCGGCCCCGATGAAGGTCAGCACGATCGTCAGGAGAACCGCCAGCGGCTCGGGCCATGACGCCGCGCTGTTGAGCACGTAGCGGGTGAACACCGCCCATGGAATGACCGCGGAAATCGACACCAGCGCGACGGACCCGACGATCACGCACAGCAAATACAGAACATCCATCGCGCGGCGAAACGCTGCTGCCATTGCCTGGGTCCCCTTCGATGATCGTCACTGCGAGGAGCCTGAGCGACGACGCAATCTGGCACGGTGTTACTTCTGGATTGCTTCGCTTCGCTCGCAATGACGCTGCCCGTTGCCTAGGTCCCGTTGACCATCATTGCGAGGAGCGCGAGCGACGAAGCAATCCATAGTTCTCGGTCGATAATGAATTGCTTCGCTTTTGGTGGCAATGGCGGAAGATCAGAACCATAAAGCGCGGCCTCACGCCAACGCCTGAATGCGTTTGATCATGTCCTGGTATTTCGGGCCATATTTGTCCCATACCGGTTTGACGGCGTTCTGGAACGGGCTCTTGTCGGCAATCTCGACGATCTGGCAACCGGCCGCCTTTGCCTTTTCCATCGCCTGCTCCTCGTACTTCTTCCAGAGTTCGCGCTCCTCGAACTGCGCCTCGCGGGCAAATTTCCTGATGAGATTCTGGTCATCGGCAGACAGGCCGCTCCACGCTCGTTTGGAAAATACCAGCACTTCGGGTATCACGAGGTGCTCGGTCAGGGAGTAATACTTCGCTGCCGTGTAGTGATTGGAGAACACGTAGCTCGGCGGGTTGTTCTCGGCGCCGTCGATCACGCCGGTCTGGAGTGCGCTGAACACCTGATCGTAACCCATCGCGACACCGTTGCCGCCGAGCGCATTCATCATTTCGATGAAGATCGGATTGCCGATGACGCGGAATTTCAATCCCTTGACGTCCTCGATCGACTTGATCGGATGCTTGGAGTTGTAGAGGCTGCGCGCGCCGGAATTCATCCAGCACAGCCCGACCAGGTTGGCGGTGGGACTCGCCGTGATCTTGTCGAGCAGTTCCTGCCCGATCGGCCCGTCCATCATCTTTTCGGAATGCGCTATGTTCTTGAACAGGAAGGGCATGTTGACGACGTTGATGTCGTCGACGATCGGACCCATCGTTCCGGCGCTGACGCGCAACAACTGAATGGCGCCGATCTGGGTCTGCTCGATGGTTTCCTTCTCACCACCGAGCTGCATCGACGGGTACATCTGGACCGAAAGCCGCCCCTCGGTTGCGGCCGAAAGTTTCTTGCCGAGGTTCTCGGTCGCAGCGACCGTCGGATATCCCGGAGGTTGAACGTCGGATGCCTTGAAGACCGCCCTGGTCTGCGCGCTCGCCCCCGATACCGGCGCAAGCGCGGCGGCGCCGAGGGCGGTGCTCACCTTGATGAAATCGCGGCGTCGCATTTTTAGTCCTCCCTTTTTTTCAAGATTGTAACTGGTTTCGATCATCCAGGAAGCCCGCCCTTGCGCGCATTTCCTGTTGTTCGGCGTTCGTTAATAAATCGGCCAGTGCTTGCGCTTGCCGCGGGTAGGATGCTGCGGTGGCGATTGCCGCGGTATAAAGCGTAGAGAGATCGCAACCCCTGGGCAGCGGCCCCGAAAGCTTTACCCCCTCGGTATTGATGATCTCGGTCGATTGCGTGCAGCCGATCGGCCGCGCCGCGTTGCTTTCGGCGAGGTGGCGCATGGCGGTTGCGCCGTTCGGATGGATCTTCAGTCGTGTTGCAACTGCGTCGGCGATGCCCAGTTGCTGCAGGACCTTTGCAACATGAATGCCGGCGGTGGACGATTTTGTATCGGGAACGAAGATGGCGTCAGCGCCAAGCAGCGCATCGCGCAGGCTTGCCGCATCATCGACCGATAGAGGGGGATCGGCAGCGCGCACGGCCAGCGCCGTTTCAACCCGGCCAACATCCGTAATCGAAGCGCGGGCGAGGAGGTGTTCGCGCGCAAGGTCAGCGATCAGCGCCGAGGTGAGGATCACGAGGTCCACCTTTGCGCCCTGGCGCAATCTGGCGGCCATGGCGCCGACCGCACCGAACTCGCCAGCGATGTCGAAGCCGCATCTCTCCCTGAAACTTTCGGCAAGGCTTGCCACCAGGCCTTGCGCCGCGCCGCCACTTAGAACGTTCAGGTTTGTCATTTTGTCAACTCCATCGCCGCGATCAGGCGCTCGCGCGTGAGCGGCAGGTTGCGAACGCGCAACCCCAGCGCATCGTGGACGGCATTGGCAATCGCCGCCGTAACCGGGCCATGCGCGGCCTCACCGGCGCCGACGGGATCGACGTCCGGCCGCGAAATGACTTCGACATCGACATCCGGCACTTCGCTGAAGCGGAGGATTGGATATTCGGTCCAGGAATTGCTGGTGATGCGGGTGGAATCGAAGCGAACCCGTTCCTTGAGCACCCAGCTTGTGGCCTGGATGGCGCCGCCCTCGATCTGGTTGATCACGCCGTCCGGATTGATCGCTTCGCCGACGTCGACCGCGACCGTCAGGCGCTTGACGGCGATATCCTCGGCGCCCTCGACCTCGGCGATCACGGCGCAATAGGCACCGGTGTTCTTGTAGCGGGCAAAGCCGAAACCGTAGCCGGTGCCGTCCCGCTTCGCGGGCTTCCAGTTGGCGCGCTTTGCAACCGCACGGATCACGTCCACGGCGCGCACGTCCGACAAATGCCGCAGGCGGAACGCAACCGGGTCTTCGCCGCGCTCCGCGGCGAGTTCGTCGAGAAAGGATTCGATCGCAAACACGTTGGCTTGCGCCCCTAACGTCCGCAGCGCCGAGGTACGGATCGGCATGGTCGTCAACCTGTGGCACTCGATTTGCCATGATGGAAAATCGTAGAGCGGCACGGAGTTTCGGTCGGCCCCGCCGCCATTGGCTTGCGGCGGATTGGTGGCAATCGCGCGCGGAAACGGATTTGCAAGTTCGCTTGCCGCAAGCAGCGCCGGCAAATTGGCGCGTCCCGGCCGCGCAGTGTGGCCGTTGCCCCAGAGGCTGTGACGCCAGTCCACGATCTCGCCAGTCGCATCGAGATCGGCCTCGATCTCGATGGTCATCGCAGCTCCGAACGGCGCGTGCGACATTTCATCGGCGCGCGACCACTGCACGCGCACCGGCCGGCCGCTGGCCGCTTTCGCCAGAAGCACCGCGTCAAGCGCGACGTCGTCGGCGGCGTTGTGTCCGTAGCAGCCCGCGCCTTCCATGTGTTCGGCGATTATGTTCTGAAGGGGAATCTTTAGCACCAGTGCCAGATCGGCACGCAGCAGATAAACTCCCTGGCTGTGGGTCCATACCTGGACGCGGTCGCCGGTCCACTGTGCGATCGCCAGCGACGGCGCGATCGAGCCGTGCGCGATATAAGGGCGGGTATATTGCCGTTTGATCGTGCGAGCTTTCGCAGGCTGGGATGGCGCCTTCTTGCTGGCGATCACGGTCAGTTCGGAAGGCTGACCCTTCAGCCAATCGGCAAGGGAATCTTCATTGGGCAGGGTTTCGCGCGAACGCCATTCGGCGCCCTTGCGCAAGGCTGCCAGCGCCAATTCTGCGCCACCTTCGGTCTGGCTGACGATGCCGGCAAAATTGCCATCGCGCACGATCGCGACCAGTCCGTCAAGCTGGCGCGCGGCATCCTCGTTCAACGCGATCAGCGTCGCGTGGGAAAGCTCGGAGCGCAGCACGCGACCGTGCAGCATGCCCGGCAGCGCAAAATCGTGAATGAAGCGGGACTTTGCAAACACCTTGTCGGGAATATCGAGCCGCCGCACGGAATGACCCGCAAGCGTCCGCTGCGAGGCCGATTTGGCTACCGCGCCCGGCGTCGCGTCGCGATCGAGCGAAACTTCGGCTGCGAGCTCCCAATAGCTGGTGGAGACATTGCCGGGTCCGGAGATGGCGCCGTCGCTGATGTCGAGCACATCGGTCGCAACCCCAAGGCGCTCGGCGGCAGCCGAAATAAATATCTGCCTGATCTCGGCACATGCATGCCGGATCGCGCGCCCCGATTGCTGCACGGAAAGACTTCCCGAGGTGACCCCCTCATTGGGGCTTGTGGCTGTGGACGCGCGCACCATCCGCACCCGGGAAATATTCACATCGAGTTCATCGGCAGCGATCTGGGCGAGCGCCGTGACGATGCCTTGTCCGATCTCGACCTTTCCGGGAGAGACCGCCACCTGTCCATCCGGCGAGAAACCGATCCAGGAAGACAGTCTTGGATTTGCCGCAAGACTCGGCGGCAACGCGGGCCCGGTGGGGGAGGGGGACTTCTCCGTCATCGCGGCTGCATCTCCGCCGCTGCGCGCAACACGGCCCGCACCATCCGATTGTGCGAACCGCAACGGCAAAGATTGCGGTCAAGCGCGGCCTTGATTTCTTCGCGGGTAGGATCGGGATTGCGCTTCAGCAGCGCTGCCGCACTGATCAGAATGCCCGATACGCAATAGCCGCATTGCAGCGCCTGCTCGGCGATGAAGGCGCGCTGCAAGGGATGCGGCCGTTCCGCATTTCCCAGACCCTCGATGGTCACGACCTCCTTGTTCTCGGCCGACCACAGGGGTGTATCGCAGGCGGTCACGGCGTGGTCGCCGACCATGACATTGCAGGCGCCGCATTCGCCGGCGCCGCAACCGAAATGCGCACCCATGATGCCAAGCTTGCCCCGCAGAATTGTCAGCAGCGATGTATCGGGATCGGCATCGACGAAGACCTCGGTGCCATTGAGACGAAATCGGATACCTGGCATTACGATCGGGAACCCTGGTTCACGGCTTGTCGGCGAAACGTTTGACGACCTCGGCCCACTTCACAATATCGCTGCGCAGGAATTTGTCGAATTCCTCAGGGGTCATCGACATCGGCACGGCGCCCTGGTCGGCCCAGAGTTTCACGATTTCCGGCCGCTTGATGGCGGCGTTGATCGCAGCGTTCAGCCTTTCGATGACGGGCTTTGGCGTACCGTTGGGCGCCATAAGTCCGAGCCAGATGGTGGCTTCGTAACCTTCCAGGCCAGCTTCCTCGGCCGTGGGCACCTCGGGCAAGACGCCGGAACGCGTCTTGCCCGAGGTTGCGAGCGCGCGCACCTGGCCCTGGTTAACATTGGGGGCCATGGTCGTCACCGAATCGATCATCATCTGCACCTGTCCGCCGATCACGCCGTTGCGCGCTTCGCCGCTGTTGCGATAGGGCACGTGCACGAGATCGATGCCAGCCATGGATTTGAAGAGCTCACCCGCCATGTGGTAGGGCGTGCCCTGGCCGGACGACGCGTAGTTCAGTTTTCCTGGTTGGGCTTTGGCAAGCGCGATGAATTCCTTCAACGTCTTTGCGGGCACCGAGGGGTGCACGACGATCACGAGATCGGCAACGTTGATCGGCGCGATTGGGACCAGGTCGCGCATCAATTCGTATTTGCGTTGCGGCACCAGCGATTCATTGGCGGTCTGGGTGTTCGACATCATCAGCAGCGTGTAGCCGTCCCCTGGCGACTTGGCGGCGTCCTGCGTCCCGATCACCGCGCCGGCGCCCGGACGGTTTTCGATCACAAAGGGTTGCTTGAGATCGTCCTGCAGCGCGTTGCCGAGCACACGCGCTGCCACGTCCGCAGGTCCTCCCGCGCCGAAGGGAACGATGATGCGGACGGTTCGCGCAGGATATTCCTGTGCGCGACAGCTACTGACGGAAAAAGCCTGCGCCGCAAGCAGGACAGTCGCCGATAATACATAGCTCCATATCAGCGGCGCAGATCCCAAGATGGTTGTGCGACCCGTCATCTTCACCTTCTTGCTCACTTTTGCGGACGCGAGGCTGGCCAAATCCAGCGTCCGGGTCTAACAGTCAATTCAGACTACCGGCAAGGGGAACAAGCCGTCGACATGGACTCATGCTTGGCCGCAGGAATAAAATATCCTCATCAAGTGTACGAACGGCCGCAACGGGCCGACAGAGTAATCAATGAAAATCAGAAAAGTCTCGCGTCGTGACGCACTCAGGCTGGCCGGCGGATTGCTCGCGGGCCCGGCATTTTCTGCCCGCGTCCTGGCGCAAGCACCTCCGCCCGAGTCGGTTACGCCTGCACTGACCGAGGCAGCCAGGAAAGAGGGCCAGGTCGTCTACTATACCTCGACCGACCTGCCGGTTGCCGAGAAATTGGCGCGTTCGTTCGAGGCGAAATACCCTGGAATCTCCGTGCGCGTCGAGCGCACCGGGGCCGAGCGGGTGTTCCAGCGCATCGGCCAGGAATATTCAAGCAACATTCACGCCGTCGACGTGGTGAATTCCTCGGACGCCGCGCATTTCATCGTCTGGAAGCGCGACGGGATTTTGGCACCTTACGTCACCGAGGATGTCGCAAAATTCTATCCGGCCGAGCACAAGGATGCCGACGGCCAATATGCAAGCTGGCGCATTTGGCTCAGCATCATCGCCTACAACACCAACCTGGTTAAGGCAGGGGACGCGCCGAAGAGTTTTGCCGATCTGCTCGATCCAAAATGGAAGGGCAAGATCGTCAAGGCCCATCCCGGCTATTCCGGCACCATCATGACCGCGACCTACCAGTTGCAGCGCGATCTCGGCTGGACCTGGTTCGAACAGCTTGCCAAACAGAATGTCATGCAGGTGCAATCGTCGTCCGATCCGCCGAAGAAGCTCGAGCTTGGAGAGCGCGCGGTGATGGCCGACGGCAACGAATACAATATCCTGCAACTAAGGGAGGCGGGGCGCCCGGTCGAGCCGGTCTATGCGACGGAGGGGTCGCCGATGATCATCGGTCCCAACGGCATCTTCAAGGGCTCGCCCAATCCGAATGCGGCAAAGCTGTTCCAGTCCTACTGCTTCAGCCGCGAGGCCCAGCAGCTCATTATCGATATCGGCGGCTTGCGCTCGGCACATCCGCAAACCAGGGAGAAACCCGGCTGGACGCCGCTCAAGGACATCAAGACGTTGAAGGACGATCCGGTGGCCGTGGAACAGCAGGCCAGCGCCATCAAATCCCGCTATACCAGGCTATTCCACGTCTGAGCTTTAAAGACTTCAAATGCCAATCCCGACCGCCGAGCGATCATGACCTCCGAACTGCCAAAAAACTCCGTCGCCGAAATATTGGCGCAAAAAATTGCCGCCCTGAAGTCGGACGCCTTGCCGCCTTCGACGACCGGCAAATGCGAAGATTTGCTGATCGACGTCGTCGGTCTCTGCGTCACCGCGCGCAACGAGGACTATGTCAAGAGTGCGATTGCCGCCAGCGACGATGACGGACCCTGCACGGTCGTCGGTCATCGGCGCACGCTGACAGCTTCAGGCGCCGCCTTCGTCAACGGCACCGCGGCACATGGTGAGGATTTCGACGACACCTTCGAGGGCGGACCGGTCCATGCCGGTGCGGTGATCGTGCCGGCCGTTCTTGCGGCTTGCGAGCGGCACGATCCGGATGGCCGAATGGCGCTGATGGGGATAGCCGTCGGCACCGAAGTGCTCTGCCGTCTGAGCCTTGTGGTGCCCAAGGCGGTGCACAAGGCGGGCTTTCATCCGACGGCGATTTTTGGCGCGATGGGGGCAGCTGCGGGCGTGGGCGCAGCCCTTGGCCTTGACGCAAAAGAGATCGTCAACGCCCTCGGCATCGCCGGCAGCATGGCAGGCGGCATCATCGAATATCTTGCCGAAGGCGCCTGGACCAAGCGAATGCATGCGGGCTGGGCGGCTCAGTCCGGCATCCGCGCGGCGCTCCTGGCGCGACAAGGCTTTGTCGGCCCGCGCACGGTGTTTGAAGGCGTGCATGGATTGTTCCATGGTTTCGCCCATACCACCGAGGGCGACTACGACGCGCTTACGGGCGATTTCGGCGTGCGCTGGGTGACGGATACCCTGGCTTTCAAGCCCTATCCCTGCGGCACCATGGCGCAGCCCTATATCGACTGCGCCCGTCGACTGGCCGCGCGTGGGATCAAGCCCGAGGATGTCGAGGCAATTCTGTGCGAAGTGGCGGAGGGGACCGTGCACCGGCTGTGGGAGCCGCTCTCCGACAAGCAGCGTCCGCGCAACGGCTACGCCGCCAAATTCGCCGTGCCGTATCTGCTGGCGACCGGCTTCGTGCATGGCGGCGTCGGGCTCGGCGCGTTCACGGAAGCCGCGATCAACGATGCTCGCGTGCTCGCTTTGGCTTCCACGGTGAAGTTCGTGATCGATCCCGATAATCCCTATCCGAACAATTATACCGGCCATGTCAGGGCAACCCTCAAGGACGGCCGCGTCGTCGAAGAGCGGCAGCCGCATCTGCGTGGCGGCGCCCACGAGCCGCTGACCCGGCAGGATGTCACCGACAAATTCGCGCTCAACGCCCAGCACGGCGGCTGGAGCAGATCGCAGAGCCAAGCGGCCTTGAAGCTGCTGGCGGGACTTTACCGAGGCAGGATCGATTTGAGCGGGTTGCGCGCGTAACCATCCAGCGTCATGCCCCGCGCAGACGGGGCATCCGGTAAGTTTGGGTATCGGATCAATGACGGATGTCGGTCGCTACTGGATGGTCCGCCTTCGCGGACGATGACGGAACAGGGGAACAAGAGCCAATGGCCACAAGCGAACTTGCCGGCAAGGTTGCCATCGTCACTGGAGCCGGTCGCAACATCGGCCGGGCGATTGCGCTGGAGCTTGCGGACGGCGGGGCGTCCATTTTGGTCAACGCGCGCAGCAACCGCGCCGAGGCCGAGTCCGTCGCGGGCGAGATCGCAGCGAGGGGCCGGAAGGCGCAGGTCCATATCGGCGACGTTGCGGACGCCAACCAGGTGCAGGCGATGGTCGAGACGGCGGTGCGGCATTTCGGCCGGATCGACATCCTCGTCAACAACGCCGCCCTGCGCCGGGAAAAACCCTTTGAGCAGATGAGCTACACCGAATGGCGTGAGATCATGAACGTCACCCTCGATGGCGCGTTCCATTGCGTGAAGGCCTGTCTGCCGTACCTGAAGAAGAGCGGCTCCGGAAGCATCGTCAACATTGGCGGCTTGAGCGCGCACACCGGGGCGAGGGACCGCGCGCACGTGGTTACCGCCAAGGCTGGCATCATCGGCTTCACACGCGCGCTCGCCCATGATCTCGCCTCTGATGGCATTACGGTCAATTGCGTGGTTCCCGGCCTGATCGGTACGCCGCGTGCGAAGGACAAGCCCGAACCCGCCCATCATCTGGTCCACCAGACCATCACCGGCGAGCGCGGGCGACCCGAAGACGTCGCCGCGGCGGTCAGGTTCCTGTGCGGGCCGGCCGCCCGCTACATAAACGGGCAGTCGATCCACAGCAATGGCGGGGCCTATCTCGGAGGCTAGCGCCATAGCGTTTTCGAGCGAAGTGGGCACCGGTTCGCGTGAAGAAGACGCCTTAAAACAAGAGATCCGAGCCTTGGTTGTGATTCAACCAGAGCCAAAAAGGCTCCAGTCCGCCAAGAGCTGAAGAGAGACCCGGCTCAGCGCATGGCCTCCGTCCAATACGTCATTCCCGTCTTCAACTGCTCGTCGGCGTCGTGGAAGAAGAACTCCGTCACATAGACCTTCGACTTGATCTTCTCGTTGAGTTCGTCGTTGAATGAGAAATGAACACCGTCACGACCGGAGGTCTGATGGCATTGGGCGCAGCTGACGCGATGGAAATTGATTGCCGTGACATTTTGCCGTTTGGGGTCGCGGTAAAAGCCGACGGTCAGATCGTCGAGAAGTTGCTGTAGTTCCTTTTTCCGCGGGCCGGTCGCCTTCTCGGCTTCGGCTCGGAAGACGTCATTGTCATGAACGGTCGAATAGTAACCGAGATCGATGCCGTCGCGGATGATTCGCATCGGCAACAGCTCGCGAGCCTGGTTCTGATCGCGCGTCAAGGCGCCGAAGACCCAGATCCCCGACAGGGACGAGCTGAACGCGATTTGCTCGATCGGCCGGGCCGAGGTCAAATCAGCGATGAACTTGCGCACCAACTCCCCTCGATCCGGCGCTTGCGTTTCACGAGCATGGGTCAATTCGTCGACCCGGCTTAGAAATTGCAGATGTTGCTTCCTCCGAGTGTCCCTGTCCGCGAGTCGATCGACGACATCCCATTTCAGGTGCAGATAAAGCTGTTCGAAGGGGCGATCGGGCTGCCGTGGGTCCATGAGCTGATAGACAAAGTGAATTTGCGGCACGACCCGCAAACCCTCCCAGGCGATATCGTCCTGCTGCTCATAGGGTTTGATGCTCATGGCGACGAGCTTGAAATGCCCGGGATCGGAGACGTCGCTCACCACGTCCTTGATGTTTTCGATATAGAGCCCCGAGGTATAGACATTGGCCTGGGTCACGTCGCTGAGCCGGAACGTATCGCGCCCCGGTTCTTTCTCCGCATCGAAATCGGCCGTCGGCTGGCCCGACCAGAAGCTCAAAAGTTTGCGAAATTCGTCGCCTTTGAGAATGGAGGCGAGCGGAAACGCTGCCTGTGTTTCCGGCGTCGCTTCGATGACCATGTGACGGGGGAGGTTGAAATCGCTCATGCCGTACTGCGGCCGGGCTTGTGAGATTCCGAAATCGAATTCGTGGCCCTGCGGGTAATACCAAAGCGAATTGTCGACCAGTCGGTTGAGATCGAACCTTGCTTGTGTTGGGAAGATATCCTGGCGGACCTGATGAAGCACCCCGGCCTTCGCTTCGAAGCGCGCGAGATCCTTATGCGGAAAGTCAGACAGATACATGGCGTCGTGATACGTCTCGATGAACTTCATCGGGTCGAAATTTGGATCGGGATCGTGGGCAAGATGGCGGCCACATTTGGCGTCCGGACGCAGGCGCGTGTAATAGTCGAGACGAAGCAGCATGATCGTGAAGCCTTCGTCGCGCTCCCGTTTGAACTCGGTGGCAGGATATTCGGTCATGCTGCGTGACAGATAAGTGCTGTCGACCCGGCAGTCTTCCACGGTATCGACGGTCGCGTAGCTGTCGATATGGAGCTTGTCATTGCTGAAAAAGCTGGGAATCAACCGCGTGTAGCTGGCCTGATGGCCTTTTTCGTGCATCGGATAGACGGGCTCTGCTGCGCCCAGCCCGGCGTCGAGAAATTCATAATTGAATCCGGGCTGCGGAAAGCCGAGCAGTACCTCGTAATAGCTCGCGGTGTCGTAGACCGATCCCGGCCGCAACGTGACGTTGTTGCTCTCGAGTATCTTGATCCGGGTCAGATTTTGGACGCCTGCCAGAACGTTCGAACTATGAATGGGTTCGGTGGCGTTTCCGGAGAAACTGACCGAAGAGCCGGCAAGCAAAATGGCCGGAAAAAACGCACTGATCCAGGATGCCTTCACAAAAGTCCCCCCGTCCCCTTATCTTCCCCAACCGGTAGACTAGATTCGCCCGGCCAATTTGTCTCGCTCACAATCGGGGATTGCACAAAATACTCAATTCAAGGCATTACGCGCTGCCTTCCACGGCACAACGGCAAGGAAATGTTCGCAAACAGGCTCGCCGAACTGGCCGCCCCCCCCC
>Ga0075029_100000121_pt1 | contig 37008 bp, 23 predicted proteins | sample LitLauG_LLR_2013_FD_71391 | JGI IMG/M metagenome (GOLD analysis project Ga0075029, IMG submission 71391) | Freshwater sediment microbial communities from North America - Little Laurel Run_MetaG_LLR_2013 | ecosystem: Environmental > Aquatic > Freshwater > Creek > Sediment | place: USA... | reverse complement strand
GTGCAGCACACCGATGCCGACATCGACAAGCACCTGGCGGCCTTTGACGACATCGCGGCGTCGCTCGCCAAAGCGCAGCAGGAGCGCAGCGAGCGCGTCCCGGCCGAAGTCGCGCATTAAAGATGTTTGCGTAGGGGCGGACGCATTCGTCCGCCCTGCATGACCGCTACTGATGTGGGGACGGCCGCCTCGGCCGTCCGTTTCAAGCAAAGCGAGACGCTCCTAAGAGGACCTTTGTCTGAAGCGTCACAATCCGCCGCGCAACCGCACCTGATTCGCGCCCTCGGGCGCCGCGATCTGGTGTTGCTGTTCGTGGTAGCGGTCTTCAATCTGAATGTCGTGCCGTCAATTGCAGCGAACGGCGGCGTGACGATCTGGCTGTGGATCATCTCGCTTCTGCTTTTCTTCTGGCCGCAAGGCATCGCCGTGATCGAACTGGCTCACCGCTACCCAGGCGAAGGTGGCGTATATCTTTGGGCTAAGGAAGTGTTCGGCGACTTCCACGGGTTTCTTTCCGGCTGGTGCTATTGGACCAACAACATGCTGTATGTGCCGACGGTCATGCTCTACTTCGTCGGCGTTTCGGTCTACGTGCTGGGACCGGGGCATCAGGGGTTGGCGGATAACAGAACTTTCGCCTCAAGCGCCTCCATCGCACTCCTTATCTTTTTGACGGTGCTCAACATTCTTGGACTCGGCGTCGGCAAGTGGATTAACAATCTTGGCGCGATTGGAACTTTCATCGCCGCGGCCGTGCTGATCGGCCTAGGAGTGGTGATCTGGTCGCGCTTCGGAAGCACGATCACCGCCTCCGACTTCAAGATCCCGGCCGATCCAAGATTCGTCCTGAATTCTTTCGGAGTCATCTGCTTCGGGCTGGTCGGATTGGAACTCGCCTCGGTGATGGGAGATGAAATTCAGGATCCACGCCGGACTTTGCCGGGCGCGGTTGCTCTCGGGGGAGTTCTGTCTGGCGCCCTCTATATTGGAGCCACGCTCACGTTGCTAATTGCCGTCGGCAAAGACGTGAACGTGCTCCAGGGAATTGTTCAGGCTGTGATGCATATGGCTGCACGCGTGGGCCTGGGATGGATAACAATTCCCTTTGCACTTTTGCTCAGTTTCTCGATTGCGGGAATTGGCTCGGCCTGGATGGGCGGCTCCGCGCGCATTCCTTTCGTAGCCGGCCTGGATTCGTATATGCCTTCATGGCTCGGCAAGGTGCATCCGCGTTATGCCACTCCCTACGCGGCGTTGATTGTTCAGGCCATTGTCTCCGGGCTTCTGGTGCTCGGGAATTTCTTCGGCTGGTGGTTTTGGGACAAACTGATGGGTGTTTTCGGTTTGCTTCCGCTCTTGTACCTGAGCCCCGCGGGTGCCGGAGAAGTATTTCAAAAACTGCTCTCGCTGGCCGTAGTTTTGCAGCTCGTCCCATTCGTTTATATGTTCGGGGCGCTGATTAAATTCGCGTTGACCGAATCGACGCCCCAGGGACAGTACGGTAAGGGCACGATGCTGATGGCCGGTTCGAGCGGGCTGTTGACGACCATTCTCGGCATCGCGCTGGTATTTTTCCCGGCGCAGCAGATTACTTCTCTGTGGTCCTATGAGTTGTGGATGTTCGGCGGCACGTTATTTTTTGTTGGGCTCGCCGCATTTTTCTTTTTCGTTTACGGCCGCCGCAAGATGATGCAACAGATTCGCGCGGGATCGGCTGCAGGTGTGCCGATTGAAGCGCCGACAGAATCGGGGCTCTAGCCCCCGGAGGTCACCATGCCAAGTGGAGTGCAGACCGAAGTGAAGACGTACCAGATGTTCATCAACGGCGAGTGGGTGGGGAGCCAGTCGGCGAAGACTTTCCCGGTTTACGATCCTTCGACTGAAGAAGTCATCGCACAAGTGCCTGATGCGAAGGCGGAAGACGTCAACCGCGCGGTCGCCGCGGCCAAGGCGGCATTCGAAGAAGGTCCGTGGGCCACGACGACGGCGCAGGAGCGCGGACGCGTTCTTTTCCGCCTGGCTGATAAAGTTCGGCAGAACCTACCCGCATTGGCCGAATTGGAGTGCCGCAACACGGGCAAGCCGATTGTCGAAGCCGAATACGATCTGAACGATGTCGCGACCTGCTTCGAATATTACGGTGGGCTGGCGACGAAGATTGTTGGACAGGTGAATCCTGTGCCCGACAACGCGATGTCACTTTCCCTGAAAGAGCCGGTGGGCGTGGCGGGGCAGATCATTCCGTGGAATTATCCGTTGCTTATGGCCGCATGGAAACTGGCGCCGGCGCTGGCGGCGGGATGCACCTGCATCTTGAAGCCGGCTGAGCAGACGCCGCTTACGGCGCTGGAACTTGCCAAGCACTTTGCTGACTGCGGACTGCCTCCGGGCGTGGTCAACATCGTTACCGGATTCGGCGAAACGTGCGGCGCCCCCATCGTGCAGCATGCGGATGTCAATAAGATTGCTTTTACGGGCAGCGCCACCGTGGGCAAGATCATCGTCAAGCAGGCCGCGGACACAGTGAAGCGGGTCACGCTCGAGCTCGGTGGAAAGTCACCGAACATCTTTTTTGCTGATGCCGATTTCGAAGCCGCGATTGATGGCGCCCTCTTTGGCGTCTTCATCAATCAGGGCGAGGTTTGCTCGGCTGGGAGCCGCATTCTCGTGCAGAAATCGATTTACAAGAATTTCGTCGACGCCATGACTGAGAAGGCAAAGAAGATCAAACTCGGACCTCCGCTCGAGCGCGACACGAAGATGGGGCCGCTGGTCAGCAAGGAGCAGTACGAACGCGTGAGCCAGTACCTCGAAATTGGGAAGAAAGAGGCGAAGCTGGCCTCGGGTGGCGGGCGTCCGGAGAAGTTTGCGAAAGGCTATTACGTTCAGCCCACAATCTTCTACGACGTCGACAACAGCGCGCGCATTGCTCGCGAGGAAATTTTCGGGCCAGTTGCGGCGGTTATTCCGTTTGAAGACGAGAAGGACGCGCTGCGGATTGCCAACGATACTCCGTATGGATTGGCCGCTGCCGTATGGACCCGGGACATTTTCAAAGCGATGCGCGCGGTCAAGGCCCTGCGCGTCGGAATCGTCTGGGTGAACCACATGCAGCCGACTTATGTGGAAGCGCCATGGGGAGGATACAAGCAATCTGGATTCGGGCGCGAACTGGGGCCTTGGGGTATGGAAGAGTATCTCGAAACCAAGCAGGTCCACATTAATTTGAATGAAGCGCCGATTGGCTGGTACTGAGAAGTACCGAGTCGCGAGTCCGCGAGTACCGAGCAAAAACAAAACGACGAACGAGACCTACGATGTCCACTATTCAACTACGCACTCCAATTCCGGGCCCGAAGTCGCAGGCGCTGTCTGAGCGCCGGGCGAAAGCCGTGCCCCGCGGCCTTTCCCACGGAACGCCCATCTATGTGGCCAAGGCCGAAGACGCCTGGCTTGAAGACGTCGACGGCAACCGCTACCTCGATTTCGCTGGAGGCATCGGCTGCATGAACGTCGGCCATCGGCGCGATGAAGTGGTCGATGCGGTTAAAGCACAGCTTGACCGCTTTCTGCACACCTGCGTGCAGGTCACGCCTTACGAGAGCTATGTGCGCCTGGCCGAGCGCATGAATGAAGTGACTCCGGGCAAGTTCGCGAAGAAGACCATCTTCGTCAACAGCGGCGCCGAGGCCATCGAGAACGCGGTCAAGATTGCCCGAGCTTTTACCAAGCGGCCGGGCATCATCGCGTTCGAAGACGCCTTCCACGGGCGGACCATGATGACGTTGGCGCTGACCAGCAAGACGCATCCGTACAAGGCTGGATTCGCACCGTTTCCGGGAGAGGTGTATCGCGTTCCATTCGCCTACTGCTATCGCTGTTCGTACAACTTGAAGTATCCGGCATGCGATCTTTACTGCGCGCGTCATCTCGAGGACACGTTCAAGCGCGTGGTGGCGAACGAGGAAGTCGCAGCGGTGATCGCCGAGCCGGTTTTGGGGGAAGGTGGATTCGTGGCGCCTCCTGCGGACTACTTCAAAGTTCTGATCGAGCTGTGCCACAAGCATGGCATCCTCTTCATTGCCGACGAGGTTCAAACCGGATTCGGCCGAACGGGGGCGTTGTTTGCCAGTGAACGATATGGGATTGAACCGGATCTTCTTGTGACGGCAAAGTCGCTGGGCGGTGGGTTGCCGCTCGCTGCGGTGACCGGTCGCGCCGAAATTATGGATGCTCCCGGCCCCGGAGGTCTCGGCGGAACGTTCGCGGGAAATCCGCTGTCCTGTGCGGCGGCGCTGGCGGTGCTCGATCTGTTTGAAAAAGAAAATTTGCTTGCCCGCGCCAACGAACTCGGCGATCACTTTCAGGGCCGCGCCCGCGAGTGGCAGCGCCGCTGGCCGATCATCGGAGATGTGCGTGGCCTGGGAGGGATGCAGGCGATTGAACTGGTTCAGTCCCAGGAGACAAAAATTCCGGCATCCGACGAGACTAAGAAGATCACACAGTACTGCTACGAGCATGGCTTGATTACGATCACTGCCGGCTCGTACTCGAATGTGATTCGGGTGCTCGTTCCGCTGGTGATCACCAACCAGCAGATGGACGAAGCACTGGACGTGCTCGAGTCTGCGATTGCATCTGTGTGTGATCAGAAGGGCGCCGTGGCGCAGTTGGTATAAGGCAGTACCCAGTTGCGGGTACCCAGTACCTAGCAGCCCCAGCTATATACTTATAGCTGCCGATTGAGTCGAGCCAGCTGCGCTGGCAACAGATTCTTCACGATAGCGGAGGCTTCATCCATGACCGTAGCCGCACCTCCCGCCAATAAGCTTACCAACTTCATCAACGGCCAATGGGCCGAGTCGCGCGCATCGGAGTGGCGCGAGGTGGTCAATCCGGCCACCGGCGAAATTCTGGCCAGCGTTCCGCTGGCAGATGCTGCCGATGTCACCGCAGCCGTTGAAGCCGCCGCGGCTGCGTTTCCGGAATGGCGGCGCACACCGCCGGAAGACCGCATCCAGCCTCTGTTCAAGCTGAAGATGCTGCTCGAAGAGCACATCGACGACATTGCCCGCATCATCACCATGGAGAACGGTAAGACGTTCACCGAGGCGAAGGCCGAGATGCGGCGCGCCATCGAAAATGTTGAGGTCGCCTGCGGCATTCCGATGATGATGCAGGGTTACAACCTGGAGGATGTCGCGCGCGGCATTGACGAAATGATGATCCGGCAGCCGCTCGGTGTAGTCGCGGCGATCGTGCCCTTCAACTTTCCGGGGATGATTGCGTTCTGGTATCTGCCCTACGCTATAGCTACGGGCAATACTTTTATTTTGAAGCCGAGCGAGCGCGTGCCTCTGACCATGCGCTACGTGTACGAACTCCTTGAGAAGACCGGGCTGCCGAAAGGCGTGGTCAATCTCGTCAACGGGGGCAAGGCCGTGGTGGACGCGCTGATTGATAGTCCCAAGGTGCGCGCGATCAGCTTTGTAGGATCGACCCCGGTGGCGCGCTACATTTACTCGCGCTCGGCGGAGCAGGGAAAGCGCTGCCAGTGCCAGGGAGGCGCGAAGAATCACGTCATCGTGCTGCCGGATGCAGACATGCCGATGGCGACGCAGATTATCGCCGATAGCGCCTTTGGATGCGCCGGACAGCGGTGTCTTGCGGTCTCGGTTGCGGTGACGATCGGCGAAGCGCAGAAGACTTTTCGGGACTCGATCGCCGATGCTGCCTCGAAATTGCGCGTGGGCAACGGCCTCGAAGACGGCGTTCAAATGGGGCCCGTGATTACGCCGCAAAGCAAGGAACGGGTTGAGCATTGGATCGGCGTCGGTGAAAAACAAGGCGCGAAGGTTCTGCTGGATGGGCGCAATGCAAAGATTCCGCGGCACGAGTCGGGCAACTTCGTGAATCCGACGATTCTCGATGACGTTCCAGCGACCAGCGATCTGGCTGACACCGAAATCTTCGGCCCGGTCCTGAGTCTCGTTTACGCCGACAGCATGGATGAGGCATTGGCGTTTCTGGAGCGCAGCGCGTATGGCAATCAGGCGTCCCTTTTCACATCCAGCGGCGCGGCGGCGCGACGTTTTCGCTACGAAGCGCCCGCCGGCAATGTTGGCATCAACATCGGAGTGGCGGCGCCGATGGCGTACTTTCCGTTCAGCGGATGGAAGAACAGTTTCTTCGGCGATCTGCACGGGCAGGGTCGCGATTCGGTCGAGTTTTACACTGACAAGAAAGTTGTGGTGGAGCGCTGGGCGAAAGAGCACAGCCGGAAATTCTAGAGAATTGGGTAATTGGGAAATTTGGTAATTGAGTAATTTAAGATCAGCGGCGCTGCCATGTTCGGCGATCTTGACTCTCAATTACTCAATTACAAAATCATTCAATTACTCAATGATTCACACGAGGCATTCATGACTACCGCTACTGCAAATCCCGCAATGACTGGGCAGGAGATGGTTGATCTCACCCGGAAGCACACGCTGTTTGAATGGTCGGCGCAGTCGAAGGTGGATCCCATCCCGGTCGCCAGAGCGAAGGGCATTTATTTCTGGACGCCGGAAGGGAAGCGCTTTATCGACTTCAACAGCCAGTTGATGTCGGTGAACATCGGCCACGGCGACGAGCGCGTGATTCGCGCGATCAGTGAACAGGCAGCAACTTTGGCTTATGCGAATCCCTTCATGGCGCACGAGCCGCGGGCGCGGCTGGGGGCGAAGCTGGCTGAGATTTGCCCCGGCGACATTGACACATTCTTCTTTACCAACGGCGGCGCCGAAGCTACCGAGAACGCGATCAAGCTCGCGCGCTTCTTTACCGGGCGTCATAAAATTATGGCGCGTTACCGCTCGTATCACGGCGCGACTGGCGGCAGCATCACGCTCACCGGGGACCCGCGCCGCTGGGCCGCCGAGCCGGGCATCCCCGGTGTTGTTCACGTGCTTGATCCGTACCACGGCATCGAGCGCGGCTGGGAGTCGGCTGACAGTTCGCTGGCGATGATAGAGGAGACCATCCAACTTGAGGGATCGCGCACCATCGCCGCATTCATTCTGGAAACCGTGGTGGGGACCAACGGCATTCTGGTGCCGCCTGATGGTTATCTTCAAGGCGTGCGCAAGCTGTGCGACAAATACGGAATTCTGATGATTGCGGACGAAGTCATGGCCGGATTCGGCCGCACGGGCGAGTGGTTCGCCGTCGATCATTGGAAGGTTGTGCCGGATCTGCTCTCCATGGCCAAGGGATTAACTTCCAGCTATTTACCTTTGGGCGCGGTCGGGATGCGGCATCACATTGCGCAGCATTTCCAGGACAAGGTATTTTACGGCGGACTGACCTACAACTCGCATCCCATGGGATGCGCGGCCGCGCTGGCTACGATTCGCGTATACGAGGAAGACCATCTAATCGAAAACGCGCGCAACATGGGCGCGATCATGAAGGCGCTTGGCGCCGAGATGGAGGCGAAGCACCCATCCGTGGGAGCAGTGCGGTCGATCGGGTTATTTGGAATCTTCGAACTGGTGCGCAGCCGGAAGACCAAGCAGCCGATGGCTCCGTTCAACGGGACTTCGGAGGAGATGGGCGCGTTGGGCAAGTTCTTCCGCGAGCAGGGACTCTATACGCTGGTCCGCTGGAATACGTTTTTCACGAATCCTCCCTTGTGTATCAACGAACAGCAACTGCGCGAAGCGTTCGCGATTATCGACAAGGGCCTTGAGATCACCGACCGCGCGGTAAAGGATTAATTAAATAGTTAACATAGCCAACCTCCTTGCCGCGCACCCCCATTTGTGATTACGATCACAGACTGATCTTCCGCTTGCCCTGATGCTGGACGCAGTTTTGCCGCTCCTCCCCTGCGGCCGGAGAGGAGCTGACCAGTGCGGGTGCTTGCTGGAGTCCACCGTGATCCCGTGCTGTTTGATTTCGTTTCTAAAACATTCGATCCCAGGGAACCTATGAAGTGAAAGGTTGGCTTATGAGTGAAGCCGAACCTCGGGAACGTATTGCTGAGTCTCAAAATTACTGGTTGAGCAGCTGGCCAGAGCGGTATGGCTTTGCGCTTTTGATGGTGGTGGTCGCCACCAGCCTTCGGTTTGCACTGCAACTGTTTGGTCCGTTCCATTCTGCTTTTATCCTGTTTTATCCCGCAGTAGTGCTGGTGGCGATGCGTGCCGGATTGTGGCCGGGACTGTTTGCCACGGTGCTGGCGGCAATCTCTGGCGGATACTTCTTCGAAGAGCCCAGGAATACATTTGCGGTGCACACGGCGGAGGACGTGGTCGAGCCGGCGTTGTTTGCGCTGGTCGGGGTATTCCTGACCGTTCTCACGGCGAGCCGCGATCGTGCAAGACATGCGTTGGCGGCCAGCGAGGCTGAACTGATTCGCTCCCAGGCCGCAGCTCTGGCGGAGATGAAACAGGCGGAGGGCGCGCTGAACCTGTTCCGCTCGCTGCTCGACCAATCGACCGACGCTATTCAGGTCATCGAACCCGGGACCCTGCGTCTGCTGGACGTGAACGAGAGAACCTGTGTAGAGCTTGGCTATAGCCGGGAAGAGCTGTTGGCGATGACCGTCTACGACATCGCACCCGGCTTCGATGCCGAGAGGCGGGCCGACGTATTGCAACAGTTAGGCGAATCCGGCTTCGCGATCATGGAGAGAATGCACCGGCGCAAAGATGGAACCACATTCCCGGTGGAAGTTACGTTGCGCGAAGCGCATCTCGACCGTACCTACGGGGTCGCCATCTCGCGCGACATCACCGCACGCAAGCGGGCGGAGGCGGAGCTGCGGGAGAGCGAAGATCGCTACCGCGACCTGGTCGAGCACAGCGAAGACCTGGTGTGCACGCACGATCTGGAGGGGAGACTGCTGACGGCGAATTCCGCGGCGGCGCGCGTTTTGGGATATGAAGTGCAGGAGTTGCTGAAGATCCCGATGCGGGAGTTGATTATTCCGGAAGGCCGGGAAGCGTTCGACCAGTATTTGGAGAGATTGAGAACGACGGGCCAGCCGGAGCAGGGGTTGATGTGCGTGATGACGCGCACTGGGGAAATCCGGACATGGGAATTCCACAACACCCTGCGCACGGAAGGGGTTGCGACTCCGATTGTTCGTGGGATGGCGCACGACATCACGGAGAAGAGGCGCGCGGAATTGGCCCTGCAGGAGTCGGAAAAGAAGTTTTCGAAAGTGTTTCGGCAAAGCCCGATGTCAATCACGTTGAAAAGGGCCAAAGACCATCGCTATATCGAGGTGAACGAGACTTTTGAACGCATGACCGGCTGGAGCCGTGACGAGACTATCGGACGCACGCCGCCCGACGTCGGTCTTTGGGTGGATCCGGCGGAGCGGCTGGATGCCGCAGAGCGGCTTCTGACCGTCGGCACTCTTCGTGACGTGGAAACCAGATTTCGAACGAAAGACGGCAGTATCAGGACAGCCTCTCTAACGTTAGAAAAGATCGAACTGAATGGTGAGACGTGCGTGATTACCGTCGGTGCTGACATCACCGAACGCAAGCAGGCCGAAGAGGCCTTGCGCGAGGCCAAGGAGTTTTCCGAGAAACTGATCCAAACCGCGAACGTCATCATCGTTGGTCTGGACAAGGATGGAAACGTAACTTTGTTTAACGATGCGGGCGAAGCCATCACCGGCTACAGCCTCGCGGAGTTAAAAGGTAAGAGTTGGTCGACGTTGGTGCCGAGAGATCGATTCCCGCAGGTCTGGAGAGAGTTTGACAGGGTTGTCGCGGGGACAGCTGGCAGGACCTTTGAGAACCCGATTCTCACCAAGACGGGGGAAGAACGTTACATCGCATGGCAGAACAGTACGGTAAAGGTTCAGGGTGAGGTCGTGGCCACGATCTCGTTCGGGAACGACATCACCGAGCGCAGGCAGGCCGAAGAGGCGCTTGTAAGGTCGGAACAGCGCTATCGCATGCTGTTCGAGAAAAATGTGGCGGGGGTGGCCATTACCAGCCTGGAAGGGTTGGTCATCAACTGCAACGACGCCTGGGCCCACATGTTCGGCGCCGCCAGCGCGCAGGAGATTTGTGGGCGCGACATTTTGGAGAATTACCCCGACCCGTTCTGCCGGGAAGAGTTCGTGAAGGAACTGAAGCAAACCGGCACCTTCTTTAGCCGCGAGTGGAAAATCCGGCGCAAGGACGGCACGATGTTCTGGGCTCTCGTCAATGCGGTTCTGCTGTCAGAGGGCCAGGACCTGCCCTTGGTTCAGACCACGCTGATTGACATCACCGAGCGCAAGCAAGCGGAGGACGAGTGGAAGAAAGCCGAGGTGGCCTTACGGCAGAGCGAAGCGCGTTTCCGCCTTCTGGTCGAGCATGCGTCGGATGGGATTTTCATCTCCGACAGTCAAGGGAAATACCTGGATGTGAATTCTGCGGGCGCGGAGATGCTGGGCTACACGCGCGAAGAGATTCTGGAACGTTCCATCCCAGACGTGATTGCCTCGGAGGAATCGCACCGCGTTGCCCCTGAGACATCGCGCCTTGCGAGTGACGCTATTCGCAGCGAGTGGAGGTTCCGGCGCAAGGATGGTTCATTCTTCCCCGGGGAGGTTTCAGGGAAGCGATTGCCGGATGGACGCTTGCAAGCGATTCTTCGCGACATGACCGAGCGCAAGCGGGCGGAGGAAACATTACGCGAGAGTGAGCAGCGGATGCGGCTTGCCCAGGAAGTCGCGTGCATCGGGATCTATGATCGGGACTTTGCTACTGGCGAAAATCGGTGGTCTCCTGAAATGGAAAAGATCTACGGGGTGCAATCCGGGAATTCTCCGAAGACCCTCGAGCAAGTCCTCGAACTGGTTCACCCGGATGACCGACAAGGAGTCTCAGATCTGCTGCAGCGTTCGGTGTCATCCGGCGAGGCGCAAGGAGAATGGCGGGTGGTCTGGCCGGACGGTTCGGTGCATTGGATCGCGGGCCGCTGGCGCGTGTTCTGCGACGGCAACGGGAAACCAATTCGAGCTATCGGCATGGACTACGACATTACCGAGCGGAAACGAGCCGAAGAGGCTTTGCGGCAAAGTGAAGAGCGCTTCCGGGTGGCGCTGAAGGATTCACCGATCACGGTTTTCAATCAGGATTGCGATCTGCGCTATACCTGGGTCTACAACCCGCGACTGCATTGGCAGGAGTCGGTGATCGGCCGCACGGATGAAGAAATTCTTGGCGCAAAGAAAGCGCATCGCTTGAGCGAACTCAAGCGGCGAGTCTTGGATACCGGAGCTGCAGTGCGGGAGGAGATGCTGATTTCGCACGAAGGCACGAACTATGCTTTTGAGGTCATGATCGAACCGCTGTTCGACGCGGAGCAGAAGATTGTCGGGATCACCGGGGTCGGAATGGACATTGCCCGGCTGCGGGAGTTGCTCGACGGGCTGCAGATGGCCAAAGAGAAGCTGATCCAGGAGAAGTCCTATTTAGAAGGGGAGATTCAGGAGGAGTTGGGATTTGAGGAGATTATTGGGCAGAATGCGGGCCTGCGGGGCGTGCTGAAACAGGCGCGTGTCGTGGCCGCGACCGGTTCGACGGTATTGCTGCTGGGCGAAACGGGTACGGGCAAAGAGTTGGTTGCGCGTTCGATCCATACGCTCAGCCTTCGCAAGGACAAGAACTTCATCAAGCTGAACTGCGCGGCGGTTCCTTCGGGGTTGCTCGAGAGCGAATTATTTGGGCATGAGAAGGGAGCATTCACTGGGGCGGTCAATCAGAAGGCGGGCCGGGTGGAATTGGCCGACAAGGGCACGCTGTTTCTGGATGAGATTGGCGAGCTGCCGCTGGAGTTGCAGCCGAAGCTGCTGAGGGTTCTGCAGGACCGTGAGTTTGAGCGGTTGGGAGGAGTGAAGACGCTGAAAGTGGACGTGCGAATCATCTCGGCGACGAACCGCGATCTGCGGAAAGATGTGGCGGAGAAGAAGTTCCGAGAAGACTTGTTCTACCGGCTGAATGTTTTTCCGATTCAGTTGCCGGCACTGCGAGAGCGGCGGAGCGACATTCCCATGCTGGTTCGCCACTTCGTGCAGAAGCATGCGGTGCGCATGGGCAAGCAGATTGACACGATTCCCGATGAGACGCTGGAGCTGCTGCAGACCTGGAACTGGCCGGGGAATATTCGCGAATTGGAAAACATGATCGAGCGCATGGTGATTCTGAGCCGAGGAACGGTGCTGGCGGAGCCGCCGATCGAACTGGAAGCGGGGCATGATTACGGTGAGGACACACTGACGGAAATGGAGCGCGAGCACATCATCCGCATCATGCGGGAAACCAACGGTGTGCTGTCCGGAGCGGATGGTGCCGCGAGCCGATTGGGAATCAAACGAACTACGCTGCAGTCCATGCTGAAGCGATTCGGAATTGAACCGCGGGAATACAAACGCGGGGCGGGTTCGGGGCCGCATTAGACCTCTGTACCGCTGCGAGTGGGTGGTGGAATCCTCGTTACTTCCCCAGCCGGTTGTACTTCTTTAAGACTTCGCGCAGACGATCGTGCGGCAGCGCGATCACCATGTGGTTGTCGATGCCGGTCATGGTTTCGGCGGCGACCATGGCGTTGACGACCGCTTCCTCCGTCGCCTGAACCGTGGCCAGGAATATCGGATCCAGAGAATCGTTGGGGAGCATGCTGAGTTGATGCAGTCCTTTGCTGCCGACAGCGCCGGGATTGGCCGTGGAGAAGGCGATGAAGATGTCGCCGGATCCGTCGCCGGAGTAGCTGCCGTCGCGGCCCAGGCCGAGCGAGACTCGGCGTGCGATGCGCTTGAGTTGCGTTGGAATGAGCGGCGCATCCGTGGCTACGACCACGATGATGGAGCCCGTGTCGCTGCCATAAGCGGGATGATCGGGGATCTCCTTGCCGACGGGAACGCCGGCGATGCGCAGTTGGTCGCGGCGGCCGTAGTTGCACTGCACCAGCACGCCGACGGTATAGCCGCCAGCTTTGGCATCGAGCACGCGCGAACTGGTTCCAATGCCTCCTTTGAATTCGTTACAGATCATGCCGGTGCCGCCGCCGACGTTGCCTTCTTCCACTGCTCCATTGTGGGCGACATCGAGGGCGTGCCAGGCGTCTTCGGGCTTGACGTGGAATCCGTTGATGTCGTTGAGCCAGCCGTCCCAGGTTTCGGCGACGACGGGCAGGGACCACCAGTAGCCTTCCATGTCGGGCGTGCCGTGCTTGACCTTCCAGGCGATCACGGCGTCGCGCACGACGCCGACGCTGTGCGTATTGGTGATCATGACGGGGCCGTTGAGAAATCCGGAGTCCTCGACCCATGTGGTGCCGGTCATCTCACCGTTGCCGTTCAGGGTGAACCAGGCGGCAAATACAGCGTCGCCGCTGGTCTTGCCGCGAGGATGAATGGCGGTCACTCCGGTTCGCACCGGGCCTTTGCCGACTTCCAGTTTTCCCTCGCCCGAGATGAGCGTGGTGTGGCCGACTTCCACGCCCGCTACGTCGGTGATGGCATTGTTGGGGCCGGGAGTGCCGTCGAAGGGCACGCCGAGATCACGCGCCCGGGGCTTGGTTTGGGCAGAGAGGAGTGGGGCGAAGAGTAAGACGATCGCCAGGCGAAGCAGGTGATTTCGGCGCAAAGTGTACATGGGCTCTCCAGCGTAGAGGCGGACGCAGCTTGCCCTGAGCGAAGCCGAAGGGTCCGCCTGCGAGCGAAGCGAGCCCCCGGACGCATGCTTCCGGGGCTACGTAGAACGAGGCAGTATACAGGATGTGGAGACCCTGGAGTCTGGCTTGGCATCTCGTTGCGGTTTGCGGGTTACAATCGAAAAAAGGCGGTTCGAGGAGAACGCGATGGACGGTTGGAAGAAGGCTTTGGTGCTGGCAACGATCGGCGGAGCGGCTTTACTGTTCATGAAAAAGAAGTATCCGGCAGGCGTGCTGGCGAGCGGCGTAGGGCTGGCGTTGCTGGCGTCGGAGTATCCAGAGAAGTTTGAGAGCGTGCGGCGATCGCTGCCGGATTATTTCGAGCGCGGCATGCGGGTCATGGAAATGGCGGGACGCGCGGGCCGGCAGATCACCGCGAACGCCGGGCAGAGCGCAGCTGATCTGTGGGAAGAGTTCGGCGACTAGGCGGGTCTATTCGATCCCTAACTGTTTTCTGGCGTCGGGGCTGAGGCGCTCGGGGGTCCAGGGCGGAGTCCACACTACATTTACTGCGACGTTGCGGACGCCGGGCAGCTGCTCGACGCGCGACTTTACCTGCGCGCTGATGTTGACGTGCTCGGGGCAGCCTTGTGCGGTCAGGGTCATCTCCACCGAGACGTCCTGCTTTTCGTCAGGCGCGGGCGCGAAATTCACGCCATAAATCAGGCCGAGATCCACGATGTTCACGGGGATCTCCGGATCGTAACAACTCTTCAGCGCGCTCAGGACTTCTTGTTCGGTGACCGGCATCTCGGGAACTCCTTGTCATTTCAGTTTACCTTGAAAGACAACGGCTCAACCACGAAGGGCACGACGTATCACGAAGGCCTAGGGTGTTGTCGGCGGGCCCAGAGCTTCCTGAAGGCGGGAGAGCATGGTCTGATCGCTCAAGAAGAAGAGGTAGCTGTCGTGCTTCAGGAAGTAGTTTCGATAGGCGGACTCGAAATTAAACTTATCCCCTCCCGCAACCTTGGGTATGCCGGTGAATCGGTAAAGGTAGCCTCCTCCCTTGCGACGTTCCGTAATTTTGAAATCGGCAAAGGTCTGGGGCTTAGGCATGAAGATGACGTCGAACGCACCGTAATTTGTGGTGAAGTTAGCTTCGCCCTCGACGGTACTGCGCGTGACGTCACCCTCCGTCACCGAGAAAAAACTTCCCAGTTTCGTGGGATAAATGCAGTGAATGATGAAGCCGTGTTCTTCCAGGTGTTTTGCGAGGTCCATGGCATCGGCGTAGGCGGGATTGTCGGGGGCAATCAGGGCTGCCAGATGGGCACACGGTTCGAATTGCGCAAGAGTCTGTGCGTGAGCAGCCGCAAGAGTGAGCCCAAGAATGGCCAGGATAGGAGCGGGAAAGGCCCTGAGCATACCTGCCTCCGTCGCCGAGCAGATTGTTGTAGAGTTTAACATTGCCCGGCCATGAGGGCGGGGCCTTGGGTTCAGGGATGAGTCCAGAGACCAGGACGAAGATTCAACTCGCGCTACTGGCGGCACTGGTGATCGCGGGCGCACGCACGGGCTACATTCTGTATCAGCGGCATGAGGACCTGATCGAGGCTGAGAAGCAGAAGCACACGCGGGATGTTGGATACTCGAATCCGGATTATTACGTCACTCCGAAGAAGCTTTATCCTTACGATCTGAAGTCGGCGAAGCAGCTTACACAGCAACCGGCGTGGGTGAAGGTGGGATACGCGAACACTTACTATGCGTACGATCGTGCGAACAGGAAAGTGGACTTCGCGCATGGTGCGGGCCTCTTGCTGCCGATTGAGAAGCTGGCAATCAAAGACGTGGTGATGGCGACTCCGCCGGAGAAGGGGCAGCGTCCGCAGGTCATGGCCGTGTTTCAGAAGGATGGCAAAAGCTATGCAGTGCCGATCGGAGCGGAATCGGACGGGCAATACAAGATTTACTCCGACGAGATGTTTTTCATCGAAGATCCGCATGATCTGTACAAGCATTGGCCCTCCGACGTTTGGCAGGCCGTCGACCGGCACGAAGTGAAGCCGGGGATGAACGAACTGCAGGCGGACTTTGCAATCGGTCTCGGCGTACCCGATGCGGGCAGTAGTTCGAACGAGAGAACTGTGCGGTATGCGAATGGCGGGAAGCCGCTGGTGATCGTGTATCACAATGACAAGGCGGTGGAGATTAAGCCGGGGCCGTAGGGCGGGTAGATAAAACAGCAACTTTGAAGGGGACTGGATTCATGATGAACCGGCGGGAAGCGTTGCAATTACTGGCCACAGCGGCGGCGTTGCAACTGGCGCCCCGGAAGATGATGGCCGCAGTGCGCGAAGCGCGAGCCGTACTGGGCGACAGCCCTGCGGTGCGGACGCTGAATCCGCATCAGCAAGCTACGGTGAAGGAGATGGTGGAGATGATTCTTCCGCGGACAGAGACTCCCGGTGCGGCGGATGTGGGAGTAACCGAATTCATCGACCTGATCTTGACCGAGTGGTACGACGAGGCGGAACGGGCGCGGTTTATGAGCGGTCTGGCCGATGTCGAGTCACGCACCCGGGCGATGTTTGGGAAGGATTTTGTGGATTGCTCGTCCGATCAGCGGGCCGAGTTGATGAGGGACTTGGGGCTCAAGATGGTGGAGGAGGCCGATCCGTCGCAAGACTGGAAGGCGGCCGACAGCGATTCGGACCCGGACAATCGCGAGACCTTCTATCCCATGCTACGGCGGCTGACTTTGACGGCGTACTACACGTCGGAGCCGGGAGCGACGCAGGCGTTGCACTTCGAGATTATTCCCGATCGGCACGAAGCATGCGTCGAAATTCAGGGTGTGAAGACGGAGCGTCAGTGACAGCAGAGACCACGTACGATGCAATCGTGATCGGCTCGGGCATGACCGGGGGCTGGGCCGCGAAAGAGCTAACCGAAAAAGGGCTGAAGACGCTGGTGTTGGAGGCGGGGCGTCCGACCGTGCCGGAGGAAGATTACGTGGAGCATGTGCCCACGTGGGAAGTTCGCTTCCGCGGCATGGGCGACCGGCGCCGGTTGCGCGAAGATCAGCCCATTCAGAGTACCTGTTACGCGTGCGACGAGTGGTCGTCGAAGTTTTTTGTCAGCGACAAGGAACATCCGTATACGACCGGGGCCGGGAAGCCGTTCCGATGGATTCGCGGGCGGCAAGTCGGCGGCCGCTCCATCATGTGGGGCCGGCAGAGCTATCGTTGGAGCGATCTGGATTTCGAGGCAAACCTGCGCGAGGGAATTGCGATTGACTGGCCGATCCGCTACGCCGATATCGCTCCATGGTACGACTACGTGGAGGAGTTCATCGGAATCAGCGGCGAGGCGCTTGGACTGCCACAACTTCCCGACAGCCGATTCCTTCCACCGATGGAGTTGAACTGCGCGGAACAACTGGTGCGCGGCGCCATTGCGAAACACTTCGGCGGCGAGCGTGTGCTGACGATTGGCCGGTGCGCGATTCTGACAAAGAATCATAACGGCCGCGCGGCTTGCCACTATTGCGGTCCGTGTGAACGGGGATGCATCACGCGGTCCTACTTCAGCGCCGTGAACGCGACTCTACCCGCGGCGCAGAAAACCGGGCGGATGACGCTGCGTCCTTACAGCGTGGTGCATAGCCTGAGCTTCGATGCGAAGACGCGAAGAGCGACCGGCGTGCGGGTGATCGATGCCCAGACGCGGGCAGCGCTGGAGTTTCATGGCAAGGTGATTTTCCTGTGCGCCTCTGCGCTCGAATCGGTGCGGATTCTGTTTAACTCTTCGACGACCGAATTTTCGAACGGTCTGGGGAACTCCAGCGGCGAGCTTGGGCACAATTTGATGGATCACGTGAAGAGCGGGGGTGCATCCGCGACGATTCCCGGCATGGAAGACCGGGTTACACTCGGACGGCGTCCGAATGGCATTTACGTTCCGCGGTTCCGCAACGTGAAGACCAAGCAGAGCGAATTCCTGCGGGGATACGGTTTTCAAGGCGAAGGCTCTCGCGAGGGCTGGGAGCGGGGGATCGCGCAAACCGGGTTCGGTGCGGACTTCAAGCGGGCATTGAGCCGTCCGGGGCCGTGGCGATTCGAATTCTACGGATATGGCGAGTGCCTGCCGGACCATGCGAATTTCGTGGAACTCGATAAGCAGAAAGTAGATGCATGGGGCATTCCGGTATTGAAGATTCATTGCGCATGGAGCGAGAACGAACTCGCGCTGCGTAAAGACATGGCGATTGCTGCAGCGGAGATGCTGGCTGCGGCCGGGGCGCACGATATTCAGCCTTACGCCAACGAGGAGCCGCCGGGGTTCGCGATTCACGAGATGGGGACGGCGCGCATGGGAAGAGACGCCAAGACGTCGGTGCTGAATTCATACAACCAGGCGCATGACGTGCGGAATCTATTCATCACCGATGGCGGGGCGATGGCTTCGTCGTCTTGCGTGAATCCCTCGCTGACGTACATGGCGCTGACCGCGCGGGCGTGCGACTACGCCGTGGGGCAGATGAAGAAAGGCGAGATTTAGCCCAAGTTCCCCTTAGAGGGCCAAAATCCGAGGGTTTTCTAGCTCCGGCACGGCTTACGCCATGCCCTTCCTCGCGGGCTAGAGTCCTTCGTTGGCCTTGAAAATAGTGGGCAAACAGCTTACGATTTTTGCGCCGGATGGCCGAGGTTCGGGCTGGAGCCTGCTCTGGTCTGGCTGACGTACCGGCTTTTCCCCCGAACGAGCAGGCGACGTACGTCCCTGGAACCCGCGATCTATGAATTTGGGAAGCGTAACACTCGCGCTGGAAATGGCCTACGTGTTGTATCTCGACCTGGTGGGGGATGGAAGTGTCTCCGCGGACGAGAAACGGCGGGTGGCGCGGGATTTGGAGCTTCTCGTCACCTCGACCACGGAGTGTGATCGCGCCCGCAAGAAAGATCAGCTGAGCGTGCAAAGTGGGGATGACGGTCTGGCGCTGCTTTTCTTCGGCGATCTCGAAGCGCCGATCCGTTGTGCGGTGGAGTTGGCCCGCGCCCTGCCAACTAAAGCTCCGGGGCTGCGGGTACGCATGGGAGCGCATGCCGGTCCGGCTTACCGCGAAGCAAGCCTGCGTGCGAACCGGGCGGTTACCAACGGCGGCGTGACCCTGGCGCAGATGCTCTCTGATTGCGGGAGTGAGGGGCACATCCTGGTTTCAGGGGCGACCGCGAAGTTCCTGCAGCAGCTGGGAAATTGGACCTCGGCTCTCCACGAAATCGGAGAACTGGAATTGGCCGAGGGCGAGCGCCTCAGCGTGTTCAATTTCTACGGTCAGGATTTTGGCAATCCCTCGCTGCCGGAACGCGCCACAAGCTCACCCGGCAGCGTCGCTACGGTCTCTGCTTCACCTAAGCAGAATGCCCCGGCGGATGATCCCATGGTGGGGCGTCAGGTTTCACATTACAAGATCATTCGCAAACTCGGTGGCGGCGGGATGGGCGTGGTGTATGAAGGACAGGACCTGCGCCTGGGGCGCAAGGTCGCGCTGAAGTTCCTGCCGGAAGATCAGGGGAAAAGCCGCTCCCGTATGGAGCGCTTCATGCAGGAGGCGCGGGCGGCCTCGGCGCTGAACCATCCGAATATCTGCACCGTTCATGACGTCGGAGATTTCGAGGGAAGATTCTTCATCGTGATGGAATTGCTGGAAGGCGAGACCCTGCGCCATGCGGCGCGGCGCAAACAGCTTTCGAGCGAAGAGATCGTGCGCTACGGCGAGCAGATCGCCGACGCGCTGGATTGTGCGCACTCCCAGGGGATCATTCATCGGGATATTAAATCGGCGAACATTTTTGTGTGCGCGCGAGGCCAGGTGAAAGTCCTGGACTTCGGGCTGGCGAAGTTCACCCCGCGAACTCAGACCGCCGGCGAGAATCCGGCGAGCACGATCACGGAGACGTCCGATCTGACAAACCCGGGCGAACTGGTGGGGACGATTTCCTACATGTCGCCGGAACAGGCGCGAGGGCAGGAACTGGACGCCCGCAGCGATCTATTCTCGTTCGGGGTCGTGCTGTATGAGATGGCGACGGGAACGGCGCCTTTCGCGGGCGATACCTCTGCGATCGTATTCGAAGCGCTGCTGAACCGGACGCCGGTGCCGCCGGTGCGGGTCAATCCATCGGTTTCGCCGGAATTGGATCGGATTATCAGCCGAGCGCTGGAAAAGGATCGCGACCAGCGCTACCAGTCAGCGCGGGAGTTGCGCGCTGACCTGGAACGGGCCTTGTCGCAGACGGCTCCGCCGGAGTCGTTGTCCGACACGGTCACCAACAGCAAACTCGGTGAAATCGCACTTCTCTACAAACGGAACGCGCGGCCTGATGAACAAGTCCTGAGCGTGCTGGAGGCCGAACTGCGCAAAGAGGGGTACCGGATTTTCGTCGACCGCCATCTGCAGGTGGGGATGGAATGGGCGCGCGAAATCGAACAGCGCGTGAGCAGTGCGTACGCTGTCATCGTGCTTCTTTCCGAACCTTCCGTTTCGAGCGAGATGCTGGCTTACGAGGTTCAGGTCGCGCATGAGGCCGCACAGAAAAATGGGCGCCCGCGAATCCTTCCGGTGCGCATCAACTTTGAGGCGGCACTTCCTTCCGGACTGGCGGCGATCCTTGATGGAATTCAATACGCGCAGTGGAAGGGACCGCAGGACGACCGGCAACTGGTCTCGCAGATATCGGATTCGCTGCGCAATCCGCAAAAATCGCGCTCCCAGCCGGTGAAGTTGGAAACGGTGGGCGGCGCCGTCCCCTTGGACTCGAAGTTCTACATTCTGCGGCCGACCGATCAGGATTTCTTTGAGGCCATCGACCGAAGAGACAGCATCATTCTGGTCAAAGGCGCGCGCCAGATGGGTAAAACCTCGTTGATGGCGCGCGGTCTGCAGGAAGCGCGGAAGTCGGGAGCGAAGGTGATCCTGACTGATTTCCAGAAGTTGAATTCGTCGCACCTGGAATCGGTGGACAAATTATTTCTCACCCTGGCCGAGGCGATCTCCGAGCAACTCGATCTGGATGTCTCGCTCGCGGATACTTGGAATCCGCGGCGCGGGCCCAGCATGAACTTCGAGCGCTTCCTGCGAAAAGAGATTCTGGCGAAACTTTCCTGTCCGCTGGTTTGGGGTATGGATGAGATTGACCGGTTGTTCAGCTGCAACTTCGGCAGCGAAGTGTTCGGATTATTTCGCTCGTGGCACAATGAGCGCTCGCTCGATCCTTCCGGTCCCTGGCAAAATCTCACGCTCGCCATTGCGTACGCCACCGAAGCGCACATGTTCATCACCGACATGAACCAGTCGCCATTTAACGTGGGGACGAGGTTGTTGCTGGCGGACTTCACGACAGATCAGATTGAAGAGCTGAACCGGAGATACGACTCTCCGCTGAGAGATCGGACGGAGTTGCTGCGCTTCTGCGACCTGGTCGCGGGACAGCCTTATCTGACCCGTCGGGGCCTGCATGAGATGGCGAGCCGTAAGATGGGCTTCTGGGATTTTGAGGCGCAGGCCGCGCGCGACGAAGGGCCGTTCGGCGATCATCTGCGGCGTTTGCTGGTGTCTCTGGCGCAGGACAACAGTCTGCTTGAAATTATGCGGGGGTTGCTGGGCGGGCGGCACGCTGCCAGTCCCGAAGCGTTCTACCGGCTGCGCAGCGCCGGGCTGGTGTCTGGGGAGTCCGCGCGCGATATGAAGCTTCGCTGCAAGCTATACCAACTTTACCTTTCGCGGCATCTCTTGTGATTGGAGTGGGAGACAGGTCGAGCGCGACGGGTTTCTACGTCGTGGGCGGTACCTTGCGCCGGGACGCCGCTTCGTACGTCGTGCGCGAGGCCGACGTTCGCATTGTGGAATCGCTTAAGCAGGGTGACTTCTGCTATGTGCTGACGGCGCGGCAGATGGGCAAATCGTCGCTGATGGTGCGCACGGCGGCGCGGCTCAGAAGCGAAGCGACTCGGGTTGCCGTTCTCGATCTGACGGCGCTGGGGCAGAATCTCACCATTGAGCAGTGGTACAACGGGTTGCTGGAGCGCATCGGCGAGCAACTGGACCTCGAAGATGAACTGGAAGACGCCTGGCAGCGCCATGAAAATCTCGGTCCTCTGCAGCGCTGGATGCGTGCGGTGCGGGAAGTGCTGCTGTCGGAGTGCGAGGGGCCGATTGTCATATTCATCGATGAGATCGACGCCGTCCGCAGTCTGAATTTCTCTACTGACGAGTTTTTCGCCGGCATCCGCGAACTCTACAACCGCAGGGCGCAGGAACCGGAACTCAGCCGGCTCCGCTTTTGCCTGCTGGGCGTGGCTACGCCTTCCGATCTGATCCGGGACACTCGCACAACGCCGTTCAACATTGGACACCGCATCGAGTTGTCGGATTTCAGCGAATTGGAAGCCGCGCCTCTGGCGCATGGGCTCAGCTCGAACGGGCAGGACGGCTCGGCGATGCTGCGGCGGATTTTATATTGGACCGGGGGACATCCGTATCTGACGCAGCGTTTGTGCTGGGCTGTGGCCCAGGATGGCGACGCGCATTCCGTCGCGGGCGTCGACCGCGTCTGCCGCGATTTGTTTCTCTCGCTGCGCGCCCGCGAGCACGACGACAACTTGCACTTCGTGCGCGAACGCATCCTGCGCAGCGAAGTGGATACGCCCAGCCTGCTCACGCTGTATGACAAGGTACGCAGCGGGCGGAACGTCCGCGACGATGAGACGAATCCTCTGATTGGCGTGCTGCGGCTGTCGGGAATTACGCGGGCAGAGAAGGGAAGTCTCAAACTTCGGAATCGGATCTACGAACGAGTCTTTGATCGAGACTGGGTTCTGTCGAACATGCCGGGTACGGAGTTGCGCCGGCAGCGTGCTGCGTTCAAGCGCGGAATTTGGCGGGCGTCGGCTGTCGTCGTTTCCATCTTGGTTCTCGGTGCAGGAAGTGGCATCCTCCGGATCTACATGCGCAGCCAAGTCGCTGCGCCTGAATTCTCGAAAACAGCCGCGCCTCCTCCGTTTTGGGCTTCATTTGGCGCCTCGGCGGCTGCCTTGGCCGACTCAGGTTCGCTGTTGGTGTCGGCGGGCGAACCGGACGTTGAAATCTTTGTAGGGGAACAGAAGTATGGCCTCACCTTAAGAGACGGCAAACTCGAAATTGATCGGCTGCTGGCTGGGAGCTATACGATTCGGGCGCAAAAGCCAGGATTTCAAAGTGTTTCGACCCCGGTGCAGATTCAAGCTCGGTCGGCGACTCCGTTGACTATCAAACTTCAGGAAAGATCGGAGGCTATCCCTGCAATCGGTTCTCTTCTGATTCAGGGTGCTCCCGCGGGGGCGCAGGTGAGCCTCGATGGCCATGACGTCGGAATTACGTCAGAGGCGGGCACCTTCTCCTTGATCGCGTCGCCGGGCGAGCACAAGGTTCGCGTCGCCAAAGATGGCTTTCTTCCGGCTGAAATGAACCAGCAGTTCACTCTTGGAGCGAAGAACGCGGTTGAGGTTGCGTTGAAGCCGGATGTCGAAGCTGTGCGCTGGAAGGAACTGGAAGCGGCGAATGATGCGGCGGCGCTCCGCGCCTATCTCAGCGACTATCCGGGCGGGCGATTTGCTGCGCAAGCGCACGAACGCGCTGATCAAGCGGAATGGGCCGCCCTCAAAGAGCGCAATGATCCCGACTTGGTTCGAGCGCTGTCGGAGTTTGTGGACCGCTGCCGTACGAAGCCCGATTGCGATGAGGCGCGCACCCGCATGAATACTCTGGCGGCGGAAGATCAAGCTTGGATTGCCGCCAGCCACAGCAGCGATGCCGATCAGTACCAGCGCTATCTGACCAGCAACCCGCAGGGCAGGTATGTAGAGGCAGCGCGGGCCCAGTTGCAGAAACTGGATGAGACGCATATCCGCGAGACGCTGCAGAAATATACCGAAGCCTACGACCGCCGGGACTTCGAGGCGATTCTCGCGCTCTGGCCGAACATCCCGGTCGCGACACAAAAGAAAACACGGCAGGCATTTCAGGACAACAAGTCCATTAGTTCTTCCCTCGTGATCGGCAAAATCGATGTGCTGGGCAACGCTGCCATGGTGAATTGCAAGCACTCTATAGAGTGGGTCAGCAACGAGGGCGGGCGGGGCCGGACGCAGGATCAGATCACGTTCCGGATGCTGAAGCAGGGCGGCCATTGGGTAATCGACTCAACGGTGCGGTGAGCCGCTAACGCTAAGGCGTCGTCATTGACAATCCAATACGGGGTTGTGTACTCTTGCCCCGCTTCCTCCCTGCTGTATTCTGGCAGCCGATTTCTGTCTGGCTGAAAACCATGAATTGTACAAGCGTTGCAGGGTATTCTCGCGAGAAAACCGGCGCCCGTGTTCGGCTCTGCTGGATCACCGCGCTCATCTATCTCGCTTTGCTCTGGCTGGTGCCACCGCTGCTCGCGCAGAGTGTCTACGGGAAGATCCAGGGAACAGTTCGCGACAACTCTGGCGAGCCCTTCGGCGGGGCGCAGCTCACCGCCACGTCGGAGGAAAAGGGAACTCAGTTCCATACCCGCACAGATTCCCATGGGCACTATGAATTCCCGCAGTTGCTGCCGGACACGTATGACGTCAAGGTCCAGGCAGAAGACCGCAAGCTGTCCGCGACTGACATTTCGGTTTCCGCCGACGCGGAATCGTTGGTCGATCTCACCTTGCCGGTTTCCGGCCAGACCCGCAATATTGTGGGCGGAAGCTTGCTGAGTACGCGCACCGACAATTCCATTACGCTCGATCGAAGCGCCATAGCCAACCTGCCCAACTACGATCAGAACTCCACGCGCTTTGGATTTCTTGCGCCCGGCACGCAGCTGCGGGGAACCAGCACGATCTCGGCGCAGGATCCGCAGAATAGTTTGCAGCTATCGATTAACGGGCAACTGCCGAGCGGGACGGCTGTGATCCTCGATGGCACCGACAACCGCGATTCCATCAACCAGTTGGTGGTTTTAAATCCCCCGCTGGAGTCGCTTGCAGAGATTCGGATTGTGACTCAGAGCTTTGATGCGGAGACTGGGCAGGCGCTGTCGGGCGTGGTGATCGCGCGGACCAACTCGGGAGGAAATACCTGGCACGGCAGCGCATACGAATTCCGCAGAACGAGTTGGGGAGAAGCGAGCAATCCGGATCTGCAAGTTCCGACGGAGGGGACTTCGCCCTCGTTCAAGATCAATCTGTTCGGTGGCTCGCTGGGCGGTCCGATTGTGCACAACCGTCTATTTGTCTTCGGTGATTACCAGGGCACGCGGCGGTCCCTGGGATCGACGCAGATTCTGAACATTCCCAGCCAACTGGTGCGGGATACTTGCCTCAAGCCCGGCATGCCGTGCGACTTGAGCCAATATCTTCCAGCCGGCACGCAGATTTTCGACCCAACGACTTACAACTCGACGACCAAGATGGAGCAGGCATTTCCGGCGATTGCAGGTTGCGGAGGCGGGGCAATTGGAGTTTGTATTCCGGCGAATCGGATTTCTACCCAGGCCCAGAACCTGCTTTCCCTGCTTCCGGCGCCGAATGTGGCGGGTGGTGTCATCTCGAACTACCAAATTTCGGGAGCCGAGGCCTGGGACGATAACGCCTTCAACATTCGGGTGGACGATCGGTTGAGTTCAAAGATGACCCTGTTCGGGCGCTACAGCTTCGCGGGCTACCACATCAACTCGCCGAGCGCGTTTGGAAGTCTGGTCGGAGGCACCGGCTTTGGCCCGGACGGATTTGCTGGGCAGGGGACGTCCCCGAATCATGGCTTGTCCGCGGGCTTCGACTATGCGGTTCGTTCCGGATTGTTAACCGATTTTCGCTTCGGGTTCTTCCGCCGCAGGATTACGGCTCTGCCCAACAGCTACAACTCCACGCCGGCCTCGACTGCCGGAATCCCGGGCTTGAATCTGGATGCGCTCAGTTCGGGCATGCCCACGATTCAGATCTCGCAGCCGACGCTGCAGGTGACGAGCAGCAACATCAATTACGGCGATGGCCAGGTGGTGAATCAGTGCAATTGCCCGCTGTTTGAAACGCTGCAGCAGTTTCAATGGGTGAACAACTGGGTGCAGACGCGCGGCACCCATGTTCTTAAGTGGGGAGAGGATTTCCGTTTAGCCGAAGACACCTCGTTTCTGAGTCCGTCTCGCCGTGCGGGCGTGCTTGCGTTTGGACAAAAAGACACCGCGAATCCCGCTCAGTCCGGGCCTCAAGCGGGCGGACTTGGACTGGCAACCATGCTACTGGGAGACGTGAGTACATTCAGCCGCAGCCTCGGCGATGCGACCGACGCCGGGGTCCACCAGAAGCGGCTGTTTTTTTATGGGCAGGATACCTGGAGGGTGAGCCCCAGATTCACTTTGAGCTACGGCTTGAGGTGGGAAATTTATTTCCCGCAGAAGGTGAGCGGGGCAAATCTTGGCGGTTATTTAAACCTGAATACTGGGATGATCCAAACCGCGGGGACGAGCGGCCTGAATCTGGCGGGGAATGTGCAGAACAACTGGCACAATTTCGCGCCGCGCGTGGGCGTTGCGTTCCAGGTGAATGAGAAGACGGTGCTGCGGGCTGCATACGGTCGCAATTTCGACTCGGGAACGACCTTCGCGCGTAACGTAAACCTGAATCCGCCATTGTTGATCAACCAGGCGGTACAGCCGACGGGGCCTTGCACGGCCCCGGCGTGCGTGGGGGTTCCACCGGCACAACCGTGCGAGAGTTGTGTGTTTCAGTTCAGCGGGCAAGTGCCACCGCCGCCTAGTTTCCCGACTTCCGGCGAGTTTCCGCTGCCCGCGCAGGTGTCAGCGATTAGCGTTCCGACCGTGGAGAAGGTCCCGGTACTGGATCAATGGAACTTTACAGTGCAGCGGGAGTTGCGGTCGAACTTCTCATTCGAGGTCAGCTACGTGGGAAACAAGGCGACACACGTGCTTCCTGCCGGCCCCGGAGGCGCGGGAACTACCATCAACCTGAATCAGCCGCCGATTACCAATTTCGCCACTTACGGCTGCTACCAGCTTACCGCGGCCAACCAGGCGAACTGCTCCTCGCGCTATCCCTATTTCACTCGTTACGGATGGACTCAGTCCATTACCTACGGAGGCGGCGTAGCCTCGGCCAACTACAACGCGCTGCAGACCAAATTCGTGAAGCGCTTCTCCTCAGGGTATGAATTCAATGCCAACTACACCTACGCCAAGGGTATTGGATATCAGTCCGATTACTATGCGATCGATCCCAGCCTGGATCGCGCGGTTAACATTTTCGACCGCACGCACACCTTCAATTTCTATAACGTGATCAATCTGCCGTTCGGCCACGGCCGGGCTTTTCTGGCCAATGTGAACGGAGCGGCGAACTACTTTGTTGGGGGTTGGTCGTTGAATACGGTGACCACCTGGGCGAGGGGATTGCCGTTTACTCCAAGCTATAGTGCGAGCGAGTGTTCCCACGACCGCGATACCGGGCCGTGCCGCCCCAATGTTGTGGGTGCAGTGCATATCATCGGCGATCGCAACAATTACTTCACCACTACGAGCGGGCAGTCCCTCAGCGCCGGCCCGAATGACGGCTCAGCCCCGGGAGGGAGGATCGGGCCGTGGCAACGGCCCGCGGTGGGCGGCTTTGGGAGCGCCGGGTTCGACTCCCTGCGCGGTCCCTCTTATTTCGATACTGATCTGGTCGTGGAGAAAAACTTTCTGCTGACGGAGCGGTATTCCCTGCAGTTCCGCACCGAGTTTCTGAACGTATTCAACAAAGTGAACCTGGGAAATCCAAGCGGATGCGTGGACTGCTTCGCCACCAAGGGATTGCAGACCGGAGCGGTGATCACCACACTCGCTCCCAACGCATCGCAGCGGCAGATCGAGTTCGCGCTACGCTTCCTGTTTTGAACTTTAATCCGGCCCAAATCCGGCCACCAGGCATCCATACCCAGCGAACCGTCCCGCCCCGGATTTCAAGATGGTCGCGTCGAGTGAATGCTGAGAAAGAATCCCTTGGTGTTGGGGTCATAAAGGAGAATCCAGTAGAGGGCGTGATGCGTGGCCGCGAGACTCTGCATCAGGAGTTCGCGAGCCGGGACCTTGATTCCACCAATTTTTGCACTGGTCTTTCCCAGCAAACTCCTCGGCGACACAGCAATCACGACGTCGACGTGGCTCTGCTTGGTGATCTCTTCACAGAGCAAATCGAGCGTTTCCGTAAGGCCTCGTTCGTCGCCCGGTAGGGTCACGGGAACGTCGAGGGGAGGAGTTTGTAGGACAATTCCGCCCTTTTCGTCGTGTGCCGCATTGCCCACTATGTAGAACCGCTTCTCCGGGCCGCGCCGCAGTTCGAACTGTCCCGGATTCTTACTGTGGTTATAGGCATCAACGATCAAGCGCAGAGTTTTTTCTTCATCGGGAGACTTCGCTGGAAACTCTACGCTGAAGCTGCCTCCACTCGGGTATTTCATGCGCTGGCCGTTGCTGGACGCTTCCACTACATCTTGCGACGCCGTGTATTGCGGGTCTTCGTAATCCACGATCCAGCCATATTTCTTTTGCAGTGCTTCCAGAACCTGTGCCAGGGGACGAGGGCTGTTCGCCGTTATGCGCACTACATCCTTGGTCTCGGAAATGGCCGCGTCTTTCAGATATTGCCCGGAGTCTTTTGCCGTTTGCGGCAATGCCGAAACGGCAACCACCAGCAAGAGCCAGGCTGCGTTCTTAAGAGGGATCATGGATTCACTCGCGTGCTGTACGGCAATAATGCGCCCTTCCCGCGCACTTGGGTCATTCTAGCATTCGGTCGCGTCGGCAATTCGAGGCGGGAGAGTTTAGGAATTCGGTCTTGTACCTAGTCGCGCGAATCATTTCCGCTAAACCCGGCGACTAATTCGTTTGGAGCTTTGCATCCTCTGCTCACGACGGAGTATAAGGCAATCAATCTTCCTGCACGGGAAGTCCAGGAGTTCTGATGGATACGCACGAGGAAGAGTGGATCGCGAAGTATAGGGCCGCAGTTTCCATTGAAACGATGAAACGGTCTCGCGCCGCCGAAATTCTCGCCGCCTTGCAGCGTGCCTGCAGGGTTGCAATTACGAATCTCCAAAAGATGTCAGCCATCCCAAGAATTTCACCGCTGCTCGTGCAAAAAAGCGACGTCGTCGTTCAACCGATGCAGAAGCCAACACTGATACCGATCCAGCCGATATCGCAGGAAGAACGTGCTTCAAAGGTGAGTTGAGAAGCTTATCGCAACACTGTAGGGAAGACTAGCCCAAATGGGTTAGGCAGCCTGTTTGCCAAAAGAATTAGCCCAATTTCTAATTTTGTCGTTGACATCGGTCCCTTCTGTGGCAGAATGGATGGCGGTCCAAACTTCCTCCCCCGGGAAGCGCGTACGTTTTTTCACCCCCCCAGGAAAGAACTTGCCTGCTGCGATCAGTGTAATTCATTAATTTTTTGCTCCACGGCGGCGACGCTGGGTAGAGCATCATGTCCGTCTGCCGCTGTGGCGTAAGGGACCCCCAAAAAAACCGGCCCTGTAAGGCCGAGCCAACTTCGTCTGAGGCATGTTCCCCTGCGGGGACAGCCTGAAAAAGGGGAACCAAGTGCATACAGCTGCGACCCGACCGGGTCTGATTGTGGTTGACACCTTGATGGGAGTGGTTGCTTATAACGGGGAAGCGGTGCAGATCCTCAGTTATCCCGACCAACCGGACAGAATTCGCCACCTCGACACCTGGCTCAACAGCAAAATCCGTGCCGACTTGATGGGAAGGCAGACGCCGCCCAAGTTTGTTGACGCATTTCGTTCCGCGCGACGCATGTACGTGTGCCGCTCGTTTCCGCTTGAGTTGAAGCCCCACCAGGGGAACGGTACGGGCCTGGGGCCCGGGCTGCACGTCGTGATGCTGGAAAGAAGAAGCAACGAGGCGGTAAAGATTTCCGAGATATCAGAGCGATTTGGGCTGACGGCGCGGGAACAGGAAACTGTCCAATACCTGCTGGAGGGTCTAACCAGCAAGGAGATCGCGCAGCGCATGAAGATTAGCCCCAACACCGTAAAAGCCTTCCTGCGGCTAGTCATGGTGAAGATGAATGTCTCTACGCGCTCGGGCATTATCGGGCGGATTGTGGGACCGCGGGCATGAACCGCACGACGGGCAAGGCTTTTCTTAGGGTTAGTGAGATTGGGTTAGTACATCTGGGGTCTTGTTGATTTGTGGTTTAACGGTAGAGTTACAGTGCGCCAAAGAACCAAGCACCTCCCTCCCCAGCTTGGCGGCGTAACTCTGCAAGGAGGACACTAATGCGTCGAACCACAATGCTAGTAGTGTGTACATTGGCTGTGGCCCTCTGTGCCGGATCTGCGTTTGCATCCACAACGCCGCCGGCTGATACCCTGAAGGTCGACTATTTTGCCAATGCCAACACTGCGGGAGCGCCGGATGGAACGGTGCGCGTTACGAACCCGGGCACGGCTGCCGGAAACGTATGCGCTTCGTTTTATGTGTTTGATCCCTACCAGGAAATGTCTGAATGCTGCAGCTGCCTGCTAACCCCAGATGGTCTGCGTACGCTTTCGGTCAACACGGATCTGACCAAGAACCCGCTCACCGGAGTAACTCTCAACACCGGACTGATCAAGATCGTCTCGACAGTTCCGATTGCTGGGGCTTGCCCGCTACCCACAGTTGTTAACTCGACCCCGGCGATTCGCGCCTGGGTTACCCACATCCAGAACGGCACTTACGCTGTGACTGAGACCGCGTCGTCTGACGCGACCCTCAGCGTCGGCGAAGTCGTTCGTCTGCAACGCGAGTGCACGGCTGTCCAGATTGTTGGCAGCGGCGCTGGCATTTGCACCTGCGGATCGGGAGACTAAGGGAGGAACCATGAAAAAACTGATGATCGTTGTTGCTTGCACCCTCGCTCTGGCCCTCTGCTCCGTGAATGCTTTCGCACAAGCGGACACGCTGAAGGTCGACTATTTCGCCAACGCCAACACCGCGGGCGCTCCTGACGGAACGTTCCGCGTCACCGATCCGGGCACGTATTCTGGCGGCAACATTTGCGCCAGCATCTTCGTGTTCGATCCGTACCAGGAACTCAGCGAGTGCTGCAGCTGCCTGTTGACTCCCGATGGTCTCCGGACCCTCTCGGTCAACTCGGACCTGACCAGCAACCCGCTGACTGGCGTTACCCTGAACACCGGCTTGATCAAAGCTGTCTCGACCATTCCGGTTAATGGCGCCTGCCCGCTTCCCACCGCCGTGAAGCCCGTTGCGGCTATCCGGTCTTGGGGAACGCACATTCAGAACAGCAATTTCGCTATCACTGAGACCGCGTCGCAAGATGCCACCCTCAGCAGCGGCGAAATTACGCGCCTTGCGAAGCAGTGCACGGCAGTTCAGATTGTTGGCAGCGGCAAGGGTATCTGCTCCTGCGGTTCTGGCGACTAATTCGTCGGCGACCGTTTGTACTGTATTGCAGGTATGCCAGACAACCAGATCATCGGTTGTCTGGCCTGCCTGAGTATCTCAGTCGAGCAAGGCTCGCTGTTTTCCAATCTTGAGATGGGGGATCTCATGTCGGTTTCACGGAAACTTGTAAGACTCGGCCTTGGCGCCGCGCTCCTGATGGTAGGCGCCGGAACCGCGTTGGCTCAGAGTGACTCGACTATCGTGGCTGAAGTCGGAGGCCAGAAAGTCACACTGGGAGAACTTGAGCAGGAAGAATCGCAGAAACTTTTAACCGCCCATTATCAGTACTACCAAGCCCAAAGCAAGGCACTCGAAGATCTCATCAGTAAGCGGTTGCTGGAGCAGAAAGCGAAAAGCGAAAATCTCACCGTCGATCAGCTCATCGCTCGCGACATTAAATCGAAGGTGACGGATCCGACCGAAGACCAGATGAAGGTCTACTACGAGGGTCTGGAAACCGAACAGCCTTACGCTGAAGTGCGAGACAAGATTCTCGACAAAATCCGTGAGTTGCGGACGAAGAAGATTGAGGCCGATTACGTGAAAGCTTTGCGCGAAAAGAGCACCGTAACCATCGCCCTTGCCCCCCCGCAAGCGAAGGTTACCGCTACCGAAGCGCTCGCGTATGGTCCCAAGAACGCCACCGTCACCCTGGTGGAGTTCGCCGATTACGAATGCCCGTATTGCCAGAAGGTCGCGCCGGATATGAAGAAACTGATGGCCGATCTCAGCGACAAAGTCACGTTCGAATACCGTGATTTCCCGCTTCCCATGCATGCCCACGCGCAAAAGGCGGCTGAGGCTGCTCGCTGCGCCAGCAAGCAGAACAAGTTCTGGGAGTTCCACGACGAAATATTCCACAGCAAGGGATTTGACGTCGATCAACTGAAAGCCCAGGCAAAAGCCCTGAAGCTGGATACGGCTCTGTTTGACAAGTGTCTGGATTCCGGTGAAGAGACTGCTGCGGTCGAGAAGGACAGGAAGGAAGGTATCCGTCTTGGCATCTCGGGTACGCCGAGCTTCTTCATCAATGGACACTATTTGAGTGGCGCGCTGGACTATGCCGCGTTGCGACAGGTGGTCGAGCAGCAATTGACCGCCCCAACGCAGGCTGCCAGCAGCGGAGGAAAGTAAGGCCCTTGCCCTCCCCCGTTTTTTGTACCGGGCCTGTCCCGGAGCTCAGAAGCGTGGTTTGATTGTTCTGAGCCTCCGGGATCTTCCTCTTTATGGCCAGATGGGCATTCGGTTCATGGGCCAAAATACCCTAGAAATCCCCCAGGATGGCCTAACCCTGACTAGCCCAAATGGGTGATTGTAGAGTTAGGTACTGTGCGATACTTTACCTAGGCGCTGGTTTTGAATGTATTTCCCCCAGTTTCCAGCGTGGACTCCCCCGTTTGAACTACTCCCCTACTGAAAATTTGGATTCGTACTGCGGGATGATCGCGCCTTGAGCGCTCTCCTGCTTTCCGGTTGCTTCGACATCAGAGATTGGTCGCGGCGTAAAAACAAGCCCAGCGAGCCGCACGCAACCTGTCGAACTCCGGAGGACCGAAAAACGAGGAGGCTTCATGTCGAGGCGTACGCTCTCTTTCGCACTTTCCCTGTACTTGCTCTCCGGTGTTGTGGTTGCGCAGGTTGGACAATTTCTTCAGGCCCCCCAGTTCGCTACCGGGGCTAACCCGCAAGCCATCGCGGTCGGGGACCTAAACGGCGACGGTTTCACGGACATGGTGGTGGCGAACTCCACCAGCAACACCGTGAGTGTACTACTTGGTAACGGCAACGGTACCTTCAAGGCGAAGGTAGACTACGCCACCGGCACTACTCCCCAAGGCGTTGCCATTGGCGATTTTAACGGCGACGGCAAGCTCGACCTGGCGGTGACCAACTCCGCCGCCAACTCAGTGAGTGTATTCCTGGGCAATGGCGACGGCACCTTTCAAGCTAAGGTGGATTACGCAACCGGAACCAAGCCCCAAGGCGTCGCCGTCGCAGACTTGAACGGCGATGGCCATCCTGATTTGATTGTTACCAATGCCAAGGACGGGACGGTCGGCGTGCTGCTCGGCAACGGCAACGGCACCTTCAAAGCGCAAACCACGTTCAATACAGGATTCAACCCCTACGCGGTCGTGGTTGCCGATTTCAACGGTGACAACATCCCGGACCTGGCCGTCGCCAACAATGCCAACACCAACCGCGTCAGCGTTCTCCTCGGGAAAGGCGACGGTACCTTCCAGAATCAGCTGCAGTATCCAACCGGCAACACTCCGTTCGCGCTTGCGGCCGGAGACCTCAACAAAGACGGCAAAATGGACTTGGTCGTCGCCGATCAGCAAGGCAACACCGTGAGTGTGCTGCTGGGAAATGGAAACGGATCGTTCCAAACCAATGTCGACTACAACACTTCGGCATTTCCTACCTCCGTCACGCTCGGCGATTTCAACGGCGACGGTAATCTCGACATCGCAGTGGCTACGGGCAACGGCAACACGGTGAGCGTGCTGCTGGGCATGGGCGACGGCACCTTCAAGACCCAGATCAACTACGGTGCGGGGGATATTCCCTATGCGGTAGTCGCGGCAGATGTCAACGGTGACGGCAAACTCGACATGGTCGTAGCCAATTCCGGCGGCAACAATGCCAGCGTTCTGATCGGCAACGGTGACGGTACTTTCCAGACGCGCACCGATTTTGCGGCTGGTCCGAACCCCAACTCCGTGGCCAGCGGCGATTTCAATGGCGACGGTATCCCAGACTTAGCGGTCGCCACCGACAATTGCCCGAATTTTCCCTTGTGCGGAGCCGGAACGATCTCAATCCTGCTCGGCAACGGCGACGGCACCTTCCAGGCGCCTTCCCACTTCACTACGGGCACGAACACCGATCCGTTCTCAGTTGCGGTCGCAGACCTGAACGGGGACCACATACTGGATCTGGTGGTCGCCAACTATGCGACGAACACGGTCAGCGTCATGATTGGAGTGGGCGATGGCACATTCCCCACGCATGTGGATTATCCGGTCGGGAGTGAGCCGACCTCTGTTGCGATCGGGGACTTTAATGGCGACGGCAAGCTGGATTTGGCCGTCACCAACTTCCACAGCAACAACATGAGCGTGCTGCTGGGCAATGGCGACGGCACCTTCCAGGCGGCGAAAAACTACAGCATGCCGGCGCAAACTGGGCCAACGGCGGTCGCCGCAGCCGATTTCAACAATGACGGCGCACTCGACATCGTGGTAATCAACGAGACCACTTATAGTGCGACCATTTTCCTGAACAAGAATGACCATACCGGCACCTTCGGAACTCCGACGTCTTATACAACGGGCACGGGAGGGAATCCCCTCTCGGTGACTGTGGCCGACTTCAATGGCGACGGCAAACTCGACTTGGCGGTAGCGGACTATCTGACCGGAAATGTCACCATATTGCTGGGGGATGGTACGGGCAAGTTTTCGGCTCCGGTACAGTATCCGACGGGTGCCAATCCATCGTCGGTGGTCTCGGCCGACTTCAACGGTGATGGCAAACTCGATCTGGCATTGACCAGCACTCCTCTGAATGGTGCACCCGGCAACGTAGTGAGCCTGCTCCTAGGCAAAGGCGACGGCACCTTCGGGGCGCCTGCGGTCTTCGGTACGGGATCGCAAGCTTACTCAGCCGTGGTGGGAGATTTCGACGGCGGAGGATCGCCGGACCTCGCCGTGGCCAATGGCAACAGCAACAGCGTCAGCGTTTTGCTGAATAGCCAAGGCTCCAAGATGAGCCCGAGTTCGTCGAGCAATCCCTCGGTCTACGGACAGCCCGTAACCTTCACCGCGACCGTTGTAGCTACTGTCACGGGAGTTGGCGAGCCGACCGGCACCGTTACATTCATGTACGGAAGCACCGTGCTCGGATCGGGAACCTTGGTGTCGGGAACGGCTTCTGCCACCACGTCAACGCTGCCAACCGGCACCGATACTGTGTCGATCGTCTACTCGGGCGACACTCAGTTCCATACCCATACCATCACGATCAGCCAGGTCGTGCAGCAAGCGGCCAGCAATACCGTGCTGATCTCGTCAGTGAATCCGTCTGGCGAGGGACAGTCGCTGACGTTCACCGCCACCGTTACTTCGACCACGACGGGGACGCCGACCGGCACCGTGAACTTCCTGGACGGAACGACTGCCCTTGGGGCAGGCACGCTGAATGGCAGCGGCGTTGCGACGTTCACAACCTCAGCGCTGCTGATGGGCACTCACAGCATTACGGCCGTCTATGCCGGCGATACCAACTTCACCACCAGTACTTCGCCGGTTCTGAGCCAGGTTGTGACCACGGCGGGCTCGACCACTGCTCTCACTTCGAGTTCGAGCGCGAGTGGCCTCACGCTTACCGCGACCGTCACTTCTGGATTTGCCGGCACGCCAACGGGCACAGTGAATTTCCTCGATGGCACTACGCAGGTGGGAACGGCAAGCCTGAACGGAAGCGCCGTGGCGACCTACAAAACCTCGTCGCTCACGGACGGCACGCACATCTTCACCGCCGTCTATGTGGGGGACACTAACTTCGCTGGCAGCACGTCGAATGCAATGAACATTGTCGCGGACTTCTCGCTGGCGGCTGCAGCGCTGACGCCGTCCTCGGTGGCCCCGGGTTCGTCGGCTACTTCGACCGTCACCATCACTCCGACGAATGGATTCGACTCGTCGACTGTGACCTTCGCTTGCAGCGTCTCTCCGGCAGCGAGTCCAGCAGCAAGCTGCTCCGTGGGCGCGATCACGGTGGCAAACGGATCAGGCAGCGCTACGGTCACCGTGAAAACGGTGGGACCGACGGCAGCGCTCGTGCCGGGCACGGGACTGCATCCGTCGGGCTTGGTGCTCGCGTTCGGATTGCTGATCCCGGCGATCCTGCTGGGCGCAACTGGCCGCGGCACGGAGCAAGGCAGAAAGCTGCTGTCCTACTGCGCGGTGATGCTGGTCCTGGGCGGATGCCTGTTCCAGGCGGCATGCGGTGGCGGAGGTAGCGGCAACACGGGCGGCAACGGCAACAGCGGAACGCCGGCGGGCAGCTACACCGTGACCGTGACCGGTACGGCGAACGGAATACAGCATACGGCCAACGCATTGACGCTGACCGTACAGTAAGAGAGCACGTCGCTGAAGGTCCCGGGCACGAAGCGTGCCCGGGATTTTTTTGGTTGGAGAGATACAAGAAATTTGCTGGGAAGTAGAAGTGCTAAGAAATCACGCCGACGAAGAGTCCGCGGCCAGACAGGCCAGCGATGATCGAGTCGCTCGTTGTACGAACTTGGAATCGAACGATCGTCCCACCCAGCGTTTGACGCCCCTCGACACGGTTGTTATGATCGAACTGCGGGGTGGAGCAGTCTGGTAGCTCGTTGGGCTCATAACCCAAAGGTCGGTGGTTCAAATCCACCCCCCGCAACCAAACCTCTCCGCGATCCCTTCCTGCAAGTCTCCCGGATTCTTAAAGTTGCGAGCAAAGCCGTGTGCATGGATTTTCTAGTTCGGAGCCGTGTTCTTGTTCCGTGTTCCAGAACGTGGAACAACTTGGAACAGATCGCCAATGATCACCTCTTCTAAAGCGAGCGCGGCACTTCGATCTGCGTCGGCCGATATATGCGTGTAAACATCGGCCGTCGTGCTCAGGTTGGAGTGCCCGAGCAGTTTCTGAACAAGTTTCAAATTGCCAGTCTTCTGGTTAACAATCGTTGCGGCGGAGTGTCAGAGGCCAATCGTTTGATATCGCAGCATGGATAGCGCTAGACGATATTCATATCCCGCTTGGGCGTTTCCGAT
>Ga0075029_100000120_pt1 | contig 37102 bp, 36 predicted proteins | sample LitLauG_LLR_2013_FD_71391 | JGI IMG/M metagenome (GOLD analysis project Ga0075029, IMG submission 71391) | Freshwater sediment microbial communities from North America - Little Laurel Run_MetaG_LLR_2013 | ecosystem: Environmental > Aquatic > Freshwater > Creek > Sediment | place: USA... | reverse complement strand
TCGGCGCCGAAGAACACAAGATGGGCATTCGCGGTTCTTCTACCTGCCCGGTCATCCTGAACGACTGCAAGGTTCCGGTCGAAAATCTTCTCGGCGACATCGGCAAGGGCCACGTCATCGCCTTCAATATCCTCAACATCGGCCGCTTCAAGCTGGGCGCGATGTGCGTGGGCGGCGGGCGCGTCTCGCTGGAACATGCAGTCGCTTATGCCAAGCAGCGCAAGGCATTCAACCATGTGATCGCCGATTTTGGCCTGGTACGGGAAAAGATCGCCAACATGGCGACGCTGCTCTATGTCGGCGAATCCATGGTCTATCGCACTGTGGGCATGATGGACACCGCGCTCGAAGAAGTGGACAAGTCCGCCGCCGACGCCGCCAAGCAGACGCTCAAAGCCATCGAAGAATATGCGGTCGAGTGCTCGATCATCAAAGTCTGGGGATCGGAGATGATCGACTACATCGTGGACGAGAACATGCAGATCCACGCCGGCTACGGTTTCGTCGAAGAGTATCCCGCGGAGCGCGCCTACCGCGACGCGCGCATCAACCGCATCTTCGAAGGCACCAACGAAATCAACCGCCTGATCATTACCGGATTCCTGTTGAAACGCGCCATGTCCGGCCAGTTGCCGCTGATGCCCGCGATCAAGAAACTGATGGACGAAGTTCTCTCCGGGCCGTCAGCCGGTGACGATTTCGAAGGCTTGCTCGCTGAAGAGCAAAAACTTGTCGGCCAGGCGAAAAAGCTAGGCCTGTTCGTTGCAGGAGCGGCCACGCAGAAATATATGCAGGCGATCCAGGACCAGCAGGAAGTGATGGGCGCGATCGCCGATATTACGATTGAAGCCTACGCGATGGAGTCGGCCGTGCTGCGCGCGCGCAAAATTGCCGAAAGCAAAGGCGAAGCCGCTGCCGCGCTGCCCATCGCCATGACCCGCGTCTATCTGACTCAGGCGATGGAGAAAGTCGAATCGGCTGCGAAGAAAATCATTGCCGCGGTTGCCGACGGCGACATGATGCGTACGCAGCTTGCCATCCTGCGCAGGCTGGCGAAGTATGAACCGTTCAACACGATTGAACTGCGGCAGGAGATCGCCAAGAAGGTAATTGAGCGCGGGAAGTACGCGCTGGCGTAGGGTGTGATTAACTCAGTTTGCGTCCAATCGCGCGGAAGAATTTCTTGAGCGGACTGGGTTGCGACTCTGGCTTTGCGCTCGGCTCCGTCGCGTCAACACTAGGTGGTGTTGCTTCCGGCAACAGTCTGGTGTCGGCGGGAGAAGGCTGGGTCTGCGTATAAGGTGCCTCGTAGTCGACGATAAGTCCCATCATCAAATGTGAGACCTCCAACGTGACTTGCGCTTTCCTGCTTCCGGGCACGGTTACGGTGGTCATCGCGGTCTTGAATCCCGGGGATTGAACCCTCAACTGGTATGCACCTGGGCTCAGATGGGGCAGACGGTATTCTCCGCCTTGGTCGGTGGCGCCCTCGATTTCCTTCCCTGAGCTATCAACAACAGACACTTTAGCCTTGGGAATTACCGCGCCACTCGGATCGGTCACTACGAGGTCAATTCCTGCTTCCGGCTTTTGAATCTGTACCAGCGATGAAGGCACGCGCGGTTGAGTTTGCGCCGCTGCAAGACCCACGCTCATCGCCGCTGAAAGAGCCGCGCCCACCCGCCGCGACACACGCCGAATACGAACCTGCAGGCCGATCGGACAATCGCGCGTGAGCACGGTGCCATCGGCGCGTCGGTAAAGGCGGCCGCAAAGGCGCTGTCCCCTGCTGGCAGCGACCAGCCGCTTGATCTCAGCGGAGGTCATTTCCGAGAAGTTGTAAACATCCAGATCACACTGGTCGCAGTGGCGGACGCGATTATCCCCGGCCATGGCATCCCAGTCCGCCGGGCACGGCGATGCGACCTGAATTCGCGGCAGCATACAAACTCAGGCTAGTTCTGGGCGCAGCGAGAGTCAACCGGAATCGAGCTGTTCGTCTGTTTGATCCCGCCGATTGCGGGGTGGTGGAGATCCCTCGTCCCGCGGCTGCGCCGCCCCCGGCTAAAGCCGAGGGTCTACCAGAAAACGCGGGACTTCGGGATGACGCCGGTCAAGGGTTACTCTTCAACTCCTCCATCACACTCTGCACCAGCTCTTTCGCATCGGTGAGATTTTTCATGATGAGTTGAATGTCCATGACCGGCTTGCCGGGCCAGCGCTGGCTTTGGCAATAGACGCCGTGCTGGCCGACCAGCGCCATCGCGTCGGTGATGGTGTCGAGGGTGACGGCGAGGCGTCCGCGGGGGACGCCCATCATGGTCTCGTAGCGTTCGAGGTCTTCCTGGCGCTCGTCGAATATGGGCATGCCGTCATTGTAGCTGCGGTGGGCGGGAGAGCCGAGGTTCATACAAGCTGCCAGGGATCCTTCGACTCCGCAAGAACTTCACTTCGTGAAGTTCTTGCTGCGCTCAGGATGACAGATCTAGACTGCGGGCTGGATTTGCACCGGAGCGTTCACCGGCTCGGCGCCGTGCAGGCCGCATTCGGTTTTGGCGAAGCCGGCCCAGCGTCCGGCGCGCGCGTCTTCTCCGGGGGCGACGCTGCGGGTGCAGTGGGTGCAGCCGATGCTGGGATAATTCTGGTCATGCAGCGGGTTGTAGGGAACATCGTGTTTGCGTATGTAGTCCCAGACCTGTTTGGCAGTCCAGTCGGCCAGCGGATTGATCTTGACCAGCTGGAACTTGGCGTCCCACTCAAGTTTGCGCGCGACGGCGCGGGCGCTGGTCTGGTCGCGGCGGATGCTGGTGATCCATGCGCCGAGGCCGGAGAGCTTGCGGCGCAGCGGCTCAACCTTACGCAGTTTGCAGCAGGCGTCGGGCTGGCGCGTCCAGAGCGCGGCCCCGTGGACAACTTCCTGCTCGTCGGCGTTCAGTTCCGGGCGGATGCGCTCGATCGCGATGCCGTAGCGGCGCTCGATATGCTCCATCAGGCGATAGGTTTCGGGGAAGAGAAATTCGGTGTCGAGCGTAAAGACGCGCACGTCGGGGTGCACGCGCGCGGCCATGTCGATCAGAGCGACGCCTTCCACGCCGAAGCCGGAGGCCATTTCAACGTGGCGTCCGAACGTGGCAAAAGCCCAGCGCAGCAGGTCTTCGGGGAGGGCATGCTCAAACCAGTCGCTGGCGGCATTCGGTTTTGTGTCGGGCATCATTGCTTTCCTCGTCTTCCTTTTTTCTTACACTTCTAAGTGCTGACCCGGGGGAGGGCCTGCGGTCAAACTCGAAATCCATGATCCCAGTTCCTGCGACTCGGCGGGTTGCGGCGCGTGGCGCAGGACTTCACCGACTACCAGCAGCGTGGGCGCGGGCAGATGCGGCACGCTGCCCAAATCCGCGAGATGCGTGCGATAGACGCGCTCATCGGCAGTAGTGGCACGGGAGATGATGGCGCAGGGCGTCGCCAGCGACAGGCCCGCCGATGAAAGTTTGCGCGCGATGCCGGAATATTTAGGGCCGGGCATGTAGACCACGATGCTCGCGCCGAGATTGACCAGCGCCTGCCAGTGCGTTGGGTCGTCGTCGGTGGCGCTGTGGCCGGCGAGGAAGACGACCGCGTGCGCAGTGTTGCGATGGGTCAGCGGAATCTGCGCGCTGGAAGCCGCGCCCAGCGCGGCGGTGATGCCGGGCACGATTTCAAATGCGATGCGGGAACGGCGCAGCGCTTCCACTTCTTCGCCGGCGCGGCCAAAGATCATGGGATCGCCGCCCTTGAGCCGCACCACCTGCAGGCCGGCATCGGCGAGCGCGACCATGAGCAGATGAATCTCCTGCTGCTGCACTTTTTTGTTGCCGCAGCGCTTGCCCACGTTGTGAAGCTGCGCGGTCTTCGGGACCAGGCGCAGAATCTCGTCGCTGACCAGTTCGTCGTGCAACACCGCGTCGGCGGAGCGAAGCAGGCGCGCCGCCTTCAGCGTGAGCAGATCGGGGTCGCCCGGCCCGGCGCCGACGAGATAGACTTTGCCGCTCATCGGGCAGCTCCTTGCGCCGCCGGTTCGGTTTCCGCGAGCAGCGTGTCGAGCACATCGGCGCCGGCGAGAGAGAGTAGCAACTCGCGCTTCACCGCGGGATCGAGGCTGCTGGCCAGCACGCGGCGACGCGTTGCGCCCAGTTCGGCGACCAGGTCGGCATACTCGGGACCGAACTGCACTTCAAGCTGCTCGCGGATTTTCCGGGCCAGCGAAGGGCTTTGGCCGTTGGTCGAAACCGCGATCTGCAAGTCGCCGCGCTGCACCACCGCGCCGTAGTAGAAATCGCAGAGATCGGGAACGTCGACAACGTTGCACAGCACGCCGCGAGCGTGTGCCAGGCGGAAGATGATGGCGTTCAATTGCGAAGATGCGGTGGCCACGATGGCCAGCATCGCGCCTTGCAGGTCGGCGGGCGCGAAGTCGCGCTCTTCAAGAGAGATCCTGCCCTGCCGCGCCCACTCGTGAACCGCGGGGCTGGCCTCGCGGGCCACCACGCGCACGTCGGCTCCGGTATCGAGCAGGCCGGCGATCTTGGGCTCGCCCACGCGGCCGGCGCCGACCACAAGCACCCGGCGGCCTTCGAGCTTCACGAACATGGGAAACAGTTTCTTCACTTGCTCCATCTCTCCGGGCACTTCACCTTCGAACTCAACCTTCAATCCCCGAGGGCACATGGCCCATCGGCAAATCACGCGCTACGGCCGGCAATACTTCGCCGGCGAGGAAGGTGCGCAACTCACCGTCTTCATGGCGGGCGAAAAACTGGCGCAGGTTTTCGCCGTCGGCGCGATCGTTCTCAAAGCGCTGCAACAGGCGCTCAATCGCGTCGGGAACTTCGGTGGCGAGGCAGCGGTAGCCTACGGGACGAGCAATCTGCTGGTGCGATCCGACCGCGCCGCCGAGGCAGAAATAGAAAGCATCGACCAGGCGATCGCCGACTTTCACTTTCTTGCCCTGCAAGCCGATGTCGGCGATCCAATGCTGGCCGCAACTGTTGGGGCAGCCGGTGACGTGCAATTTCAGGTGCTGCTCGAATCCGGGAAGGCGATCTTCGAGTTCGCCGACCAGCCAGCGGGTGAAACCTTTGGTCTCGGCGATGGCGAGTTTGCAGAATTCAGTGCCACTGCAAGCGACTGCGCCCCGCCAGAACGGCGACGCCTCGACGCGAAAGCCGAGTGCATCCAGCTCGCGCGCCAGGGTGCCGGTGTTCTCGCGGGGCACGTTCACCACCAGGAGGTTCTGCAGGTTCGTGGTGCGCAGTTCGCCGCCGGCAAAACGGTCGGCAAGGTTGGCGGTGGCACGCATCTGCTCGGCGGTGATGCGGCCGCGCAGCACGCTGGCGCCAACGTAGAAAAGTCCGGGCTGTTGCTGGGCGTGGATGCCCATGTGGTCGCGGGAAACATCGTTCGGTGCCTGCAGGTCGGCGGCGGGGTCGAGTGGAAAGCCGATTTTCTTTTCCAGTTCGCTCTGGAAGTCGGCGGCAGTCCAGCCATGTTTAAGGAAGAGGAACTTGAGGCGGGCGCGATCCCGATGCTCGCGCAGTTCCGAGGCCTCGCGAAACAGTTGCGCCGCGCCGCGAACCACCGACTCGACCTGGTTCCAGCGCACGAAGGCGTTCAGGCGAACCGCGAGATGAGGCTCAGTCGAAAGGCCACCGGCGACGTGCATGGCGAAACCGGTTTCGGGCTTGCCGTGAAGCGTGCGCGTGACGGCGGTCATGCCAACGTCGTGAATCTCGGGGAAGGTGCACCAGTCCTTGCATCCGGTGATGGAGATTTTGAATTTGCGGGGGAGGTTCACAAAATCGGCGTTGCCGAGGAACATCTTGTTCACGGACAAGGCAAGTGGCGAAGCGTCGATGATCTCTGCGGCATCGACGCCGGCCACCGGGCAGCCGGTGATGGTGCGGACCACGTCGCCGCAAGCGCCGAGCGTGTTGAGTCCGACTTTGTTCAGCTCTTCGAGAACGATTGGCAGCGATTCGATGGAGACCCAGTGCAGCTGGAAATTCTGGCGGGTGGTGAGGTCGGCGATGCCGCGGGCGTGGCGTTCGGAAATATCGGCGATGGCACGGAGTTGCGTGGAGTTGAGAATACCGTTGGGAATGCGCAAGCGCACCATGAAGAACGGAAGGGCGCGGCCTTCGCCGCCGGTGCCGCCAGTGACGCCCGCGCCGTCGCCCTGCGTGTAGACGCCCCACCAGCGGAAGTAAGTGCCGATCCATTCGGGCGGAATGGAATCGAACCCTGATTTGGCGTAGCGGCGGATTTCGTCGAGACCTTCCCAGGGATTTTTCTCGCGTTTGAGGCGCTCGACGCGCTGGGCTTTCGTCTCTTTGACGGGGATCTCTTTGACCGGATTGGCTGTTGGTTCCATAATTTGTCCGTAAAAACGAAAAACCCACCGCCAGAAAATCTGGCGATGGGTTGGATAAGTGCTGAGTTACAGAATTCCTAGGTCAGCAACCTCCCGGCGCCAGAAGACACGGCTGCACAACAACAACATGGACAGCACATGCAGCGATTCTGGCTTGAGCCGAGTTTCATATAAATCTCAGTGAGAATACCCGGTAGTTCCGGTTGCTGTCAATTGGATTCTGGCGCGGGACGGGCGATTCGCAATATTTTGCGAACTCGTCGTGGGTCGGGCTACCAGCAGTTCGTCGGCCAGGTGCTGCCGGCGCGGAGGTGGACTTCGCTGGCCATTGCGGGGAAGACAAAGATCAGCGGCTTGCCGATGTAGCGGAGTGCGAGCCAGTTGAAGGCTGTGCCGGCGGCGTACTCCGGAAGGTTCTCAAGATAGAGGCGGCCGCGGCTGGGATGCTGCGGCAGGTTTTGGTTAACTTCAACACATTTGTGTCGCGCAATTCCAGCGTGGGTCAATTCCATGTCATAGACAATTGCACCCAGCCAGAACAGTTGTAGGCCGCGCCATGTTTTATCGTGCCAGACTTCGCGGTTGGAGCGCAGCGGCTGGGCGTCATCGGGTTCGCTGATGGTCCAGAAACCGGCTTTGACAGGCTGGGGCTGCGGCGCGTCGGGCGCGCAGACATCGGGAGAGCGGCTGCACAGGGCGGTTGGAGAGACTTCGTTTGCCGACGGCCTCACGAGCACAGACTGTCCCACGGCTGGCAGGGCCATGAGCCCGAGCAGGACTCCGATCTTCATTTTGCGTTTATCGGCCAGGCACAACCGCGTCGTAAGAGGGTTGGAAGTACGTCCGTAACTTGCCTCGCTTCCGGGGCTGGCTAGCCTGTTAACGAGACCGTTTTAGTCTGGGAGGAGTGCGCCGTGGAATCACGTTATTGGGTCTGGCTGGCCGCCCGTTTGCTGGCGGGCGTGGTGCTGGTAGGTTGGGCCTTTACTTTCCTGACGCCCAGCCACAGCGGCGAGAAAGACTTTCAGAAAGCGCTCGACGCGATGAAGCAGGTGCGCAGCATGCGAGCCGCCACGACCACCGATTACAGCCCGACACAACATGTGGATACGGCGTGGGACCTGGTCTGCGCGCAGGACGCTTATCGCTACAAGTTCCATGCGGTCGACACCGACCCGGGCCGGCCTTCGGAGACGACGCAGGAGGATGTCCACGTCGGTTCGACGGACTACGAGCACAAGCCGGATGATTCGTGGCAACCCCACCGATTTGCCAGCGGTGTGGGATCGGCGAGCACACTGTGCAAGACCATTGCGGCAGGTGACGACAGCCGGGTCCTTCCCGACCTCGCCACCATGATCCATCGCGGCATCATTGAAAAGGGCGACAAGAAAACGGTCAACGGAGTGCGTTGCCGGGAGTGGAAAGTCACGGTAAGGGGCGGCGAAAATGGCCATGCGCTAGAGCACGACACTCTCTGCCTCGGCCTGGACGATCACCTTCCCTACGAAATGACAGTGGACTGGAACCACTCGCGGACGCTTTACAGCGATTACAACGCGCCGTTCCAGTTGGATCTGCCGGGGCCGGAGCTGCAGGCGGCCAGCGCGAGCAACTGAATCGGGAGTGGTGAAGAGATGAACCGAGAAACGACGATGCGAAAATGTCACGCAAATGCTTTCCGCCGGTGGGTGGTGGCAGCATTCGTGGTTGTGGCGGTGGGCGCCGGTGTGGCGCAATCGCAACCGCAGGCCGCCCCGTCGCTGGGCGAGCTGGCGCGGCAAGCGCGGGCGCAAAAGCAGCCTGCGAACCAGGACGACTCTTCGTCGAACCGTGCCCAGGCATTGGCCGAGGAACTCGAGCATAACCAGGACGATGCTGGGGCCCCCGACGGCTTCAAGACTTATAACGCCGGCGACTACAAGTTGCGGGTGCCTGGCCCGTTCACCGTGGCCGGACACGACGATAGCGGCGTCGTGTTGAACACGGCGTACCGTGACGGAGCGCGATCAATGGTGATGATTGGCAGCCCGGTGCTGTTTTCCGGCACGAACAACGACGAGGGGTTTGAGGACTTCGCGGCGCGGTTTGCCGGAACTTACTCTTCCTCGCCGGGATGCACGAAGACTTCGGTCGGCGGGCACGGTGCGTATCAGTGTGCGCTATCGAAGGCGACTCTGCTGGGGAAGGAAGTCAGCGGCAATGCGATGTTCGTGCGCGGGGCAAAGAGCATCTACCCAGTGTTGTGCGTCGCGCCCAGCGAGAGCTACGCCCGGGACGCGTATAACCGCAATCCATCGAACTATAACTTGAGGAAAGCGGCAGCCCGCGCCATGCAGCGCGACGATCAAAGCACGAGGAACGCGTGGCAGACCTGCGATGCGATTCTTAAATCGATCGTGCTGAAGGAAGACGTCGCGAAGAGCCACTAGATTCGCCGGCAGCGTACAATTTCGGCGAACGGCCAAGTTGTCGGGCACGCTTGGCCGTTCGCCCAACACTCTCTGTGTTTACTGCACGTTGACAGTCACGCGCATCCAGGGATGGAGACAGCACTGGAAGCGATGCACTCCCTTGGGCAGGTTCGGTATCTCGATGGTGCTGCCCTGAATGATGCGGGTCCTGGCCACGTCTACCGAGGAATAGCCGGCGGCGCACTCCGGTACTGAGGTTTCGCCCGGGCCATTCAGTGGCGGGATGAAACCCCCACCGAACTGTTGGACTTCTGTAAAGGTATGGGGCTCGCCACCCTCATCCGTCACTTTAATCACGGTTCCCCAGGGAACGGTGATCGAATCGGGTTCGAAGTCCCAGTTCGGGCTTGGATGGCCGGATCCGGCTCCCGTCACCAAATCCGACAGAGTTGTGGCATAGCCTAAGGCAGCAAGCGCGACATTCTTGCAAGCATCAGGCCCCAGGGCAACGTTGAAGGTGGTGGGGTCACACTCGTCGAGGGCGACGAACTGTGCGGGAGGCAGCACCGCTGGAGGCGTGGTACTCGCGCTGGTTGGCATCGCCATGTGGTGCATATGAGCATGGTCCTGGGCAAAGAGACGGGTCGAACCGACGGTCAGAAGACTGAGCGTCATGACCGAGCCGAAAAAGCTGGTGAGAAAATTGGCGGGTGCTGTTCTCATTTGGATACTCCTTTTTCTTTATTGTTTCCTTCAAAATGCAGCTCCTGCCGGCGCCGGAGGCCACCTCGCAGGAACCACCGCACTTTCGTCGGTTGTCGGCAGGAGCGCAATCCATGCAGCCTCCATTTCTTCTCAAAGTTTTCTCCTTCGCTAAATCATTGACCACAAAGCTGGTTACACTTCTGACGCCCGGTTTCCAAAGACCTGTGCTAGGCTTTGCTGGTTGAAGGAAGCCGCCTATGGCTACCCAGCCGCGAATTGCGGACCGGCTGCGCTTCGACGGTTTCGAGCTGGATGTTCGCGCCGGCGAGCTGCGCAAGAACGGAGTGAAGCTGCGCCTGCGCGGCCAACCGCTGCAGGTGCTGGAAATTCTGCTGGAACGCGGCGGCGACGTTGTGACCCGCGAAGAACTGCAGGCGCGAATCTGGCCTGCTGACACTTTCGTCGATTTCGACCACAGTCTGCACAATGCCATCGCCCGGGTGCGTGAAACTCTTGGCGATTCGGCGGAGGCTCCTCGTTACATCGAAACGCTGCCCCGTAGGGGATACCGATACATAGGTCCGCTGGAAGACGCTCTGCCCTTGGCCCCGGAGACGATCGACCGTCCCCGTCAACCGGTGTCGGAAGCGCCGGTTCGACTGCCAGACCGGAAGAAGGGGAGGTTCGTGCTTGCGCTCGGAACCGTTGTAGCCTTGGCACTGGTTGTCTGGACGACGCGGAGCTACATGCAAGCGAGAGCGGCGAAGGCACGCATACATTCCATCGCTGTTCTGCCCCTGGATAATTTGTCCGGCGATCCGTCAGAGGAATTCTTCGCGGATGGCATGACGGACCAGTTAATAACCGACCTCGCGAAGGTCGGCTCGCTGCGGGTCACCTCGCGAACCTCGGTGTTGCGATACAAAGGCGCAAAGCAGGCCCTGCCTGAAATCGCACGCGAGTTGAATGTGGACGCAATCGTGGAAGGGTCGGTCATTCGTTCCGGTCAACGAGTGCGTGTGACCGCGCAACTCATTCAGGCGCCCACGGACCGGCACTTGTGGGCCGAGACCTACGACCGCGACCTGGGCGACATCCTGAAACTGCAAGGTGAAGTGGCAGACGCGATCGCGCAGCAGGTCCGCGCACAACTCACTCCGACGCAGCAAGCTCAGCTTCGCGCGGCGCACGTGGTGGCGCCGGCCGCTTACGATGCCTATCTCAAAGGGCGCCTTTACCTTGTCAATGAGTTCACCAACCCTGATTCGCTCAACAAGGCCCGGCATTACTTCGAAGAGTCTCTCCAGGAAGATCCAAACTTCGCTCTTGCTTACGCGGGACTGGCAGACACCGACGTCTACTCGGCCTTTGCGGGAGCTTTGCGGAAGGATGAGGCCTATCAATCGGCCAAGAAAGCGCTCGGCAAAGCACTGGCACTGGACGAAAGCATCGGCGAAGCCCACGATACCTTGGGCCTGCTGAATGCAAATTTTGACTGGGACTGGGACGCCGCCGATCGCGAGTTCAAACGTGCCATCGCTCTGGCGCCGAGCTACAGTTGCGCGCATGAAGATCGCGCCGGTTTCCTGGGCTTGATGGGCCGACGGGAAGAAGCGCTCGCCGAGATTGCGAAGATCGACCAGCTCGACTATGGCTCGAGTGCGGCATATACCGAATCCTGGACGTACTACGAGCTGCAGGATTACCCTCGCCTGATTGAAGCAAGCAAGAGAGCTTTGCTCCTGGATCCGAAGGATTGGTTTCAGCACCATGCTCTCGGCGTCGGCTATGAAGGCACGGGAAGAATGCCGGAGGCGATTTCCGAGTACCGGACAGCAATCGAGCTTTCAGGCGGTGCTGAGAGCACTGTATCGTTGGCACACGCCTATTTCGTTACGGGCAAGAAAGCTGAAGCGGAGAAAATCCTTCGTGATTTGGAGCGCAAATTAAAAGGAACCTCTGTTTCGCCCTACGCGATGGCAACGATCTATGCCACGCTGCGCGAGAACGACAAGGCCTTCGAGTTCCTGGAAAAAGCTTACTCGGAGAAGTCTTTAGAATTTCCTTCATCGCTAAAATCCGATCCAGTGCTGGACAGCTTGCGCCCCGATCCCCGCTTCCAAAAACTGCTCGAGCGTCTGGGGCTGAAGGGCTAAACTCTTCGCGCGACGACGGTTGACTATAGCCTCTTCCAACCGTCAAACTCATCGCATGGGTGCATGTGCAAGTGTGCCCGCCCGGGAGATGATATGAAGAAGAACCTGAGCTTTGCCCTCCTCTTTGCATTGGTTTTAACCACGCTCGCCCTCGCCCAGAAGGACAAGTCGCAGCGTCCCAGCCCGCCGGCTTCGGCGTCGTGCGACCTGGGCAGCGGCAAGATCACGACCGACTATTCCAGCCCGCGCATGAAAGGGCGAAAGATTTTCGGGGAACTGGTGCCCTTTGGCGAAGTGTGGCGCACCGGCGCCAACGACGCGACGACATTTGTGACCACGGCGGCAGTCAGTGTGGGTGGGACCGCGGTTCCGGCAGGCAGTTACACGATCTTCACCGTACCCGCAGCCGACAAGTGGACGCTGATTGTCAACAAGAAGACCGGCGAGTGGGGCATTCCTTACAAATATGAGAGCGATGAACTGGCGCGCATTCCGATGACCGTGTCGAAAACGAACGCGCCGGTGGAAAACTTCACGATCACATACGACAAGGCGGGCTCGGGCTGCACGCTGCGCATGGAGTGGGAAAACACACGGGCCACAGTGGATATTTCCGCGAAGTAGTTTTGCACTGATGAAGCTTAGTGGCTGAGGGCGGCGGCGGCGCGCTGCGCCTCAGCCAGGTTGGGATCGAGTTGTAATGCCGCTTGATAGGCCACCAGCGCGTCTTGCGGATGGCCGGTCAGAATGAGGGCGCGTCCCAGGTGCGAATAGCCTTCCGCGGTGGGGCGCAACTGCAGGGAGTGCTGGAAATCTGGAATCGCTTCGGCGGGCCTTCCCTGCTGCTCGGCGAGCAGGCCCAGTCCGAGCCAGGCATTGAACTGGTTGGGATTCAATTTCAGCGCCTGTTCAAAAGCGGCCTGCGACTTCGGCAAGTCCCCCAGATCCTTGTAGGCCGCGCCCAGGTTGGCATACGTTGTGGCGCGCAATCTGGTGTCGACAGTCAGCCTGATGGCTAGCTCATATTCGCCGACCGCTTCGACCACGTGACCGTGCTGATGCAGGTAGGCGCCGATATTGCAGTGCGCAACCGGGTCGCCGGGCTGAATCTGTGCGGCGCGGACGAAATGCGGGTAGGCCTCATCGGTGCGGCCGAGATCGACCAGGGCGCCCCCGACACTGTTTTCGGCGACGAAGTTGTTCTGCGTAATGGCGAGGGCGTGGCTCCAGAGGTCGAGGCTGCTTTGCCAGTAGCCGATCTGGCGATAGCCAGCGAAGGCGAGAGCGGCCAGCAGGCAAAGCGCCGGGGCTATCGTCCACGCGGGCGCAAGTTTGCGGGCAGCGGCGAGGTCGGCAGCGCCGAAGATCAGCATGGTGAAGATGCCCAGCAGCGGGATGTAGGCATAACGGTCCGCCATCGCCTGATTTCCAACCTGCACGATGCCAATTACCGGAACCAGCGTGCCGAGAAACCAGAGCCAACCCACCAGCAGATAAGCGTGTGTGCGGCGCGCCCTCCAGACAAGAGCACTGGCGGCCAGAAGGAACACCGCGCCAGCCACGACTTTCCAGAGCGCAAGGCCGGCGCCGGGATGTGGGTAGAGCGGCGCGAGACCGGTGGCCCACAGTGCCTTCCACACGTAAAGTGCGTAAGAAACGATCGCGTTCGGAAGCCGAACCGAAACCGGATACGGCAGGACACCGACTGCGCCGGCGGCCTGCTGCGCGTGCATGGTGATCATGGCGCTGGCGGCGGCGAGCGCGAACAGCGGCAGCTTTTCGAGAACCAGTTTGCCGGGTGATTGCTGGGCGGCTTCGAGATCGTGGTCCGAGTTCGGGCGCGAGTTCAAGCCGGCAATGCGATTGAGCGGCCAGTAGTCGAGCAGCAGAAGGACGAACGGCAGGGTGACGATCATCGGCTTGGACGCCAGCCCGCAGGCGAACAGCGCGAACACGCCCACATAGCGCTTCCAGTCGGGCTTTCGAGCATAGGCGCCGTAAGCGGCGAGCGTCAGGAGAAAGAACGTGGTGCTGAGAACATTTTTGCGCTCGGCGACCCACGCGACCGACTCGGCGTTAATTGGATGAAGCGCGAACACCGCTGCTACCAGAAAACTTGGCCCGGCACGGCGCGTGCTCCACCAAAGCAGGAGAAAGACCAGCACGACGTTGGCGCAATGCAGCAAAACGCTGGTGTAGTGGTGGCCGGCGGGATTGAGACGGAAGAGCGACACGTCGAGCGCGTGCGACATCCAGGTGAGGGGGTGCCAGTTGGCTTCGTCGATGGAGGTCGCCGCCCACTTGACGATGTTCCAAGTGAGTCCGCCGCGCACGTGAACGTTGTCGGTGACGTAGCGATCATCGTCGAAATTGATGAACTTGAAATGCGCGACCTGGTTGTAGAGGGCCAGGGTGAAGACGACGAGAAGCAGCGAGAGGACGACGGGCCGCTTTTCGGGAGACGCAAAGAGGCCGTCTGCGGGACGCTTTTCCGTACGTTTTTGTTCCGCCATGGCAGGAGCAGTGGACAAAATGAAATCGGCCTCTGCCGCTGATTATAGGAGCGCTGACGGACGAAACATCTGGGGATTGCGGTGGGCGTGAACCGAAGTAACAACGGGCGGGGGCGGTGGCGCTGCAAAAAGCAGGTTCCTCCACTGCGCCGGAGCTGACGCTCCGGCTCCGGTCGGAATGACAAAATAATCTATGCCGTCTGCGGCGGCGTCCAGCGCAGAACTGGTTTGCGGGCTGCGGCGGTTTCGTCGAGGCGCGAGACGCGCGTGCTGTGCGGCGCGTCGAGCACCGTCTGCGTATCTTCTTCGACTTCCTGCGCGATTGATTTCATCGCTTCGATGAACAGGTCCAACTCTTCTTTGGGTTCGCTCTCGGTGGGCTCGATCATCAGCGCACCGGGAACGATGATGAGCGGGAACGCCGTGGTGTAAGGATGGAAACCGTAATCGATGAGGCGTTTGGCGATGTCCATGGTCTTGACGCCTTTTTTCGCCTGCACTTTGTCGCTGAACACGACTTCGTGCATGCTGGGCGTGGCGTAGGGCAGATCGAAGATGCCTTCGAGGCCTTTGCGAATGTAGTTGGCATTGAGGACGGCATCTTCGGTGGTCTGGCGCAGGCCGTCGGGGCCGTTGGCCTGAATGTAGGCGAGGGCGCGGACGAACATTCCGAAGTTGCCATAGAAAGCGCGCACGCGTCCGACGGAGTGCGGGCGGTTGTAATCCAGGCCCAGCGTGCCATCCGGCTTGTTGATGAGCACAGGCTTGGGGACGAATGGCTCGAGAATCTTCTTAATCGCAACCGGACCGGAGCCGGGACCGCCGCCGCCGTGCGGCGTGGAAAACGTCTTGTGCAGGTTGAGGTGCATGACGTCGACGCCGAAGTCGCCAGGACGGACCTTGCCGACGAGCGCGTTCATGTTGGCGCCATCCATATAGAGCAGGCCACCTTTGGCGTGCATCAGATCGGCGATTTTGTGGATCTCCTGCTCGAAGACTCCCAGCGTGTTGGGATTAGTGAGCATGAGCGCGGCCACGTCTTCGTTCATCTGCGACTCGAGCGAGGCGATGTCGACCATGCCGCGGGAATCAGACTTCAAATTCTCGACGGAATAGCCGACCATCGCTGCAGTGGCGGGGTTCGTACCGTGGGCGGAGTCGGGAATCAGAATTTTCTTGCGTGCGTTGCCCTTCGACTGATGATAGGCGCGCACCATCAGCAGGCCGGTCATCTCTCCGTGGGCGCCGGCGGCAGGTTGCAGCGTGATGGCGTCCATGCCCGTGATTTCGATCAGTTGCTCGCTGAGCGTCTTCATGATGCGCAGCGCGCCCTGCGAAATCTTTTCCGGCTGGTAGGGATGGGCGTTGGCGATACCGTCGAGGCGCGAGACAAACTCGTTCACGCGCGGGTTGTACTTCATGGTGCAGGAGCCGAGCGGGTACATGCCGAGATCGATCGCGTAATTCCAGGTGGAAAGGCGGGTGAAGTGGCGGATGATTTCGATCTCGCTGACTTCAGGAAGATTGCCCAGGTCTTTTCGCTCGGCGCTGCCAAGCAGCTTGGCAGTGTCGACTTCGGGCACGTCGAGCGGAGGAAGCTTCCACGCGGCCTTTCCGGGCGAGGATTTTTCGAAGATCAATCCTTCATTCTGATTGACATGGCGCGTGGCTTTGCGGGTCATAGGCTTCATCGCGCCACCTCTTCCAGCGGCTCGGACTCAGAGAGATGCGGATTTTCGCCTTCGGCGATGACTCCGGCGGCCGTGTCCATGGCCGTGCGCGAAGTCATCTCGGTGCAGCACCACAGCGCTGCGTTGCCGAGTTCCGGATAGAACTTTTTCAGCGGCAAGCCGCCGACGATCTTGTGGCCAAGCAGACGGCTATTGATGGAGTAAGGATCTTCCGAGGTCTGCAACACAAACTCGTTAAAGCGCGGACTGGACTTGAACATCACGGTGCCGTGCGCGCCCAGGCGAGAGGCGGCATATGCGGTCTTGGCCAGGTTTTGCTTGGCCAGTTCGCGCAGGCCGACTTTGCCGTAGACGGTCATGAAAATGTTGACCATGAGCGCGACCAGGGCCTGGTTGGTGCAAATGTTGGAGGTGGCCTTCTCGCGGCGGATATGCTGCTCGCGAGTGGCGAGGGTAAGCACAAATCCGCGTTTGCCGTTTTTGTCGGTGGTCTGGCCGGCAAGGCGTCCGGGCATCTGGCGGACGAACTTTTCGCGGGTTGCGATCACGCCGCAATGCGGGCCGCCGAAAGCCAGCGGCACGCCGAACGATTGCGCCTCCATGGCGACGATGTCGGCCTCGCGCGGCGGTTCGATAATGCCGAGAGAAGCTGCCTCGGCGATGGAGACGACCAGAAGAGCTCCGCTTTTGTGCGCGATCTCGGCGACGGCGGCCACATCTTCGATGGTGCCGAAGAAATTCGGCGATTGAATCAGGACGCAGGCGGTCTGGTTGGTGACGGCGCGTTCCAGTTCTTTCAAGTCCACTCGGCCGTCAGCACCATAGTTCACTTCGGCGAGCGGCATGCCCTGGTGCGTGGCGTAGGTCGCCAACACTTCGCGATACTCGGGATGAACACTGCGCGCAATGACCGCGCCCTGGCGTCCGGTGAGGCGCACCGCCATCATGACCGCTTCGGCGGAGCCGGTGGAACCGTCATACATCGAGGCGTTGGCGACTTCCATGCCGGTCAGCTCGCAGATCATGGTCTGAAATTCGAAAATCGCCTGCAGCGTGCCCTGGGAAATCTCGGCCTGGTACGGCGTGTAGGCGGTGAGGAACTCGCCACGCGAGATGAGCGAGTCAATCACGACGGGACGATAGTGCAAATAGACGCCGGCGCCGAGGAAGCTGGCATAGCCGTCTCCGTTTTCGCGCGAGCGCTGCTTGAACCAGTCGACGATCTCGGATTCCGACATCTGGCGCGGAATCTTGAGGTCGCGGTCAAGGCGGTACTCGGTGGGGATGGGCGCGAACAGGTCGTCGATGGAACGCGCGCCGATGGCGTCGAGCATGGCCTTGCGGTCGGAGGGCGATTTGGGAAGATAGCGCATGAGGTTAGTCAGTGTTTAGATGCAGCTTGCGCGGCTAAAGAAGCAGGCCGGGCCGCCGCGCGAAAAGCAGGTCCCTCCACTTCACTCCGGTCCGATGACAGAGTTTTCTCTTCAATCAAAAATCTAATGGCCGCCCTCCTCGGAAACAAACTTTTCGTAGTCGGCGGCGGAGAGCAGCGCGTCGTACTCGGCGCTACCCTTCACTGTGAGTTTGACCATCCAGGAGCCGTGAGGATCTTTGTTTACTTTTTCGGGTGAAGTGGCCAGGTCGGCATTGGTTTCGGTCACGGTGCCGGAGATCGGGGCATATAGGTCCGACACCGCCTTGACCGACTCCACCGTGCCGAAAGTCTTGCCTGCGGCCAGTTCCGCGCCGACCTTGGGAACTTCGACGAACACGATGTCGCCGAGGGATTCCTGCGCGTAGTTGGTGATGCCGACGGTGGCGGTGTTACCGCTCAGTTGGATCCACTCGTGTTCTTTGGTGTATTTGCGATCGGTTGGATAGGCCATTGAATCAGCTCCTGGCTTCTAGCTATTGGCTATTGGCTATTGGCTGTTAGCTCAACAACAAACAGATTCTTTCTGCAGCGCTCTCATTTTTTCGGGCGCTTGTAAAACGGCGTTGGTATTACAACTGCTCCTACACCTTGTCCGCGGATTTCTACCTTCAACTGCGTGCCTTGTTCCGCGTATTTGGGCGGTACGTAGGCCAGCGCGATGTTTTTCTTCAGAAACGGCGCGGGCGATCCGCTGGTGACGTAACCGATCTCGTGCATCGCCTCGTTCAGCACTTTGTAGCCATCACGCGCGATGCCGCGCTCGGTCATCTCCAGGCCGACCAGCGTTCGCTTCAATCCCTCAGACTTGGCTTGCAGCAGGGCTTCACGGCCGATGAACTCTGGCTTCTCCAATTTGCAGAAGCGATCCAGGCCGGCTTCCCAGACGTTGATGGTATCGGAAATCTCGTGACCGTAGAGCGGCAGCTTGCCTTCGAGGCGCAGCGTATTGCGCGACCCCAGGCCGCAGGGAACGATATTAAATTCTTTTCCCGCCGCCACAATCTCGTTCCAGACGCGCGCGCTGGTGGCTTCGTCGGATGGAATGTAGATTTCGAACCCGTCCTCGGCGGTGTAGCCGGTGCGGCCCATCAGAATGTTGGGCAGTCCGCAGACTGTGCCACGCGTGACCCAATAGAACTTGACTGTGCTGAGGTTCGCATCCGTCAGCTTCTGCAGCACATCGACGGCTTTCGGCCCCTGGATGGCGATCTGGGTGAAGTCGTCGGAAAGGTGTTCGACCTTGCAGTCAAACTGGCGGGTGTTGTCGCGGACCCAGTTGAAGTCTTTTTCGCGCGTGCCGGCGTTGATGACGAGTAGGTATTCTTCCTCGCCCAGGCGGTGGACGATCACGTCATCCACGAACGTCCCCTGCGGATAGAGCATGGCCGAATACTGCGCCTGTCCGATGGCAAGCCGCGAGGCGTCATTCATGGAGATGTGCTGGACGGCGGCGAGGGCTTGCGGCCCGGCGAGCCGGATGTCGCCCATGTGGCTGACATCGAAGATACCGACCGCGGTGCGAACGGCCATGTGCTCGGCAATAATGCCGCCGCCGATGGAGGCAGGATATTCGACGGGCATGTCCCAGCCGTTGAATTCAACCATCCGCGCGCCCATCTGGCGATGGACTGCATTCAGCGCAGTTTTGCGGACGGCAGGCAACGACGCTACGGACAAATTTCCGACCTCAACGAGCAGGGGCTGGTCTGCTGGATGGTGTGACCGTTTAGGGTAACACGCGGTTTTTAGGAGGGGCAAACCAGCGGGAAGGCTTTAACCACCAAGGACACTAAGGTACACGAAGGAAAGGACTACCTTCCGAATTGCACGATGACATGCGAACCCGAAGGCACGTGAGTTCCCGGCGGCGGGGATTGCTGATGCGCGACGCCGCTGCCCACCACTTCGAGGTCGAGTCCGGCATCCTGCGCGGCTTCGACTGCGCTGCGCACGGTTTTGCCGACGAACGATGGCACCACGATTCCGCCCTGCTCGACGTCGAGCACGACGGTGCCGCTGGTGGGGAGCTTGGCTGCTGCGTCCGGTGCTGGCTGCGTGGCCGGATTGGCGGGCGAGGGCGCTCGCCCCTCCACAGCCTTCGGCATTAGCGGTTCGCGCAACGCTGCCTGCACGACCGGTGATGCCGCGGCATTTGTAGGCGGAGCAGGCACCGGCATCTGCGATGAGTCGCCGTTGACTTCGGCCGTTTCCAGCGGCTCGCCGGGGTGGTCGGGCGTGCCGTCTTCCAGGTCGTTGTCGTGGGCGCGCGCGCGGGCCATCAGCAACTGATGTTGGGGGGCGAGCGGCAGGTCGTGCGGCACGTGCATCGACTCGAGCACCTGCTGAGTGATGCGGTGAAAGATGGGCGCGGCGACCTGGCCACCCTGATGCAGTCCGACGGCGGAATCGAGAATGACGGCGACCACGATCTGTGGATTGTTGAGTGGCGCAAATCCACCGAATGATCCGACGTACTTGGTCTTCGAATACGCTCCGGTCGCGGGGTCGACTTTTTGCGCGGTTCCGGTTTTTCCGGCAGAGGTGTAGCCCTCGAGAATCGCTTTGCGGCCGGTGCCTTCGAGCACGACCTTCTGCATCATGGAACGCATCTCGGCGGCGGTGTAGGAAGACAGGACGCGATGCGATTCGGCGGGATGAAAGACCACGGTCTGCGGACCAGACTGCGGCGGCACCGAGCCGGCGACGATGCGCGGCGCGATCCACACTCCGTCGTTGGCGAAGGTCGAGATCAGGCTGGCAAGTTGCACGGGCGAGATGCCGATTTCCTGGCCCATCGAGATCGCCGCGATGGAAACCTTCGACCAGCGGTCGAGCGGCTTGGCAAGGCCGCGGGTTTCGCCGGGCAGTTCGATGCCGGTGCGCTGGCCGAAGCCGAAAGCGCGAATGTATTTGTAAAAGCGTTCGTCGCCGAGGCGAAGCGCGATCTTGATCGCGCCCACGTCGCTCGATTCGGCAAGCACACCCCAGACCGGGAGCAATCCGTGCGGCTTGGAGTCGCGGATGCGCATGCCGTTGTAGACGATGGATCCCATCTGGCAGTCGAACACTTCGTTGGGATTGGTGAGTTTCTCTTCCAGCGCGGCCGAGATGGTCACGAGTTTGAAAGTCGAGCCGGGCTCGTAAACGTCGCTGACGGCGCGGTTTTTCATTGCACCCGGGGTGACATTGCCATGTTCGTTGGGATTGAAGACCGGCCGGTTCGCCAGCGCAAGAATTTCTCCGGTGTGCGGATTTTCGACGATCACCGTGCCGGCGATAGCGTGGGTCTCGCGCATGCCCTGATCGAGTTCTTTTTCGGCGATGTATTGAATGTTCTCGTCAATGGTGAGGACGAGGTTCTGCCCCATCTCGGGCTGCTTCTCGACGTCGGAGAACCATTGCTTGCGGGCGTCGACGGAAAGCAGCATGCGGCCGGGCTTGCCGCGAAGCGTGGAGTCAAAGGCGCGCTCGATGCCGCTGAGTCCGGTGCCGTCCATGCCAACCTCACCAACCACATGGGCAGAAAGCTCGCGCTTGGGATAGAAGCGCTGGGCTTCCTTCTGGAAGTGAATGCCTTTCAGATTGAGTTGCTTGAGGCGCTGGATGGTGGAATCGTCGGCTTTGCGGGCGACCCAGCAGAACGTTTTGTGGGCGACGCAGTCGGCAAGCACAAGGCGCGCGTCCTGGCCGGCGATGCGCGACACCATGGCGATGGTGCCGCCGAGATCGGGAATTTCCGAGGGTACGGCGAAGGCAGAGTCGACGGAGTTGGACATTGCAAGCTCGCGGCCGGCGCGATCGTAGATGACGCCGCGGGGTGCGGCGATTTCAATCGAGCGCTGCTGCTGGTGTTCGGCCTGCTTCTGGAACTTGCCGTATTGGAAAACCTGTAGGTAGACCAGGCGCAGGCAGATGCCGCAGAACCAGAGCAGCAGAATGCCGCCGAGGAAGTAGATGCGGGGGTTCGCGAGTTTGCGTGTCTCCGGCATGTTCCCTCAGAGGCTAAAGCCCCGGTCTAGCTTGGGCTTTGGCGGCACGACTGAAGTCGTGCCCTGATACGAATCGTTTCGACTTTCCTGATCGGCGTGACCTTCACAGACAAACGTGGCGGCCCGAGAAAGCTGAGGCCGCCTGCACAAGTCTGTACGCCGTTCCATCCGATGCGAAATTCCAGATCTCGATAGACCCGTTCTATCTCATGGCCAGAACGCTGACCGGAGCCACGCTGGCCATGACCGGCGCGCCATTATCGGTTGCGTTGTCGTCCATGGGAACAACCTGGCCGGGTTGCGGAGGCACCAGCCCCATACGCCGCGCCAACTGGTCGATGCGTTCTGGGGCGCGAAGCTTGGCCTGCTGCAGGCGAAGCGCCGAGTTCAATTCCACCTGGCCGTTTAGTTCCTGCTTCATGGTCTCGATCTGGTAGCCGTATTCGATCGCCTTCAGGTGCTGCCAGGTATAGGCGAATACGCACAGGAACAGGAATGCAAGCACGCAAGCGAAGCTGCGCATTTCACGATTGCGCTGGGCATCGTCGACCTTCACCAGGCGCGAGTTGTCGATCGTCTTGTGGAAGTAAATCTCCGGAGTGCCTGTCCAGAAAGCTCTTCTGGGCGAGGGTACAGACTCCACGCGCACTTGGGCTGCTGCCGCCATTTATGCCGCTCCTGCGAGCAAGGGTTGAAGGGCCACTGCCGGATCTTTCAGGTCGAGCAGGATCGGAAGTCTTACTTCTTCGGTGAGTTCGTGGCGCAGGTTCCACTCCACCCGCTCCACCATCATCATCAAGTCGTCAATCAAAGTGCCTGTATGCATTTTCGGTTGCTCCATCCGCGGATTCCTACCCAGAACCGCGTCCCGCCCCGGCGGATCTTTGTCCGCGTCGTTATAACTTTGAAACTTGAACCTGAACGCCCGGCACAACGTTTCACGGCCATGCCGGGGGTCCCAGCAGGTTCTCTGAGACCTAAACTCTTTCCACCGCTCTGAGCTTCGCGCTGCGAGCCCGTGGATTGCGATCGCTTTCTTCTTCCGATGCAGTGACTGGCTTCTTCGTCAGCACCCGAAAGTACTTGTCCTTCATACTGCCCTCGCGGAAGGCATCCTTTACGATGCGGTCTTCCAGCGAGTGAAAACTAATGACGACCATGCGTCCGCCGGGCTTCAGGATGCGGGGCGCGGCTTCCAGCAGCGCCCTCAGGTCGTCCAGTTCACGGTTTACGAAGATTCGAAGAGCCTGAAAGGTTCGCGTCGCGGGATGAATTTTGCGTTCCGCCTGGTTCATTGGCCGGGCCGCGGCTGATATGACCTCCGCAAGATGAGCGGTAGATTGTATCGGCCGCGACCGGACAATGGCTCTGGCGATTCTCCGCGACCTCCTTTCCTCTCCGAATTCGTAAATCACATCCGCTAGCTCGCGCTCGCTGATGTGGTTTACCACTTGTTCGGCGGTACGCTCGTTGTGCGGGTCCATCCGCATGTCGAGCGGTCCTTCCGCCTGAAAACTGAATCCGCGTGCTGCGCTGCCCAGTTGCAGGCTGCTGACGCCGAGGTCGGCCAGTAAACCGTCGATGGTCGCTGGTGGCTGGCCGTTCGCCAGTTCGGCGAAAGAACCCTGCCGCAACTCCACCGCCGGCCAATCCTCTCCGGTCAGCCTTTCGCGCGCAATTTCCAGCGCTGCCGGGTCCTTATCGAAGCCAATCAAACGACCCGGTGCGCCGAGGCGTTTTGCGATTTCGAAACTGTGCCCGCCCAGGCCAACCGTCGCGTCGATATAGGTCCCGCCGCGCCGCACGTGTAAAAAGTCGATCGCTTCTTTTAAAAGAACCGGAACATGGCCCGCTTGCTTTCCACTGCCATGTCCAACCCCCTGAGGGGTTTCGCTGAATCCCTCGTCCACTAAATGCCCAGTTCGTTGAGCGTCTGCTCATCTTCAGGAGTGAACTTGTCGTCCTCGACCTGGCGCTTGAAGGCCTCCAGGTTCCTGACTTCCAGATGGTTCAAATGCCCCACTACGGCAACCTCGCCTTTGATCTGCGCGGCCTCGCGCAGCAGTTGCGGCATCAGCAACCGGCCCTGCCCATCCATTTCCACCGACTGGCCGTAATAGTTGACTCGGTCCAGAAACTTCTTCTTGGTGGGATTGAAGGTCGGCAGGCTGGCCAATCGCTGCTCGATCCGCTCCCACTCCTCGAAGGGATACACTTGTGCAACCTTGCCATCGAGGCTGGTGATGTAAAATTGCTGGCCATACTTCTCGTCGATCACGCGCTTGAACTCGGCAGGGACCTTGAGCCGTCCCTTCTCGTCCATGCGGGTTGGGTGATTGCCGCGAAACATGAATTAGGCTCTTTTTGCTTGCTACCAGTGCTGCCAGGGAGGTCAAAATCACGCCAAGACCGATCAATTTCCGCTTTCTGAAGCTGTTTCGCGTGCTTTCGGGTCGGTTTGTCACCGGCTCCTCATGTTCAGTACCAGCTTCCCACCGGGTTGATTGTCTGTTCCACTTTGTACCACTTTCAACCACATCTTAGACGTAAGTCTTTTATTGTCAAGGGGAAACTTCGAAACGAAAGTAACGTCCATTAGCTGAAATAGAAAAATACGATGGCTTGTGGTTAACTAACCGCGCAACCACAATCGATTGGGCTTATGGTTTTGGTTCTTTCTCTATTTGTTCGCTTCGATTTTTCTTGCATGCGGCGCGGGATGGCGCTTTTCCTGTGGAAATGACGGCCGGAACCGGCTTGGCTGGCTTGCGGCTCAGTAGATGGCGTTCCGCGGCTGGGTGCTGACGATCCTTCCCTGCTCAACCGAGAGCGTGTAGGCGACGCCTTTTTCTCCGGTCCAGGAGTTCAGGTCGAAGCGCGCCCCGGCGGGTGCGCGGTAGACGGAAACGCCCTTGAAAGTGAGCGGCTGGTTTTTCTGGCAGACGGCGGGTGCCGCTGTAGGTCCAAGAAAATAAGCGCCTTTGCCGCCCCCGACGACCACGGCCTTGCCGTCGGGCTCGACCAGGACTGCCGACTTCTCGTCAACCGCGATTTCGCGCGGCGATGCCGACCATCCGTCCTGCATGATGCGGGCGAGAAAGCCCAAGCTACGGCCCATGCGGTCCCGCTTGGCGAAGTGGCTATCGGTGATCAGGTTGTCGAGATGCGAGATCTTGAGAAAATCGCGGACCACGGTTACGCGATCAAAGTAGGGATTGGGCAGGACGTCGGTGGACGCCAGATCTTTGTCGTCGGGCTTATCGAGCAGGCAGCCGTAGACAAATTGTCCCAGCACAGCAAGGCCGGCACTGGTTCCACCAATCGGCTTACCCGCAGCCACCGATACATTGATCGCGTCCTGGACCGGAGTTCCCTGCCAGCCGCGAACATAGTAGGACTGATCGCCGCCGGCGATAAAAATCACTTCCGCATGACGGATGATGTCAGCGACGGCGGGATCCGTGGCCGCGTCATGGTCGGGGACGATGAGCGTTGCGACTGAATTGGTTTTGCAAAGTCCGTTGACGTAGGGGTTGTAGTCGTCGTCCCCATGGGCGCGCAGAATCAGGAAGTCTCCGCCGCCACCTTTCTTGCAGAGCCAGCGAAACGCCTCATCGAGGTCGCTGCCGCCGCCCATCATCGCGATGCCGCCCTGCGTGGAGGTCGTAGCGTCCTTTGGGTTTCCCAGGCGGATGTATTTGTAGTCAGAAGCGTGGACGACGCTGCTCAAGAACAGAAGCCAGACCACGGCGCGACCGATCGCCTTCATGGTTATCTTCCTCTCGCCGCGAGCTATCTTCGGCTATGCCGCGAGCGCCTGAGGCTCCTGCCACGCCGGCAAACTCGGGACCAGCCTAACGGGAGTCACGCAGACGCGGCCGTTGCGAACGGCGACGGTGTAGAGTCTACAGCACTCGCTGCAGACCCAGAAGGATTCCATGGCTTGCTCCCCATCGTGGCCGACATCGCTCAGCGGCAGGAAAAACAGCTTACCTTCATGAAGATAACGAAATTTGCTGGAACATTCCGGATTAGCGCAGTTAGAGAGCATACGGTCACCCCATCCTAGTTTCACTGTCCAGATATCCGATGGATGTGACGCGAGGTGCGAGTGCCTGTGACCCTCCTCACAGGCGACATCAGGGAAGGATCAACTGGCCCTTTTCCGGGACGTTGGTTTCATAGCGCAGTCCCTGCCACAAGTAGATGACTTTGAGGAGCTTGACCTCGCCAGGCGCGGGATCGGCGCCCATGGTTTCGCGGTTGACAAACATCTCCAACCTTCCGCCAGCCAGCCGTGAGGCGACAAGGCCGGTGACGTCGGTACTATTGGCGGGCGTACCCCAGATCGCGCGCAGAATCTCGAGGCTGGCCGCGCTGTTGTCGTAAGCATTGGGGGCGCTGCCTGGAAGCGATAGATAGTCTTTTTCGCGGACGACGACGCTGTGGATCTCTCCCTGGTAGAGGTAGGAGACGGAAAGGGTCTTGCGCTTGTCCTCGGCAGGATCGCCGCCCATGGTGGAGTTGGTGACCTGCAGGTTCAGGGTATCGTTCTGAATTTGCGAGTTGAGCGCCTCGGTGACGTCGTGGTAGCGATAGTCGGCGCCATACTGGGCGCGCAGCACCTGCAGATTGCCCTGGTAGTAGGGCTGGTTGCCGGGAATTTCCAGCGTATCTTTTTCGTCGATGACCACGCGGGAAACGTGACCGGCATAGGTGTACCAGACGGTCAGGGTCTTGCGGTGGTCTTGGTCCGGGTCGCCGCCCATGGTGTCGTTGGTGATGCGAAGAATGAGGCGGTCGCCCTCGCGCCGGTCATTCAGGCGCGCCGTAACATCCATGACACGCGTGCCGGCGCCGTAGTCGGCGCGCAGAATACGCAGGCCGGCCATGGCACCGCCGATATTCAGCGTGGTTTTTTCCGGAACAGAGGTCTGCAACTGGCGGCCGTTGTGGATGTACCAGACGGTCAAGGTCTTGGGGCGACCTTCCGCAGGATCGCCTCCCAGGTTGCGGTTCGTGACTTCGAGCACCAGCCGTCCGTTTTGAATCTGGGAGTTCAGGATCGCAGTCACATCACGGACGCGGTCGCCGTTGCCGTAGACGGCGCGCGTCACCTGCAGATTGGACGGGCCGCCCGGCGAAAACTGGGCCGCGGCCATGGTGAGGAAGCAGATGATGCAAGCCAAAGGGATAAAGCCGCAACGGACCATCACGGTTTTAGTGTTCACGATGAAAAATGACCTCCGCAAATGAAATCACTCTGGCTGTGTTTTCGCACAGAGTATAGCCGAACGAGCGAAGGCTCGCGAACGGAACATTCCGGATCAGCCCGAAGGTTCAGCCACACTCAGGCCAGATCGGATAATCTGAATAATATGACGATCGTGCATTGCGATGCTCTGCTGTTTGACCTCGACGGAGTGCTGATCGATTCGACGCCTGCGGTGGAACGGGTCTGGGCGCGCTGGGCGGTGAAGCATGGCCTGGATCCCGCGCAGGTCATCCATCACGCCCATGGAAGGCCGAGCATCAACACCATTCGTCATTTTCTGCCCGAAGCTGACCACGAGGCCGAGAACAGAATCGTGGAAAGCTGGGAAATCGAAGACGTGGACGGTGTGGTGCCGTTGCCCGGCGCGATCGAGTTGCTGACCAGCCTTCCCCCCGACCGGTGGACGATTGTGACGTCTTGCACGCGCGATTTGGCGGCGGCGCGTTTCAAGGCGGCGGGGATCACGGCTCCGCGCGCGCTTGTGACTGCAACCGACATCACCCGAGGCAAGCCCGACCCGGAACCATATCGGAAAGGGGCATCACTGCTTGGACTGTCGGCGGCGCGATGCCTGGTGTTTGAAGACGTCGCGGCCGGAATCAAAGCGGGCAGGGCGGCGGGAGCGCGCGTGGTTGCGCTCTCGACGACTTTGTCCCCGGAGGAACTGCGGGCGGCGGGCCCGGACTGGATTCTGAGCAGTTGCAGCGATGTTCGATTCCAACCCCAGGCGCCCCCGGTGACTCTAAGCTTTTCACCGGAGTAGAATTCGCTGGGTTTTGGAATGCAAGCTAAGGAGGGATTCGAATATGAAGCGTTTATGGTTTCCTGTGGCTGTGGTATTGGCAATTTCCCAGATTTTGGCTGCCCAGCACGATCAGCCGTCGGCCCGGTCCACCGAGCGTATCGAAAAGGAAGTGCGTCACGAACTGCTCATGCTGCCGTGGTTTGGAGTGTTCGACAACATCGCCTACAAGGTCGACGGATACAACGTCACGCTACTCGGCCAGGTGGTGCGCCCGTCGCTGAAGAGCGACGCCGAAAACTCGGTGAAGAGAATCGAGGGCGTCGAGAAGGTGGACAACCAGATCGAAGTTCTGCCGCCGTCCCCGATGGACGATCGGCTGCGCCAGAGACTGTTCCGCGCCATCTATAACTACGGGCCGCTGCAGAAGTATGAACTGGGAGTGCAAAAGCCCATCCGCATCATCGTGAAAAATGGCCATTGCACGCTGGAGGGAGTGGTAGACAACGACGCCGACAAGAACGTCGCGGGGATCCGCGCGAACGGCGTTTCCGGCTTGTTCTCCGTGACCAACAACTTGCGGGTGGTCCCGAACTAAGTCTCCAGGCAGAAGGCCAATTCCGTCAGGAGGCCCCGAACGGGGCTTCCAGCGACGGACTTTGGGGAGTAAACAGTTCCGCGCCGTTGTCAGTGATGTGCATGTCGTCTTCCAGGCGAATTCCGAATTCGCCGCGGATGTAGATGCCCGGCTCGTTGCTGGTGGTCATGTTGGTCTGCAGCTTGGTCGAGTTGCCGCGCACCAGGTAGGGCCACTCGTGGCCGTCCATGCCCATGCCGTGCCCGAGACGGTGTCCGAAGAATTTATAGTCGGGCCCAAATCCGGCGTCGGCGATCACTCTCCGTGCCGCGGCGTCCACCGCGCCACACTCCACGCCGGGACGCGCGGCGTTCAGCGCCGCAGCCTGCGCGGCATGGACGATGTCGAACACCTTCTTCATTTTGTCGCTGGCTTTCCCCAGGACAAAGGTGCGCGTGATGTCGGACTGATAGCCCTCCACGGTGCAACCGTCATCGATCAAGACAATCGTGCCTTCGCGAATCACTTGCGGCGTCGTAGAGCCATGCGGAAAGGCCGTGTATTCGCCGACGCCGACGCTGGCCTCGCCGGGAAAACCGGTGCGCGTGTAAGCCGCATCGATCAGGTCTTCGACTTCGCGCTGGGTCATGCCGTCATGCAGGGAGCGGTAAACGGCCTCATAGACGGAAAGCGTTACTTGCGATGCCAGACGCATGAGCGCGATCTCGTGCGGGCTCTTGATCATGCGGCAGCCCGAAGTAACGGGCGTAGCGCTCACCAGCGTCGCCTGGGGAACGGTGCGGGCGATGCTGTCACTGAAAACAAACCGGACGTTCTCTTCCACGCCCAGACGCGAAGAAGCCGCGCCGCGGTCCCGCAGGCCCTGGGCCAGGCGCTCGTAAGGACTCTCGTCCTCCTGCCATAGCCGTACATCCGCATTCTCGCCGCCGGGGCTGAGCGCGATTTGCTCGCGCGCTCTGCCCTCCTCAAACGCAGGACAGACATAAAACGGCGCGCCCTTCTGCGGCAGCGCCATGGCGAACAAGCGCTCGCCGCCCCACCAGCGGATTCCGGTGAAGTAGCGCAGCGATGTGCCTTCCATGAGAATGATCGCAGCGAGATTGTTGGCGGCCATCAGGTCGCGGGCACGGTCCTGGCGTTGCTGGCGCTCGGCGCTGGTAATTGGCGAGGCTTCGGCGCGGCGCGACTTGAGCTTTTCGATTGCCGGGGGTAGTTCTTTTCCGTCGGCAACCAGCGCTTGGCTCCAGGAGCTGCCGAAGGCCGCCGCCGCTGTCACTCCGCCGGCACGAAACAACGTTCTTCGCGAGATCATGAACTGCCTTTCTTTGGCTAGAGGCGCCGCAGCGCGGCCCGCCCATTATATGGCGCGGCACGGCGCAACGCTCCGCGCTAGGATGAGAACATGGAATCCGGCTTTCAGTGCGCGGGCTGCGGAGAGTGGAACGCCACGACCGTCGATGCGTCCGGCGGTTCCCGCCAGAGCTACGTGGAAGATTGTCAGGTCTGCTGCAAGCCCAATCTACTGCGGGTTGAGTACGATGTCTCCGGGCAAACGTTCCTGATTTCGGCCGAGTTGGAGTAGAATCCGCGGTTCGGGTGGCCCGGACACGTATTCGCGGCCAACCGCGAGGAGACGCAATGGTTTCCCACAATATGGTGACCACGCAGTTTGAACTGGACGGGTACCGCGTAGTCCGCTCACTGGGCGTCGTGCGCGGCATCGTGGTGCGCTCCCGCTCCATCTTCGGGACTATCGGCGCCGGACTGCAGACGCTCGTGGGTGGCAACATAACCCTGCTGACCAACCTTTGCGAGAAAACCAGGCAGGATGCCTTTGACCTGATGCTGCAGCACGCCGAAGAACTGGGCGCCAACGCCGTCGTGGGCGCGCGCTATGACGCGACCGAAATTATGCAGGGGGTGACGGAAGTCCTTGCCTACGGCACCGCGCTGGTGGTTGAGCCGGCGAAGTGAGGCGAGAGGACGTTGGATTTAAGACTGCACCATCTGCTCAAGGCTTGGCACGTTCAGCATGGTTAGGGTTGAGCCTTTGCGATCGAGTAATTCTCTCTTCTTGAAGTCTCCAAATAACCGGCTCACCGTCTCGCGCGTGGTGCCGATCATTTCGGCGATCTCTTCGTGGGTCAGTGTCAGCTTGATCTGCGCCTTGCCGTTGGTGACCGGTGCGTCGGCCAGCCAGGAGAGCAGCAGCTTGGCGAATTTTTCCGACGGAGAGTTAGTCAAGCCCAGGGTGCGCACTTCCTCAAACGCAGTGTAGTAATTGCTGCTCAGTTGCTCGGCCACGCGAAGCGCGACCTCGCCGTGCTCACGCAGGAACTGCAGCAAGGAATCACGCGGAATAAAATTGGCCTGGCCTGGGTCGATCATTTCGGCGGTCACTTCATAGGGCCGGTTGGAAATGACGGCGTTCAGCCCGAGGACATCACCTGGCTCAGAGATCTTCGTGATGACCGTCTTCCCCTCGCGGGACGACGTGGAAAGTTTGGCCTTGCCCGAACACAGCACAAAAACACCGCGCGGATTCTGCCCTTCGATGAACAACATCGCACTCTTAGGATAGACGGCAGTGGAACGAATCTCGTTCAACCGTTGTACGGCCGACACCGGCAGATTGCAGAATAAGTGCTCTTCGCGTACCGGGCAGCTCAGGCAGTTGTCGATAATGTTGAGTCCGTAGGGGGCGCGCATCGGCAAGCTCCATCCATGCATAGTCTACGCGCTGGGCCGGGAGTGGCAAAGCCCCTCGTCAGCGCGAGTTCCAGGCGACAGGCTGATCCAACTGAGGGACGCACCTTACCGGCACGCCCAGGCTCCTGGCCACCAGGCATAGACTCTCGGCCCTGCGCATCAGTTCGAGCACGCGCTCGCCATCTGCGGACGATGCGATTCGAACGCTGGGCCGCAACTCGATGGCATCGATCGCATAGCCAGCCGGGGAGCGGCGGACCGAAGCGCTGGCTTCCACTTGCAGATCCGTTAACTCGACGCGGGCTTTGCCGGCAATCGTGCCCAGCGTAGTGGTGAAGCAACTGGCGACTGCGGCCAGCAGCAGTTCTTCCGGTGTCCACCGGCCTTCCATGCCGCCGAACTCAATGGGGGCGGCAAAATGAATTGCGGCGGGAGAGCAATCCGCTTTTGCCAGTCCCGCGCGGCCTGCTGACCACCATGCCGACACGTGGTAGCTGTATTGGTCCTCGCCTGATCGGCGGGGGCCCTTCTTCTTTGTATCCGTCGATGCCATATTGTGTCTTTCGGCCCTCTGATCTTCGGGCCTTACTCCGCCAGAATCGCCGGTTCTTGCCTCGTCAACCGTGCCGTACATCACGAAAATCCGTGATCCTTGTCACATACCCTGCCGGAACTGCGCACCCGGAGCATTGGGTGGCTTGGCCCTCTGCTATAGTTTTGTGACCCGGAGGTCGAAACATGTCTCGAATTGTCCGCTGCGGGCTGATCCAGGCCGGCAATGTTGTGAGCGGCGACCAACCGCTGCCCAAGATCAAAAAGGCGATGCTCGACAAGCACCTGAAGCTGATCGAGCAGGCGGCGAAAAAGAAAGTGCAGATTTTGTGCCTGCAGGAGCTTTTCTACGGCCCCTATTTTTGCGCCGAGCAGGACATTCGCTGGTATGACCTGACCGAACGCGTTCCCGACGGTCCCACCACCAAGCTGATGCAGAAACTGGCAGCCAAGCACAAGATGGCCATCATCGTGCCAGTCTATGAAGAGCAGATGCCAGGGCTTTATTTCAACACCGCGGCAGTCATCGACGCAGACGGACGCTACCTCGGCAAGTACCGCAAGAACCACATCCCGCATGTGCATCCCGGATTCTGGGAGAAGTTTTATTTCACGCCCGGCGACCTCGGCTATCCCGTGTTCGACACGAAGTATGCGCGGGTCGGCGTCTACATCTGCTACGACCGCCATTTCCCGGAGGGCGCGCGGGCGCTGGGATTGCATGGCGCCGAGATTGTTTTCAATCCTTCGGCCACGGTTGCCGGCCTGTCGGAATATTTGTGGGAACTCGAGCAGCCAGCCCACGCCGCCGCCAACGGCTATTTTGTCGGCGCTATCAACCGCATTGGGACGGAGAAGCCATGGGCCATTGGCGAGTTCTACGGCAAAAGCTATTTCTGCAATCCGCGCGGCAAAATCATCGCCCAGGCCAGCCGTGACAAAGATGAAGTACTGGTCGCCGATCTCGATCTGGACCTGATTCAGGAAGTCCGCAGGACCTGGCAGTTTTTTCGCGATCGCCGCCCCGACAGCTACGGGCCGCTGACTCAGCAGAGCCAGAGCTGAGGGCTAAGAGCGATTGGGAAGTTGAATAATTGGGTAGTTGGGTAATTGAAAAACCGCTGCCCGTGTTTTCCAATTTCTCAATTACTCAATTCTCCAATTACTCAATCTACCCATGTCCGAACACGCCGACCTTCTCGCACGCATCGAGTCCAGCCCGCTGTTCAACGACGACCTCGCCCCGGTTGCACCCGAAAAGCGAAGCTGGGGAACCTACAACTTCGCCGCGCTGTGGGTCTCCATGTCGGTGAACATTCTCACTTACATGTTGGCGGCGGGATTGATCCAGGGCGGCATGAATTGGAAACAGGCCGTGTTCACCGTATTTCTCGGCAACACCATCGTACTGGCGCCGATGCTGCTGAATTCGCATCCCGGCGCGCGTTACGGCATTCCCTTCCCCGTTCTCGCGCGCGCTTCGTTCGGAGTGCTGGGTGCTAACGTTGCCGCTGTGCTGCGCGCGCTGGTGGCTTGCGGCTGGTTCGGCATTCAAACCTGGATCGGCGGCGAGGCCGTCAGCACGCTGATCTCTGTTCTGTTTCCCGCCTGGGCGCGCTTTCCTTACAACTCCGCGATTTGCTTCCTCGCATTCTGGCTAATCAATTTGCTGGTGATCTTGAAAGGGATCGAGTACATCCGGTTTCTGCAGGGCATCAGCGCGCCGGTGCTTCTGGCGGTCGGCCTGCTTTTGCTGGGCTGGGCTTATGTGGCGGCGGGCGGTTTCGGTCCCATGCTTTCGGCCCCTTCACGATTCCTGACCACGGCGGACTTCATGAAGTTTTTGATCCCGGCGCTCAACGCGACCGTCGGCTTCTGGGCCACGGTGTCGCTGAACATTCCCGACTTCACGCGCTTCGCGCGGAGCCAGCGCCAGCAGATGATTGGACAGGCGCTCGGCCTGCCGGCCACGATGACGCTCTATTCTTTAATCGGTATCCTTGTGACCTCGGCGACGGTGGTGATTTACGGCACCGCGATCTGGGACCCGGTGCAACTGCTGAGCCGGTTTCACTCGCCGGTGGCCGTGGTGATTTCTCTCGCCGCGATTCTGCTGGCGACGCTGAATGTCAACATCGGCGCGAATGTGGTTTCGCCGGCGAATGACTTCTCGAACCTGTGGCCAAAGAAAATCAGCTTCCGCACCGGCGGCATCATTACCTGCTTTATGGGCGTGGCGCTGATGCCGTGGAAGCTGCTCGCCAGTTACAAGAGCCTGATCTTCGGCTGGCTGGGCGGATACGCCGCGTTTCTCGGCCCCGTGGCCGGCATCATGGTCTGCGATTATTTTGTGATTCGCCGGCGGGAGCTCGTGCTCGAGGATCTCTATCTGCGCGGAGGTGCGTACGAATATTCCGGCGGCTTCAACTGGCGCGGCCTCCTGGCCCTGGGGCTGGGCGCGGGAACAGCGCTGATCGGACTCGTCGTTCCGGAGTTCCGGCCGCTTTATGACTACTCGTGGTTCGTGGGCTTTGCCGTAGCGTTCGTCGGGTATTTTCTGCTGATGAAGAGCCGCGGAGCGAGATAGCTGTCGGACTCCGTTTTCAGACGCCCGGCATCACATCTTTTCTGTACGTTTCCAGCGTGGCTTCTTCTTTCCCGCACATCAGGTAAATATTGAACTGCGTGACGCCGACACTTGCCAGCTTGCGCAGTTTTTCGCGGTGCGCTTCGGAGGGTCCGACCAGGCAGAAGCGATCGACGATGTCGTCGGTGACGAACTCCGCGTTCGAGCTGCCCACTTCGCAGTGATGCAAGTAATCGTATCCGCCGCGGTCGCGCACGTAAGACGTCAGCGCGGGGGGCAGGTCTTCGGGCTTGTACTTCGAAACCAGATCGACGACGTGGTTGGAGACAAGCGCCGGGAACCAGCGCACGCGGTCGCGGGCCGTCTTCAAGTCGGACGAAACCCACACCGGCGCCGCCGACATGACTTCAATGCTCTTCATGTCGCGCCCGGCGGCCTTTGCGCCCGCCCGCACAAAACTCATGCACCAGTCGATCAAGTCGACGTCAGCAAATTGAAGAATGATGCCGTCGGCCACGCGTCCGGCCATTTCGAGCACCTTGGGTCCATAGCCCGCAACCCACACGGGAGAAGCTCCGGGCGCCCAGGTCAAGCGTGTCGGCTGGCCTTCATGATTGATCTCGCGTCCCGAGGTGAGCGCGCGAAAATCTTGAATGGCCTGCTCCAGTTCACGCCACGAAACCGGCTTCTTGCCCAGCACGCGCCGCGAACTGTCTCCCCGGCCAATGCCGAGTTGCATTCTGCGCCCGGAAATCAGGTCGAGCGTTGCGAACAGGCTGGCGGTCACGGTCAGGTCGCGCGTCGCGGGATTGGTAACGCACGTGCCCAGCTTCATCTTCTTTGTGTTGGCCGCCATCAGTGTCAGCAGCGGGTAAGGCTCGAGCCAGAGCACGTGCGAGTCGAACGTCCAGCCGTATTCGAATCCGGCGGCCTCGGCCTGGCGCGTCAGCGAAAGGATGCGCTCGACCGGCATGTCGGGCTGGCTGGGCTTGATGGAAAATCCAAACTTCACGAATCGCCTCCCGCGCGCCAAAATTCACGCTCGAAGGCACGCAGTTTAGCATAGAATTCGAGTTCATTTTCCGGCGGAGGCATAACGATTCATGGGTTTCGACACGCTGATCGTCAATGGGCGAGTGGTCACTGCAACCGATGCGTTTGACGCCGACGTCGCCATTCGTGACGGGAAGATCTCGGCCGTCGGCCAGTCCCTGCCCAGGGAAAATGCCGGCACCGTGCTCGATGCCGCGGGCAAACTGGTACTTCCCGGCGGCATCGACGTGCACACGCATCTCGATATGCCCTTCGGCGGCACCACCAGCGCCGACGATTTTGAAACCGGCACGCGTGCCGCCGCCTTTGGCGGCACCACCACGCTGATTGATTTCGCCATCCAGTACAAAGGCCAGACGCTGCGCACCGCGTTCGATACGTGGATGCAGAAAGCATCCGGCCGCGCCGTGTGCGATTACGCCTTCCACTGCATCATGACCGACATTGGCGGCGCGCAACTGGACGAAATGAATGCCCTCGTGCGCGAGGGCGTCACCAGTTTCAAGCTGTTCATGGCCTATCCTGGCGTCTTCATGCTGGATGACGCCAGCATCTTCAAGACTCTGCGCACCACTAGCAAGAACGGGGGCCTGGTCTGCATGCATGCGGAAAATGGCGGCGCGATTGACGTGATCGTGCAGCAGGCACTGGCCGAGGGAAAGAAAGCGCCGAAGTATCACGCGCTGACGCGGCCGACTACGGCCGAGGCAGAAGCGACCTCGCGTGCCATCGCTTTGGCCGAAATGGCCGGATCGCCGCTCTACATCGTGCATCTCAGCTGCAACGACGCGCTGGAAAAAGTTCGCGAGGCGCGCGACCGCGGCCTTCCCGTTTATGCGGAGACTTGTCCGCAGTATCTCTATCTGTCACTAGAAAACATGGATGCTCCCGGCTTCGAGGGCGCCAAATACGTTTTCACCCCGCCGCTGCGCGAGAAGTGGCATCAGGAAAAGTTATGGAACGGACTGAAACGCGATCACCTGCAGGTGGTCTCGACCGATCATTGTCCGTTCTGCTTCAAAGAGCAGAAGGAACTCGGCAAGGACGACTTCACCAAGATTCCCAACGGCGGCCCGGGTGTGGAGCACCGCATGAGCCTGATCTACTCCGGCGGCGTGGCATCTGGACGCTTCAGCGCCAGCCGCTTTGTGGAACTGGTTTCGACCACGCCCGCGAAACTTTTTGGACTCTATCCGCGCAAAGGCACGATTGCCGCCGGCAGTGATGCCGACATCGTCATTTTCGATCCGGCGCGCAAACAAACGATCAGCGCTGCTACTCATCACATGCGCGTGGACTATTCCATGTTTGAAGGCATTGAAGTCACGGGCGTGACTGACACGGTCCTGTCGCGCGGCAAGGTCGTGATTCAAGGCAACAAATTTCTAGGCCGCGCCGGTGCGGGCGAATTCCTGAAGCGCGCGCTTTACACCCAACCGTAACGAAAGGAACAGCAATCATGCCGGAGTTGCAGGCTGCGATCATCGGCGCGGGGTTCGTAGGCCGGGCTCACATTGAAGCGTTGCGGCGGCTGCCGGTTCCCATCACCGGAGTGCTGGGCAGTACACCCGACCGCGGAGAAGCAACGCGACGCTCGCTCACCCTTCCGCGCGCCTACGCCACGCTCGACGAGCTTGCGCAGGATGCGTCCGTTGACGTGGTCCACGTCTGCACCCCCAACCATCTTCACTACGACCAAGTCAGCCGGCTGCTGCGCGCGGGAAAACACGTGATGTGCGAGAAGCCCCTGGCGATGGATGCACATCAAAGCGCCGAACTGGTCGAATTGGCCCGCGCCCAGGGACGCGCCGGCGGCGTCGCCTACAACCTGCGCTACTACCCGCTCTGCCAGGAGGCGCGTTCGCGGATCGCGCGCGGTGACATCGGAGAACCTAGGCTGGCCCGCGGCGCTTTCATGCAGGACTGGCTGCTCTACCCGACCGACTGGAACTGGCGCCTGGAGCCGCATCTGGGCGGCTCGCTGCGCGCCGTGTCCGACATCGGCACCCACTGGCTCGACCTCGCAGCCTGGCTCACTGGCCGCCGCGTCGAGGAGGTCTGCGCAGACCTGGCAACAACGGTGCCCGTGCGGCAGCGCCCGCGCGGCCGCGTCGAAAGTTTTCAGTCCGGAGCGGGCGGCGGCGATCCCGTATCCATCGCAACCGATGACTACGCGTCAGTTCTGTTGCGCTTTGCCGGCGGGCTACGGGGAGCGATGACGGTGTCACAAGTGACTGCCGGACGTAAAGCGATGCTCGAGTGCGAGATCAGCGGGTC
>Ga0075029_100000116_pt1 | contig 37518 bp, 32 predicted proteins | sample LitLauG_LLR_2013_FD_71391 | JGI IMG/M metagenome (GOLD analysis project Ga0075029, IMG submission 71391) | Freshwater sediment microbial communities from North America - Little Laurel Run_MetaG_LLR_2013 | ecosystem: Environmental > Aquatic > Freshwater > Creek > Sediment | place: USA... | reverse complement strand
TTTCCGTGCTGCTCGTTGTTGTTATCCGCGATGAGGACAGAGCCTGGTTGTAGCGGAAATGCAACTCTTAGGCGCGGCAGACAGAACTCTCCGCCAGCCCATTTACCGAATGCTGTGAGGCAAGCGAGTCCGCCTTCGTTCTTCGCGTCCGCGTGGGACCGGAACAGCGTGGATTTGTTAATCTGCAACGCGCTGTAGATCGGGAACGCAGCCTGCGCGACGGGATGCTCATCGTCTAACAGCTTCTTGTAGAACTTGTGAATCTGCTCGGGCGTTTCCTTGATCGTCGGTTCTCGGTGGTAGTCCAGACCGGGGAGAAACTCCATCTGCTCTCGCGCTATGGCCAACTGCTGCGCGTGATACTCCGGGAGATAGGCGTGGATTATTGCACCAATCCACTGGAGGAGAAAGACAAAGCGAGAGTACTCCTCCCACTGCTTGTAAGTGTTCGCAGCAGCGCGTGGAAAGGGGAAATTCACATAGCCCAGAACCAGCTCTCCGCCTTTGCTCTTCTTGAGCCCGGCGCGGCGGGAGTTCTTCACATCGTTGAACTTCAAGCGATGGACAGCCTCGTGCGTCGTCTCGAAGGCAATAGAGTTCGCTGATAGACCATCCGTTAGGTAAATGAATGCCGTTCTGCCGTCCTCGAACTTTCCCCAGAGGCTCTTCGTGGGACGGAGATCGTAGTCCTCGTGGCTGAGGTAGCGGCCTTTGAATTTCTTCTCGGCTTCAGCCAGTGAGAGCTTAGGTCGGATGACGACTTCCTCAATACGCTCCCGCTTTGGCAGACCGTGTTCGTTGACCCGCACGTTGGCGCTCCTTCGCTGCTTGAATTACTGTCTTGTAGATGAGCGGCTGCGCATCCTGCCCTAACACGCCCATAGCCTCGATGAACTGCTCCTGCTCAGCTTCTGTAACAACCCAACTGACCTGAATCGTGACCTTGCCGTCTACAGTCTTGGTGTTCTGCTTGGGGCGGCTTTTGGTCATTTGTCTAAAGGTTTTCAGCCCGTGCTTGCGGGCGTATTCGTTAGCCCAACGGTCAGCGGTACGTCGGCTAATGTCTAGGTGCGTTTCGCACCATATCCCGAAGCCTTGGCCCTTCTTCCCTTGTGCGGAAATCTTTTCGCGCAGTCTGTAAAGCAGCGGAGCCATTGCCGAACGAGAGCGACGGGCGACCCGGATGAGCCGGGACTTCAATTGCTTGATGGTAAGACTGGAAACTTTGGACATGTTTCTTCCCCGGCCTATTCTCCGTCGAAGGTGAGGGCCCCGGTAGATAACGTAGGTCACGAAGGAGCCAGTATCCTCTTCGCATTGTGCTCCTAAAGTATTAGACCTTCGGAGCACGGCAATGACCCCTGAATCACTTGAAGGTTTCGTTGACGCCGACGAAGCCGGAAAATTCTTATCACTCAACAGGCGTCGCATTCTGGAACTCGCACGGGCAGGCAAGTTGCCCGGTCACCCTATCGGCGATTGTGCGAGACGAGTGTGGCGTTTCCGCCTATCAGAAATTGCTGACGCCGTTGAATCGACGACAAAACCTTGGTTTTCATCTCGGCAGAGAACCAGTATGGTTCGGCCCACGGCAGTCCCCGGCGCTAGCGGGACGGAAGGCTGAGATGTCGCAACGAGGTTGGCTAACGAAGGAAGAGCGCAGGAGGGCGGGCAAAGTGTGGGTGTACCACTACTACCGAACCCGCGAGACGGACGGTCACAGGGTGGAGAACACGGTCGTTGTCGGGGCGCTGTCCTCTCTCCCAAGGGAGAAAGACGCCTGGGCAGAAGTGGAGCATCGCGGCCTTAACCGTAACCACGAATTGGGCTTGACGGGCCGGGTTATGTTCGGCGATCTAGCGCGGCACTATATCAAGTATGAGCTAGGCGAACTTGCCGAAGCGGACGACCAGAAGTCCCACACCACCATAGAACGCTACCTTCAAATCCTGAACAATCGACTGATTCCTCGCTGGGGAAATCGTCCCGCGCTGGAGGTTGAGCCGCTGGAGATCATGCAGTGGTTGAAAGCGACCAAGCGAATGGAGAATCTAGAGAACCCTACTGTGGACAAGATCCGCCGTGTGATGAACTTGGTCTTTAAGCACGGGCAGACCTATGGCCTGATTCCTCGCACCGGGGAAGCCAACCCCATGAAGTTTGTCCGGGTGAAGACTCAGTCGGAATACGAGGCGAAGATCATCACACCGGAACAATGCTTCAGGATTCTCATGGCAATGCCTCAGCCGGAGCGCACTCTCACACTCCTGATCGCGGCTACGGGGCTTCGCATTTCCGAGTGCCTCGGTTTGCAGTGGGCGGATGTGGACTACGACAGCCAGCAGGTTTTCGTCCGCCGCTCGTGGACGGGCGGCAAGATTGGCAAGCCAAAGAGTGCGTCGAGCAAGGCTCCAGTTCCATTGGTCCCGCTACTCGCAGGCTTCATTCGCCAGTGGCAGGAGCAGACTCCTTACGGTCGGCCGACGGATTGGGTGTTTGCCAGCACCCGGCTTAAAGGTAAGCAGCCCCGCGTAGCCAACATGCTGGTCGAAGATCATCTCCGTCCGGCTGCGGTAAAAGCGGGCGTGCTCAAGGAGGGCGAGAAAGTCCGCTTCGGGTTCCATAATCTGCGCCACAGCTTGGCGAGTTTCCTAGTTCGGAAGGGAACAGACGTGAAGACTGTACAAAAGATGCTTCGCCACAGCGATGTGACTACGACGCTCGGGATTTACGCCCACAGCATGAGCGAGGATCGTCTTGCAGCGCAGGATGAAATGCTCGCGGCGATGATGACGCCGTCAAATGCGGTGAACTGAGCGGCGGTAAATTCAACTTCCTGTTTTCCACGTCTTGCACTTGGAACGTCCGGACAGATGCTGCCTCCTCAAATGAGAGGTTGGATGGTTTCCTTGCGATGGCCGCCGGCTTGACAGCCAGATACTCCGCGTACGCTTTTGGGTAGGACGCCGCATCCGCTACACGTTGCCGATGTTGTCATGGGCGATCGAAGGAAGCGCCATCGATCGCAGGCGTTCTCCGAACCGCGGGTCACCGCGCAGGCTGTCCCAATCCGGTGCGACCGCCAGGTGAACGAGTGCAGGGTCGCGGAACGCGATGGCCTGATCAAGGCAGTCGAACGCTTCATCGAGCCGGCCTGCTGCCCCATACAGAACGGCGCGGAAGAATGCCATCTTCAGCAACGCGTCGAAGTCCAGTTGCGGGTTCGTGATCTGATCCACCAGGAATCGCCTCACTCCGGAGAGGCCGGCCGTCGCGTACGCCTGCTGCATGTCCGTGGTGACCTGTTTCAAAACCGCCACTCTTTCTTCGGGAAGGCCCCACGCGATGGCCTGGCCGACCGTCCAGGCCGCGAATCTATTGACGTCCCCGATCTTCAAATAGACCTTGTTAATGAATTGGCACGCCAGCACATGCTTCGGGTCGACGTCGAGCGCTCGCTGGGCCCAGGCAAGCGTCTCGTCGTACTTCCGCTGATGCCAATACGAGATGGCGATCTGTACCAGAACGCCGGGCGCTCGCGGATCGCGCGCGAGCGCTTGTTGCTTGCATCGCAGCCCATCGTCGAGCCGTCCGAGCGCTTCCTGGAGCGACCCATACTGCAGGAGCGCCTCGGTGTGATCCGGATTGATCTGGAGCGCACGCTGCAGGCTGCGCTCCGCCGCCGCCCAGTCCCACTCGCTCAAAAAAAGGACGGTGCCAAGGGCAACTTGCGCGTCCGCCGAGGCGCTGTCCATCGCCAGCGCGCGCAAGGCGGACGCTTTCGCCTCTGTAAACGCTTCCTGGTGCGGCACCGCGCGAAACACTGCCTGCAGGCACCGTGCGCGCGCCAAGCCGGCGTGCGCCGGTGCATAGGTCGGATCGATCTCGATCGCGGAACGAAAGGCGTCCACGGCGGCAGGCAACTCGAAGTACGAGCCTGACAACAGGTGAGACCGGCCGCGGCCGACTAGCTCGTAGAGTTCGACGGGTCGCGTTATGGCGCTCGGTGTTAATGGCTTCTCGTGGGCCAGATCGCACGTGACTGCAGCGATGAAGCGGTACCCTGACCGCACCACCGTTTCGATGTAGGCCGGAGGCCGCGTGTCGTCGCCGAGCGCCTTGCGCAGTGCTGCCACGTGAACATTGAGAATGCCTTCTTCGACAAACGACTCGGGCCAAACCTGCGCCAGCAATTCGTCCTTCGTGACCAACCGCCCCGACTGCCGCACCAACGCAACCAGCACATCATAGGCCTTCGGTGACAAGCGAACGGTTTCGGTGCCGCGCAGCAGCCGCCGCTCTCCCACGTCCAGCGCGAACTCGTCGAAATGAAGTACTTCCCGGCTAGCCATTAAATTTTCGGCCAATCTTAACAAATCCTTCGGGACACGTCACGGCCCGGCTGCTACTGTGCGCACATTGACGAGGATTCACGAAATGAGCACACGATCGTCGGTCGCCGCCATTCTGATCTGCGGATTCACATCACTATTGCTCGCACAAGCTCCACCAGCGCCACCCAAGCCTGGTCCCGAACACAAGAAGTTGGAGTACTTCCTTGGCAAATGGACTGTGGAAGGCGAGATTAAAGCCAACGAGTTTGTGCCCGCCGGTAAAACTGTCAGCACCGAAACATGTACATTGGGGCCGGGGGGATTCTATGTCGAGAGCCGCGCTGAAGGGGGGCAATTACCGACGCGCCTCGCCATCATGGCCTACGACAGCCATGCGAAGGTCTACACATCCTATTACGCCAACAGTGTCGGACTCGTGGGTACCGCCACAGGATCGGTTAACGGAAATACTTGGACGTGGATGGAGGAAGACAAGTTTGCGGGCAATGCCATCAAAGGAAGAACTACAGTTACGATGTCATCACCCACTCAGTACACAATGAAGTATGAAATGGCTGACGAAAAGGGCGGTTACATAACCATCCTAGAAGGCAAAGCCACCAAAGAAACCCGTTAGAGACGCAGGTACCAGAGGTCCGGAATGAAGCAGAACATGGTCCTAATGGTAGAGTTCTGTTGGGCGGTGGATACGGGGTTCTCGTCCTGCATGAGACATTAGTCGACGGCCGCGCGCTTCAGGGCCAACCGGTCAACGATGAGCGAATAGGCGTTTGTCACCTCCAACGCAGAGCGCAGATAGTCTGTTCCGGCACCTGCAAGAAACTCTACCGATTCCTCAGGCACCTACAAATTTTCCCGACGAGGCAGTAATTGAGGGATCGAGCATGCTCCTAGAAATCGGAGCTGTGGAGGCGATCTTCCGGTATCCCGTGAAGTCCATGGGCGGCGAACGACTTGAGGTCGCCGAGCTAGGCTGGTACGGCATCGAGGGTGACAGACGCCTGGCATTCCGACGGACGGATGACCGCAGCGGTATGCCGTGGCTGACAGCAAGCAAGCTTCCCGACCTGCTCCTGTTTGCTCCGCACCGCCGTGAAGGCGGTGCTCCGCGAGACCTTCCTACGCATATTCGCACGCCGGACGGCGAAGAGATCCCCGTTTTCGGGGAGGATTTGGCCAAGGAGGTCGGGCGTCGGTACGGGGCTCCCGTGCAGATGATGCAGTTGAGGCATGGCATCTTCGACGAAGCGAGCATCTCGGTGATTGCCTCCGATACGGTGCGCGAGATCGGACGCCTCTCGGGGCGGAGCCTGGACGTGCGACGATTTCGCCCGAATATTCTGGTTCGTTTACTGCGATCGGCTTCCTTCCAGGAGGACGAGTGGGTGGGTGGTGTGCTCTCCTTCGGCCAGGGGGACGACGCCCCCACCATCGCCGTCACGATGCGCGACGAGCGTTGCTCGATGGTGAACCTTGATCCCGATTCAGCAAGTGCGGCGCCAGAAGTGATGAAGGCGGTGGCTCGTGCGAACCAGAACAACGCGGGAATCTACGGCGCGGTCACTCGCATCGGTCGATTGGCGGTTGGACAGACCATATTCTTCCGTGCGGCAACCGAGAAGAGGGAACGTGGGTGATCGAAACACAATGTCCCGGAACGCTTATGGATACTAATTCGACGGACGAACCGACAACGTCCCGCTTGCCCGTTGTCCGGAAGAGCCACGTCCGTAGGGTGTTGCAGGTAGCTTCGGGAAATTTTCTCGAAAGCTACGATGTGCTTGTGTTCGCCTATTTTGCGCCGTCGATTGGGCGGACCTTTTTCCCGAACGCCAACGAACTGGCCTCGCTGATGGCAACTTTCATGACCTTCGGCGCGGCCTATCTCATCCGTCCGCTTGGTGCTCTGCTGCTTGGACCCTATATCGACCATTACGGGCGACGGCGGGGCCTCATCCTGACACTCGCCCTTTTGGCGGCGGGGACTCTGGCGATCGCAGCAACACCCGCCTATGGCAGCATCGGCCTCCTAGCGCCTGCCCTTGTGGTGCTCGGGCGCCTGGTGCAGGGGCTTTCGGCCGGAGTCGAATACGGCGGCGTCTCGGCTTATCTGGCCGAAATCGCGCCACAAAACCGCAAAGGCCTGTTCGTAAGCTGGCAATCGGCCTCAACGCAGGTGGCCACAGTGGCCGCGGCGCTGGCCGGGGTAGCGGCCAACCGTCTGCTATCGCCCAAAGCGCTGGACGCCTGGGGTTGGCGCCTGCCGTTCTGGCTGGGATGCGCGATCATTCCGCTGCTGTTCCGGCTGAGGCATTCCCTGCTGGAAAGCGACGAGTTTGCGGCCCGCTCTCAGCATCCTGGCGTGGCCGAGATCCTCCGATCGTTGCTGCGCAACAGAGCGCTCGTTTTCAACAGTCTGCTTATCATCAGCCTGAGCAACGCCTCGTTCTTTCTGATAACCACCTATACACCCACGTTTGGCAAAGCCGTGTTGCACCTGGGGCAGAACGACGCCCTGCTTGTGACGGGAGCGGTCGGCCTGTCCAATCTGGTGCTGGTGCCCCTGTTCGCGTTCGCGTCCGACGTGTATGGTCGCAGGCCAGTTCTTGCGGCGGCGTCGCTGCTTGTTTTGACCACTGCCTACCCCGCGTTGAAATTCCTGGTGCACCATGCCAGTTTCGGCCACCTGCTGCTGGTCGAACTGTACCTTTCGGTGCTTTATTCGGCCTACAATGGCGCGCTGATCGTTTACGTGACCGAGATCGTGCCGGCAGAGATTCGCGTATGCGGATTTTCGCTGGCCTACAGCCTCTCCCAAGCGCTGTTCGGCGGCTTCACGCCCTTGATCTGCACCTGGCTAATCGATGTAACCAAGGACAAGGCCATACCCGGCGCCTGGCTGAGCGCCACGGCGCTGTGCGGATTGGCCGGGCTTGCCGCTTTACGCGCTCGGGGTGCCACTGGCAAAGACGGGGCAGCCAGCACATCGGCCTCGCCAGCTTGTTCCTGACAAGTGACGATGCTGCAGTCATCACGGGGCACAATTGTCGCAGACGGCGGCTAAAAATCGGATCGGCTAAACACCATGAATGCGAAATTGATTTTCTTCTGTGGCAAGATGGCTGCAGGCAAGTCCACTCTTGCAAGAGAGTTGGCCAATCGAAACAATACTGTGCTTCTTGTGCAGGACAGTTTCTTGGAGGCCCTGTTTCCTGGCGAGATCACCGACATTCAGGTATTCGTCAAGTGCTCTTCTCGATTGAAGAAGGCGCTTACACCACACATTTGCGCCCTATTGTCGCAGGGAATCTCCGTCGTCCTCGATTTCCCGGGCAATACCAAGGTCCAGCGCACGTGGTTTCGCGAACTGATCGAGCACGCGAATGTTGAGCATGAATTGCACTTCGTAGACGCATCAGACGCCTTGTGTAAGAGTCAACTTCGGGATCGAAGCAAGTCATTGCCTGCTGGCAGTCCCTGGACAACGGACCCGGACTTTGAAGCGATCAGTGCATATTTTCAGACTCCATCAGAGGATGAAAATTTCAATGTCGTCCGTCATGAGCGTGCCTAGCCGCAGGATTTGACCCAACCGATCCGCGGAGAGGATCGGGTGGCTTCTTAGGCTCGATGAGCGTGAAATCGCCGTAGCACTCACAGCCCCAGAAATCTGCAAGTCACCCGGCGAGTCGTCGGCAAACAAGAAACTGAAAAATGAGTTTCGATGACTTCAGGTTTGCTCATTATCCGCGAGCTATCCACTGAAGCCGCCGTTTGAAGCACGCACTCTTTCAAACCGCGATACGATTTCAGGGAAGACCATCTCCTGAGGCACTGCAACCCTTATGACGCTCATTATTGCGGCTGCACAATCGACTTCGATTGCCGGGGAAATTGCAAGCAATGTCGTGCACCATCTGCGATTCGGCACCATCGCCGCCGAGCATGGCGCACAACTGCTGGTCTTTCCTGAGCTATCGCTGACCGGATACGAACCGGGCGTCGCACGGTCGAATGCAGTCTGTGCGGAGGCCCCCGTCCTGGATTCTTTGCGGTGTTTGGCTCAAGGGGCTCATATGACGGTGGTTGTTGGCGCGCCAATGCTGAACGACAGAGAAGAGCTGAACATCGCGGCGTTTGCCATTCGTCCTGATGGTTCGACGCTGATTTACACGAAAGAATATCTCCATCCGGGCGAAGAACAGACTTTTGTGCCCGGCTTCGGTGGCGCTGCGTTTCTAATCGGGGATACGAATGTGGCCTTGGCGATCTGCGCAGACACAACACACTCGCAGCACCCAGCGGCCGCTGCGGCACGCGGAGCGAACGTTTATGCTGCCGGTGTTCTGATCACCAGGAATGGGTACGATGCGGACACAACGCTACTGAAGTCCTATGCATTGGAGCACGGGATGGCGGTTTTGATGGCGAACTACAGTGGTTTTACAGGGGGCTGGGCATCAGCGGGCAGGAGCGCCATTTGGTCCGAAGATGGGAAGTTGGTGGCTGCAGGTGACGCAACAGATGAGACCTTGGTCATTGGCAGAAAGAAGGATGGCGTGTGGGACGGTATGGTACTGCCGGTAACATAGTTTTCGGAGACGATTGCTGTACGGTCGGCTCAGTACCGCTGCGCAACCTCCTAAAGCTCTCAACTCCCGGTTAGTCGGCAATTTCAGTTAGGGCGTGAGAGGCCACAGGTGTGAAATCACAGGTGTGAAATTTCGAGCGGTTCTGCTAAGTCACTGAAAAATATGGTGGCCAGGGACGGAGTTGAACCGCCGACGCCAGCCTTTTCAGGGCTGCGCTCTACCACCTGAGCTACCTGGCCACTTTCGAAACCCGTTGCCACGGGCTACGAGGATTCTTCGCTTCACGACTGGGGCAGGATCGCCGACCGAATGAAACGGCACGGCCGGAAGCGCTTGGAACTTTTTGATTATAGCAACCGGGTGCATTTCGCTCAACGCTGTCCGGAAACAGTTCGGCCACGGATTTACACGGATCGTCACAGATGCCCCGAAAAGAATCTTGTGGTTTATCCGTGTAGATCAGTGAAAATCTGTGGCCAACTTTTTTCCTACGCGAAGCTCTTCACGAACTCGACCAGGCTGCGCAGCGCAATTCCCGACGGCCCTTTGGCGATCCACGGCTTCTGCTCTTCCATCCATGCCGTGCCTGCAATGTCGAGATGAATCCATGGCGTGTCTTCGGCAAACTCTTTCAGAAACATCGCGGCAGTGATCGCTCCGCCCCACCGCCCGCCCGAGTTTACGATGTCGGCAATCGAACTGCGGATCTGTTCTTTATATTCGTCGTCGAGCGGCATGCGCCACATCTTCTCGCCCGCCTTCGCGTTCGCCGAATGGAAGCGGTTGTACATGTCGTCGTCGTTGGCGAAGATGCCGGCATTGTTGTAGCCGAGCGCCACCACGACCGCGCCGGTTAATGTCGCGGCATCGACCAGGTGCGTGCATCCAAGTTGCCGCGCATAGAAAAGACCGTCGGCGAGCACGAGCCGTCCCTCGGCGTCGGTATTGATGATCTCGATTGACTTGCCCGACATGGCGATCTGCACATCGCCCGGCTTCTGCGCCTTGCCGGACGGCATGTTCTCCGTCGCGCACACGATGCCGATAACCTTCACCTTCGGCTTCAGCAGCGCGATCGCCCGCATGGCCCCGATCATGGTCGCGCCGCCGGCCATGTCGTACTTCATCTTTTCCATGCCATCGGCAGGCTTGATCGAGATGCCGCCGGTGTCAAACGTAATTCCCTTCCCCACGAGGCCCAGCACCGGCTTGTCGGGCGCGCCTGCCGGTTCGTATTTCATCACGATCAGCGCGGGCGGCTCGTCGGAGCCTTGCGCCACGCTCCAGAATGCGCCCATCTTCATTTCTTTGATCTTGTCCGCGCCGTAGACTTCGCACTTCAAACCGACTTCTGCGGACATCTTCTTGGCGCGCTCGGCGAGGATGGTCGGTGTCATGCGATTCGACGGCTCGTTCACCAGATCGCGCGTGAAGTTCTGCGACTCGCCGATGATCTGCGCTTCATTGACAGCTTTTTCAAGCGCCGCCTGGTCGCCGCTCGTGATGATCGTGATCGCGTCGATCTTCTGATCCTTGCGATCGCTGCGGTAGTAGTCCGGATCGAAGTTGCCCACGAACGCACCTTCGACGATGGCACGTACAGCCTCGGCCGCGTCGATCGACGGCGGCGCGATGAATGCAAACGACCGGATGCCGCGGCTCTTTAGCGCGCGCACCGCGGTCCCGGCAATCCGGCGCAGATCGTAGCTCGAGAACTTCTTCGCGCTTCCGCCCGAGACCAGCAGCAGCCGCTTCGCCATCAAAGTGACGGGCCGGTGCATGAGGTTCGCCTCATACGGCTTGCCAGTGAGCTCGCCGCTCGCGAGCAGATCAGCCGCAACCGACTGCACGGCAGCATCGGCGCTGGCAATCTTAAGCTGCGGCTTGGCGTCTTTATCTTGTGGTGAAGTTTGCGGAGAAGGTTCGGCGTGGTCGAGCACCACCGCAACCAGCGACTCGGTTTCAAGCGACGACGGAGAAGAGAGAGCAATGGAAGTTTTCATGTTGATTTTTGGATGGCGGCAATCTCTTAGTATCGTCGGCAGGCGGCCAAAAGCGCAAGCGGGGCCGCGTGACTCCGTGAAAAGTCCAACCTCTCAAACAGCTGTGCCCAAACCCTGTCCTCTTGACACTTTCCTGATTTCGTAACAAGGACTTGTTTCGCGTTGACAATGTGCGATGGTTTGCTAGAGTTCCGCACCGGAATCGTTCCAACTTCGCGTCACGCTCCAGGAGGGGTCCGATGAAACCTCTGGTCTCCGTATTTTTCCTTGCTCTTCTTGTTTTCCCTGCCTCTGGTTTCGCTCAGCTGCCTCCGCTTAAACCGCTCAAAGGCACGCCTGCTCCCTCTGCTCCGAAGGATCCCGACAAATTCACATTTATCCTGGCTGGCGACAACCGGCCGGAAAAATCGGCCGACCCGCCGACGGACGTGACCCAGCAAATCTTCAATGAGATCAAGAAGCAATCGCCGGCCTTCGTCCTCTGGACCGGCGACGTCATTTACGGCAAAGATCCCAGCTCACCGGACGCGATCGGCGCGCAATACGAAGCTTTTCTCAAGGTTGCGGCCACGGGGAATGCCGCGGTCTACAACGCTCCCGGCAATCATGAGATGAACGACAAGAGCAATTGTCCGAACTCTCAAATGCTGACGTACTACCTGGACGATACGGATCAGAAGCAGCCCTACGGCGCGTTCGATTACGGCGATTCGCACTTCATCGCTCTCGACTCCGACGAAGACACTCCGGCCGGCGACCCCTGTAATTGCAGTTCGCAACCCGGAGGATCGAAGCCTCCCGGCTACATCAGCGACACGCAGATGGCAATGCTCGCCAAAGACCTGGAAGCCAACAAGACAAAAGCTCACATCTTCATCTTTCTGCACCGGCCGCTGGTTGGCTATAAAGGCGCAGACCAGCTCTGCCCTGCAAACGTGAGCGCAATGCAGAACCTGTTCAAGCAATACCGTACCATCTCTTACGTCGTGGCTGGCCACCAGCACATGTATTACAACCCGCAGGGTCCGGACATATTCAAGGATCCGCCAGTACGCAAAGATCCGGCCAAGAAACCGTATTACCTGGTATCCGGCGGTGGCGGCGCTCCGTTGAAAGGCAAGGGTTTCTACCACTACCTGGTCTTCACCGTTGATAAAGCGAAAGTCAGCGTGCAGGTGGTACCGGTGGATGCGACCGAGGACACGAATTAGGGGCCGATGAGGGAAATGGCCCCGGGTATCCGGAGCCATCGAAAGACGTGGTGCGACAGTTTCGGTATTGGTCAGGCAGTACTCGAAGTCAAGCTACTTGTGCTACTTGGCCTGCATAGCTTTGTGCAGAGAACGAATCAGGTGCGCTACAATAGTCTGCAGGCCTCCGTGTTTCACATCGAGGAACTTGTTTTCTCGATCACCCGCCGATCCTGACCACAACACAACTTTCCCCGTCCGGTCCGTCAGATTCACCGTGGCTTTGTTGGTGGTCTGCGCGCCTAGATTGACTCCCTTCAACACCGCCTCGGCCTCCGACGCCGAAGTCAAGATCTGCAGCGAACCATGAAACTGCCGGGAGATCTCCGAGGTCAGATATTGATCGAGATGGTTCTCCATGGGCTCGACGTAAATCTTGCGGATGTTCGAAAGCGTCGGCGCCTGCGCCAGGCAAGTAACGCCAAGCAGCGCGGTCAGAACAAAGGCGAGAGAAACAGTCTTGCGAAAGAGCATGGAGCCTCCATTTTGCCAGGAAAAATTAAGACTCCGTTTACAGGCAAGGTGAGAAAACTGACTAGCAGGCCTCAGCGGCTAAAGCCGGTTAAGCGCCGGGACGCCTGGATCGCAGCGCTGAAAGCGCTGCGACGATGGCACAAGCCTACCCAGTGCCTCAAGCCAAAACTGGGCTTGAGTGAGACCGCTGTTCTACGGCGTGATCTCGAAAACCACACCACCCAAATCGGGCAAGCTATCTGGCGTTGTGCCGTAAATGTTTCCTGTTGTGTCGAGCACCAACGTGGCGTAGCCGGGAAAGATTCCGTCTTCGGTCGTCGGTGATGGCGGAAAGCGATGGAGAATCTTTTCCGTCCACGTACTGCCAGAGCCTGGGCTTAACTCGAAAACTGTACCTCGATAGCTGCCGCCGACATTCGTGATTCCGTAAAGATTGCCGGACTTATCCATCGCAAGTCCACCGCCCACGTTCTGCCCGTCAGTCCCTCCGGTGAAAGTATGCAGTGTTTTTTCGGTGTAAGTCCCGTTCGCCCCGGCAACAAGCTCGAAGACAATGTTAGTCGCGGTCCCATATATATTTCCGGACGCGTCGAAGATTAAGTTACCTGTCGGCCCGCTACCGCCGGCACCGCCGGGGAAGGCATACAAGACCTTCTCTGACCAACTGCCGTTGGAGCCTTTCGTAAGTTTGAACACGACACCGTTGTCGTGCGCACCCAAGGCAGCGGCAACGCCGTAAAGGCTTCCGGCTTTATCCATGGACAACGTACTGGCAAAAGGATCTCCGCCGTCGGATTCACCTTTGAAGCTGTAGAGCACTTCGGGGGTCCATGTCCCATTCGACCCGGAGACGAGCTCGAAGACGTTTCCGAACTCAGTCGAGGTACTGGTGGGGTTGTACGTGCCGCCTCCCGATGTGGTGCCATAGAGGTTTCCTGAGCTGTCTATGGCCAGCGCAGAATAGCCGGGGTAAGAGCCGGCGCTGCCGCCCGGAAAGCTGTACAGGATTTTTTCGGTCCAGGTGCCGCCTGAGCCTTGTGTTAATTCGAAAATCGTTCCTGCGTAGGATGTCCCGCCCGCTTGCGTTGTGCCGTAGAGGTTGCCCTTGCCGTCAAAGACAAGAGCGCCGGTGGGATAAAGTCCGTCGCTGCCGGCAGGTCCCGCGAAGGTGTAGAGGATGCTCTCGGTCCAAGTTCCGCCCGATCCCGGGGAAAGCTCGAAGACGATGCCGCAGCCGTTGCAAACCCCCGAGCCGCCCTGGCTAGCCGTGCCGTAAAGATTGCCCTTCGCATCGATAACCAGACCAGCCAGCGGGAAATTTCCGTCGGAGCCGCCGAAGTTGATAAAGGAATGGATGACTTTCTCGCTTTGGGCACCTGCTCCGGTGGTTACGAGGGCAAGAATCGACAGCGCAAGTGCTTTGAGGATGGTGGATACTTTAGTGCGCATGGGTGTGCAATCCTCTTTGTTAGTTCGGATAGGGACGGGCACGCTTCAGGTACGCTTGGGGAGGGACGTACCAACTCTCGACGGAGGAACGCTACCACACGAACGGCAGTCGCACAACCGGCAAATTATGGGGAACAAGCCTACTTGTCCCTCGTTTGGAGCACCTGTAACCCACTAACTTTACACCGAAAAGTAGTTTGTGATAAGATGGATCTTTGATTTACGTTTATTGAATTGGCATGAGTTGTGCAGGAGGCCGCTTGAACCAAGTTCCCGCCTTGCCGTTAAGCACGCAGATTCGAAATTGGTCCCGCTCCATGGGGCTCAAACTGGTCGTAGTCTGTGGGCTTGCCCTGTTAATGGCAATCCCTTCCCTTTTCGTAAGTAGCGTGGTGGAGGAACGGACTCAGCGCGCTAAGGACGTGATCGGTGAAATCAGCGGCCGAGCTGGTGGTCAGCAGACTTTTCTGGGGCCTTTTCTATCCATTCCTTACAGCGTTCCGTCGATTTACAAGGGCGCTTCGCCTACGCTTGGCTTCTATGTAGTGTTTCCAACGAAAGGTGATGCCAGCATAAAAGTTCTAACTCAAGAGCGGCGTCGCTCTCTGTTCAAAGTACCCGTCTACCAGGCGGAGCTGAGATTCGATTCCACATTCGACCTGTCGGGCGTCCCCGCTGCAGCGCCGGCTGGGGCAGAGTTGGACTGGAACCGTGCCGGCATCCTCATTGGCGTCAGCGACGTCCGCGGAGCCCTAGCAGATGGAACGGTTACCGTGGATGGCAAGACAAACGCATTCGTCCCAGCGGAAATTGTCGGAGACGAAAACCATCGCCTGCCACTGACCTATCTTGGCGTCAGACTATCGGATACGCCCAAGCCAGACGCAACACTCAACGTCAGCGCCAACCTGCACTTTTCCGGCGCTCAGCGGCTTGCAGTCCTAGCTTATGGCAAGAGTACTCACCTCGTGGCGGAAGGAGACTGGCCGAGTCCCAGTTTCGATGGAGGCTTCTTGCCGACAAAACGCACTGTCTCCGCGCAGGGCTTTACCGGAGAGTGGTCTATACCTTTTATCGCCCGCGGGGCTCCGGCCGAGGGCACGAGCATCGTCCTCGCCGCACTCGATCACACAGCACTCGGAATCTCTTTCATCGAAGTCGCCGACCCCTATCAATCTGTCAGCCGGTCGCTCAAGTACTCGCTCTTATTTATCGGATTGTTGTTTCTCTCGTACTTTGTCTTTGAAGCTACCGCAGGGAAACGCGTCCATCCAGCGCAATATGTTCTGGTCGGCGTTGCGCAAGTGATCTTCTATCTTCTGCTGCTTTCATTTGCCGAACGGATTGGTTTTGACTGGGGATTTCTCGTGGCCGGAGGCGCTACAGTGCTGTTGCTTTCGGCGAATGCCAAGTGGATTTTTGCAAGCGCAGTGCAAGGCGTTCGCGCCCTGCTTGTATTCAGCTTGCTGTACTTCTTCATTTACCTGTTACTGCGCCTGGAAGACAATGCGCTTTTGGTGGGTGCGGTAGCAAGCTTCCTCGCCGTAGCTGCGGTGATGTACTTCACCCGTAAGATCGACTGGTACAGCTCGCTGCCGGCTGGCGCGCAGGCCTCTGCAACCATCAGGAAAGAGGAGTAGAAAGATCAGGCACTTCTACCATCCCCGGGTCTGCAGCATATGCGCCTCATCCAGCGCTGATACCGCCAGCCCCTTCATCGCCCCCGGTAGGTGCTCGCTGACTTCCAGCAGCACCTTAGGGTCCTGATAATGTGTCGCGGCCATTACAATCGCGCGCGCCCGCTTTTCGGCTTCGGCCGGCGGAGCAAACGCGCAGCTCTCATCAAACGGATGCGCCTCTACGGAATGGATGCAGTTCGTGCGCGCGCCCATGAAGATGCCGCTGCCCACGAACACCGCTTCGGCTCCTAGCTGCATGACCAGCGAAGCGTCGGCCGGAGTGGCAATCCCCCCCGCGGAGAAATTCGGCACCGGCAGTTTGCCGGTTTTCGCGACCATCTTCACCAACTCGTACGGAGCCTGATGCTCTTTGGCTTTGGCGTAGAGCTCTTCTTCGCTGAGCACGGTGAGAATTCGCATCTCTTGAACGATCTGGCGCATGTGTTTCACCGCGTGCACAACATCTCCCGTACCCGCTTCGCCCTTGGTGCGAATCATGGCCGCCCCCTCGGCGATGCGGCGCAGGGCCTCTCCGAGATTGCGCGCGCCGCAAACGAACGGCACCGTAAAGGCATGCTTGTCGACGTGGTGAGCTTCGTCCGCGGGCGTGAGCACTTCGGACTCGTCGACATAGTCGACGCCGAGTTCCTGCAAGATTTGCGCTTCGGCAAAATGTCCGATCCGGCACTTGGCCATCACCGGAATCGACACGGTGGCCATGATCTCGCGGATCTTTTTGGGCGAGGCCATGCGGGCGACGCCGCCTTCAGCGCGGATTTGCGCGGGCACTCGCTCCAGCGCCATGACGGCGACGGCTCCGGCTTTTTCTGCGATGGTGGCTTGCTCGGCATTGGTGACGTCCATGATGACGCCGCCCTTCAGCATTTCGGCGAGGCCGGTCTTGAGACGAAGACTCGTGTTGGAACCGTTGTTCTGGGACATGTGTGGACTCCCGTGCAGCTGTGAGCTTCGAGCAATGCGCTTCGAGCTAACCCTTAATTTCTCTAGATGACGTAAGGATGGGTTTCGCCGCTGTTTCATTCTAACGCGGGCGAAGAGATTGCGGAACCCCGGTCCGGGTGATTTAACTTGGCCGAAAAAAATCCCCACTTCTCGCAAACGGCGCGAGAAGTGGGGCACCCGCTATCGAAACCGGACCCTAGTGAGTCGGGACAAACGTCACGACCCCATTGGCTACGAGGTCGTACGTCAGCTCAACCGTATGCGTTCCCGCCGTTCGAGGCGCCGCCAGCAGCGCCTGCAGGTCGATGATCGCAACGTAAGTCGGAGGAGCCGCGTCCGCCATCACGCCGTATGCCTTCCCGTTGTTGGGGCTGACGTAGGCGGTACTGGTATGCGGATCCCAGCCGTTGTGCCAGGTATTTCCATCCGGGGTGTGGGGCAGTTGTGCCGAGACGTAGTCGACGATGGCAGGCGTTCCGCTGCCCGACGTTGCCGGCAGTTGAATGGCTCCAAAGTAGTCGCCATAAAACTCCGTGGTCACAATTGCCAGATGCGAACCACCCGCTACCGCAATTCCGGTGGCCTTCGACTGGCCCCAGAAGTTGAAGTCCGGGAAGTTCTGGATCTGGCCCGGGGCGCTCCAGGTTCCGGGATTGCCGGAGGTGAAGGTCGCCTGGGTCAGATCGGTGATGTAGATGTTCGAGGTGTACTCGAGACTCGACAGCGCGATACCCGTGGAGCAGTCCTCGGCTGCTGTGTCTCCATCCCCGAATTTAAGGTTGTTGGAGTACTCAGTGACCGTTCCGCTGGATGGGGTTTGGAATAACTCGTAGTACCCCTCCTCATCCGGCGAGAGGATCAGGTTGCGACTCGGATCCCAGAGAATGTCTTCCGAGACCTCGTGCGCCGCCGGAACAATCTGGTAGCTGCTTGTGTTGGCAAGGCTCAGAAGTTCAATCGCACTGCCCGAGGGCGCACTCTTGTAGCCGATGGTGATCGCCGCGGTGTTCGTCGCAGGGTTGATGTTCACACCGCAGTTATTGCACATACCTCCCGAGAAACTCGCCTTGGTATTGGCCTGGCTGGCAATCGGCGAGTTCGCGGTCAATCCATTGATCAGGTAGATATCCGTGTTGTTGGCCACACAGACGGTCTGGCCGGTGGTGGAGTTGGATCCGCAGGAGTTGATCACATCGGTAACGCCGCTCACGGCTCCCAGGGCGCCGGCCGTAGGTTCGAGGCCGACCACCTGCACTCCAGTTTGCGTCGAAGGTGCAGCCCAATTTCCGTTCGGGACGTAGGCACTCACCTTGTTCGATTGGGTCAGAATGCTGAGCGAACTGCTGCTCGGCGTGCAGGCGCTGGTAACGGTGCACACCAAAGTCGGCGGCGAGAAGGTGATCGCCAACGTGTTTTCACCAGCCAGTTTGGCGCTACCGCTCGCGGTGTACGTCCCGTTTGGTGTTGCGGACCACGTGCCACTGGCGGAGCCGGTGAAGTTGCCACTGACCGGCGTCACGGCGATGGTGCCGGTTGCGGTAATCGTGGAACCCGTCGTAGGCGTGAGCACGATAGTGTAGGCAACCGTGGAGGGCGCGGTGAGATTGATTCCAGCGACGTTCAAGGTATAGCCGCTGCAGGTTATGCTGGAATTGGCGGTGGTCAGGGTGGGAACCAGAGTGCAATTCAGCGGGTTCGGCGAAAACGCAATCTTCACCGTGTTCCCGTCGGACGTGTTCAGGGTGGCGGTCCCGGATAGCGTGTAGGCGGTATTCAGCGTAACCCCATACTTGGACCAGGACTGGGTGGTTGATCCGCTGAAGTTGCCGCTGCTGTTGGTCTTCGTCACCGTCATGGTGTCATTGATGGTGATCGCCGAACCCGTACCGGGAGTGAGCGTGATCGTGTAAGAAACCGTGGCGGTCGGGGGAGTCAGAAGAACTCCCGAAATGTTGAGCTGGTACTGGGTGCAATTCTCTTTTGCGTTTGCGCTGGTGATGATGTTGGCGAGGGCCGGCAGCGCGCTCACAACGATCGCGACCAAAACGGTGATTACGCCTCGTGCAGATGTCATTTTCATGGTCTCTCCTAAATAGCCAATTGCCGGACTCGCCGGCAATTGGCAGGTTCGAAAGTGGATGGTCGCTACCAATCGAGCTACTGCACCGGTATGTAGACCACCACTCCGTGTGCGATCAGATCGTAAGTTGGATCGACTGTATGCGTTCCCGTCAAGCGCGGAGCGCTCAGCAGGGCCTGCAGATCGATGAGGGCCAGATAGGTGGGTGGTACGCCGGATCCGTTGGCCATCACTCCATAGGCTTTGCTGTTATTCGGACTCACATAGGCGGTGATTGTATGAGGATCCCAGCCTTGGGCCCACACGTTGCCATCCGGAGTATTCGGTAATGCGGCGGCCGCATAGTCCGTTACTGAGGGTGTGCCACTGCCTGAACTGGAGGGCAGTTGTATCGCGCCAAACTGGTTCCCGCCAAACTCACCCGAAACGATTCCCAGGTGCGATGCTCCGGCCACCGCTATCCCACTGGTTCCGGCGCTGAACCCGGCAAATTCAGGAAAGGTCTGAATCTGCTGCGGCGCCGCCCAGGTTCCCGGCGTGCCTGATGTGTAGACCGCCTGGGTCAGGTCGGTGATGTACAGTTGGTCGCTAAATTCCAAGGCGGACAGAGCGATGCCGGTCGAACAATCCTCTGCGGCCGAGTCGCCCGCCCCGAATCCCACTGAATTAGCAAATTCGGTCGCTCCCGAAGTCGTCTGGAAAATGTCATAGATCCCCAGCTCATCCGGAGAAAGCAGCAGGTTGCGAGTTTGATCCCACAACACGTCTTCGGAAAGTTGGTACGTGGCCGGAATCGGAGTAGCCAACGTATTGGTCGCGAGATTCAGGAACTGTAGTCCGGTTCCCGAAGGCGCCGTACTAAGGCCCATCGCGATGACCGCGGTATTTGTATTTGAGTTGATGGCAACGCCGCAGTTCTCGCAATATCCGCCCGAGAACTTCGTTTGAATATCGGACGAACTGGTCAGCGTCGTGTTCAGAGTTTTCCCGGTCAACAGGTAAACGTCCGTATTGTTCGCGGTGCACACCGTCTGTCCTGTGGTGGAGTTCGAGGAACAGGAATTCACCACGTTAGGCGTTGCAATCGAAGCGGGGGTTCCGATGGGCTCGATGGGAACCACCTGAACACCGGTGTTGGTCGTGGCCCAAGCTCCGTTGGGAACATACGAGGTCACCGTCGTGCCCTGCGCCAGAATGCTCAGCGAGCTCGTGGGAAGGCATGAACCCACAACGATTTTGCAGGTCAGGGTGGTGGACGCAAACACGATCGGGATAATGTTCCCCAAAGGCACATCCAGGCGCGCTGCGCCGGAAATCGTGTAATTCGAACCTAGTTTCAGGTTGTACTTCGACCAGTTCTGAGTAGTCGTGCCGGTGAAGTTTCCCCCGGTGCCCTTCGTGACCGTAAGCGTATCGAGAATCGTGATCGGATTGCCTTTGGTCGGAGTCAGTACGATCTTGTACGACACAGTTGCAGTGTTCGGGAAGAGATTGACCCCGGCGACGTTGATGGTGTACTGCGTGCAACTCGCATTCCCGGTGGCGGACGTGAGCTTGTTGGCAAAAGCAGGCACAGACGTGCAGGCAACGGCGATGAGGCTGATCAAAGCGCCTCGGAGTGAAGTAGTCTTCATAGTTTCTCCTGTCGTTTTTAGTCCGGCTGGCTTGCCGGATTGGCCGGGGAGGTTCACCCATGTTCCAAGCGAACGCGATGGCCTGGAGGCCATCTCCCGAGATCATTCAAACGCGGCGGCCAGAACCGACACTGAATGTCTCGATGAGCTGAGTAGGCTCTCGCCTGGAACTTCACGTTAGAGCGAAAAAAGGGCCCGACGGGGGAAACCGAAATCGCGAAACCGAGGGTTCTGGCCAATACAGCGCTGGTTCAGAAATCCGCCAGAAGCCGCGCGGAACGCTTGGGCGCGAACCTAAGCCAAGCCAGGAGGCTTGTCAAGGTAGTTATAGCTAATCCTTGTGCTTAGTCCGTCGGTGTATGGAGAATGGACCTATAACTATTGCATCCCTCTTGCCGTCCGATTTACCGTTCCACGAACTTTCCAAACATCTTCTCGGGGTCGATGGCGATGAAAATCCCCCGGCTGCGGGCCAGGATTTCACCCTTTTCGTTCATGATCTCTGCCATGTTGATGTGCTGGCGCCCGTGCACACTGACTTCCCTGCCCTCGACGCGCAATGGCTTGTAGAGCGGCACGGGCTTGAGATACTCGACCGTCATTTCCTTGGTGAGGGCGATGACGTGGCGGAGTTTGTTCACCTTCCCCATAGCGTCGTCGAGGATGGTGGCGATGATGCCGCCGTGGCAGTGTCCGGGAGGACCGGTGTAACGCTTGCTTAGGCGGAAGCGGCAGACGAAGGTCTGGCGCTCTTCGTCGAGGGTGAACTTGAGCCGCATGCCGTCGGGATTATTCTGGCCGCAAGCGAAGCAGTTGTTCTTCTGCAGCTTGTGGTAGTCGGTTTCGTGGCCGTGGATCTTGCGGGGCATGGGAGGAATTCTATCGCGAAGAGGCATCCACACGGCGCTGCAGCCTTTGCGGGGCGTGAAGTGAGTGGGTTGCCGGACGATATTCAAACTTCGCGATCTTTGCGCTTACTTCGCGTACTTCGCGGTCAAAAGCTTTAACCGCCGAGGCACGCAAAGGAAGTCCGATAAGATCGCGAAGTGACGCACTAGCACGAGGTGAAATCTCTTTCTTAGCTCCCTTCATTCCTGTATACATATCGGTTTCCTCAAACTAGCGGATCGTCTTCGATCAGATGAACTGGAGCCTTCGATGAAACGCTTTGCCATGCTCTTTGTCGCTTGCCTCTCTCTTGCACTCTTCAATCTTTCCGCGCAGGAAACTCACGACAAGGACGCGGATAAGCCGGCGGCCGCGCCCAAAGCCGCACAGCCAGGCAAGAAGGCAAAAAAGGACGAGAAGAAAGAGGAGCCCAAGAAAGACGAGGCCAAAGAAGAGAAGAAAGGCGGCATGACCGCCGACACCTTCTCGGGACTGAAGTTTCGCTCGATCGGCCCCGCGGTCGCTTCGGGGCGTGTGATGTCGATTGCGGTCAATCCGAAAAATAAGTTCGAGTACTACGTCGGCGTGGCTGCGGGCGGAGTGTGGAAGACCGTAAATGACGGCACCACCTGGACTCCTTTATTCGACGAACAGGGTTCGTATTCCATCGGCTGGGTCGCACTCGATCCCAACGATTCTTCGGTGGTCTGGGTCGGTTCCGGCGAGAGTAATTCGCAGCGCAGCGTGGGCTGGGGTGACGGAATCTATCGCTCGGACGACGGGGGCAAAGATTGGCAGAATCTCGGCCTGAAAAAGTCTGAGCACATCGGCCGCATGGTCATCGACCCGCGCGATTCGAAAGTTGTATATGTCGCAGCCGAAGGGCCGCTGTGGGGCCCCGGCGGCGATCGCGGCCTTTATAAGACGGCAGATGGAGGAAAGACCTGGAAGGCGGTGCTCACCATCAGCGAGAACACGGGCGTCGTTGACGTGGCGATGGACCCATCCAATCCCGACATTTTATATGCGTCGGCTTACCAGCGCCGGCGGCACGTGTTCACCCTCATCGATGGCGGTCCGGAGAGCGCGATCTACAAATCCACCGACGCGGGCGCGACCTGGAACAAGCTGAAATCCGGGTTGCCCACGGTCGACATGGGGCGCATAGGTCTGGCAGTTTCGCCCGCCGATCCCAACGTGGTGTACGCAACCATCGAAGCGGCGGACGGCAAAGGCGGAATCTTCCGCTCCGAAAACAAGGGCGCGACCTGGGAGCGCCGCAACGAATTCGACGAAGGCGCAATGTATTACGCACGCGTCGTGGCCGATCCGAAGAATGTGGATCGCATCTTCATCATGAGCGTGGAACTGCGCGAATCGCTCGACGGCGGCAAGACGCTGCGCAAGGTTCACGAGACCAATCATCACGGCGACAATCATGCGATCTGGATCGATCCGGACGACACCAAGCATTGGCTGCTCGGGTCTGACGGCGGCATGTACGAAACCTGGGATGACGCGAAGAGCTGGGAATTCAAGGCCAATCTGCCGACCATTCAGTTCTACGATGTCGCCGTCGACAATGCGCAGCCCTTCTACAACGTGTGCGGCGGAACCCAGGACAACTTCTCCTGGTGCGGCCCATCGCGCAACCACGATCTGAACGGGATACCCAACTCGCAGTGGTACGTCACCACCGGCGGAGATGGCTTCCGGTCAGCGGTTGATCCGGTAGACCCGAATACCGTTTATTCGGAGTCGCAGTACGGCGTGCTGGTGCGCTACGACAAGCCGACGGGTCAGGAGCTTGTGCTCCAGCCACTCGAAGGAAAGGGCGAACCACCGCTGCGCTGGAACTGGGATTCACCGCTGCTCATCAGCCCGCATTCGCACACGCGACTTTATTTCGCGGCCAACAAACTCTTCCGCAGCGACGATCGCGGCGACACCTGGAAGGCGATCTCGGGCGATCTGACGCGTCAACTCGACCGCAACAAGCTGCCGGTCATGGGCAAAGTTTGGGGTCCGGATGCAGTGGCCAAGAACGCCTCGACTTCGTTCTACGGAAATATTGTGGCGCTCGCGGAGTCGCCGAAAAAGGAAGGACTGATCTACGCCGGCACAGACGACGGCCTGATTCAAATCACTAGCGACAGCGGCGCGAATTGGACGAAGTACGAAAGGTTTCCCGGCGTACCGGAGATGACGTACGTCAGCCGGCTGGCCGCTTCGAGTCACGATGAGAATACCGTCTTTGCGGCGTTTGAGAACCACAAGAACGAAGACTTCAAGCCCTATCTGCTGAAGTCCAGCGACGCAGGCAAAACCTGGAATTCCATCGCCGGAGATTTGCCGGACAACGGCCCCGTACTCGCATTTGCCGAAGATCCGGTGAATGCGAATCTGCTTTTTGCGGGAACCGAATTCGGCGCGTTCTTCACCATCGACGGTGGACATCACTGGGTGCAGTTGAAGGGCGGCCTGCCGACGATTGCGGTGCGTGACATGGTCATTCAGTCGCGCGAGAGCGATCTCGTCATCGCAACCTTCGGCCGCGGGTTCTATGTGCTCGATAACATCACGCCCCTGCGCCAGATCAAACCGGAGACGATCGAGCAAGCTGCGGCGATGTTTCCGGTAAGAGATGCGCTGCTGTATGTGGAGCGGCATCCGTTGGGCGAACCCAAGAAAGGCTTTCAGGGCGACGCCTATTACACGGCGGAAAATCCCCCGTACGGCGCGGTATTCACCGCCTACCTGAAGGAAAAAATCAAGACCAAGAAAGAAAAACGGCAGGATGCGGAGAAGGAGGCCGCCAAGAAGAATCAGCCCCTTCCCTATCCCACGAAAGACGAGCTGCGCGCCGAGACTCAGGAGGCGAAGCCGGAACTTTACTTCGTCGTATACGACGAAAGCGGAACGCCGATCCGGCGGATTGATGGCAGTACCGACCAGGGCTTCCAGCGGGCGGCGTGGGATCTGCGTTATCCGGCAGCGCGGGTGCGTGAGCACAGCGAGGGGCCGGAGGACGATTTTCCGGATGCCGCCGATCTGGGGCCGCTCGTGTTCTCGGGCAATTATTCGGTGCGTATGTTCGAGAAAATCGATGGCGCGGTCGCCGAACTCGGGACCGCGCAGTCTTTTAAGGCGGCGACCGAAGGGTCAGCAGCCATGAGCGCGACGGATCGCGCGGCGCAGGAAGAATTCCTGCGCAAGGTGACACGCCTGTATCGCGCGGTTTACGGAGCTGTACATACCGCCGAAGACGTCGAGTCACGGCTCAAGACGATTCGCGAAGCTCTGAAACAAACGCCCGTGGCCGAAAAGCAACTCGCCGCGGTCGCGGATTCGATCGAGCAGCGCGACCGCGAGATTCTGCGCTCGTTACGCGGCGATGTAGAGATGGCCAAGCGAAATGAGCCCATTCCTTCGTCCATCAACGACCGCGTCAACGGAATCATGGAAGGCGAACGCTTCTCGCTCGTCAAACCGACCCAGTCGCATATGGAGTCGTACTCCATCGCGGCAACGGAATTTTCCGACCAGCTCGCCAAGCTTCATGCCCTGGTGGATGTAGACCTGGCCAAACTGGAGAAAGACATGGAGGCGGCTGGCGCGCCCTGGACTCCGGGAAGAGTTCCGGAGTGGCAAGAGAAGTAGGCCACGGATTTTCACGAATTCGCACGGACAAGAAATAATTCGCTGCGTTCGCCCGACGGCCGCCGTCGAGCCGCCCTCGCATTTTCTTTTTTATCCGAGAATATCCGTGCGATCCGTGGCTCAAGTTTTTTCTTCCTTGCTTTTTCCGCGTGACCCTGTGGTAAACTCGCCGCCGACCGTTGCTCGCGCTGTGGGCCGAGCAGCAGCCGTGGGGAAATCCTTCGTCCTTAAGTCTTGGGGGTATTGGGGAATGGGCCTCGCGTTAATGGTTCTGATCTGGCTGATCACTCTGGTCAGCACATACTTCTTCGTCGCCAAAACCTGGTGGCTGCCGGCGGGCGCCTCCGCCGCTGCAGCCTGGATTGACGGGCAGTTCGCACTCACCTTTGTCATCATGGGCATCGTGTTTCTTGCTGCCCAACTGGGGCTGGGCTACATCGTTTGGCGCTACAGCGAGAAGCCGGATTCGCCGCCAGTCTCGTATTCCCACGGGAATACGAAAATGGAGATCATTTGGACCGTGCTGACGGCGGTCCTGTTCATCGGCTTGAACCTCATGGGCAGCTCGGTTTGGGCAAGTCAGCGCTGGGATCCCGCGGAAGCGGGCGCTGTGCCGGTGGAAGTCACCGGCATGCAGTTTGCCTGGTATTTCCGCTATCCCGGAGCCGACGGCAAGTACGGCACGACCAGCCCGAAGCTGATGGATCCCTCCGCCGGAGGCGAAGCCGCCGTCGGATTGAACACTTCCGATCCCGCCTCCAAGGATGATGTCGTAACCGGAACGATGTACTTGCCGGTGAATCGCGAGATCGATCTTAGCCTGCGCGCCGTGGATGTGATTCACAGCTTCTTTGTGCCCTCGCTGCGCTTCAAGCAGGACGCCGTGCCCGGCCTGAACATTCACATGCACTTCAAGCCTACGGTCATTGGTGAGTACGAAATTGCCTGCGCGGAATTATGCGGGCTGGGACACTACAAGATGCACGGCATGGTTCATGTCGTCAGCCAGGAAGACTTCGATAAGTGGCTGGCCGCAAGGGAGGCGGAAAAACAGTAATGGCGACCCCGGCTACGATTCACTCGCACGCTCCTCAAGGGTTCATTCGCAAGTACATTTTCAGCCTCGACCACAAAGTTATCGGCATCCAGTATTTCTTTCTCGCCCTCGCGGCCGTGTTCGTGGGCATGTTTCTCTCCCTGCTGATGAGGATCCACCTGATCTGGCCGACGGCAGCGCTTCCACTGGTTGGCGAGATCAAGCCCGAGACTTACCTAACGCTGCTCACGATGCATGGCACGATCATGGTCTTCTTCGTGCTCACGACGGCGCCGCAGGGCGGCTTCGGAAATTACATTCTGCCCATTCAGATTGGCGCGCCTGACATGGCGTTTCCGGTGCTGAACATGCTGTCGTTCTGGACCACGTTTGTCGGATTCGTCGTGATCATTGCCGCCTTCTTTGTAACCGGCGGTGCGCCGCTGCATGGCTGGACCGGCTATCCGCCGCTGAGTGCCGTGCAAGCGGCTGGACCGGGCGAGGGCCTCGGCGCCGATTTATGGATCACTAGTATTGCGATCTTCTGTCTCGCGTCGCTGATGGGAGCGCTGAATTTCATCACCACCACGCTCGATCTCCGCGCCAAGGGCATGACCCTGATGCGGATGCCGCTGACCGTGTGGTCGTGGTTCATCACCGCGATCCTGGGATTGCTGGCGTTCGGCGTGTTGCTCTCGGCCGGAATCCTCCTGCTGCTGGACCGGAACATCGGCACCAGCTTCTACGTTCCCCTCGTCGTGGTGAACGGACAGATCATGGGGCACAAAGGCGGCTCTCCCCTGCTCTGGCAGCACCTGTTCTGGTTCTTCGGACATCCCGAGGTCTACATCGCGATTCTGCCCGGCATGGGCGTCGCCTCGCAGATCCTGTCGACGTTCTCGCGCAAACCAATTTTCGGCTACAAGGCGATGGTCTACGCCATGCTCTCGATCGGATTCTTCGGGTTCATGGTATGGGGCCATCACATGTTCATGAGCGGCATGAGCCCGTATTCGGCCTTCGCCTTCTCGATTCTGACCATGTGCATTGGCGTGCCCTCGGCGATCAAGACTTTCAATTGGCTCGGAACGATGTGGAAGGGTCACATTCGTTTCCAGTCGCCGATGCTTTTCGCCATCGGCTTCGTATCCCTGTTTGTTTCGGGCGGGTTGAGTGGGCCGTTCCTGGCGCAACCGGTGCTCGATATTCAATTGCACGATACGTACTTCGTGGTCGGACACTTCCATCTGATCATGGGCGTAGCCGCGATCTTCGGAATTTTCGCCGCGACGCATTACTGGTTCCCCAAGATGTTCGGTCGCATGATGAACGAGACGTGGGGGCGAATCCACTTCTTTATCACGCTCGCCGGAACCTACGCGATCTTCATGCCCATGCATTATCTGGGCATGGCCGGCCAGACACGGCGCTATTCACAGTTCACTGAAGTCGCGTATCAAACCAAGCTGCTTCCGCTGCAGACGTTCATGACTTACGCGGCGATCATCACCATCGCGGCGCAGTTCATCTTCCTGGTCAATCTGTTCTGGAGCATGTTCAAAGGCCCCAAGGCCAGCGACAATCCCTGGGACGCCACCACGCTGGAGTGGACCACCACAACTCCTCCGCCTCACGACAACTTTGGCGGACGCACTCCCGTCGTCCATCACGGACCTTACGAGTATGGAGTGCCGGGCGCTCCGAAGGATTTCGTAATGCAGACGGACCCGGCAACCTACGCCTCCCATTGATGCAAAGCAGGCATGGCTACCTATACTCCAACCACTCCGATTGATGACATAGGCCACGGTCACGAGCCTCCCGCACCGCCGTCTGGCGGCGGCGACGAAGGCCGCGGCCCCAGCGGTCCAGATTATGGGGCCCTTCTGCGGCGCGCGCGCCTCGGGCTGATCTGCGCCATTGCCACCGTCTGCATGGTGTTCATCTCGCTGACCAGCGCCTACATCGTGCGCCAGGGGCTGCCCACCTTTGACGGAACCTCCAACAACTACGTTCATGACTGGGGCGAAGTGCAATTGCCCTGGACTCTGCTGGTGATCAACACCTGCGTGCTTTTGTTAAGCAGCATCACGATGGAGTTCGCCCGGCGCAGTGCCACGCGGAAGGCGGCGCTGGCTCCCGTGACGACCATCCCCGGCATCTCTCTGGGGAACGAGAAATCGTTCCCGTGGCTAGGGCTCACAGTCATCCTCGGCTTGGGATTTTTCCTGGGCCAGTGGCTGGCTTGGGGCGAATTGCACAAGCGCGGATTCTTCATGAACACGAATCCGAGCAGTTCGTTTGCGTTTTTGCTCACCATCACGCACGCCGTGCATCTTGCCGGCGGCATGTTTGCGCTGCTGTGGGCGGCCACTGCTTCGTTGCGGCATAAAACGCTGGAGGCGCGAAGAATTCTGGTCGACATCACCGCGTGGTATTGGCATTTCATGCTGGTGCTTTGGGTTTATATCTTTGCGCTGTTGGGATTCGCACACTAAGCGTAACGGAGGAGTTACGAATGGCTGACGCCATGCTTGAGCATGAGTCGATAGGGCACGCAGCTTCCGGGGAGTACGAAGCTCCGCTGTTCGGGGCCTACTCGAAGAAGGTGGGCATGTGGCTGTTTCTCGCCTCGGACTCGCTGACCTTCGGTGCGCTGCTGTTCGCTTTCAGCTACAACCGCATCTACACCGACTGGCCGAGCCCGTTCCATGTCGCCAGCATCATCAACGCCACCATCATGACGGCGTGCCTGCTCTCCAGTTCCCTGACCATGGTGATGGCGGTCTTCGCGGCACAACGTGGAGATCGGGGCTGGACGCGCAACTGGCTGCTCGCCACCATGGCCTTCGGCACCGCATTCATCGTGTTGCATGGAATGGAGTGGAGCAAGCTGATCGGCGAAGGATTGACCCTGCCGGGATTCCCCCATCCGGCGGCCGCAGCGGCGGGCGAGTTGGCGGATGTCTCCAAGAACACCCCGCAGTTCGCCGCGACGTTCTTCGGGCTTACGGCCATGCACATGTTGCACGTGACGATTGGCGTGATTTATCTGGGCGTGGTCGCGCTGCGCAAGCTGTTCCTGCCAATTCTCGGAGCGCTCTGGCTCGCCGGATACCTCCTGATTCCCGCGGACAACGTGTTTCACTACGGCATTCACGTGCTGCTGATCGGCCTGATTCTTGCTGCCGTGATTCTGTTCCTTAAGCCGAAGGATTACGACGCGCACGACGTCGAGGTCTCCGGGCTGTACTGGCACTTCGTCGACTTGGTGTGGATGTTCATCTTCCCGCTGGTGTACCTGATGTCGACCAAAATCAACTGACCAACGCGGATTTCAACGAGGACCTGACCATGCACAATGCCGCAACGCACGACGACAGCAAGGGGCAATATTTCTGGGTCTGGGGAGCACTGCTGGTCCTGACGGCGATCGAGGTCGTGCTGGGTTACAAGCAGGTTTTTGCCCCGGTGCGCATGCTGGAAGTGCTGCTCATTCTTTCGGTGATCAAATCGGCGCTGATTATCGGCTACTTCATGCACCTGAAGTTCGAGACGGCGCTGATGCGGTGGCTGCTGGTGATCTCGGTGACGGCGTGCTTCGTGATCATGTACTTCTTTTTCTTCCCGGATGCGGGGCGAATCTTGCAGTTGGGTGTAAAGTGAAACGAATGTCTGGAAGGTGGTTCTCCGTTCTTCTGTTGAGCCTGGTGCTAGGGTGTTCATGTGTGCCGGCCTTCGCGCAAGGCTGTGCCATGTGTTACGCCAATGCCAAGGCCACACCGAAAGATGCCCAGCGCGCCATCAACCGCGCCATCCTGGTCATGCTGGTTCTGCCTGTGGGAGCCATGACCGTCGGCGTCGGCGCCGCCTTCCGTTACGGAAAAAAGCGCGATCACGAAAACGACAGCCAAAAAGACTTGGTTTCTTAGCGCCCTTCGCGAATCCTCAGCGTCCTTAGCGGTTAGAGCTTTGGCGGTATCACTCGACTCGCCTCCACCACTAGCAGAATTCGGCAGGATACAAAATGGTATGGGTCTCCTGCCCGGGTTCTAACTCAATCTCCCTAACCCCAGACGGCTCGTAAACAGTTAATAAATTCTCCTGTTGAGCAACCATTGTGGCCTTGATGAATATGTCTAGCGGGACGCTGGCTCCGCGATTGTAGACCGCAACTTTAGAAACGTAGTCCATGTTCGAAGTATATGCCTTTCGACCCACCAGAATTCCGATCAGTGAACCCAGAATGACACCAAAATTGCCTCACAAGCGTTCCGTGTGGGAGAATGAGCCTCCCCCGAAAACCATGCGTCCCGTTGTCACCACATTTGTCGGTGTCCTGTCGGCTCTCCTCGTCTACGCCGGCATTCGCTATGTCATTGCGGAAGTCAAACAGAGCGAGATTGAGAAGGCTGCGGAGGTAGCTGAGGAGGACAGGATGGGTATCGAGTCGGAGAGATTGAAGTGGGCAGCCAATTGGGACTGGGTGCAAAGTACAGAGGATTTGCTTCAAAAAGAAGGCAAATACTAAGGGAGCGATGGATTTTGAAGCCGCCCATGCGGGCGAAAGGCCGTTTCATTTCGACATCAACTTGCCGCCGCAGGATTCCGATGCGCGGTATCGGGCTTTGCAGAAGAGGGTCGCCGACGCTGGGAAGAACCTCAAGACGGGCGATGCCCAGTTACACCCTCTGGAGACAGCTGAAAACTTTCTTTGGCCCTCAGTGCTTGCGGACCACGGCAAATGGCGATGGGACGCTGTCGAGAAAGCTCGCGGAAGGGCGAAGCACGAGGCTAGTTATAACGACAAAAAACAGCCTCAGTTTGGTGCGTTGGACTATGTCGACGCCAGCGGGAACCTTGTCCACTTTGAATTCGGGCCGAACGGCGTAATCGTGACCTACGCTGACCCGAAGCACGTTACGAACCCCGATCTGATCGGCTCTTTGAACAGTATGCCATGTCTCTCGGCGGTCAAATAAGCGGTTTCTTGAATCAGCGCTTCACCCTTGCGCTCAAGTGAGGTAGGTAAGTTGGCGCCAGAGCTTTTGACCGCAAAGCTCGCAAAGAACTCGCTAAGGTCGCGAAGAGTCGGAAGGCAAAAGAACCCTTCCGCAGAATCCCTTATAATAGAAAGATTCGGTAGCTCCCGCGGACCCTTCTGAGCGCCTGTGCGCCCGAAAGGCGCATGGCGAGCCAGCCCTTTGACCCGATGTCTTCAAGTCCCAAACCTATTCTTACGCCTACGGAAAGCATCATCGTGCGCGGCGCCCGTGTGCACAACCTCAAGAACATCGACTTTGAGGTCCCGCACAACAGCCTGACCGTGGTGACGGGAGTTTCCGGTTCGGGCAAATCCTCGCTCGCCTTCGATACGATCTACGCCGAAGGGCAGCGCCGCTACGTCGAGTCGCTCTCCGCCTACGCGCGCCAATTCCTGGAGCGAATCGAAAAGCCGGACGTAGACCTGATCGACGGCATCGCCCCGGCGGTCGCCATCCGGCAAAAAAATACGACGCGCAATCCGCGTTCGACGGTGGCGACGGCAACCGAGATTTACGACTACCTGCGTCTGCTCTTTGCTCGCGTGGGCCGAACCTACTGCGCGAATTGCGGCCGTGAAGTCAAGAAGGACACCGTCGACGAAGTGGCCGATGCAATACTGGCGCTCGACCCGGATACCCGCCTGCAAGTCTTTTTTCCGCTACAGCGAGCGGCAACCGCGCCGAAAGAACTGCCCGCCAAGGTTTCGCGCTTATCTAAAACGAAGAAGGCATCGGCCGCAGCTTCCATACCGGACGCCCTAAAGACGCGCCTCTTCGATCTGCGCAAGTCCGGATTCAACCGCTTGTACCAGAATGGCGAGGTCTACGAATTCTCAACTCCGGAATCGCTGCTCGATTTGGACTTCGAGCAGCCCGTTTTCGTGCTCGTCGACCGCCTCGTCGTTTCTGCCGAAAGCCGCACGCGTATCGTCGATGCGATTGAGACCGCCTACCGCGAGTCGGGCGAGGTGATCTTTGAGATGCCGCGAGCGGACGAAGACGCGGGCGGGGACGCCCGCGCCTCACAAACTCTGCGCTTCTCCCAGCGCTTCGAGTGCAAGCACTGCAATCTCCGCTACGAAGAGCCCGAGCCGCGCCTGTTCTCTTTCAACAATCCGTATGGCGCATGCCCGAAATGCCAGGGATTTGGCAACACCATCGATTTCGATCTCGACCTGGTGATCCCCGACAAATCGAAGACTCTCGCCGAGGGCGCCATTGAGCCATGGACCAAGCCCAAATACCGTCCGCTCTTTACCGATCTCAAGCGCTACGCCAAGCAGGCGGGCGTGCCTCTCGACATCGCCTGGGACGATCTGGAGGAAGAGCATCGAAACCTCATCCTGAACGGCGACGGAAAATTCCTGGGCGTTCGCGGATTCTTCCATCACCTGGAGCGCAAGAAATACAAACTGCACGTGCGCGTATTTCTCAGCCGCTATCGCGGCTATTCCCGATGTTCGGAGTGCAACGGCTCGCGCCTGCGCCTCGAAGCCCGCCAGGTCAAGATCAAAGGCCGGAATCTCTGCGAAATCACCGCCCTCACGGTGGAAGATGCGCTGCAGTTTTTCTCGGCGCTCGAACTGCCCCCCGAGCAATCCGAGATCGCCGACAAACTGCTGCAGGAAATTCGCGAGCGGCTGCGCTTTCTGAATGACGTCGGCCTCGAATACCTCACCCTCGACCGGCTTTCTTCGACGTTATCCGGCGGTGAAGCCCAAAGAATTCAGCTGGCGACTTCGCTCGGATCGCGTCTTGTCGGAACGCTCTACGTTCTCGATGAACCCTCGATTGGGCTGCATCCGCGCGACACGCACCGCCTGATCAAGATTCTCGAAGACCTGCGCAATCTGGGAAACACAATCCTCGTCGTGGAGCACGATCCTGACATCATGCGCGCCGCGGACCGCATTCTCGACCTCGGCCCCGGCGCCGGCGAGAACGGAGGCCAACTCGTTTCCGCCGGAACTTATCACGAGATTCTCCACGATCCCGCTTCCCTCACCGGACGATACTTGTCAGAGGATTTGCGCATTCTGTCTCCCATCGTCCGCCGCAAGCCGGGAGCACAGCAAATTACGGTTCGCGGCGTACGCGCCAACAATCTGAAGAATGTCGACATCAGCATCCCGTTGGGCATGATCGTCGCCATCACCGGCGTATCTGGATCCGGCAAGTCCACCCTGCTGCATCATGTCCTCTATCGCGCTCTGGCGCAGGCCAAGCACGGGTCGAGCAACGGTTCGAGCGGACCCGCCGCGACCTGGGAAAGTCTTTCCGGCGACCAATTCATCGATGATGTTGTGTTGGTCGATCAATCGCCGATCGGGCGAACACCGCGTTCCAACCCAGTCACCTACATCAAAGCCTTCGACGCTATCCGCGAGTTGTTCGCTTCCCTGCCGGAATCGAAAAAGCGTGGCCTGACCGCTGGACATTTTTCCTTCAACGTTCCCGGAGGCCGCTGCGAAACCTGCCAGGGTGACGGCACGGTCACGGTCGAGATGCAGTTTCTCGCCGATGTCGAACTCATTTGTGAAGAGTGCAAAGGAACGCGCTATAAGCCGCAGGTGCTCGAAGTCCGCTATCGCGGCAAAAACATTCACGAAGTGCTGAACCTCACGGTCAAGGAAGGGCTGAAGTTTTTCGCCGAAGCACCCAAGGTCAGCGAAAAGCTGCGACCGTTGGAGGAAGTCGGGCTGGGATATCTGCGGCTTGGACAATCGGCCACCACACTCTCCGGTGGCGAGGCGCAGCGCATGAAGCTGGCGGCCCATCTGCAGCCAGCCGCGCGCGAACTTGGGCGCTCGCCACGCAATGGAGAAGGCGCTCGGCCGAAACAGCGCTTGCTTTACATTTTCGACGAGCCGACCACCGGACTACATTTTGACGACGTCAGCAAACTCCTGGCCGCGTTTCGCCGTCTGATTGATGCAGGAGGTTCGATTGTCGTCATCGAGCATAATCTCGAGGTCATCAAGACCGCAGACTGGGTTATCGACCTCGGCCCGGAAGGTGGAAGCCGCGGCGGCAAGATCGTCGGAGCAGGTCCGCCCGAGGCGATTGCGAATCTTCCCGGCTCTTACACTGGCCGATACTTGGCGCGTATTCTGGATGGCAATGGGGCATCGCGGAACAACGGGCGCTCTTAGAGTTTTCCTGCCCTTACTCAGCGTGTGGGCCGCCGTGTGCGGACTTGCCGCTGGGCAGAGTACGAATCCGCCCGCCGCAACGCCAGGCACGGAAACGTCTCAGCCAACCAACCAGACGCAGTCGCCGCCGGAAGGCTCATCCTCGAGCCGCACCGGTCATCGCAAGACGGCTACCTCGAACGAAGCAATTCGCCACACGCGCGTTCCCGACGAAGATTCTGCGCCGCCTCCCGAACTGACCCGGGCGGAGGATCTCATTCAGAAGCACGACTATGCCGCTGCTGCTCCGTTGCTGCATAAGGTGGTCGAGTCCGATCCTAAGAACTACGTAGCTTGGTTTGACCTTGGCTTTGCAGAAAACGGCATGGGAGACGTGGCGGAATCGATTGCAGCCTACCGCAAATCCGTCGCGGCCAAGCCCGACGTTTTCGAGTCCAACCTGAATCTGGGCCTGCAACTCGCCAAGACCGGCCAGCCCGACGCCGAACAGTTCTTACGCGCCGCCACCCATCTCAAACCCACCAGCCAGCCTGCCGAAGGGCAAGAGCGCGCCTGGCTTTCGCTCGCTCACGTGTTGGAGGCAAGCAAGCCCGATGAAGCCCTCACCGCATACCGCCAGGCTGCGACTCTGCAGCCAAAGGACGCCGAACCCCATCTCGCCGCCGGGCTCCTTCTGGAAAAGCAAAATAAATTCTCCGATGCGGTGGACGAATACAAACAGGCCCTCGCTCTCGATCCGAACTCCGACGCCCTGACCGGCCTGGCCAACGTCTACCTGCGTGGGCGGCAGTTCCCCGAAGCCGAAGAATATCTGCGCAAGCTGCTTGCGGCTCACCCGGACGACGCCAGCGCTCACATCGAACTGGGGCGAGTCCTCGTAGCGGAGGGCAAGAACGACGCCGCGCTTTCAGAATTGCAAGCCGGAGCGAAGCTGGCTCCAGCGGATGCTTCGGTCCAGCGCGATCTGGCCGAACTCTACACCACGCTGGGCAAGAACGATCAAGCCGGAGCTGCCTACCGGGCGCTCATCGCGAAGGATCCTAGGAATGCCGAACTGCATCGCGGCCTCGGGCAGTGCCTGCTGCGTGAAAAGCAATTCCCCGAGGCGCAAAAGGAATTCTTAGCCGCCGTCAATCTCAAGCCTGATCTCGGAGAAGCCTACGGCGATCTTGCCTTCGCAGCCAGCGAGAACAAGGACTACATGCTCACGCTTAAAGCGCTCGCGGCCCGTTCCAAGCTTCTGCCGGACACGCCGATCACCTACTTCCTGCGCGCCTCGGCCTTTGACCATCTCAAGGACTACAAGCAGGCAGCGGCAAATTTTCACCTCTTCCTCAACACCGCGAATGGGAAGTATCCTGATCAGGAGTGGCAGGCAAAGCATCGGCTCATCGCCATCGAGCCGAAGAAATGACATGGCCGGAATGGATTGTATGCGCGGGCTCCGGAAATCGTCTCTGTGGAAAGCAGTCATTCTGCTGGCTGTGTTGACTTATTCCCTGCCCCAGCGCGCTGCCGTCGTCGAGCCTACTCTGGACGAACTCAAAGCACGAGCCACCTCAGGCAATGTCGCGGACCGGCCTCACATCTGCATTCAAATCGCCGAGCGGCAACTGCAGGAAACCGGCAAACTTTACTCTGCATCCGACGATGAAAAAGGGCAGGCAGCCTTGACCGATGTCGTTACCTATTCGGAACTGGCCCGCGACTACGCCGTTCAGTCCCACAAGTATCAAAAGCAGGCGGAGATCGCGGTTCGCGGAATGACGCGCAAACTCACCGACATCCTGCACACACTGCCGCAAGCCGAACGGGCCCCGCTGCAGGATGCAATCAGCCGGTTGCAAAGAGTACGCGACGACCTGCTCATTGCCATGTTTCCCAAAGGTGCCAGATGACGCTCAAAGCCCGGCATTTCTGCTATGTCCTGACTCTTTTCCTGGCCGCTCTTCCGGCGGCGCTAGCCCAAAAGCATCGGGATCCCCTCACCCAGCCGGAGATCGATCAGATTCGCGACGCCAGCTGGGAACCTCAACAGCGGCTTGCGCTTTACGTGCAGTTCGCACGCACCCGGCTGGCCAAGCTCGAAGAGATGCGCAGCGATCCAAAAGTCAAAGACCGCCCGCGCCAGACCCATGACCTGCTGGCCGACTTCCAGTTGCTCTATGACGAACTCAACGACAACATTGACACCTATGTTGACCGCAAGGACGATATCCGCAAACCGCTCAAATTGATTATTGCTGCTGATACGGAATTCCAGGCTAAGTTGCGGGCGTTGAAAGATGCGGCGGATGTGAAACCCGCGGAGTATCGCGAATACGAATTTGTGCTCACCAACGCCATCGATACGGTGGACTCTTCTTCCAACGAGCATCACAAGCTGCTCGAGGACCAGGAGGACGCCGCGAAGCGCAAGAAGCTGAATTCTGGAAACGAAAAGGTGGGCGGCAAACCCGAATAGCAACTGAGGAAAGGTTGGGGCGCTGTAAAATCTGAGCTTCGCAGTCGTGCTAATCTACGCTCACTGTGCGCGAAGGCCTGCTCGAACTTTTCCAGGAAACTTATCGGGAACTTCGTCCCGGATCGCCTCCGCCGGAGCTGAAGATCGAATTCTTCGCCTTCGCCAATGTGAACAATACCATCCGGCTGCGTAACGGCCGTCTTTTGGTACGGCTTTCCGATCTGCTGGAAGGCGCGCCGGAGACCGTTCTCCGGGCCATCGCCCATATTCTGCTGGCCAAGATGTATCGCCAGCCGATTGATCCGGGGCAGTCCGCCCGCTACCGGAAATACGTGGGCAGCCACGACATCGTAGGCAAAGCGCATCTGGTCCGCCAGATTCGCGGACGCAAGCTGCTGCGGTCGGCGCGCGGCCATTTCTACGATTTGGACATAATTTTTGAAGAACTCAACACGCTTTTCTTTCACGGACTGATGGCGCGCCCGCGCATGAGCTGGAGCCAGACGAAAACCCGGCGCATCCTAGGCCACTACGACCCTGCCCATAATGCGATAGTGATCAGCCGCCTCTTCGATCATCCCGCGATGCCGCGTTATGTCCTCGAGTACATCGTTTACCATGAAATGCTGCACCTCAAGCATCCCGTGCGATTGCGCGGGAACCGGCGCTGCGTGCACTCCGCCGAATTTCAGGCGGAGGAAAAGCTGTTCCCGCGTGCGACGGAAGCCAATACTTTCCTGAAGCGCCTCTGATTATTAGAGTTCCGGGGCGCTTGCAACCAAACTAGAAAGCCC
>Ga0075029_100000115_pt1 | contig 37576 bp, 32 predicted proteins | sample LitLauG_LLR_2013_FD_71391 | JGI IMG/M metagenome (GOLD analysis project Ga0075029, IMG submission 71391) | Freshwater sediment microbial communities from North America - Little Laurel Run_MetaG_LLR_2013 | ecosystem: Environmental > Aquatic > Freshwater > Creek > Sediment | place: USA... | reverse complement strand
TTACTACAACGTGTGTTTTCTGGGGGATGAAATCAAGGAGCCGGAGAAAAATATACCCCGCGCGCTCCTGCTTTCCATCCTGCTCGTCGCCTGTCTATATCTGATGATGAACGTCTGCATACTGGCGGTGGTACCCTGGCGGGAGATGCTGCAGTCCGGACAGAACAACACCGGCCTGTATGTTGTGTCGCTGTTCATGCAGCGAGTGTATGGCGATTGGGCGGCGCGGTCGATTACGGCGCTGGTCATCGCTGCCGCGTTTGCTTCTGTTTTCTCGCTGATGCTGGGCTATTCGCGCGTTCCCTACGCGGCCGCTAAAGACGGGAACTACTTTCGCGCCTTCGCCAAAGTACACCCCGTGTATCGGTTTCCGCATGTATCTTTGCTGGCTTTGGGAGTCGTGGCGGCGGCATGCTGTTTCCTGCGGCTGAAGGACGCGATTGCGGCGCTGGTGGTGATTCGGCTCATTCTGCAATTTCTGGTGCAAGCCGTGGGATCGATTGTGCTGCGAATTCGGCGCCCGGACTTACCGCGGCCGTTTCGCATGTGGCTTTATCCGCTGCCCGCGATTTTGGCGAGCGCCGGTTTTTTGTTTATCCTGTTCGGTCGCGCGAACTGGCAGAAGGAAGTGCGGTATGCTGCGGTCATCTTGTTGACTGGTGTGATCATTTATATGATTCGCGCTTGGAAGGATGCGGAGTGGCCATTTCGGGTGCAGGTGGTGAGTACAAAAGCTTAACCACAGAGGGCACAGAGGAAACAGAGGAAACCTATGTTTCTATTCTGCGGTATGGTTTGAGGATATTTTCACTACGGGGGAGAGATGAAAAACAAAATCACGGTGGTTGCATGTGGAATTCTTTTGGTTACGATGTCGGCTTGGGCGCAGACGGACAAGGCGAAAGATGAAAAGCGGTCGGTTGCGCAGGTGCTGAATGGAAGCGTCAGCAATATGGAGCGCGAGTTCACATCTGCGGCAGAGGCCATGCCGGAAGACAAGTTTGCATTCGCGCCTACGAGTGGCGAGTTCAAAGGCGTACGCACTTTTGGGCAGCAGGTCAAGCATGTCGCTGCGGTGAACTATCTGCTGGGAGCGGCACTTCTACAGGAGAAGCCTCCTGTGGACATCGGCGATGAGTCGGGACCGGCGTCGATTACGAGCAAAGCGGACATCCTGAAATATTTGAAGGAATCGTTCGCCTATGCGCACAAGGCGATCGGAACCATCAACGAAGGCAATTTAGTAGGGACGGTGAAGAGCCCGTTTGGGGAAGGGACCGTGTCACGACTCGGACTGGCGACCGTGGTTGCGACGCATGGATTCGATCACTACGGGCAGATGGTGGAGTATTTGCGGATGAATGGGATCGTGCCGCCTGCCAGCCGGTAGCAACCTGCTACTGGGTTGCGCGGGCGCCGCGCAGGGTGATGGACGTTGACAGAAGTTCGGCGGTGAGATTGCTTTTCGCGAGGTGCGCGGCGACGGCCTCTCGAGTCTTACGCAGCGAGGCGCGGGGATCGAGAAAAACCAGCACGGAGGGTCCGGCACCGCTAAGGACCGCGCCGAGGATTCCGCTCTTTCCTTTGAGTTGCTGCAGGCACGGCAGCAATGGGCAGAACTGGGCGCGATAGGGCTGGTGAATGCGATCTTCGAGTGCGGTCGAGAGAAGCTCGGGGCGTCCCTGCAGGAATGCCGCCAGTAAAAGCATGGAGTTCTGGACATTGGTGACGGCGTCCGCGCGCGAGTATTGAGCGGGCAACACACGGCGCGCTTGTTCGGTCGCGAAGCTCTGCTCAGGCACGGCAAGCAACAGCGGCCACTTCCCTTTCGGACGAACGCAGACCACCTGCGCTTCGGCTTCGCCGGACATGCGAGCTACGGTGAGACCGCCCATCCAGCAGGCGGAGGCGTTGTCGGCATGATGCTCGCGGCGCGAGGCTTCGCCGATGATTTGCGCGTCGCTCCAACGGAGCTTGCCGAAGTGCACGGCGAGGGCGATGCCGGCGAGGCGAGCCGCCGCGGAAGATCCGCAGCCTTTGCCGATGGGGATTTCGTTGGCAATGCGCAAAGTGAGGGGCGTGAGTTTGCGGCTCGCCGCTTCGAGAACTTCCTGATAGGTGGTGAGGATGAGATGATTTTCAAGGTTGCCAGAGATCTCCTCATCACGACCGGAGGCATGGATGGAGAATCCTGTTGCTGGGCGCGCCTCGATCTTGATGTAGAAATCCATGGCCAGGGCGGCGGCGTCAAAGGCCGGGCCGAGATTCGCGGATGTGGCGGGTAAGGCGAGGCGGAGAGTGGTTTTGGCTTTCTGGGGCATGATTTTCGTTCAGGACTTTTCGGCTTGGTCCAGCGTTTTGATTACGGCGTCGAGCGTGGCATCGAGAACGATAGGCGGACGGCGGAGGCGATTGAGAGCCGTGGCATGTTCTCCGGCCTGCTTGAAGAGTTCGCCTTGATGGAATTCGATGGTGAAGTCAGGGTCCTTCAAGAGATTTCCCGTCAGTACGAGAACCACGCTTTCGTCGGGCTTCACGAAATTCTGCTGCACCAATTTCTTTAGACCGGCGAGGGTTACGGCTGAGGCGGGCTCGCAGCCGATGCCTTCGGCGCCGATCTCGGCTTTGGCTTGCGCGATTTCGATTTCGCTGACCTGCTCGCAGGCGCCACCAGTGGCCTCAATCACGTGAACGGCCTTCTTCCAGGATGCGGGATTGCCGATGCGAATCGCGGTGGCTCGCGTTTCCGCCTGCACGCTGATCAGGCGCTTGCCATCGGCCTCGCGGATGGTGCGCAGCAGCGCGTTCGCTCCTTCGGCTTGAATGACGGACAACTTGGGCAGGCGTGTGATCAGGCCAAGGTCGCGCATTTCGAGCAGCGCTTTGCCGATGGCGGAGCTGTTTCCCAGATTTCCGCCGGGGACGATGACGTGATCGGGCGGCTGCCAGTCGAGTTGTTCGAGCAGTTCGATGGCAAGGGTCTTCTGGCCTTCGAGGCGAAAGGGATTGATGGAATTCAGCTGGTAGACGGGCGCCTGGCGCACGAGTTCCTGCAACAGGTGCAGGCAGCCATCGAAATCAGTGCGTAACTGGCAGGTTACGGCTCCGTAATCGAGGGCCTGCGAAAGTTTGCTCCAGGAAATCTTTCCTTCGGGGACGAGCACTAAGCTGCGCAGGCCTCCGCGGGCGGCGTAGGCAGCCATGGACGCGGACGTGTTGCCCGTGGACGCGCAGGCGACCCAGCGGAATCCGGCACGGCGGGCGAAGGTCGCGGCAACGGTCATCCCGGTATCTTTGAACGAGCCGGTCGGATTCATCCCTTGATGCTTGGCGAACAGGCGCGGCACTCCGGTGATGCGGGCGCATTGCGGAAGTTCGTATACGGGCGTGTTGCCTTCGCGAAGGGTAATGGGCTGCTCGTGGGTTGCGAGGGCGGGAAGCAGTTCGCGGTAGCGCCAGACGCCGCTGATATCTGGTACTGCGGTGGAAAGGCGGCGATTCTGCCAGAGTGTTTTTAGAGCTTGGGGATCCGGCTTGGCTTGCATCCGACTCGGATAAATGATTTCGAGCAGGTCGCTGCATTTTGTGCAGCGGAAATCCTGGCCGGCGGAATCGCTCAGATGGCCGCAGCCGATGCAGCGGAAGCGGTGTTCCGCCGGCTGCTGACTTGGCTCTGAATTCGATGCCGAAGTGGAGAGAGTGGACATGGGCCAGGCTTACTTTTTCCCTCGCAGATATTGGTCGGTCTTGTCGATCCAGTCGGCGCGGGGCGGCGCGAAAACGTCGAGGTCGACGGTGTCTTCGAGCGCTTCCGCTTTATGGGGCATGTGCGACGGGATGCAGAGAGTTTCGCCGGCGTTCACGATGATTTCTTGGCCGTCGATCCAGAATTTGAGCGCGCCCTCGAGTATGTAGGTGAGTTGCTCGTTGTGGTGGCTGTGCTCGGGAACGATGCAGCCCTTTTTCAGCAGGACGCGGGCTAGCATGATTTCCTGGCCGACAACGAATTGGCGCTGGAGGAGCGGGTTCAGGTCTTCGAGCGGGATGGTGTTCCAGGGGATGTATTGGAGAGCGTGTTGGACCTTGATTTTTTGGGTGGATTTTGCGGGTGGGCGCGGTTTGGATTTCAATTTCAATTTCAATTTCGATTTCAATTTCGATTTCGATTTCGATTTCGATTTTGGCATTTGAATTTGGCCCTAAAGTTTGTGCAGTCCCTGCGGGACTCGGTTCTCTTGTCGTCGACCCTACCCAGGACTTACGTCCCTTCGGCTTCGCTCAGGGCGGGCCCTTGGGCTAATGAATGCCGCCGCTTCGCGGCTGGAAACTTCGGCATCGCCAAGCGTCTTCGCTAGAAACCTTACGAACTCAGTGCACTCTGCCGTTGTACAACTTTACGGCCGTGTCGTGCAGGAAAGCGCGGGCTAACTCCAGCGCTCTCGGTTCGGTGACCTCGCCTTCGGAAATCATTTCGGCTAAGGCTGCTGCCAGCGCGGTACGCGTTGACTGCACGCCCAGCCAGTAGCTCTCTTCTGCGCCCAACACGTTATTGTACGGAAAACAGTCGGTGCCGAAGGTGATCTTGTCGGGAAATGTTTCGAGCCACATCTTGAGCGTTTCTTTGAAGGCAGAGGGGTACTGCGCCAATTCTCCGAAGGATGAATCGAGGTAGACATTTTTCATGGCGGCCAGCCAGATGGCTTCGCGCTCGAGCGGATATCCGCCGTGAATCATGACGAACGTGGAGGAGGAATAGCGCGTGTCGCGCAGCACGCTTTCCAGGTTCATGATGTTGCTCTGCGAGAGATTGAAGTAGTCGCCGATGCCGATGGCGGTGTGGATGTGAACCGGGAGATGGAGGCGTCCGCCTTCTGTGATCAGATAACGAAAAATGAAATCCTGGAAGGTGCGGTACTCTTTCTCGCTCGGAATGCCGCCAGTGACGAAACGCTGGTAGATGTCCTCGGCTTGGGCTCGGGTGGGGTCGCTGAAAGTGGTCGGGCGGAAATAGGCGACTTCGAATTTCATGGCGATGCCGCCGCGGCGGGAGTTGTCTTCGAGCACCTGGGTGATGAACTTCAGATAGTCGGCGAAGTTCGCGGGGAGTTTGCTCACGTTTTCCTGCTGCATCCAGCGATGCAGCATTTTTTCCTGCAGCGGAATGTAGACGCCTTGGTCGGGATTGCGGGCGGTTTCGCGGGCGTTGTCGAAGGGCCACAGGAACGAGTCGGCGAAGAAGACCCACGGAAAGCGCTTGGGATCGAGGTAGTCGGGCATCATGGCACGGTTGGCTACGGAGGCCTCGGTGTTGAGCTTATCGAGAATGGAATCGAAGTAGGCCGTGCCGGAGAGCTGCTTTCTTACTTCGTTCTTTTTGTCGATCAGCCACTTGGCGTGGTCGGGAGAGAAGTCGGCGTAGGGATAGCCCCAGAGAGCTTTGGCTGCGGCGACTAACTCGGGATTGTCGTCGCGGGTGCGCAAGGCTGCGCTGGCGTTGGGCGGAGCGGCCATAGCGTCGACGTCGGCGTCGTCGGCGAAGCCGGGGTGGGCGTGGTGGTCGAAGGCGGGAATTTTTTCGATCTGCGGGAGAAGTCGTTGATAGATCTGCTGGACATCGGGGCCGGGGAAGGGGCGGGCCTGGGCGGCGGCGAATAGGGAGATGCCGATCATGGGAAACAAACACAGTCGAATTGAGCGTCGCATGCAGGTTCCTCAGGGGCTAAAGCCCAGATTCATTGCTGGCAGTTAATCGCAGCGCTAAAGCGCTGCGCTACCCAAAGTACAGTTGGAGAGCCACAATGGTCCCGGGCGTCTCTTCCCACTTTCGCAAAAGAGGCGAGAAGTGGGGCACCCCACCAGATACCGTTCAATGATTTCATTCATCTTATGGCGGCGGTTCCCTGCCAGGCACTCGAAACTTTCTCGATGCGGACGACGGCCTCTTTTAGAGTTGCCATCGAAGATGCGAAGGAGAAACGGATGAAATCCTTTCCGGACGGGCCAAAGGCGGCGCCAGGAATGGCGGCTACCCCGGCATCTTCCAGAAGAATGCGGCACAGTTCTTCGGCAGTTGTGCCCGTGCCGGTGATCTCGACCCATGCGTAGAACGCGCCTTCGGGCGCCTGACAGCGGAATCCGGGAACACGATTCAGGTCGCGGGCGAACTGGCCGCCGCGGCGGGCAAACTCTCCGATCATGCGCGGCGTGTTTTGCTCGCGGTCGCGCAGGGCGTCGATGGCGGCGTATTGGGTAAACTCGGCGACGCAGGTGTAGGTGTTGATCGCCATCATGACGAGCGCGGGCACTACTTCGGGCGGGGCGACCGTGTAACCGAGGCGCCATCCGGTCATGGCGAAGCTCTTGGAAAATCCGTCGATGATCAGGGTGCGCTCGACCATGCCGGGATAGCGCAACATGGATAAATATTCACGGTCATAAATGATGCGGGCGTAGATTTCGTCGGAGAGAACCCAGAGGTCGTGCTCGACGGCGAGTTCGGCTAGCGCGCGCTGCACGGCGTCCGTGTAGACGGTGCCTGTGGGATTGCCGGGTGAGTTGGTGAGCAGCATGCGCGTGCGAGGCGTGATCTTGGCGGCGACTTCGGCGGGGTCGGGCTGAAAATTATTTCGGGCAGAGAGTTCAAAGGGCACGGGGACCGCACCCAGGCCGAGAGTGATGGACGGGTAGCCCGGGAAACCAGGATCGGGATAGAGGACTTCGTCGCCCGGTTCGAGCAGCGCCATCATGGCGAGAAAGAGGGCGATCTTGCAGCCGGGCGCGAGGACGATGTTGTCGGGGGAGACTTCAATGCTGCGCGTGCGCGCCAGATAGCTTGCGAGCTCCTGGCGCAGCGCGGGGATGCCGGAGACGGCGCAGTAGCGATCTTTGCCCTCGGCCAAAGCTTTGTTGGCGGAGTCGATGACCGACTGGCCGGGGTGGAAGTCGGGCTCGCCGAGCTCAAGGTGGATGATGGAGCGGCCCTGGGCTTCGAGTTCTTTGGCGCGGGCGAAGACGGATAGCGCGCCTTCACCGCTCATGACGGACATTCGTGAGGCTATGGATCGCATGAAGTTCCTTTAGCTCGGAGCGATGAGCTGTGAGCAATGAGCGATGAGCAAGGGCGGTTGTTGCTCACTGCTCATTGCTCCCTACTCACTGCTCGCTACAATCCTTTATACATGCCGCCGTCGACCAGGATCGTCTGACCTGTCACGTACGAGGCGCGCTCGGAGGCTAGCCACACGATCGTCTCCGCTACTTCGCGCGGCTTGCCCAGGCGTTTGAGCGGTGCGTCGGCGGCCCATGCGTCGAAAATCTCCTGCTCGCTCTTTCCGGATGATTTCGAGCGGGCGGTTGCGAGTTCCTTTAGACGATCAGTTGCGGTGAAGCCGGGGCCTACGTTGTTGACCAGGATTCCGTCTTTGCCGAATTCGTTGGCCAGGCTCTTCACCAGGCCGATCACGGCGGCGCGTACGGCGTTCGAGAGCACAAGATCGGTGACCGGCTGTTTGGTGGTGATGGAGGTGATGGTGATGATGCGGCCCCAATGTTTTCGCTGCATGTGCGGGATGACTCCACGAGCAAAATAAACCGCGCTGAGGAAGTTGGCGTCGATGGCGTGCTGCCAGTCGTCGTCGCTGCAGGCGAGAAATCCCTTGGCGGGCGGGCCGCCTGCGTTGGTGACACAGATATCGACACTGCCGAACTTGTCGGTGACTGCGGCAACGAAACGCGCCACCGCGGCGGGGTCGGTCACGTCGAAGGAGTCAATGAAGACCTCAACGTTGTATTGTTTCCGGATTGCCTGCGCCGCGGCATCGAGCGGTTGCTGGTTGCGCGCGCACATGGCGACGCGGCAGCCTTCGGCGGCGAAGGCTTCGGCCGTGGCGAGGCCAATTCCCTGACTGGAGGCGGCGACCAGGGCGACGCGATTTTTCAATCCGAGGTCCATCAACAGAAATTCCGCGATTGGCGAAGTTGGAATTATAAATGGTCCGGCGGCATGATCTTCTTGCGGCGGTTGAGCCGCGGCGGTTACTCTGGAAGCCAAGGAGAACATCATGAAACGGCACACCCGCCGTCCGGAAACTGCCGCGGTGCACGGCGCGGCAGAGTTGGGAAAAAAGAACGGCCCTTTGTCCACGCCGATTTATCAAACGTCGACTTTTGAGGTGAAGGACAACGACGAGCAGTTGCGCGTGACCGACACCGACAGCTTCTACACGCGCTATGGCAATCCAACAAACACGGTGGCCGAGCGGACGATCGCGGAGTTGGAACGTGTGGATGCGGCCCTGACGTTTGCATCGGGTATGGGAGCGATTACGACCACGATTCTGGCGCTGCTTAAATCCGGGGACCACATTGTGGCGCAGCGCGACATTTACGGTGGCGTGACGAAATTCCTGTCGCAGTGGCTGCCGAAGATGGGGATCGAGACGACCTTTGTGGATACGACCGATTACGCGCAGCACGAGCGGGCGATCCGGCCGAACACGCGGCTGCTGCATGTGGAATCGCCAACGAATCCGACGCTGCGCGTCGTTGATTTGAAGAAAGTCGCGGGGATCGCCCGGCAGCATGGGCTGGTCAGCATGATTGACGCCACGTTTGGGACGCCGATCAACCAGCATCCGGCGGAGTTTGGCATCGACCTGGTGATGCATTCCGGGACGAAGTACCTGGCCGGCCATACCGATCTGATCTGCGGGGTAGTGGCGGGGCGCTCCGATCTGATCGAGAAAATTCATTCGACCCGAACGACGCTGGGCAACTGCATGGACCCGCACGCGTCGTGGATGCTGGTGCGCGGGCTTAAGACATTGGCGGTACGCGTGGGGCGGCAGAATGAGAACGCGCTGCGGGTGGCGGAATTTCTGGAGCAGCATGCAAAGGTGCGGCGGGTGCATTATCCGTTTCTGGCGAGCCATCCGCAGAACGCCCTGGCACGCGCGCAAATGAGCGGGGGCGGCGGCATGGTCACGTTTGAAGTGGAAGGCACAGGGGAAGATGCGCGTCGGGTCAGCGAAGCGATGCAGCTGTTTACACTTGCGCCCAGCCTGGGCGGAGTGGAATCGCTGGTGTCGCTGCCGATCACGACTTCGCATGCCATGATCCCGGCGGAGGATCGGGCGAAGATCGGGGTCAGCGATCAGATGGTGCGGCTTTCGGTTGGAATTGAGAACGCCGAGGATCTGATTGCGGATTTGGAGCGGGCGCTGCAGGCTGTGGGAGCGCGGGAGAGCGTGACGGTCGGGTAGAAGCTAACTTCGGGATACGCCAAAAGTCAAAGTCCCCACCCTAGCCTCGCCAAAAAGCGGCGAAGCTAAGGATGGGGCACCCGGCTACATGAATTACAACCGGCCTCTTGCGAGGCCGGTTTTGTTTTAGAAGCTGAAGCGGGCACCGAACTGGAACTGGCGCGGGGTGTTGACGTTGTTTTGGATCAATCCAAATGAAAGCCCCTGTGACTGCACACCCGTGACGCTGTTGACCGTTGGGTATCCGTATTGTGCGTAGTTGGTCATGTTATAGCCGGAAATATCGAAGCGGAGTGCTTTGGTTTCCGTAAAGCTGATCGTCTTGTAAACGGAGAGGTCGAGATTGCGCGCTCCCCGGGTGCGAACATTGTCAAGGTAGGCGGGAGCGGTTCCTGGAATGTAGGGATTGGGATTGGCTGAGCCGCCTGGCTGAGCAAAGCAGGAGATGTTGAACCAGGCCGCCACCGTGTGGGGAGCGCCTTTTGACGGATCGCAGACCATGTCTGCACGCTGAGAGAGCGGGCTGTTCGGGGTCCCGGAGGTTGGCGAGTTGATGGGAACGCCCGTGCTGAGGTAGAGGATGCCGTTCACGGTCCAGCCGCCAAGCAAGCTGTTGGATACGCCGGTCAGATTGACGGCCCGGCCCTTACCGACCGGCAAATCGTAGGACACCTGTCCGGTAAACGAATACTTCACGTCCTGGGGGCTGATGGAGTGCTCGTACTGCAGATTTCTCCAGTCCTGAGCTGCACCCGCGTGAGAGCCGACGAAACCCAAGGGAGGATTGCCATCGTCGGTGATCAGCTTGCCCCAGGTAAAGGTAGCCAGGGTGGTGAAATGGGACGTCAGCCTCTTTTGTACTTTGGTTTGCAAGGAGCTGTACTCGGAGTCGCCTGCGGGATAACCGTGGACGGCAACGCCGTTGCCGAAGCCGCCGTTGCCGAACTGGGGATATTTTTCGAGCGCGATGTACTGCGGCACCGTAGCAGAGCCGTACCACTGGTTGGTCGGGTCCTGAATTGCCGCCCAGGCGTTGGGCACCTGGCAACTCGGGTCATTCGTGATGCACAACGCGGGGCCGTACTTCTCGATGGTGGCGAGATCGAGCATGTTCAGGTCAACCGTGCCGAAGGGCAGGAAGAGTCCGCGGCTGCCTACATAGGCGGCACTCACAACCACCTGATGGGGCAGTTCGTACTCCAGCCCGAAGTTGAAGTTGTAAGTGGTGGGTGTGCGCTGGGAATGAAGCACGGTACTTAAAGCGATTCCGAGATTGTTGCCCAATCCAGCCGGCGGGGTGGTGAAGACCTGGACAACACCGTTGGGGAATGGATTGCTGAGCGAGAAGGCACCTGTGAAAACGTCCGGTGTGGCGGGGGCGTTACAGGGCGCGTTGCCGGTGTTAAAGAACGTATTTCCGTCTCCGTTCGCGTTAAAGCAGGTGGCATTCCATGTGGTCGAGGAAGAGAATCCATCGGTGTTGAGTCCGGCGCTTCCCACGTTTTCGGTACTGGGACCGTAGTAGAAGCCTGCGCCCCCGCGAATTACGAAGTGGTTGAGCGGCTGCCAGGCGAAACCCAGACGCGGTCCAAAGTCGTGCAAGTTGGTTTTGTAGGGAGAGCGATTGCTGCCGTTATTGAAGATTTCCGCGCCGGTATAGGAGACGCCGTTGACGGTGTTGGTCGCGTTAGGATCGAAGTATTCCTGGCGGTTATAACGCTCGTTGCGTCCGCCGAAGATGTCCCAACGCAGTCCGGCAGTAATGGTGAACTTCTGGGTGGGATGGTAAGTATCCTCGATGAAGGCCGCGTAGTAGGGATTGGACTCGGCAGCAAAGACGTCTTTGGTGAAGTTGGGATAACTGCTGGATTCGTTGCCCGGCGTTGTTCCCATGCCGATGAGTGTGGAGGCGAAATCGCTGCCGCCAACGGTTATACCCGACGCAGGCGAGGTTTGCTGATCCGTGGCGGTGATGTCGAAGAGGTAAGAACCAGCTGGCGCGGGCGGCTGGCCGACGTTGAGGTAGCGCTTCATCCACTCGAAGCCGAATGTGATTTCGTGTTTGCCCTTCACTTTTGTGATGGTGGCACTGGCGTCGCTGTTTTCGCTGGCATAGACGAAGTTGTTGTAATCGGCCGTGCCGCCAACGCCGCCACCCAGATCGCTAAAGATGATGAAGGGAAGCTGTTTGAACACCTGCTGCGCGGCCAGCGAGGCGGGGAAGCCAAGCGATGTAATGTTGGTGCTCAGGTACGAGGGCGGCCCTCCCTGATTCTCGAAGTGGCGCGTGAAGGAATAGCGCAGGTTTAGAACCGTGGAGGAATTGAGGGTTAGATCGTCAGCCAGAAGAATATTGCGCCCGTTGGTGACGTTCTGGGCATAGTCGATGTCCCAGCCGGGGCTGGGAAAGACGTTGGCCGTGGAGAAGATTAGTTTGTCATAGGAGAATCGGCCGAAGATGCGCTGCTTATCGCTCTGGTTCCAATCCAGCCGGACGTCGAACCTGTGCCCTTTGAACGGATCCAGGCCCGGCAATGCGAAATTCGGGCTGTTGTCAGCCGTTGCCGAGTCACAGGTCGACGGATTGGGGTAGTTACACTTCGGCATATTCTGCAGATAGAGCAAGCCGATAGGATTCGGGTTGGTGATTTTGTTGCCGGGAAATGGCTGGCGGGTACCATCCGGATTGTCGGGCTGGGTCGGATCGTAGATCGTAAAACCCATCTGCGAAAAATCCCCGGTCCTCTCGAGACTGGTGGGAACGGTATAAGTCTTAACGCCCTCGAACTGCTGCTGCTGAGTGTCCTCGTAATCCGCGAAGAAGAAGAGTTTGTCTTTCTTGATGGGGCCGCCGATGGCTCCGCCTTCCTGATAACGGTGGAAAGCGGGAGGAGTGTTGCTTTGACCGAGTGACAGCTGGCTTGCCTTATTGAAATAGTCGTTGGCGGACAAGACATCTGGACGGAATACGCCAAAGACGTCGCCGTGAAACTTGTTGGTGCCGGACTTGCTGACCAGACTGATGACGCCCGCGCCGCCGCTCTGATAGGACGCCGGCGTATTCTGAGTCTCGACGCGCACTTCCTGTACGCCGTCCTCAGGAACGTTCATGGCTGGAATGATGGCGGCGGAGTTGTTCTCCGCAATTCCAATGGGGGCGCCGTCGAGCATGTAGTAGACCGAACCCACAAGCGAACCATTGATGGTGTCGGCGGAAACGTCGACTCCTGGACGGCCCACTGAAATATTCTGAACGGACTGCATGGAGTCGCTGGAGTTGGGCGAACCGTTGACAGCATTCACGCCCGCACTCAACTGGATCAGATCGAATACGTTGCGGGACACCAAAGGCACGCGGTCAATGGCCTCGGCCGGAATCAGGGAGCCGACGGTAGAGTTGCTGGGCTCGACAAGTTCTGCGCCTTCGGTGACGGTAACCGTCTCGGAGATAGCGCCGACTTGCAGGGTAATGTTGACCTGGGTGACTTGATCGACGCTGACCGTGATTTTCTCGAGCGTGACGGTCTTAAAGCCCGTCTGAGTGGCGGTGACTTGATAGACACCGGGATTCAGGGAGACGAATGTGTAAAGTCCCGAGCCGCTGGTGACGGTGTGCTGCGTCGTTCCGGTCGCGGGGTTTCGCAGGACTACCTTGGCGCCGGGTACGAGAGCCCCGTTAGGATCGGTGACCAGGCCGCTGACGCTGCCTCTGCCAGCCTGGCCAAGCGCGACCGAAGCCGCGCAAAGGAAAAGAACACAAACGCAAAGAAAATTCCGCATTGAGACGCGATGTCCGCTATTCATGATGGCGCTCCCGTGGACGCGGTTGAGACCCGCGCAGTTTCCGTTCGCAATCGGCCGGATCTTTGAGACGGCTTGCAGATACGTCCCCCGGCTGCAAGCCAATCCTAATCCGGTTATTAAAACGTATGAATAGTGCTTTTATGGTGGGTTCTCTGTCAAGAAAAAAGCGCGGATGCAGGCCAGCGAATCTATCGATGGGTGCAAAATCGTTGTTGCACGCCTACGAAACACCGCGGGTTGACTCGCGTACCACCAGTTCCGGAGAGACCTTGCGGTGAGTCGCGCCATTCTCGCGTTTTTCGAGTCCGGCGTTGATGCCTTCGATCACAATCGCGACAGCGGACGCCCCCATGTCTTCCATAGGCTGCCGCACGGTGGTGAGCGAAGGCGTGTACAGCGCTGAAGTCGCGACGTCATCGAAACCGATCACCGAACATTGGTCGGGCACGCGAATGCCGGAGCGCGAGAGTGCGCGGATCGCGCCGAAGGCACTCATATCATCGAAGGCGAGCAATGCGGTGAAGGCGCGCTTCTGGCGAATGAGATCTTCAGTGAGCTTCTGCCCGGCCTCGAAACTGGAGAGCGGATCGCGGGATTCGGGCAGATCGGCGACGAGGTGCGAATCGATCTCGAGGCCGTAAGAGCGGGCGCAGTGGCGAATGCCGCGCCAGCGGGGCGAACTGTCGGTGAGCGCGCGCGGGCCGCGGATGAAAGCGATCTTGCGATGCCCGAGCGAGTGCAGATGCTCCAGGGCAAGATAGCCGCCGAGTTCGTTATCGACGATGACGGAGCTGATAGCGTCCGTCTTGAGTTCGAAGCCGATCATCGCGGTCGGGATGCTGCTGCTTTTTTCCAGATCGCCGAGCAGGTTGATATCGAGGAACAGCCAGTTGGCGAGCACGATCAGGCCTTCGATGCGGCGGTCGAGCAGCATTTCGAGATAGCGCTCGAAGCGGCTGCGCTCGTTGTGCACGTCGGTGAGAATGGGCAGATACGAAGACTGGTAAAGCGTATTTTCGATGCCGCGCAGAACCAGCGTGCAGTAAGGGTCGGTCATGTCGAAAACCATGACGCCGACGGTGTGGCTGCGTTTGCTGCGCAGGGAGCGGGCGAATTGATTGGGGCGATATCCGAGGCGCTGTGCGGCGCGCTCGATTTTTTTCTTGGTGGTGGAGGGAATGTAGCGGGAAAGAGGCGCGTTGTTGAGCACGATCGACACAGTGGTCGATGAGAAGCCGCTTTCTTTCGCTACATCCCGAATCGTGACCATCGCAGCCCTTTGCAGCGGAACAGCGAACCGCTGCAGTTCCGTAATGTCCGCTCCTTGTTGAGCATTTGCGCTCGCGCTTGAATTCAGGCAAACGCTGGCGGACACTACAGCAGAGAGTACAACGAGTGTCAAGCGCGCGACTCACAGCTCTCAGTGTCCACGGACGAACGCGCAGTGTTAGACTTTCGGCTCCGGCGGATTTCTTCGCGTCTTAAGTGCCTGATAGATCAAGCAGGAGCATCCATCATGAAACGTATTCTGAAAATCCTAGCTATCGTGATCGCGTTGCTGATCGTGATCCTCATCGCGATTCCGTTCTTCATCGACGCCAACACGTTCCGGCCCAAGCTGGAAGCGGAACTCACGAGCACTCTGGGGCGGCAGGTCAAGGTGGGCAATCTTACGCTGTCGCTGTTTTCGGGCGGCGTTTCGGCGGACGACATTTCCATCGCTGACGATCCCGCGTTCGCCAAAGGGCCGTTCGTGCAGGCGAAGTCCCTTTCGGTAGGCGTGGAGATGATCCCGCTGATTTTCTCCAAAACTCTCAACGTGACGAACCTGACACTCAACCAGCCGGAGATTGCGCTGGTGAAATCGGCGAATGGGGAGAAGTGGAATTTTTCGAGCCTGGGCAACAGTGCGGCGCCGGAGCAGAAACCAGCTGAACAGCCGGCGGCGGGAACGTCGTCCCCGAGTTCGAATCCGAATCTTTCCGTGGCGAAATTGAACGTGAAAGACGGACGGCTCACTTTGTCGCAAGTGGGGTCCGCTGAAAAACCGAAGGTTTATGACAAGGTTAATATTACAGTAACTAACTTCTCGTTCACATCGTCGTTCCCGTTCACCATGTCAGCCGACTTGCCGGGTGGAGGCAGCTTGAATCTCGACGGCAGCGCGGGACCAATTGATGCGACCGATGCCGCCACTACTCCACTCAACGCCAAGGTCACGGTGAAGAGCATGCACCTGGCGGATTCGGGATTCATCGATCCGGCTTCGGGCATCGCGGGCGTCGCCGACTTCACGGGCATACTCAATTCCGACGGCCATGAAGCGAAGACGAACGGAATGCTGAAAGTGACCGATTTAAAGGTGTCGCAGAAGGGATCGCCCGCGGGCAGACCGGTCGATATTACCTATGCAGCCGTCTACAACCTGAAGAAGCAAGATGGCGTGATCACCCAGGGCGATGTTGCCATGGGCAAAGCGGTCCAGCATCTCACCGGGACTTACGATGCGCATGGCAAAGTCACTTCCGTGAACATGAAGTTGAACGGGGATGGCATGCCGGTGGATGACCTGGAAGCCATGTTGCCGGCTCTTGGTGTGGTATTGCCTCCGAAGGCATCCCTAAAAGGCGGCGACCTCAATGTTCATCTGGCGATCGTTGGGCCGGTTGACAAATTGGTTATTACGGGAACCGTTAAGATGGAGAACACCGCGCTGGCCAACTTCGATCTGGGCTCGAAACTCTCTTCGATCTCGGCACTGGCCGGCAAGCAGACAGGGAACGATACGACCATCAAGAATTTCAGTTCCGACGTGCGCGTCGCGCCCGACGGTACGGAAGCCAAGAACATCAACCTGGACGTGCCTTCGATCGGAGTCGTGACCGGCAGCGGCACGGTGAGCCCGGCGAACGCACTCGCATTCAAGATGAATGCGGACGTGGCGGGGCTGGGCGTTCCCTTCTCGGTAGAAGGGACCACAGCGGATCCGAAGTTCGTGCCGGACGTCAAGGGCATGGCGACTGGCCTGTTGAAGAACGCTCTTGGCGGCAAGTCCGGCGCACAGAATCCGCTGAGCGGGCTTTCCGGGCTGTTTAACAAGAAGAAGCCAAAATAGAATGCGGCAGATTTAAGGGGTCATCGGCCACGTTCGCGGAATGCGAACGTGGTTTTTTTCTCCCCCGTCTATTTACTATTATGAATAACTATTTTATTATAGAGAAACTATGAGCGCTGTTCCCGACACCATCACAGATGGCTTAAGCCGATATTCGATCGGCGAAAAACTCCGCACCCTGCGTCTGCGCAAGAGCATGGGACTGGTGGAACTGGGCAAGCACACCGGCCTTTCTGCGGCGCTGCTGTCGAAGCTGGAAAGAGGAAAGTTGTTTCCTACTCTGCCAACACTGTTGCGCATAGCGATGGTGTTCGGCGTAGGGCTCGACTTCTTTTTTACCGACGAGCGCAAGCGGCGGGTGGTGGGCGTGGTGCGTGGCAACGAACGGCTGCGCTTCCCGGAGCGGCCCGGCACACAGGATGTGCAGTACTACTTCGAGTGTCTTGATTACCGCGCGACGGAGCGGAAGTTGAGCGCGTTTCTGGCCGACTTTCAGGAGTTGCCGGCGGAGAAGGCGAAGCCGCACCAGCATCCGGGCGTGGAATTTCTCTATATTCTAAAGGGATCGCTCACGCTGAAGATCGCCAGCGATGAGTATGTGCTCGAAACCGAGGACTCGATTTACTTCGACTCGGCGGTGCTGCACAGCTACCGGCGGCGCGGGTCGAAGCCCTGTGTGGGCGTGATCGTTACGGTACCTTAGAGGGACACGTGTGGCCGGGTTCGATCCTGTTAGGATATGCGAAGGCGACGATCTTTCACCGATCTTCTCCATTCCGGATCGATGGAACCTGAATTGCTACCGCGCTTGCATTGACAAGGCCTGTCTGCCACTCCATACTCGCGGCTAAAGCTGCGCCAAGGACCAGCTTGCTCGCCCGGCAAAAGCCGCGCGCATTGGACAGTTTCGCTCAAGCCGAGTCTATTTATCCGACGCGGTGTTCCAAAGTTTCAGCGCTGAGGATTTCCAAACAGGAGGATCGCTGTGTCTAAAATATTAGCCCCCAAATTCAGGCCCGCCGGATGGATTGCGGCTGTAGTCGTGATTGCGGTTGCCATGCTCGCGCTGGGAAGCGCGGCATTGCGCGAGCGCAGCTCCGCTGCCCACAAGATGACCGCACCGGTGGCGTCCACCCCGGCGCTGAGTGCCGAGCAGCGCGCGCGGATTGGCGCCAGTTTTGACGCTCTGCCGGTTGCTTTCGAAGTCAACCGCGGTCAGAGCGATCCGCAGGTGAAATACATGGCGCGGGGCAGCGGATACACGCTGTTTCTGACGGGGAACGAGGCGGTGTTTGCGGTGCGGTCGGCGGCTTCGGCTAAGAAATACGCAGACCCGGACTCATTCGCCCGGGGGCTCGCTCCGCTCGCTGGCGGACCCTTCGACTTGGCTCAGGGCAGGCTGCGTCGGCCGCTACGTGAAGCAGCGATCCGCATGCAGGCGGTGGGAGGGAATTCTCACGCACAGATTTCGGCGGGTGCCGAAGTGCCGGGAACGATCAACTACTATCGCGGCAACGATCCGAGCAAATGGGTGCAGGGCGCGAAGCAATATGCGGCCGTTACCTATCATGAGGTCTATCCCGGCGTGAACCTGGCGTATCACGGGGAGCAGCGGCAGTTGGAGTTTGATTTCATCATTTCGCCGGGCGCTAGTGTGGCGCCGATTGAACTGGGATTCAAAGGTGCGGACAAGATTGCGACCGACGGATCGGGCAATCTTGTACTGACGTCCTCCGCAGGCGACGTGCTGCTGCACAAGCCGGTGGCTTATCAGGAAAAAGACGGCAAAAGAGAGCTGGTGGATGTGAGCTTCAAGAGCGCCGGCGCGAAAAAAGTCGCGTTCAACCTCGGAGCTTACGATCACAGCCGGGAGCTGGTGATCGATCCGGCTTTAAGCTACGCGACTTATCTCGGAGGAAGCGGCGAAGACGAGGCTCTGGCGATCGCCCTTGATAGCTCGGGGAACATTTATGTTGCCGGGCAAACTGCTTCGGGGAACTTTCCCGCTCACTCGGGAACAGTTGCAACTGCTGGTGGATTCGATGCCTTCGTCAGCAAGATCAGCGCCTCGGGGGCGACGCTGGACTTCACCACGCTGATTGGAGGAAGCGGCGATGACTCCGCGCAGGGCATCGCGGTGAGCGGAAGCGCCGCGTATGTTGTGGGGATCACCGCTTCGGCCACGTCGGGCGGCGGCTCCTTCCCGGCCAGCGCCACGATTGGACCGCTAGGCGGGCAGGACGCGTTCGTTGCCAGCCTGAACGGCACCAGCGGCGCTGCCAACTATGTGACTCGCATCGGCGGAGCGGGCACGGATTCAGGGTTCGCCATCGCGGTCGACAGCAGCGGCAACGCGTACATTGGGGGTGAGACAGACTCCACCAACTTCCCTACGGCGAACGCGATTCAGAGTTCAAATGCGGGAACGGACGATGGGTTCGTGTCCAAGATTAATCCCGCCGGAACGGCTTTGGTCTTCTCGACCTATCTGGGAGGATCGCTCGGCGATCTGGTTACTGGGATTGCTCTCGATTCCTCGAACAACGTGTACGCAGCCGGCATCACAGTCTCCACCGACTTTCCGGTTACAACCAATGCGTTTCAGAAAACCCAGAAAGGCGGCGACGACGGCTTCGTCGCTCAGATCACCGCGAGTGGGGCTGCCGGAGCTTATTCGACCTACCTTGGCGGCAGCGGGACCGATGACATTCTAGGCATCGCGGTCGACTCTGCCGGCGACGCGTACGTAACCGGCAACACTACTTCCTCGGACTTCCCGACCGCCAACGCTGCGCAGTCGCACAACGCAGGCGGGAACGACGTTTTCGTGACCAAGCTCAACCCGACGGGCAGCGGACTCATGTTCTCGACTTATTACGGAGGGACGCTCGACGAACTTGGGACCGGAATTGCGCTGGACGCTTTCGCCGACGCATATGTAACCGGAAGAACCGCATCTTCTAACTATCCGGTCAGCGCATCGTTCCAGAGTTCTCTGAGCGGCTCGTCGGACGCGTTTGCCACGGAATTCAGCAACACCGGGTTCGTGGTGTATTCGAGTTTCCTGGGAGGAACCGGCAACGAGAACAGCATTGCCGGAAATACGACGCAGGGCGCGCTGGGAGCGGTTGCCGTCGACGCGACCAGCAACGCGTATCTTGCCGGAAGCACGAACAGCACGACGAGCTTCCCCACGACATCGCCGCTTGCGTGCTGCAGCGCGTATGCGGGCGGACTTTCCGATGCCGTCGGCGCCAAGGTGGCGGCGGCGCCTGCGGACTTCTCGGTGGCGGTGGCACCCACCACGATTTCCACCACGAGCGGGCAGACTACAGCCGGGATTACGGTTACGGTTTCGTCGGTGAATGCCAGTTTCGGACAGGCGGTGACGCTTTCCTGCGGAAGTCTCCCTGCCAAGGCCGGGTGCAGCTTCACTTCGAGCTCGGTGACTCCCGGCAGTGCGGCTGTCACTTCGACTCTGACGATCTCTACGAATGGCACGACCGCTCAGTTGATTCCGGGGCAGCGGCGTGACGGAATCTTCGCAGCGATCTTCCTCCCGGTCCTGGGGATTGCGGTGCTGGGTACGGGAGTCAGCACGCGGAAAAAGCGATTCCTCGGGCTGCTGCTGGGGATCGCTCTTCTGGCACTGATGATCCTTCCCGCCTGCGGCGGCGGCAGCGGCAGCGGTGGGGGCGGCGGTGGCGGTGGCGGCACGAACACGACGCCCGGCACCTACAACCTCACCGTGACGGGGACTTCGGGCGGAGCGGCACATTCAGCGCCGCTGACACTCACTGTGAACTAGTTCGGAAATAGGCAGACCTGCGGCCGCCTTCCTGGGAGGGCGGCCTTTGTTTTTCCTACGACGCTCGCGCCCGGGCGGGCGTGTCCCGATGGTAGTATTTAGGATTGCCTAAAGAAGTCTGAACGATCTGCGCGGTTGCCTTCCGCGGCCGGGCAGCGTTTGCGACGCAGCATGAATCGAAGCTACTGGGATCGAAACTCGCTCATGGGAAGGACCCGGTCATTGCTATCTAGTTCGAAGCTCGGTGGTGTGCGCTCTTGTATTGGCCTTCTGCTCTCCCTGGTCGCGCTTTTATGTTTGGGAGCGGCGGCGCAGGTTCAGAGTTTCAGCATTACGATGCCCGCATTCAACCCGAGCTCGGTGAATCCGGGCGGGAACACGGCCACGAGCCTGACGATTGACACCGCGGGCGGCTTCACGGGGAATGTTGCACTCACTTGCGCGGTGACCCCGCAACAGACCACCGCGACGCCAACCTGTCAGGTGAGTCCCGGGACCGTCACTCCTCCCACCGGGGCCTCGGTGACGGTAACGACCATGGGGACGACACCTCGTGCAACGTATACGGTCACGGTGACAGGCACGGCAGGGTCAGAAGTTGAGACCGCTTCGGGAACGGTGGCGGTGCTGTCGGTGTCTCCGGCGTTCAACATCACCGTGGGGACGGCGGTTACGCCGGCCAGCGTGCCGGCGGGCAGTTCCTCCAATGGCGTGGTCAACGTTAATCCGATCAACGGCTACAACGGTATGGTGACGTTGTCGTGCGCCACGGTGACGCCGCTGGTGGTTTCTCCGCCGGTGTGTTCTTTCAGTCCGGCTGCGGTGCCAGTCAATGGGACCCTCGCCACTTCGACAATCACGATCAGCACGACCGGACCTAACAACCGTGCAGGGATCTCTAACCGGCACCGAGGGATTTATGCGCTGTGGCTGCCTCTGCCGCTTGCATTGGTGGGAGTGGGCGCAGCCGGCGCAAGGCGCCGGGCCAGAGTGTGGATGATGCTGGGCCTGTTGTCGCTGGCAGGGCTTTTGCTGCTCATTCCTGCTTGTGGCACTACGACCACCACGACGACTACGGGTTCGACGAGCAATACGATAACTCCAAACAACACGTACACGTTCACGGTCACGGGCGTAGACCAGCTGGGCGTAGCCGCCATCGCTTCCGGGACGAGCACGTCGACAGTCACTCTCACTGTGACCACCGCCCCCTGATTCATGCCGCAGATCTCGAAGCGCGCAGCCGGTCGGTTCCTCGCCCTGGCGGCTGGGCTGCTGCTGTGTTCGGGGCTAGCGGGGGCTAAGGAAAAATCGAAGACTCCGGCTGTGCGCTGGGACGAGCAGACTCCCGGCTGCACCTTCTCGCGCACCGATGACGGCCGCTATCACTACGGGCTATGGTCGGGCGACGTGGGGATGGTCGTGTCGGTCGATTCGCAGGAACTGGAGAAAGTTCATCACCGGCATGAACCGTTTTTTAGCGTGCTGCTGGAGGTGCGCTATCGCGGACCGGGCGGCCTGGAGTTCGATCCCGGGAAGATCACGCTGGAGTTTGTAAAACACTTCCACGTGATGCAGACGTCGCTCGATCCCGACGACTTCGCGCAGAAGATTCAGAACGACGCCGACGCGCTGGATCACGAAACGGAACGGGAACTCCAGAAACATCCTGATAAGAAAGCGGAGAAAGAAACGTACCTGCGTGCATTTCAGAAAGAGTCGGCCGAACTGCAGGAGTTCGTGAGCAAGAACGGTTTGCGATCCGCGCACCTGGATGCCGGAAATCCTCAGGCCAGCGGTTGGGTGCTGTTCGGCACGAGCAACAAGTGGATCGGCGGGTGGAAGAAGCCGGAGGAATTCGTTTTGCGCGTGCCGGCTGAGGGCAAGGTATTCGAATTTCCGTTTCCTCTGCCCCCGAAGCCGGGAGAAGTGATGTTGCGCAAGCGGGAGTGAAGCGGTCGTCGGTCGACGGCCTTGAGTTGTCGGCCTTCAGTCGTCGGCGGGCCGATCTTCGCCGCAGGCCGAAGACCGACGACTTTCTTTTTACGACGCGGCTTTTTGCGTCTGGCGCTGGATTTCGGCGGCCTGGCGCATGAGGATGTCGCGCAGCGAGACCAGCCCTTTTACTTCTTTGCCCTCGACAATGGGCAGATGACGGAATCCGAACTCGCTCATGATGAACAGGCAATCTTCGATGCTCTCGTCGGCAGAGACGGCGCGGGGATTGGCGGTCATCACCTCGGAGACAGCGGTCGTTCCCGGAGTGCGGCCCTGGGCAACCACGCGGTTCATGATGTCGCGCTCCGACAGGATGCCGGTCAGTTCTCCATTGCGCAGCACGGGCACGGCGCCGACGTTGTGCTCCATCATGTAGCGTGCAGCTTCCAGGACGGTGCGGGCGGAATCTACGGAGTATACTTTGCGGTCTTTGACCAGTTCGCGAAGAGTAGGCATGGACGACTCCTTGGGGGAAAATTGCAGTTGTCGAACCAAAGCAATGCCGAGCCCACAGCCCGGTTTCAGTGCCGATACTCTATCACAGGCATGCGGAATTCTGGAACTTGGGCGAGGAATTCCCGCGCCTCGAAGGTTCGGGGCTTTCCGGGTGGTTACTGCAGGTGGTTGACGCGCGCGGGCGCAGCATCTGCGGCGTTGCTGTCAGTGCGCGGCGTCATCGAGACAACCGTGTACTCATGCTCTTTGTTGTCGGCGTCTTCCACGCGCAGCAATATTTTGTCTTTCTCGATGCGGAACTGAGCCCGATCGCTGATCGGCAACAACACGGGATGCTTCTCGTCGCGCGGGCGAATGCGATAGGCCACGTGTTCGGATTCCAGAACGTATTCCTGGCACAAGAGCTCGTGCGTTTTCTTGCTCTTCCCGTCTTTCTCAGCGGTGCCGCATTGCACGGAATCCATCTGCACCAGCTTGCCGGACTGATAAGCCTTGGGATCTTTGGCATAGGCGGCGGAAGTGAGAGCCACAACCGTGCACAGCATCCATTTGGAACGCATGATACCCCCAGAGGTGAAGCAAGATTGGGAACCGAAGCGAGCGGTTTCCCGGCTGGTAAGGATTCTCTAATGGCAAACCGCAGGAACACAGGTCACGTGGGTCATAGACCCGAAGTTACCGGGAAAGGAAACGCGGATCTAGCGCTCCGCCAGTGCTTCCAGCGTCGAGAAGAAGGCCGGGTAGGAGATGGCCGCAGATTCGGCGCCGCGGATGAGAGTGTCGCCTTGCGCTCGCAGGGCTGCGACGGCGAAGGCCATGGCGATGCGGTGATCGCTGAAGGAATCGATCTCGGCGCCGTGAAGGGTCTGGCCGCCGGGGATTTTCAGGCCATCTTCACGTTCTTCGATTTGCGCGCCCATGCGCCGCAAATTGGTGGCAACCGCCGCGATGCGGTCGGATTCTTTCACTCGGAGTTCTTTGGCATCGCGCACTTCAATTCCCTGCTCGGTATAAGGCGCGATCGCGGCCAGCACAGGAATCTCGTCGATCAGCGCGGCTGAATCCGCGCCTGCAATGGTCGCGCCTTTAAGCGCAACGCCCTCGACTTGCAGCGAGCCGGCCAACTCGCCGTGAATTTCTTCGAGCTGGGTTACGGAGATGCGCAGGCCCATCTGCATGAGGATGTCGAGCAGGCGGGCGCGCGTGGGATTCATCAGCAAATGCGAGATGGTTAGCTGCGAACCGGGAAACAGCGCGGCGGCGCACAGAAAGAAAGCGGCGCTCGACAGATCGCCGGGGATGCGGGCGTCGATGCCGCGCAAGCGTTGGCCGCCGCGGATGCGGACTTCGTTGCCTCCGCCGGGAATCGTTTTGCGTTGGAGCTGTGCGCCGAAGGCGCGGAGCGCGACTTCGCCGTGGTCGCGGGTGCGCAGTGATTCTTCGATGCGGGTCTCGCCATCGGCGAATAATCCGGCGAAGAGCAGGCACGATTTCACCTGCGCGCTGGCTACCGGCATTTTGTAGTCGATGGATTTCAGATCCGCTCCGGTGATGCGGAGCGGTGGCTTGCCGGCTTGCGACGTAATCTGAGCGCCCATGGCCGAGAGCGGCTTGATGACGCGCTCCATGGGGCGGCGGGAGAGCGATTCGTCCCCGATCATTTCACTCGTAAATCTTTGTCCGGCGACGATGCCGCTCAACATGCGCATGGTCGAACCAGAGTTGCCGCAGTCGAGCGGAGTCTTTGGGGCAGCTAGAGAACGGCCGCGGCCCTGCACTTCGATGACATTGGCTGAGTCGTCATTGCGATCCCACGCCACGCCGAGAGCGCGCATGCAGCCGAGCGTGCTGGCACAGTCGGCTCCGGTGGAATAATTTTCCAGGCGCGAGGAGCCTTCGGCGATTCCGGCCAGCATGGCGTAGCGATGGGAGATCGATTTATCGCCGGGCAAAGTCACGCCCCCGCGAATGTTGCGCGCCGGACGCACGATGACTTCTGACTCGGGTTTCATGCTGAGCTTAGTTTAGCGGGTCGAGGGACTAGGCGAGCGCCTTGGCTTCGGCTGTGGCCTCGCGCAGAATATCCGGGGGAACTTCCTTCAATCTGACATCAAACTCGAACATTGGCGTCTCAGTCCCGCGGCCCCAGCGGGCGACTTCCCAGTGCACGCGTATGAATTTTAAGGTGGGATGCGCGGTGAGATCGAGCAGCATCGGAAATTCGCCGCAGTAAAACTTCTGCGGGAAGGCCGCCACCGACTTCGGCTCCCATGCCGCGTCATCGGGCGAACCGTAAATGCTGATGTCCAGAGATTCCTGCTCGATGATTTTTGTGATATCGAGAGTCACCAGAAACACCTGGCTGGTGGCATGGCTAAGATCTACACACGGCCCGTCGCCCTTGCAGGTGGCTACTATTTTCCCTGTCACTAAAGAAACATCGATCATGGCGAGAAGATTGTAGCAAAACGGCAAAATCCCAGTGTTCAGTTTTGTGACGCTCGACTCTTACTCCGTTGGATGCGGGCCGGTGAAGTCGCTGCAGCAGGGCTTTTGCACGGGTTTGAACTCCATCAGTTCGACGCGGGTCAGGTCGGGATCAAAGACATCCAGTTGCCACTTGCCGTCTTTGCCGATTTCGGCCTGCTCGTCGCCGTGTGGCTTCCAGCCATGAGACTGCATGATCGCCTGTGCTTTTTTCATGTCGGCGACGCCGAGTGAGATGTGGTTCATGACCCCGGTCAGACGCAGATCCATGTGCTCGGGCTGGTTCAGCATGTATTCCAGCCAGTCGGTGCCGTCGGGGACTTGCAAGGCGACCCAGTCGTCCCCAGTGCCCGGCTTGTCTTGCCCATGCCAGTAGGGACGGAAGCCGAGAATCTCGCGATAGAAATGATCTTCGGCGTCGCGGTGGTAGACGACGAAGCCGGTGTGGATCATGTGGCGCGAGACTGCCGAGGCCAGCGGAGTGCTGTCGGTCTTGCTGCGCTCGACGAACTCGATGCGGTGGCCTTCGGGATCACTGACAACGAGAAAGAGGCTGTGGTCGGAGCGGCCTTCGATCTGCGAGGGCTTGATTCCTTTGTCGACCAGATAGCGGCGCAGGGCGACGATGTTGTCGGTGGCGAAGGCGACGTGATCCATGCGGTCGGTGGGGCTGGGATCAGGCGCGGCAGTGTAGCCCACCCACTGCTGGCCGACCATGTAGCGAATCGTGCCGCCGGTTTCGATGGGATCGTCCGGCGTGAGGCCGAGCAGGTCGGCGTAGAGTTTGCGGACGCCGTCGGGAGCGGTGGTGTAGAAGGTGACGTGGTCGATGCCTGTGATGCGGGGTCGGGCCGCAGGATGGGATTGAGCGATGGCGCAGAGTTGGAACACGGCGAGAGTCAGCGGCAAGATGAACTTCTTCATGGCGTCTCGATTCTAGACCACTGGGGCTTAAGCCCGCATTCAATCACGGCTTCACGCGGCGCTGAACTGCCGCTCTTCCACATGAGCGCTCATCGGCGAGCCGCTCTTGCCGATTTCCGTGTTCCAGCGCCCACTTCTCGCAAAAGAAGCGAGAAGTGGGGCACCCTAATTTCTCTACGCGATCGCGTCCAGGAATTGACGCAAGACGCGTCCGGCTTCCGCGGGTTGCTCCCATGGTGAGTAATGACCGGCTTTCGGAATTACACGCAACTGACTGCCTGCGATGTGCTGGCGCATGAGTTCGGCTTCGTTGAGGCCGGTCATCGGGTCTTCGTCTCCGGTGAGGAGCAGCGTGGGTACATTGATGGTCTTCAATGTATCGATGGAATCGCGACGGTCGGCCATGCCGCGCTGCACCTCGGCGACATCTTGAGGAGACATCTTGCGCATCATCTTGAGGGCGCCGTCGACCAGATCGGGGCGGGTTTCGCGCGTGATTTTTCCCAGCACCTTTTGGATCATGCCTTCGAAGAACTGTTCGCTGCCGCGTTCGAGGACTTCATTGGCGGCTTGCAGGCGTGCGGCACGGGCTTCGACGTTGTCGGCGGCCGCCTTGGTATTACAGAGAACCAGAGCGGCCACGCGGCCGCGATGCTTGCGCCAGAATTCGAACAGCGCATATCCGCCGATGGAGACGCCGACCATGGGGGCGCGGCCCACGTCGGCATCGTCCAGTACGCGGGCCAGGTCGGCGGCGTGCTTGTCCATGGTGGCAGGACCTTCGCCAACTTCCGAATTACCGTGGCCGCGGAGATCAGGCAGGATCAGGCGATAACGCGCCGCCAGCACGTCGGCCACGGGTAGCCAGAATTCGTGATGCACCGGGAAAGGATGAAGGAGGACGACTGGCGGACCGTCGCCGACGGTCCAGTAGGCGATTTGGGCGTCGGAACATTTTACGTTTTGCGAAGAGAGGGAAGCCATGCGGCTAGCATACATTCGACCGCGGCGTCTTCGCACAGTGCTCTGCCGCCGCAGGCAAAGTGCATTGGTTCTTCGCTTCGCTCAGAATGACAATGCTCTCTGTGCCGCGATCGTCTTACGGATTCGTGGCGCGCTGCGCGTTCACCGTGGCCGTCAGCATGAGCGGTTCTTCGGGCATGATGATCCAGGCGATCGGGTACGAGAGCATTCCGATCACCGTGGTAACCGACAGGATCAGCCACACGACCCGCACCAGGGTTACGTCGAGACCGAAGTATTCGGAGAAGCCGAGGCACACACCGGCGATCTTGCGGCCCACGCGCGGGCGGACCAACTTTCTCGTCGCGAGCGGCGTGCCGACACGAATCCCGCAGTAAGAACAGACGTTGGAGTCATCCGGAATCGCTTTGCCGCAGTGATTGCAATACATAGGGGGACCTCCCCACTGAATGTTACGAATATTGTAGCCCCGCGGTTCCGTCACAAATCAAGCGTGATGAACTCCAACAGCTCGGCGGCACTGACGACTTTTGTGCCGGAAAGCTGGGCCTCGGGAAAGTGCTTCTTGTTGCCAGTCACAAGAAAGTCGGCCTTCGCGGCAATTGCACAAGCAATGAACTTGTCGTCTTCGGGATCGGGCGAGAGCCGCCGTGATGGGAGCCTGCTAAAACGCTTGCCGCGACTCCGCAGCATGGCAAGTAAGGATTCAACATCTTCTATGGGAAACCCGAACTTAGGACGAAACATTACTTCCCGGTATTCCTCGAGGATTCCGTCTGAGAAACAAGGCAGCAACATACTCTGGCTGACCGCCAGGATAACGAGCGCTTCATTTCCTGCCTCTGAGATCATGCCCGACACGAGGACATTTGTGTCGAGAACTGCCCGAGTCACTTACGCTTCTCGCGGCGGTAAGAGGAAATCTCAGCGTCAATATCCTTCGCCGTGAGTTTGTCCAACCCTCGCTTTTTCGCGCCGGCCCAAGCTTTCTCCAGCCAGTCAGGAGGAGGCGCGGCGGTACGAATAAAGTCCTGGATACTCATAATCACCACGGCCGGTTCTCCGCGGCGCTCCACCACAAAACGTTCGTTGTTTTCGACAGCGCGATCCATAATCTGGCCGAACTGAGTGCGAGCAATGTGGGCGTCCACCCGGCGATTCATCGTTCCCTACTCCATCAATCAATGAATTGATGCATTGATCTTATCACGGATAAACTATTCCCGATACGCTTCGCGAATATAGCGCCGCGCCTGGTCGGCGGGGCCGGTGTTGGCGTTGCCGGCCAGAACGGTTTCGTAGCGTTTCATGGCAAGGTCACGCTGCTGCAGGAGGTCGTACATTTCTCCGGCGGCCAGGTTGGCTTTTTGCAGAATGTCAGGGTCAGGGTTCGGCGCCTGATTCACCAGTTCGTAGGCTGCGGCGGCAGCCGCCATGTCTTTCTTGCTGCGCAACAGATCGCCCAGCCCCCATGCGGCCATTTCGTAGTGCAGGTGACCGTACTTGCCTTCCTGCCCGTTCTGCCAGACTTTGCGGTACATGGCATCGGCCTCGTCCAGATGTCCGGAGGCACGCAGCAGATTGGCGACCTCGGTCGGGAACAAGTGGTTCTTCGGATATCGCGCGGTCAAATCGCGCATATAGCCAAGGGCTTCGTCGTACTGGTGCTCGCGGCGCAGGAACAGACTGATCAGGACCTTGGCGTCGACGGAATTCTCTCCATCGCTGCGGGCAACTTCGCGAAGATAGGTGAGGCCCTTCTCTTTCGATCCGCTCAGGCCGGCGAGTGAGGCGGCGGTGCGGTAGGTCCAAGGCAGATTGCCGATAACGTAGTTGTGCGTGCCCACGACCATCTTCGCGTCGATATAGTCGGGATCGAGTTCGAGCAGTTTCTCATGATCGTGTCGAGCTCCGACGGCATTGCGCAGCGCCGAGAACCACGCGCGCTCGATCAGCCCGGTGTAGACGGCGAACTGGGCACGGGTCACGCCCCGGCTGTAGAGGGCATCGACGTCCTTGGGATTGGCCTTGAGACGCTCCTCCTCCAGCACCTCGGCACGCGCGACGAGTTGCTTGATGCGTACCTTGATTTTCGGGTCGGTCGGACGCGGAGAGTGGCCGATGAAGCTGTCATTGGTGTAGTCGCCGGTGTTCATGCCTCCGGTTTCGTACAGATCGTGCATCAGGATGGTCGAGAGCAGGTGATTCACGGCGAAGGGATCGTCGGGGTGGCGGTCAAGAATCTTCTCGAACTCCTGCATGGCGCGGTCGTAGTCCATGTTGTAGAAGTGGTCGAAGGCGGCGTCGGTCTGGGCATCGTGCGGAGCACCGTGGACGGTCGCATTCGCGGGCACCTCAAGAGCGGGCTTGGCCTGACAGAATAGCGGAAGTGAAAACGCGCCGGACGCCGCCATGAGGACCACGATCAGAGCGGCTCGGCCCAGAAGAGGAGGCTTGGAGTTTCGTTGGATCGTCACAGCTTGAATAATCCCAGTCTAACCGAATTTCTCTACCGAGGAATGATCGGAGTTTGCGCTTTTTCCGAGTCGGTTGCAGATGGCGGCTTCACCGAAGCATGAACCTCAACGGTTATCACCGTGCCGTCGACGCTACCTGTCAGAGCAGTCCAGGTCGCCTATACTCGGCGCAGCCACAGACTGATTCAGGTTGCGGGAAGGCTTGGGTGGAAATCTGCGACCCGGTCTCCGAATGGAGCTCGGTTACCGTGCGGCGCTGTCGTTGGGATGCTTTTCTGGGGGTCCTGAGGCTCAAGTCTTCCCGCACCTGCTCAGCGAATTCGGTCAGGGCTGGACTTAGGTAACAGTGCATTTTCCACTGCAGCGCGGGTAAGAATTGCGTGACCGCGACGGTGTGGTTGAGCGGGACGAGAGTCGTAAGTACCGGCTGTCGAGGGACTTACACAGTGGAAATATTTTGGCGGCTGGAATGCCATGGTTTGCCTGAGGTTCTGGGCCCGGAAAACACCTTATGTCAGAAGTAGTGCAGGAAACCCAGCAGGAGTTCTGGCAGCCCCCCTCCCCCAAGGCAGCCGACGAAATGGTTCTCGGATCCATCCCCACGATGGCCGAGGCTTGTTCGCGTTGCGGCTCGGAGTTTCTTCTGGGATCGCGTTTCTGCCATACCTGTGGCGGAAGCCGTCCTGAAGCGATGAGCGCCACGGCAAGACAGGACGCCGCCGAGATGGCCAATCTCTGGGAATGGGCCGTCATGAAGACCCGGACCGCGTTCACAGGTCTGGCGAGCGGCAAGGTTATTAGGAGTATTGAATTGCCGGAATGGCTCAGTTACCTGCATTTTCACGCCATCCAACGCTGGGTGGGACTATCTACGGCATCACTGATTGCCTTCGTCGTCGGTCTGGGCTGCGTGGCGGCGGCGCTGTTGGAGGGATTGATCAGTCCCAAGACGCTCGTGGATTGGCAGGCGATCCAGTTCTATCGTGCGGAATGGCTGCTGGCGGCGACGGCCGCGTTTGTGGCGGGCATTCTGCTGAAGAAGCCTTCCGGCCAATAAGGCAAGTTCTGTCCTCACCTCCTGCGGGTCTACCAGATCTTCCCCAAGAAAACGGTGTACGAGCGTAATTTGCCTGTCAGATCGGGACGAATGCGGTCGGTGTAGCTGCCGTAGTTGAAGCGAAGGCCGCCATCGAAGCCGGAGTGCGTGTGATAGTTGCCGGTGGCCCCGAAGACGGTCTGCGGCACGTTAACCTGCGATATCAACCCTGAACTCAAACCCAGGGCCTGGCTGAAGGCAGTGGCAAAGGCAGCGTCGGATGTGTATCCCGCAACGGTCACCGCTCCCGGAAAGATAGGATAGTCGGCGGGATTCAGGTCTGGACGGAAGCCGCTGTGTGCCACGGTATGGGCTGCGCTCAAATTCAGCGCAAGTCTTTGCTTCAGATCGTAGGTGGAGTTGATGGAGAACGACTGGCTCAGCTGTTTGTAAGGCACCAGCGATTGTACATAGAGTCCAACTGCCGAGTCGTTGGAGAACTGGATGTCGGTGCGCAGATTGTCTTGTAAATACGTGTACGCGCCGCCGACACTCCACCGTGGAAGCGGCCGGAAGGTGACAAAAGCTGTGTCCAGATAAATGTGATTGCTGCGCTGCAGGGGCAGGCCGGTGATGGGAATGACTCCGGGAAATGACTGCTGCAGGATCACGCTGACGTCATCGCCTACGGTCACCCAGGGCGCCGGAGTGAAACTCATATCGCCAAAGATGCGGTGATTGGTGTGCGGATCGGTGACATAACCGGGTGCATGCGTGCCCGTCCATTCATAGCCGGTCCGGGCGTCCCAAAGTTCGCCGCTGTGGAAGTGCAGCGCCACGCCCGCAATGTTGCTGAAGGTGGCGGGAACCACGTAGAGCGGGTCGGTATTGTCGGGCGACGACACCTGCGGCCATAACGCTGCGTTCGAGCGCGTGACGTTCATGCGCCTGTAATACGACTCCACATCGAACTGGTGCGTGAGCCGGTAGGCGAGCTTCAGCCCGGCCCAGTGGCGGTGCAACGACGGGTTGCCGAAAACGTATGGAATGGTGGGATCGAAGAGGGTGAAAGACTGCACCCAGTTGTTCAGCAGATTCTGCTGGTGAAAGTCGGCGATGACGCGCAGGTTGGAGACGGGATTCCAGGTTAGAGTCGCGTCGGCGTTGAATGCGTTCTGCGGGTGGGTGGTGAACAGGTCGGTGGTGCGGGCGTAGTTCACATCGCCGTTGAAAGTGACGTGATGGGAGACGGCCATGCTCAGTTGCAGCGAGTCGTCCTGAGTCTGATGCCGGGGCAGAACATTGTTCACGTACAAGCCAGCGGGATTGGTCGGGATGTTCTCGGAGCCGTCGGCAGAGGCGGAGGTGCCATAGACGCCCACGGGATTCGGCATGCGGTCGTTGAAACTGCGGAATTCGTGCTGGTAGGTGAGCTTTAGAAGGCTGGCCAGTGTGACCTCGGCGCCGCCTGCGATATTCCGCGTGGTGTAGTTGTAGGTACGGTACTGGGAGCCGGAGTGGCAGTTGTCGCAGCCGGTATCGGTCAGCGTGCCGTTGCCGCCCATGTCGAAATACTGTGTCTGACCGCTGCCGTCGCGGGCTTGCCAGCCACCTTTTACGAAAAGCTTGACCGGCACATTGGGCAACTGGACTCGGGCGTAGGCTTTGTTCATCCGGCGACGGATGCCCAGCAGCGAGTCCGGAGGAATGGTGTCGATGCGAACGATGTCCGGGGAGATGACGGACGCTCCGAAGAAGAAGTTGTCATCCACGTGACGCACGAAGCCGCGGTTCTCGAGACCGGCATCCAGCCATTTGCCCAGAGTCAGGCGCGACTTCGCTTCGTAATCATCGCGGCTGATGACGCTGAGCGTCGATTTGATACTGAGGTGCTCAGCAACGTCAATGAAGCTCAGAGACACGTCGCCGCCGAGCGATTGCTGCAGGGTGTCATACTCTCCGACCCTTCCGCCGAATCCGCTGGTGTCGAGGAAGCGGTATTGCGGCAGCAGCACGCTGAGGTGATAAGTAATCTCGGGCTGGTTCTCGACGGCTGGTGAACTGGCCGGCTGGGTCTGCGCGGAACTTTGTCCGGAACACGGAATCACCGCGATGGCGATAAGAACTGCGATTAGAGCGGTATGAATTTTCATTGCGCGCGCTCCCTGTTCGTATTCACTCGTCTTCCCTTTTCTTCCTTACTTGTCAATGAACTTGCTTGCGCCGGTGGCTGAACCCACGTCGCTGCCGTGAATTGCGTTGTGACAATTCGTGCAGCGGTCGATCAGGGGCAGGCTCGCTCCGTTGTGGTGGGCGGAGTGGCATTGCAGGCACAGCGCGGGCTGGCTCACGGTCAGCATGTTCTGGTTTGGCGAGCCGTGCGGCGCGTGGCAGTTCATGCAGTCCTCCGTCACCGGAGGATGCTGGTATGAAAATGGTCCCTGATATTCGGCGTGGCACTGGAAGCAGAGCTGGTTGGCGTTGGCGACATTCAGATTGTTGCCGGCGCTGCCGCCATGAGGATCATGGCAGTCGAGGCAGGTCATCTTTCCTTCGCGAATCGGATGGTGATAGGGAAGGCTGGACTGTGCCTCCTGCTTCTTGTGGCACTGCAGGCATTTGGCGTTGAGGCTTTGGCGAGAGCCGAGGGCGCGCGGCGCTTCGACGCGGTCACCGGCGAAGGTCAGGCCGCGACCTTCCTCCGGATGAATCGCGTGGCACCCTGTGCACTTCAAATCCTGCGCGGCGTGAGCTCCAGCAAACCAGTTCCGCACGTGATCGGACTTGGCGTGGCAGCTCAGGCAGGCGCCGTTGGCTTCTTCCGGCGAGCGGTCTTTGAAGCTGATGATCTTGTCTTTCGACTCAGCCGAGTAACCACCGGCGGCGAGGTGCAGGCTTCCGGCCCCGTGACACTGCTCACATTCGACTTCGCGCAGGGAATGTGCGCTGAGGCGGTAGTTTTTGGCAACGTCGGCGTGACATTGAGCACACTGATCGGCACCGACCTTGGTGGCGCCGTGGATTTCAACATATCGGGTGAAATCCTTGTGCTGCTTTTCGGTGGACTTGGCCTCATTCTTGGCGACGAGCGCCGGAGTCAGGAGCAGAAGTACGGCGGTCAGTCGCAGGCCTAGGCGCGGAATCCGCTTGGGCATGGCTCCCTCCAAAACTGTCAGGAACCCGCCAGACTATTCCGATACTTATGGGCATTCGGTGATGAGGCTCACGACATGGAGTAACTGCGGACGCGGGGCTCGAAATGGGAACTTGTGAGCGGGCGCACCGCTATTCCTGAGATTCGCTTCCCGGCCCGGCAGCGCGGCGCGGTTGGCTCATGCGATATAGATGGTGCACTGGTCCGGTTCCCTTGCCTAGGGGATAGCCGTTGGTGATGGCTGCGGTCACGTAGATTTTGGCCAGTAGGGCGGCTTCGGCGATGCCGCGGTCGAGGGCCAGGTGGCAGGCCATGGCAGTAGCGAAGGCACATCCGGTGCCGTGGGTCGCGTTGGAACGTTGACGCTCTGCCTTAAAGATTTCCTGCTCGATGCCGCGCCTGGTGGTGAAGCTCAATAAATCGATGGCTTTCTCGAGATGGCCTCCGGTAATAACCACGGCGATTGCGCCGAGTTCATGCAGCCGGGCGGCGGCGGCTTTCATTTCGTCCAAGTCGGTGACCTTGAGGCCGGTGATTGCGGCCGCTTCGTCCACGTTGGGCGTGATGACATCGGCTAGGGGAATCAGGCGCTCGATCAGAACTCGAACCCCGGCTGGATCGAGCAGGTCGGCGCCCGAGGAAGACTTCAGGACTGGATCGAGGACGATATTCGGCAGCCGAGCCTTGCGGTTGCGGGAGGGCTTACTGGACAGGAAGTCGGCCACGGCGGCGGCCACCTTGGCCGATCCCAGCATGCCGATGTGGACGGCGTCGATTTCGACGTCTTTGGCAAGCTCTTCTAAGGTTTCGGTGATCAGGGCGGGCTCGACCGGGTGGACCCGGCGAACCCCAGAGGTGGACTGGACGGTGAGGGCGGTGAGGCAGGCTACGCCGTAGCAAGCATGGGCGGCAATGGTCTTGATGTCGGCCGTCGCCCCGGCGCCGGAGGAGGGGTCAAAGCCTGCAATGGTGAGCACGATGGGTGGTTTTTCGGCCATGACCTTAGGTTTGGTAGCTCCCTCTTCCCGACCGACTGCCTTCGTGCGATAGTGCAGGTTATGCCGATGCGGGGTCAAGCATTTCAGATCGGCAAGAGCTGAAAGGTACTTTGAAGCTAGGCGACAAGAAAAAATCTTGGCTGCTTACTTCCAAGTTACTCGTGTAAATACATGATTCCATTCCAGTTGCGAGTGGAATCGCGGTAAGCCATTGATTCCACTCGTCTTGTAAATTCTACCGACTCGTCCTCTGGCGAGTATTTACCATACAGTAAATACGTAACCGTCGTGAAACAAATGGGGTTTCCCTTATCTGGTTAAATTACCAATGGGTTACGTAATACATCAGTTACTATGAGGTCATCTGGCCGCCTCGGCTTTGGCCTTGACATGCTGTTTGGCCCGCCGATAGCATCACTCAATCACGTCCAACAATTGAAAGCCTAAGGCTAGGACACTTTTGAGTATGCGAGGAGAACTGAATGCAACGACGTTTAGCTCATGGACTGGCGCTTGGTGTTATCGTCGCCAGCCTGGGAGCGGCTCAGGGACCGAACAACTCGGAGGCGACACCGGCTCCAAATAGTTCATCCCAAAAGAGAGTAGTAGAAGTCCGCAAACAGGCCGGCAAGCCCAAACCGTATGAAGTTGGAACAGCCTCCTGGTACGGGGAGGATTTCGTGGGAAAGCCCACGGCCAGCGGCGAGCCTTATGACATGTACGATATGACGGCGGCATCCCTGACGATTCCGCTGGGAACGTACGTGCGGGTCACCAACCTGCGGAACGGCAAAGCGGTGGTGGTTCGGGTCAACGACCGGGGTCCGGTGGTTCCGGGCCGGATTATCGACTTGTCGTATCAGGCGGCAAAATCTCTGCAATTCAAGGATCGCGGCTTGCAGCGGGTGCGCCTGGATCTGGTGAAACCCATGCATCACACCACGCCTGTATATCAGACGGTTGCCCTCAACCGTCCTGCGGTAGCACAAATCCCGTAAAACTCCTAAACTAACTGGATGCCGACCGTTCTGCCAACAAGCATCCAGTTGGGAAGTTCTTTGGGGCACGGCGTCGACCCGCGCCAACGCCTGATTGTTGCTCTCGACGTCTCGACCGCCGCTGCCGCACAAAATATTGTGGCAGCGGTGGGAGACTCCGCCTTCACCTACAAAGTAGGGATGCAGCTCTATACGGCGGAAGGGCCGCGGGTCGTGCGCGACCTGGTCGCGTCCGGGCGCAAGGTTTTTCTCGATCTGAAATACCACGACATTCCAAACACCGTGGCTGGCGCTGTGACTGAAGCGGGCAAGCTTGGTGTGAACATGCTCACGGTGCACGCCGCGGGCGGCGGCAGAATGCTGCGGGCGGCTGTCGACGCGGCCAAGATTTATCCGGGATTGATGGTGCTGGCGGTCACGGTGCTCACCAGCCTAGATGGCAACGATCTCGAGAAGATCGGAATTCGGGGCTCGGTCGAGGACACGGTTTCGCGGCTGGCTAGCATTGCGCTGGCGAACGGATGCCAGGGAGTGGTGGCCTCGGCGCGGGAGGCTTCGACTCTGCGGGCGGAGCTTGGAACCGGGTTCGCGATTGTGACCCCGGGAGTGCGTCCGGCGGGGACGGATGTTGGGGATCAGGTGCGGGTGGTGACTCCGGAGGAGGCGATCGCGTCGGGAGCTACGCACATCGTGGTCGGGCGTCCGATCACGGAGGCTGCGGATCCGGCGGCTGAGGCGCGGGCGATTCTGGGGCAGATCGGGTAATTCCATCTGTATAATTCGTCGGTCATGCAGGTCACCTTTCAGACTTACGGCTGAGGACTATCGCGACGGCTTAGTAGCCAGGCGCAACCGGAAGTCTTGGAGGCGATGGGGGATTCGGGCCGCCACGATCTTCTTTGCCTTTGGGTTCGTTGTTTTCGCACTTCTGTTGTTTGCTGCGTCAGCGCCCCTCATGAACGTCGCGCCGGGAGTTGTGTTTTCTGCGGGCTTCCTCATCTTGATATGGGCAGGGCCCTCGCTGCCAGGGCGAAGGCAATTCCGCAATGCACCTAGCGCTCACGATCCGATGACTATCGAGGCTACCGGTGCTGGCCTAGAAATTCACTCAGTTCACGCCGACTCCAAAGTGGCATGGTCGGCTTACATGGCATGGGGAGAAAACAAGACAGTCTTCGTGATTCTTCCTCAGCCCAGAATCTATGTTCCGATTCCCAAACGTGCGTTCACTCCTGAGCAGCTCAATGAGTTCCGCGAACTGTTGCGGCGTAACATTAAGCCAGACAGAGGGTAGCTCCCATTTCTATGGGTGAGCGCTGGGTTTTGTGGTAGTATGACGGTAGTATGAAAGAGAAGACATCTATCACACTATCGAAAGAAGTGCTCACTGGAATCGACCGGATCACAGGAGCCAAGCAGTCGCGATCAGCTTTCATCGAGGCTGTGTTGCGGGAATATTTACGTGCCCGAACGAGGGCACAGATCGAAGCTCGCGATCTGGAGCTGCTCAATAGAGCAGCTGACGAGTTGGCACCCGAAGTGGAGGATGTACTCCGCTACCAATCGATGCCGGCGGAGGAATAGACTTCGAGATGAGGCGCGGAGAAATCTATCGGGTACATCGACCAAGCGATGATCCCAAGATGTTTCGATGTTTCGTAGTGGTTAGCCGCCAAACGCTGATCGATTCGAGGTTTCCCTCTGTGATTTGCGCGCCAATATTCACAAGAGGACACGGATTTTCCACCCAGGTAGCCGTTGGCATCGATCAAGGTCTCAAGCACGAGAGCTGGATATTCTGCGATAACCTCGTGAGTCTTCAAAAAAACGAACTGACACGATTCCTTGGGTCACTTCACTTCGCAAAATTAGCCGAGTTGGATCGTGCTTTGAAAATGGCTCTCGAGCTAAGCTAGAAACCGATTCGCTTACAGCTTCTCGAAGAACTCGCAGGCGGAGCACGAGATGTAGACGCCGCCGGGGATGCCGCGTTCGCGGTCCTTTACGCGCTTAACGATGCGGGTAGGCTTGCCGCATTTGGGGCAATCCGTGCTCTTGGTGGTGTCCATGACCTTCT
>Ga0075029_100000114_pt1 | contig 37863 bp, 34 predicted proteins | sample LitLauG_LLR_2013_FD_71391 | JGI IMG/M metagenome (GOLD analysis project Ga0075029, IMG submission 71391) | Freshwater sediment microbial communities from North America - Little Laurel Run_MetaG_LLR_2013 | ecosystem: Environmental > Aquatic > Freshwater > Creek > Sediment | place: USA... | reverse complement strand
CACTTGGCGCGCGCCAAGTGAGCAGCGTGAACTTTGCGGCACCTTTGAGGGTCGTGATCGGGGTCCAGTCCGAACAGGATTTGCACGGCCTCGCGCCAATCCGCGCTGTCCCGGTCGGCATCGAGGAGGCGCAGATAAAGCGTCATATGCTCACGATCATAGGACGTGAGTTTCTGGCCTTGCGGCGGTTCATCCAGGAATGGCGGTGTAGAGCGCTCCATCAGCGGTAACCATAATGCCCAACGGCATTTGTGTACGCAAAATCCGTTCCTGTCGTTGATCCGTGACAGATCAGCCTAGAAATACGCCAGGTGAGGTGAAATTGAGTTTGGCGGCTAGCGCCTGGCAGATCGATCGCTTGGTTCATGGAGCCGCAGAACACCCTCGCCCTTGTCGGTGGACAGGAGGACGATGCCGGCCGACTCAAACGCCCTGCGCACCTGATCCCGCGTCGTCTCGTACACATCGAGCCCGCTTTCGGATTCGAGGCGCTTGAGCGCGGTCAGGGATACTTGGGCCTTGTCAGCGAGCGTCTCCTGTGTCCAACCCAGCAACGCGCGTGCGGCCCGCGATTGTCGAGCGGTGATCATGCATGATCACCTCCCACCGGCACGAACGCGCACGCCAGAACTACGACTATATTAGTCGTTCTTGGGCGCGGCGCTAGCCAAAACCTTTGTTGCCGGGGCTCTGAAACGAGGGTCGGTTCCTCCAGCTGAGCGAACTGATTCGGTCGTCCGTGGGCAAAAGGCCCCGGCCGTCTGGCCGGGGCCTTGCTCTGGGGCTTCAGTCGCTCCGGCGACCGTTGGGGCGGGACCAGATCAGCGAGTAGCCTTCGCCGTCCTCGTCGTCGAAGAGGTTGGCGTAGATGGGAGCGTTGAAGCTGGGATCGTCCAGCTTGAGGCCGAGGTATTCGCGGCCCTCGTTGGAGCGCTTGGACCAGGCGGCGCCGATCTCGGCGCGGCCGACCACCACGCGGTGGCTGGGGGCGTTCTCGCCGGTGGCGCGCAGGTCGGGGATGATGCGCACGCCCTTGGCTTGGACGCTGAGGGTGACGATGTCGCCGGTGAACTCGTTCGAGCCGGACTTCTTGAAGGTGCCGATGGTCGCCATGTTGAAATCTCCATTTTCCGTTTCGAGCCCGCACCATGCGGCCTCGATGGCGATCGACCGGCCGGAGGCGACCGACGACGCATCGCTTGCGACCGAAGCAAAGCGGAGGATGGCGCGGGCGCGATTTTCTTGTTTCGCGAGGAATGGGTGAAACCCAGGGGAAGAAAATCGCGACGCGCCGTTGCGGCATAGGCGGTCGAGGCAAAGCCGCCCTTCGGCCAGATCAGCCCATTGGAGAGGTCGTTTGGAGCGCTCGGCGACGGATTTTCAGGAGATGAATGGCGGCCCTTTGAGGGCCTAAGAAGTCCATTCAGAGTGACGATCGGTTTCCATCGTTCTTTGTCGGCAGGCCCTTCGCGCTTCCTACCCCGGCCCGGCCCGTTCCAGCAGCGTAGCCTCGACACGAGAGGGGTGTCCGACCTCGATCATCGATGCCGAAGGTCGTCACCCCAACGACGGCCGAATCTATTCGGGCGCTGGCCGCATCGTGCGAATCGGACTTCCAGCCGCAATCCGCGTGACCACGGTGATGGCGGCACTGTTCGTTCTGGGTGGCCAACGGCTACCGGTGCAGATGTCAGGCCCTAGCAAGCCCCTGGCCAGAGGGGGCGGCGGCCAAGCCCGCAACGCGCAGGAATGCCGTGATGCCGACAGCAAGAGCGCCGATGATCGAGAATGCGATCTGCCAGGATTCAGACGGCATGGCGTGTTTCACGATGCCGTGGGTGGCATGGTAACCGGCGATAGCAGCGGGCGCCACGAAGATCATTGCGATCAGCAACCGCGCCCAGGTCGGTCGGACGACAATGAGCAGGATTTGGCCAATGCCGAGTGCCATGGCTGCGCCAATCAAACCGATGAGGATTGCTCCGAGCCAGCCAGCGCCGACATTATAGGCCCACACGCCAACGGAGACGCCCATAAAGAGCGGCAGGGCGAATGTAGCAAGCGTGAACAGCAGCCAGCAGAACAAGCCGATGGCAGCGATGGAGAGAAGGATCGCGAAAAGGATCATGGTGGTGGTCTCCGTGAGAAAAGGTCTGACGGTCGCGCCTCCACCACCACCACGGCACGAGGCTGAATATAGCAAAAGATGAACGCCGATGGGAGTGGAAACCGTGGAGGTTTCCTCCACGGCCGCGACGGTTTTCGCCCCGTCATGGGGCGAAAGGATCAATCTCGCGGACGATCGCGGCGTCGTCGCCGTCGTATTCTGCGGCGGGAGTGACCGACAACGTGCCGTCTCCGGCGCGAAAGACCACGATGGCGGCCATGAGGGTGGTGGCGAGGCTGAATGCAAAGGCGTGAGCGTCGTTGAAGGACATCGATCCGGCTCCTGTGCGAAGCGGAGGACCATCCCCCGCTGACAGGCGCCCGATGTGTTCGGCCGTGGGCTGCAATCACCGCGAAGGCGCAGCCGGCGCGGCGGCACGCGCATGCGTAGTCCGACCCTTTAGGGGTTGATGGCGTCAGGCTCTCGGCCGGACCAAGGGTCAGCGCGATGGATCGCGGGGGGTGGTCTGTCATTCGCTGGATGCTAAGATCAGTTGTCAAAAGCTTCGCTGCGTTGGAGTCCGGCCATGTCTCGGTCGGCCGCGTTGGAGGGCGACGGGATACGGGCGAACAATGGCGGTAGGATTTCACATACCAGACGGGAACGAGGCTCTCCGTGACGACATCCCTGCGGTCGTCGAGTTGATCGAGCGGACAGCGCGCTGGGTTCATCCGGAGACTTTCAGACGGCTGCCTGTGTGGGCGCCGCATACGGCGCGTGGTCGACCGCTCTATGACGCTGGATGGTTGCGGCGCTACACGAACACCCGACGGGCGACGAAAATCACCGCAGAGAAGTTCGAAGGCAATGTTGCCGCGCTGAATGCGCTGGTGGCCGCCCTTGACGTGGCCTCACCGAAACCAAAAAATTGGACCGTCTGCCATATCTGGGGATATGACGATCCGTCATTCGCGCAGCAAAGCAGCGTAGTTCAAGATCCACGCTACTTCTCCTGTGTGGCCAATATGGTCTGGCTGCCAACACCTCTCAAGGGATTCACGGACACGCTGCCCGAGATCAAGGCCATGCTGCGAGTCTGCGCATTTCACCTGTATGGCTGGGTTTGTGAACACCCTTCTGTCACCGCGCAGTCAGACAAAGTCAAAAGCGGCTGGATCCCCGAGGATTATCCACGGTCTTGGCCAAGCCCAGATCGTCCTGGAATATTTCCACCTGGGACGGCGCCGTTCGGCGAACGCATTGAACGTGAAATATCCAAGCGAAAAGACAAGTGGAAGGCTGACCTCGCGAATGCCAGCCTTCTCCACTACCCCAAAGATGAAGTGCTTTCCGTTCTGGGATTTTGGGGAGTTGAGCTGGATTGACGGCGCTCACGCGCCGCCTTTGCCGAACCGATAGACCGGAATGCCCAGCGTGCGGGCCTTGTCGGCGAGATTGTCCTGAATGCCCGTGCCGGGGAAGATGATGACGCCGATGGGCATGACGCCCAGCATCTGGTCGTTGCGCTTGAAGGGGGCGGCCTTGGCGTGCTTGGTCCAGTCGGGCTTGAAGGCGACCTGCGGCACCTTGCGTGTGTCGGCCCAGCGCGCGGCGATCTTTTCGGCGCCTTTGGGGCTTCCGCCGTGCATCAGCACCATGTCGGGGTGCTTGGCGCGGATCTGATCGAGTTTAGCCCAGATCAGCTTGTGATCGGCGCTGTCACCGCCGGAGAAGGCGATCTTTGGCCCGGCGGGCATGAGCACTTCGGTCTCGGCGCGGCGCTTGGCAGCGAGAAAATCGCGGCTGTCGATCATCGCCGCGGTCATATTGCGATGGTTGACCTTGGAGCCGGAACGGGGCCGCCAGCTCGATCCGGTTTGTCGCTCGAAGTGATCGGCGGCCTGGTCGCGCATCAGCTCGAAAGCATCGCGCCGTTCGAGAAGGGTTTGGCCCTCGGCGATCAATCGTTCCAGTTCGACGGACTTCACCTCGCTGCCATCTTGCTCGCGTTGGCTGCGCCGCTGCGCCTGCTCGTTGTCGTCGAGTTCGCGTTCGATCCGCTCTGTCGCGCGATGAAAGAGATTGACGGTCGACCAGAGGAGATCGTCGAGGTCGGGTTCGAGGCGGGTGTCGTCCAGCGTAGAGATCAGGGCATCGAAAATGTCAGCGATGGCGCCGGCGACACGGTCGCCTTCGGGCAGTGGCCGAGGATCGGGTTCGTCAGCGAAGGGACGGTAGCCGTAGAGTTGCAGTTCCCGCAGAACGTGGTCGGTCGGGGAAGCGTCGTGGTGAGGCTCAAAATCATCGTGCCCGCTCATGGTATTCTCCATCGATTGGACCGCGACCGTCGCGGCCTTCATGGCGAAGAAGCCCACGGGCGGAATGGCCCTGAACCCGGAGCATGGCGAAGGGCCGGAGCGCAGCGGAGGATGGCAGAGGCAGGCTATTTTGGTTCGCGATGGAAAGGCGCGATGCGCGCCGCCGGAAAATAGCCTGCCGCCGCCATTGCCGGGCCAGACCGCTTGTGGGCCTATCGCCCTCTCGAAGGCCGAGGCGCGGTCCTCCTTTCGATGGCGAGACGCTTGCCTGCGGGCACTGTGACGGCGTTGCTCACCGCAATCTCTCCGGTTCCGACTATGCTGCGGCGCGCATAAAGCGGGCGACGTCCTGTGGCGCGAGTTGACATCGGATACTTGCCCGAAGTGCCTCAACGCCGAGTTCGCGCAAATCCTCATTGAAATCCCCGAGCGTGGGGGAAAGCACGATCGCCTCGATGCCCGCCGCATCGGCTCGTTCGACCAGGCTATCTCGTGCGCCGTCGCCTGCCGGGTCATTGTCGCGAACGATGTAGAGCCGCCGCAGTGGTTCTGCGAAGAGGATGGCGGCGAGGTGCGCCGCCGAGAGGGCTGCCGCCATGGCCATGTCGGGCACCACTTCACGAACGGACAGCACGCTTTCGATGCCTTCGCCGGCTGCCATCACTTCACCGGGCACCCCAAAGCGGACCGCGTGACCGAGGAGATCGCCCATCGCCTTTCGCGGCGTGTCGATCGGCGCCTTGTCGCTGCCATCGGGTGCGAGCCAGGTGCGATGCACGCCCGTGATCAGACCACTGGCGTCCGTGACGGCGGCGATCAACGCCGGCCATGTCTGGGTGACCTCATGCTCATCGGGCCGATAATAGCAGCGGGGATGAAAGCGGAGACTTCCGGTTCCGTGCAAAGTCGTAATGCCGCGGCGACGCAAATACGTGCCCGCGAGTGTGCCGCTGATCGGTTTCGACACAGCAAAGAGCCGCTTTGCCGCCTCTGCCGAGCCTGACAATGCGCGTGGCGATTTCGGCTGGGACCATGTGGGTTCGGGATGTGGCAGACTGAGAAAGGCGCGGGCTTCCTCGGCGACATCGGCGAAGTCAGCGAGTCCCAAGGCCAAACGGATCACGTCGAGCAGATCACCACGTTCGCCCGTCGCGGCATCCTGCCACTTGCCCGCCGGGCCTTTGGGTGAACCCTTGAGTCGCACGAAAAGGGATCGGCCCGGCGTATTGTACACGTCGCCCACCAGCCAGTAATGGCCCTGTCTGCGCCCGGCGCCGAGGTAACGGCGGCAAACCGCCTCGGCCTGTCGACCGAGACGATGGGCAAGATCTCCAGCATCATGCCGTGTCATCAGGCGGCCTCCCGCTCTGATATGCGCAGGGCCGGATAGGTCTCGATCAAACGGCCGAGAACGCTGGCGCCGTTTGCATCGATGGGTACGAAGAAACGCAGCTTCCACGAAATTATCTCGGTGAAGAGCCCATAGGCGCGCAGGCGTTCGCGCATGGCCTCGGTGAAGCCCGTCAGTTCGATCCGGTTGGCGCCCATGACCCGGGCACGTCGTAGTTGGAGGCCTTCGGCAAGATCGATGATACTGCGCCCATCGATCAGGGCGTTGTAGGCATCGGCAGCGCTGAGGTTGGTGACTCCTGCCGAAGCGACGTTGGCGGCCCAGGCGGGAGAGACGCGGCGACCGATGATGCGCTCGCCGTCATCGGTCTGGAGGCGATAGACCCGCGTTGATTCATTGGGCAGGCGCTTCCAGACTGGCAGGAGAAGGCCCGCAACGATATGGATCGTGCTGTCGGTGAAGGTCGGCACATCGTCCAACTCGCGATTCCACGCAGAGGCGAAGGCCTGCCGATCCACCTCTTCCCAATGGCTTTCCGCCATCGTGGCCAGAGAAGCGTGATGATGTTCCATCGGGCGGATCAGCCGGATACGGCGCTCAATTTCGCCATCGTCAAGCATGAGCGACGGCGCTGGAACCTGCACTGCGGCGCGGCCGGATTTGGCATTGACCACCAGCTTTCCATGGCCGTCGTCCAACCGTGCAAGAGCGTCGCCAAGCGACATCGGCCGATTGCGCTCGCGTTGGGTGATGGCGAGTAGGCGAATTTCCGCGCCGGTCGCGGGATGGGTATAGATCGGCGTCCGGTCGGTGACGACGAAGCTCTCTGCCGTCAGCGTTTCAAGGCCAAGGTCATAGACGCCGCCGGCGATGGCGCCCGCCACCTTGGCGTCGAGCAGTTGCTCGAAAGCCGTGAAGAGAATGCCCTGCAACTCAATGGTCAGCGCCAGCAGGCGGTTGAGGAACGTCGTGATCGGCGGAAGTTCGTCCTTCAAGCCGTTTGAATCCATAAGCGTGAGGCCCGTGGCGGTCTCGAAGCGTTCGAGCGAGCAACCCGCAATTTTTCCGCGCACGATGAGCAAGTAGAGCTGCCGCAGCGCGGCGCGAGCGTATGGGCTTTCAAGATTGTCTTCGGGCCGAAACAGGCCCTGTCCGCCCGTCTGACGTTGGCCGCGCGTGATGGCGCCCAGCGTGTCGAGCCGCCGCGCGATCGTCGAAAGGAACCTCTTCTCGGCCTTCACGTCCGTTGCGATCGGACGAAAAAGCGGCGGCTGCGCCTGATTGGTGCGGTTGGTGCGTCCGAGGCCCTGGATCGCGGCGTCGGCTTTCCAGCCCGGTTCGAGAAGGTAGTGGACGCGCAGCCGCTGGTTCTTTGCCGACAGGTCTGCATGATAGCTGCGCCCGGTGCCGCCTGCGTCCGAGAAGACCAGGATGCGCTTCAGATCGTCCATGAAGGCAGCCGTCTCGGCGAGATTGGCGCTGGCGGCGCGGTTCTCGACGGCGAAGCACTCGCCCTTGCGAACGATGCGCCGCGACCGTCCGGTAACTTCCGCCACCATATCGGCGCCGAACCGTTGAACGATTTGGTCGAGCGCGCCCGGGACGGGTGTCAGGGCGGCGAGCCGTTCGATGAGATCGTCGCGGCGGCGGACGGCTTCGCGGCATTCGACCGGCTGGCCATCACGAACAACAGGCCGCGAGGCGAGATTACCCTCACCGTCGGTGTAGGGCTCATACAGCTGCACTGGGAAGGAGTGCTGCAAATACGACAGAACATATTCGCGCGGCGTGATGTCCACGCGCACGTCGTTCCATTCCTCGGTCGGGATGTCCGCAAGACGCCGCTCCATCAGCGCTTCGCCAGTCGAGACGATCTGGATGACGGCGGCGTGGCCGGCCTCCAGATCGCGCTCGATCGAACGGATAAGGGTCGGCGTTTTCATCGAGGTCAGCAGATGACCGAAAAATCGCTGCTTCACCGACTCGAAGGCGCTGCGGGCCGCGGACTTGGCCTGGCGGTTCAGTGTGCCGTCGCTGCCGGTGATGTTTGCTGCCTCCATCGCGGCGTCGAGGTGATTGTGGATGATGGCGAAGGCCCCGGCATAGGCGTCGTAGATCTGGCGCTGGTCGTCGGTCAGCCTGTGTTCGACCAGCTCATATTCTACGCCGTCATAGGAGAGCGAACGGGCCGTATAGAGGCCGAGCGAACGCAGGTCGCGGGCCAGCACTTCCATCGCTGCAACACCGCCATCCTCGATGGCCTCGACGAATTCGGCGCGGGTGGCGAAGGGGAAATCGTCGCTGCCCCAGAGACCCAGGCGCTGGGCATAGGCGAGGTTGTGAACGCTGGTGGCGCCGGTGGCTGAGACATAGACGACGCGGGCATCGGGCAGTGCATGTTGCAAACGCAGTCCGGCGCGCCCTTGCTGTGATGGGGCGACGTCTCCGCGTTCTCCCTTGCCGCCGCCGGCGTTCTGCATGGCATGGCTCTCGTCAAAAATGATCACCCCGTCGAAATCGGCGCCTAGCCAATCAACGATTTGCCGAACCCGCGAAACCTTTTCGCCGCGTTCGTCGGAGCGCAGCGTGGCATAGGTTGCAAACAGGACGCCTTCGCAAAGCGAGATCGGCTTGCCTTGCGGGAAGCGCGACAACGGCGTGACCAGCAGGCGCTCCATGCCAAGCGCGGACCAGTCGCGCTGCGCGTCCTCGATTAGCTTGTCCGACTTGCTGATCCATACGGCCTTGCGACGGCCCTGAAGCCAATTGTCGAGGATGATGCCGGCTGACTGGCGTCCTTTGCCCGCGCCCGTGCCGTCGCCGAGCATGAAGCCGCGCCGAAACCGAACCGTGTGAGTTGCACCCTGGGGTGCGGCTTGAACGAGGTCGTGGGTTTCATCGACGGTCCAAGAGCCTCCGAGATAATCGCCGTGTGCTTCGCCAGCGTAGATCACGGTTTCGAGCTGAGCGTCGGACAGCAGCATGTGGATGTTTGTTGGCAGCGTCGGTCGGTAGCTGGGCTTGGGCGGCGCGACAGAGGCCATGGCCGCCGACTGCACGAGTTTGGTGGGGTGGGCCTGAGATCCGGGAATGCGGATCGACTGAAGCGCATATGCTTCATAGAGACCATCGCTGATCTGGTCGCTTCGGGGCGGCGCCCAATCGATGGTTTCATAGACAAGACCGATGGCTTCCGGATTGGCGGCGACGTGGCTGGCCGGACGGGTGAGCGTTGAGCAGGCGATGTAGCCGCGCACCGATTTGGGCGCCGTGGCGATCATCGGCGTCGCGCTTATCGCGAGCGCGACAGCCGGTCGCGGCGGAACGTGCGCTTCGATCCAGTCGAGCAACGTGCCCGCATCAGGGGCCACGTCCGGAGAGACCGGGAACGCAGTCGGATCTTCCGCCGGGAGTTTGTCGATGACCGTCAGCCGCGTCGGAAAACTGGTGCCGTGCCTGGCGAAGACCGAACCGGCAATGGCAGTGCTGAACACGACACGCGCGCGGCCCTGCAATGCGACGAAGGTGTCGCGCCAGTCCGGGAGGTCTGGTCCGACATTGGCGCCGGTGATCGCGACTAGCCTGCCACCGGGCGCGAGGCGGCCGAGGGCCGATGAAATGTGCCGAAAACCGGCATCCTGAACTCTTCCAGCGACCTTGGCCAAGGCTGAGAACGGCGGATTCATCAACACAACGGTCGGGATCACATCTGTATCGAGGTGATCGTCGATCTGCGCGCCGTCGAAGCGGGTGACGGCGGTGGCCGGAAAGAGGTGGCCGAGCAGATCGGCGCGGGTTTCGGCCAGTTCATTGAGGATCAGCGAGCCGCCAATGGTCTGCGCGAGGATGGCAAGGAGGCCGGTGCCCGCCGAGGGTTCCAGCACACGGTCGCTCGGCATGATCGCAGCCGCAGTCAGTGCAGCAAGGCCGAGTGGAATCGGCGTGGAGAATTGCTGAAACGCCTGGCTTTCCTCGGAACGGCGCGTGTGCGTTGGCAGTAGCGCGGCGATCTTCTCCAGCACGCAAAGGCGTGAAGTCGGAGAGGCGGCTTTGCGGAAAAGGGCTTTTCCGTATTTGCGCAGGAATAGGACCGTCGCGACTTCGCAGGCGTCATAGGCGTCTTTCCAGTCCCACGCGCCAGATGCGTCGGAGGCGCCGAACGCATCTTCCATGGCGCGTCGCAGATGGGATGCCTCGACACGCTGGCCCTGTTCGAGCTTGGGAAGCAGAAGATTGGCGGCGGCGTGAATGGCGGAGGACGGGTGGCGCAGCAGCGGCGACGCCGACGCCTCGGCGACGGGAACGAGGATGGTCATGGGCAGGAACCTCAAGGAGGGCGGGAAGGAACGAGCCCGCGCGCCGCTCTCTCTCAGCCGCACGGGTCTCATCCCGTTCCGGCAGTCCTCTTCCTCTCAAGTTTGGACATGAAAAAAGCGCCCGGCCGTTTAGGCGGGGCGCTTGTGAAGGTCAGCCGAACCGCCGACCTACGTCAGTGAAAGTATAGGCATTGGCGGTTATGGCCTCGTCGACGGTCTCATCGGCCGTCTGATATTCGTATTCCTGTTCGAGCTGCCGGTAGAGCCAGCGCGCCAGATCGCGCAAGGCTTCGGTCACGATGCTCTCGGCGCCTTGGGTCATGTCCTGTCCGGTCGGACCATCGCGCTCGACGTCGATCGCCATGCAATACGCGTGATAATAGTGACCGCGATGGCGGACATCGGCTCGCAGCTGGCAGAAATTGCGCCGTTGTATGGCCTGCAAGGCGTCAGCGATCTGGTGAAGTGTGGCGTCCTGCGGCGCGTGCTCGCGGATCTTTGCAGACACCCGAGGCGCATGCGCATAGCGCCCTTCGAAACACGCGCCGTCCCCCTGGCTCCAGAAGCCGCGGAAATAGATGCATGCTTCCTGAAGCGATCTGCCACCCATGAGGCGGACGGTATTTGTCTTCAGTGCGACGCCGAGGATCGCGCAAATCTGCTCGAAATCCGCGTAGACGGCATCGTACCAGTCATGGTCGAAGCCGCCTTCGCGAAACCAGGCGCGGGCCTTTTCCTTCGCTGCGTCGGAAAGCTCATGGAGCTCATAGACAGTAGTTTCGATGATCTCAGGCATCGCCGTCGCCTCCGTCGAGGACTGAGGCAAGCCAGCCATCGGTATAGGTCCAGGCGATTGTCTCGCCGGCGCCAAGGTCGAGGACATGCGCGCCGCCGCTGAAGCCATCGAGGCGCGGCTTCGAGCAGGTGTTCGCGTATTGGAACCCCCAGCGGCCGGTGAGTCGAAACTCGGCGGCGCAGCGTTTCACGAACTGGATGACGCGCTCGGGATCGCCGGTGACGTCGTCGCGCATCCAGAGCGCAGAGCCGCCATGCTCGGGCTGAATCGAAAGGAGGAACCCGTCGGAAGGCGGCTCCTCCGAAGCGCCGGCCTCGGACAGGGCGTTGTAGAGATCGAGCGCGCGGGCGGCGTTCGCCGGCGTGCCGACATCGAGCAGGCACGAGAAGTGGGTGAAATAGTCAGCCATGTGGGCCTCCGACAGGAAAAGCCCGGCGCCGCGCGGGGACTCGCCGCGCGGACGTGATCGGGCCGTGGTGATGGATACAAGGGGTGGATCAGTATCCGAACTGCCAGGACGGCCAGTCTTGCCCGTCATCTGCGGCGGCAACCGCGGCTGACAGATAGCTTTCATCGCCTTCGACGACGATCGGATCGCGGACGGGCGTTTCGTCGATCACGGTCACGCAGGTGACGAGACCGTCTTCAACTTCGACGTGGACGGGCACGAGGTATTGAAAGACCACGCGGCGCGCTGTGGCGGATGAATCAACCATGGTGATTTCCCTTGGAAAGGGCGCGGAGAGCGGACCCTTGCCACTCCCCGCGCAGGGTGATCATTCAGCGGCGATGGCCGTGGCGTCTTCGTCCTCGGTCGCCTCGTCATCCTCGCCGTCATCGGTGAGGAAGGCAGGCAAAGCCGCGTCGGCGCCGTTTTGATCGGCAGGCTCGCCCCCGATTGCACCCTCTACATCGGCAAGTCGGAGCGGTTCGGGCAACCAGCCGGTATCGGCCAGCAGGCGCTCGGCTTCCTTGGCCATGTCGCCCTTTTTCATATGGTCGATGAGTTGCGCCGCGCGTTCACCGGCGCCTTCGCGCACGGATTCGAGAATGCGCGACTTGGTGATCCTGCCGAGATAATTGCCGACCGTTGGCCGCCACCCAGCCTGCACCATGTCGAGCCCGGTCGCCCTTGCCAGCCTGTCGGCCTGGGCGAAGCGCAGTTGCAGGGCCTGCTCGCTGACACCGGAGCCGCTATAGGGGTTGGGCCGCTCATAGAGCGCGTTCACCCCATAGCTGACGCAATGCGCAAGAAGCGCCATGCGACCTTCCTCGTCCAATTCGGTCAGCCAGTCCCAGAGCGCGGTGTCGTCAGCCGGGATGCGGCCATTCCACTGCGCGTGGCGATCATCAACGGCCTGGGCCGATGCGCTCTCGACGAGGTCTTGTGCTTGGGCGGGGAAGTAGACATGCCGGACCTGAGCCTCGAGCGCGCCATTTGCCGAGCGATGGTGGAAGGTATCGGAGACGAGTTTGTGCAGGAGCGCCGTCATTGCGATCCGAGGGTTCTGTGCGACCGCGTCGCGCAAAGCCAGCGTGCGGTGGGCCGTCAGTTCGGTCACCAAGCGCTCGGGCAACGGCTTGACACCATCGTCCTCGTCATCCTCGCCTTGGAGGGGCTGTCCGCCCATGGTGACGACGGTCGGCTTTACACCATGCGCCAGTGATGACACCTCTGAGCCGTCAGGTGTCGGGTGGCCGTTTTCGTGCGTCGGTTCGATCGGCGCCTCGTCCTCGGGGCGGACATAGCCGCGGTGTGCGATCAGCGACCCATCGGAGTCGATGGTGATGATGGCCCCAGCGATAGCGATTTCGGTCTGTTCGAAGCGCATCGGACGATTGTCGAGCGCCTCGATCGCGGCTTCGATCTCGCCCAGCCGCTGATCGATCTCGTCTGGCAGTTCGTCGGCGTTATCGTACTGCTCGGTCAGGCGATCCAGTTCCGCCTGCAAGGCCATGCGGGTCGCCTGCTCTTCGTCGGTTATCTCGATCGGCGTGCCGGAAAGCTCGCGCATCCCATGGGTAGCCCCGTAAGGAATGCTGAGGCTCGCCTCGACCCATTTCCAGCCCTCGGCGGCGATCTTGTCGGCTTCTGCCCGGAGCTTCTCGGCGACCAATCGATCAAGCAGGCCGACGTCCTGGAGCCACCCGCCATCATCGGACTGGAAAAGATCGCGCAACACGATGCCGCCGGCGGCTTCATAGGCGTCGATACCGACGCAGATCGCGCGTTTGTCGGAGGCGCGGACCGTCGTTTCGGTCAGCATCCTCCGGATCTGCCAGGGCTCTTTCTGCCAGCTATCGCGGATCGCCGCCCAGACCTGTTCCTGGCGGGCGTGGTCCTCGGTGACGGTGAAGGCCATGACGTGTTCGAGCGTCATGCCGTCCTCGGCATAGACATCGAGCAGGACGGGCGACACGGCGGCGAGGCGCAGGCGTTGCTTGACGACGTTCGCGCCCACGAAAAAGGCGGCGGCGATGGCCTCCTCGGTCATACCCTTCTCGCGCATCGCGTGAAACGCACGGAACTGGTCGAGCGGGTGCAGCGGCGCCCGTTCGATGTTTTCAACCAGGGAGATTTCATCGACCAGGACGCCGCTCGCCGCGTCGCCGACAACGCAGGGCACCGGGGCAGTCTTGGCCAGGCGCTTTTGTTTGGCGAGGAGTTCGAGCGCACGATAGCGGCGCCCGCCAGCGGGTACTTCGAACATGCCGGTTTCCAGACCCTCCGCGTCGTGGACGGGGCGGACATGAAGCGATTGGATCAGGCCGCGCCGCGCGATGGATTCGGCGAGTTCCTCGACGGAGACGCCGGCCTTCACTCGCCTGACGTTCGACTGGCTGAGCACGAGCTTGTTGAATGGGATGTCGCGCGACGACGACAGGGTGACCTTCTGAACGGCAGTTGCCATGGTTCTTACTCCATGACGGGCTGCCCGAAAGCCTCTCTCTCGGACCTCAACCCGTCACGAAGCGAAGCGCCGCCCTCTTCCTCTGAAGGGGCAGCGCCTCAGTGATCTGGAAAACGGATAGGCGTGGAAACGCAAAGCCGGAGAAGCGCAAATCCGCGTCCCCGGCGTCACGCAAATCAGGCGGCCCGATCGAGCAGCTTCTTTGCTTTGGCCTCCATGTCGAGGCGGGCGTCTTGGTGCGGCTTGTCGCGGGCGACTGCGGTGATGCCCTGAACGAAATCGAAAATGGATTCCGGCGGGCGGCCTTCCTCGGCCAGCACTGTCTCGATGATCTTGCCGGTCTCGGCCTTCGAGAAGCCGCGCTTGCGCAGGAAATCGCTGCGATCCTCGTCGGTGCGGGCAACGATCCGCTCGCGTGCTGCCTTGATGCCGTTGATGAAGGGCTGCGGCGAGGAATTGGCGAAGTTCAGCAGCGCGGGCGCCGCTTCATGGGCGAAGCGCGAGGCGGCGTATTTGCTGTGCCGGATCGTTATCTCCTCGAAATCCTCGACGCCCCATAGGTTGCGGTTCTGGCAGACGGCGCGCAGGTAAAAGCTCGCCATGCCCAGTGTCTTGGCGCCCACCTCGCTGTTCCAGCAGTAGAAGCCCCGGAAATAGAGGTCGGGTGAACCATCGGGCAGCCGCCCCGCCTCGATGGGGTTGAGATCATCGACCAGGAAGAGAAAGACGTCACGGTCGGATGCATAGAGCGTGGTGGTGTCCCTGGTGATGTCGACGCGCGGATTGTAGATCCCGGTTGACCAGTCGAGGACGCCCGGCACTTTCCATCGGGTATCGCCGGTTCCGTTGCCGGCGATGCGCTGCACGGCTTCGACGAGTTCATGGTCGTAGATGCGGCCATAATCGGGGCCGGTGACAGCGCGCAGTTCGATGCGGCCCCCAGTTCGAGCATCATCGGTTTCCAACGTCTTCATCTGCTCAGCGCGATTCGATGTGAGGCCATATTGCAGATTTATCGCGGCCAGCGGCGCGGGCAGTTGCCGCAGATAGGCGGCGGGCGCCCCGATTTGGGCCGCCAACTGGCCGAAGCTCCAATGGGTCGGGGCCACGGGCGCCTCGGCTCCGGGGAGGATCAGGGCAAGGCGCTCTGGGTCATTCCGGTTCGCCTCGACATGAATGAGGGCGGTTTCGACGACACGGGTTCGGCTGCGCTCAGAACGGCCACGCACCGCGCGGGCCAGCTCGCCCAGCGAAAGGAACCGCTCGTCATCGGGTCGCGAGAACCATTCGGACGAGACCCGGCCGACGCGTTCGCCGCGCGTGACATCCACTTTGTAGCCGCCGCTCATATCGCGGCGAGCTTCGAGAACCTGCATGTTCATGGGAAAAATCTCCACGACGGGCGCCGAAAGCCTCTCTCCCGGCACTCAACCCGTCACGGAAAACCCGTCCGCACTCTCACTCTGAAGGGGCGTTGCGGGGCAGGCTGTGCAAAAAGCTGTGCGGGGGGCCGCTCGACTCCAAACCAAATGGTTTACATATCCCCTCGCCCGCGATATTAAACCATATGGTTTTAAATCAGGATATTGGCCTGGACCGGGTTTTCCGCGCGCTGTCCGATCCGACTCGGCGCGCGATGCTGGCAAGTCTCAAGTCGGGGGAACAGTCGATCGGTCAGCTCTCCGCGCCGTTTTCAATGTCATTCCCGGCCGCCTCAAAACACGTGCGCGTACTCGAGACGGCGGGGCTCGTGCGCCGTCGGGTCGAGGGACGCGCCCACCTGTGCCGCATAGAAGCCGTGCCGCTCGCTTCGGCAGAAGCCTGGCTTCGCTTCTACGCGGACCTCTGGACCGAACAGCTTGCTGGGCTCGATGCTCTCTTGAAGTCCGAGAATGCCGCGACAGCGGCTCGCCAGCCAACCGACACCCCGAACGCACCGAAAGGACCCCGCCGATGAACCCCGAAAATCTCGTGTCCCTGACCCTTACCAGGCGTTTCTCGGCTTCTCCGGAACGTTTGTTCGACGCTTGGCTGAATCCAGAGACGGCGCGGCTTTGGCTGTTCACAACGCCGGCCAGTCAGTCGCACAGCACCGAAATCGACGCCCGCGTCGGCGGCGCATGGCGTATTGCCGACCGGCGCGACGGCGTCGACTTTGTCGCCCTTGGCGAATATCTTGAGATCGACCGCCCTGGCCTGCTGGTCTTTACCTTTGGAATGCCGCAGTTCTCGCCAGAGTTCTGCCGGGTCAAGGTGGAAATCGAGTCCGATGGCGCAGGCAGTAGGCTCACGCTCACCCAAGAGCCTGTACCAGCCGACGCCCGTCCTGGGCTGGAAGAGGGCTGGTCGACAATGTTTGATAAGTTGGCGGAGGCCGTACGCTAGACCCGGGGCACCCAACCTCAGTCTCACGCATCCGGAGGTAGATGGTGCGCTGAGCCACAAACACTCGACGCAACTGGTCGAGGGGGACAAAGCAATCTAGAATCAATGTGTTGCACGGGCAGGAGTCGGCTATGGGCTTCATCGACGGTGAGAGCCGACATCAGATCAGTCTGCTACCGCCTTGCGTCGACGACTATGTTGCGTCGGACTCCCTCGTCCGCGTTGTCGATGCGTTCGTCGCGAGCCTCGACCTCGCCGAACTGGGCTTCCACCGGGTAGTAGCCGCGGCGACCGGACGGCCAGGCTTCCAGCCCGGCGACATGCTGCGCCTATACATCTGGGGCTATCTCAATCAGGTCAGATCGTCTCGGCATCTTGAGCGCGCCTGCGTCCGGGACGTCGAAGCGTTGTGGTTGATGCGCCGGTTGGCGCCGGACTACCGGACCATTGCCGCTTTCCGGCACGACAATCCGGACGCGATCGTCGCCGCGAGCGCGGCCTTCGTACAGTTTTGTCGCGAACAGGGGCTAATCGGCGGGCGCATGGTAGCGCTGGATGGAACGAAGATGCGCGCCGTCGCCAGTCCGAAGAACATCGCCGGCGCCGAACGCCTCGCCCGCGACATCGCCCACACCGAGAAGGAAATCGCCTACTACCTCGACCGCTTGGATATTATCGACGAGACCGTGGCCCAGGGCTTCGCAGATCAGCCGTTGCATCGGGAGGGGTTCACGGCGGCGATCGCCTCGCTGCAACGCCGGAAGGATCGGCTAGGCCGGCGGCAGCAGGAACTGGAGCACCGCGACGAGAAGGTCCTGGTCTTCGGCGAGCCGGAGGCAAAGCCCATGGGCTACGGCCGCGCGCCCAAGACGCCCTCCTACAATCTCCAGAGTGTCGTCGACGTCGAGAGCGGACTGATCGTTCATCACGACGTCTACAATGACGCCAACGACAGCCATTTGCTCCACCCCATGTCCGTCGGCACGAAAGAGGTGTTGGAGGTCGAAACTCTACAGGTGTTGACCGACGGCGGGTACTCTAACGCTGAAGAGATTGCCCGGTGCGAGCGTGAGCACATCGTGGTGGCGGCGCCGATCAAACGCGGTGCGATGAACTCGGACCACTTCCGGCCGGCGCAGTTCGTCTATGACGAAGCAAGCGATACCATCCGTTGCCCGGCCGCGCAGACATTGCGTCCATCAGGCCTCCACACGCGTAACCGAGCGATGCGGTATCGGACATCGGCCTGCAGTAGCTGTGCGTTGAAACCGAAGTGCACGCCCGGTGCCCAGCGCACGATCCACCGACTGGTCGATCAGGGTGCGTTGGATCGTATGGAGGCGCGGATCCACGCCGACCCGAGCCTGATGACCATCCGACGATGCACGGTCGAGCACCCGTTCGGCACAATAAAGCGAATGTCGAGCGGCGGGAGGTTCCTGACGAGGGGGCTGAAGGCGGTGAAGGCGGAAGCGGCTCTCTCCATCCTGGCCTTCAACATCCTCCACGCGGTGAACGCCTTCGGGGCGAGCGCGATCACGCCGATCTGAGGCGCGGCCTCGCTTCGCGTCAGCCGAGTTCGGCGGATGGCAGAGCTGGGCCGCGGAGTTCTGGCACAGCCTGGGGGTGTCCCCGCTGATGGGGTCGGCAGAGACCTTGGCTCAGCCGCAGGGGAAGACTTTCCCCGCCTTTCTGGTTCTAAACGGCGCCGCCAAGAATTCTAATCTGCGATACGTTCGATTCTAATTGTCATGGTGCATTGTTCGGGTGATCAGCGCCATCAGTCGTTGCCGTAATCGGGCTCGTATTCCATCTCGCGTTCCTGCTGATCCTCATGGATGTAGTTCAGGCCTGCCGCGTCGATCTCGTCGCTTCCGATGAGGGTCAACTCGCAACTCGGGCACCGAAATTCCTCACCAACGAATTCGCGATCGACAATTTCCCAGATGGCGTGTTCGTCGCGTTCTTCGCTGATGTCTTCGCCGGTCTGCTCGCCGGTCATGAAGGAGCGGCATTTGCAGGCCGGGCAGCACTCCGGCCATATCTCGTCGTAGCTGCCCTTGAAAAGGCCCTTTTGATGCTTGGGCTCCCGAAGTTCAGCCTCGGCCGTCAAGCGCTCGCGCTCGACCTTCTTCAGCGCTTCGAACTGCTCCTGAGCCGCTCGGACGCGAAGTTTGACGGCTGAGTCCAAGGCCTTCGCCGCCTCATCGAGCAATTGCCGGGGAGCAGTGGCATCGGCTGCGCCCAGCCATTGTTCCAGAGACGATCCCATCTGGTGGAGGATCGTGTCGCAGGCGTGCCAATAGCGTGCTTCCCAGGCGTCTAGCTTCATCGTCTTGAAAGGCAGGTCGGCCGAGTGGAGCTCTGCGTTGCGACGCTCCGCGATATCTTGGCAAAATTTTTGAACGGTCTTGTCGAACCGAGGAACCAGATGGGCGAGACGCTCGAATAGGGTCTTGGCGGTGATCGTCTTTACGTCCGTCGTGACGTTGATACCCGCAGCGACGAACATCGACTGCCAATGAGTCGGATCGACTACTAGACTCGGATGCTTACGTGCGAGCGCGGCCTTCCCTAGCAGCTCAAGAGCAAGCGAAGCCCAAAGCTGATATTCGTCGAGGTCACCATCGGACTTTCTGGCCAATGCACGGCCGACGTAAACCTTCGACTTTGCATGAAGCGCGTCGCCACTGATCGCGATGAAGATGTTCTCAGGCATCTATGAGTATCCTCGCGAGGCGGCGTCCGGAGCCTTGGTCCGACGGCGCACGCCCGTGCAGGGCGCGCCAGTTGTCGATGATCAGGATGTCGCCGAATCGCCATTGATGGATTTCTGGCAAGCCGGCGCGCAGTCGATACTGGACGAGGTCCAGGGCGTTGCGACCGCGCCCGTCGACGGCTTCGAGACAGCCGGGATCGTAGCGAAGAAAGGCGCGCTCGGGCGACAAGAGCGTCGAGTAGAATGACCGCCGACCAGTGCGTACAAGGATCGGTGCGGTTTCGAGAAGGCGAAGTTCATCCGGTGAGAAGCCGAGCTTTCGCCAATCAAGCAGCATCGTCGCGGCGCTGGGCAATCCGGGGTCAAGACACCCTAGTAACACATAGCGACATGGACGGGGCCGATGGCTGAGGTCGACATGAAAGGGCAAGGCATTTAAGCCGAATTGCGCGCTGAGGGATCTTGGATGCGCGTCGTCGGGCGCTATTGGCTGGATCACCTGCTCAAGGGCGCCGGCTCGGCCCGTGACGCGCGTACCGAGCATATCCCCGATCCGGCCGAGTTCGTTGACGACGGACCCCGCGTCGTCTCCGGGCGTAACGTGTCTACCCCAACCGTGCTGGGCCAGTGAGGTGAGGAGCGTCGGCACAGGAGCTGGCAGCGCGTCGTGCATCATTGTCGTGCGCGACCTCATCGATCGAGACGGACGCGAAGCCGACGCGCGCGCTCGCGGAACGCAGCTTCGCCGCCCTCAAGGATGTCGCAGACGGCCTTGCGGATCGCCGCGTTCTCGAGGCCACCGGCAACGTAGCTGATGGGAGGAAGACCACCCGATGGATGCGGGCCAGCTTCGGCGACGATAATCTGATCTGCGTCGGTATTGATGACGAGGTTGGCGTTGTGCGTCACCATGATCACCTGGCGCTTCGCCTTGGCCGCGACGAAGAGTGCCACCAGCTCGTCGAAGACGGACTTGGGGTCGAGGTTTTCCTCGGGTTGGTCGATGATGAGCGGCCGGTCGTCTGAGTCGTCGAGAGCGAGATAAAGCAGCAGCAATACGATGCCGCGCGTGCCAGGCGACAGCTTACGGATGTCAACGCCGTCGTAGGATATCTCGTAGCGGACGGTGATGTGGTCGGTGCCGAAGAGCCACTGCGCGAACTTTTTCGACCAGGCCCTGAACTCAATCTGCTGTGTCGGCGCAAAGGGCGCATGCGACAGCAGGTCTCTCAAATATCTTGCCATAAAGGCCGTCATGGCCACTCGGACATCCGACGCCGATCCGGTCTCCCAAGCGGGTTTGAGCGCTTGCGTTGCCGCCGCGGTCAGCGAGCCGCGGCCGTGGAAGGGGCCGGACTCGCGTCTATCGATGAGTTTTTCCTCCGCGAACGAGCCCCAGGTTTGGACGTCGGCGAGTCGGCGAACCGAGAAGCTGAGTTTCGTTAGTGTGCCGGACGACGCCGCGAGCCGCGCCATGAGCGGCGCGTAGAGGCCGGCCAGCGCATTTTGCTCATTGATGATCGCTTCGAAGACTCGGCCGTAAGTGTCGTCGCGCTCGGTTTGCAGGTCTTTTCGGCGCGCTGCAGCCCCTTCTGCGTCGGTGAGGCGCATTTCGAGTGTCTGGAGCGCAGAATTTTCCTGCGCGATGCGGCTCGTCAGTGCCGTGTATTGATCGCGAACCAGCTTATCGGCGCTGAACAACGCCCCCAGCCGCGTCATCTCGGCCACGATCGGCGCTAGCGGAAGCGTCGAGAGATCGGCAGTGTCGGCCACGAGGGCGACATTCGGGTCGCAGGGCGGCGGAGGAACGCCGTTGAGCTTGCGGACCTCGCCATCGGCCCAGTCGACATAAGCCGTGAGGCTCTTGTCGACGTCGCCCTTGTAGATCAAGAGGAAATCGTCCCACTGCTGCACGTTCAAGCCGCTGTTGGCGTGTCGCGCCTGAGCTTGGCGAAGCAGCTCGGGCGCGCCCGTGGCCCGCATGCTGCGGACCTCGTCCTGTAGGGCGATGAAGGCGCGGCGCTGATTGCCGAAGGACTGGATCTTGTTGCGAAGCTTTTGGGCTGCCTCGCTAAGTTGCGTGTGGCGGGCGACCTGCGCCTCGGTGCCTTTGACAACGAGCTTGGCGCGGTCGGTTGTGTAGTCCGCAATCAACTTTTTTTTCTGCCCAACCTGCGTTGTCAGTGAAGCTACAAGGCTCTCTTTCTCGAACTCGGCAGCGATACGTTCCGAAATGTCGCCAATGGCCTCGGCTTCGCGCTCGCGCGCCTGCTGGAACCTTGCGGTCTGCTGGTCGCGCAGCTCGGCGAAGTCGAGCGCCCAATCGCGCGCGTCCTGCGAATGCGATTCGAAGATCACGCGTTCAATCTCGTGGACGAGGCCATCGGAGGCGCCTTTCGCCGAGCAAAGCTCCTCGACGAACTGCTGGGAGAGATATCGGGCACGCGGGAACGACAGATGGCCATTGGCATCGCTGCCGTCGAGCGAGCGCGTGATGGTCGCGCCACCGCCCCACGTAAGGGTCGTTGTCGCCCCGCCGATGAGTTTGCGCGCACGTGCAAGGAATGAGGGGCTGATGTTTTCGTCTGCTTCCCAGCCGGCGGGCGTAATTGCGTCGCAGCCCGCCGCAATCACGTCGGCCAGAGCCGTCTTTCCCGATCCTCGCGCGCCGATGATAGCTACCAAGCCAGGATTTAGGGGGATGTTGGGTCTGGTAGCCCAATCGGCATCGTCGATCCGGACGTGCGAGATGACTTGGGATTGCATGGCCGAGCTTGGCGGCTGCTCTCCGACATATGCCCGCCCCCCCGGGTCGATACAGGCCTGCCGCAACGCATCGAACTGCAGTGCGCCCTTGATCCACGAGAAGCGGTTGGCGTCAGGCTGGCCCACGGATTTCTGATCATGTGAGTCGCTCCCGTGGAGACAGGGCTTGCACCCGTCGTAGCGGGAGCGCAGCTCCTCGATAGGCACGCCGCGTTGGCCAAGCCAGAATTCACGCTGCGCCGGGCTGCTCGAAAAGATTATATGGGCGAACTTTTCGATTTCCTGACGCGTGGTCGCGTCCGCGGCCTGCCGCAGACCGGACGTGCCGTCTCCGGCGCCGCCTGCAACGGCGATCAGGATGTTCTTTTTTGCCCATTCGCTTTCATGAAACACTTTGCGCAGCTGGTCGAAGTTGACCTTGAACTGGGTCGCGCCGTGCCGGAGCGCGGCTCCATCGTCGATGATCGTGGTGTCGGATCGCTTGCCGAGCTTGATCAGCTCTTCGCGGGTACAATCGAAGCGATCATTATGCGCGCCGAATTGCAGCCGCTTGAGGATGCGTTTGACCTCATCGACATGATCAGGGTCCTCGGGGCTTACCAAGAGGTGGATGTTCACGAAGCCCGACTTCGCAGAGACATCGAGGCGCAGCTCGATGTTTGGGAACAACAGCTTTACGCCGGGTAAGCGGCCGGCGGCCTTATTCTTGAGGAATGCCTCGTAGGTGTCGGTGACATAGTAGTCGGTAACGGCAATTGCCTCGATCGCCGGCACCAGCGCTTCGAGCGTAGTGAGGTATGAGCCCCACGGATCGGCGGTGCCAAACTGGTTATTGAGGATGGTGCCGGGTGCATGGATATGCGGCTCCCATCGATGCCATTCCGAACCGCGAGTGATCGTAGGCCACCCCTGTGTGTCTTCCTTCTGGCCGTCGTGCTGACTCATGGTTGGGCCGAGCCTGAATCTGACACCGCAGCAGGGTTCGAGAGGAAATCGACGCCCGAAACAAAGAGCTTCACAGTGTTACCTTCGACGAAGATAGCGTCGGCATCGTCGGTGATGAAGCCGGTTGCCGCGTCGCGGCTTCCCCGGATGCGGCCATGCGCCGTGTTAAAGGACAGTCCCTCACAGAGCGCGTAGCCGTAGCGGACGTAGTCCGAGCCGTAGAGACCGTCGGCGCCCTTGGGATAGCCGGCGAACTTCACCACGTTGTATTCGGGCTTCAGGAGGCTGACGAAAGCTTTCTCGGCGTCCGCGACGATACGCTTCTGATCGTAGGTGCCGCTGAAATCCGTGTTCTCGAAATCATGCTCCGGCTCGAATGTCGTCATGATCAGCGGTTGAACGTTGAACAGGAAAAGGTAGATCTCGTCGGTAACGCGCGCGCCTGGATACCGCTGCGGCTCGTTGCCGAGGATTTCCATGCGAGCTTTGTGGCCGTTGTTGATGAGGCGATCGAAGCTGTCTCCGACCTTGGCGATACCGACATAGAGAAGGTCGTAGTTGGCTGCTTCGCAGTGGCGGTCGAAGCGCTCGATGCCGGAGCGCCCGCGCGACCGATCCCAGATCAGCTTCTCAGTCGTGAACCATTCGAGTACGTTCGAGCCCGGCTCGCCGATTGGTCCATCCCAAACCCTGATATTTTTATCGCCGGCTTCGATCCAGAATTGGTTGGCCTCCGATTCTTGGACGGCCGGCAGGTTACGAATGTGTATCTCGACAGGGTCTCGGAAGTAATCGCCGATTGCGAAGTCGAATATTATTACGTAGGTCTCGGGGTCTATGATCAAGTTCAAATATTTCGCCTCGGATCGACCGCCGATCATATAGAAGTCGCTTTGCCTGAGCAGCGCCTCGACCTCCGGGTTATTCTGAAGCCAGATGGCCTCCTGATTGGAAATTGGCGGATAGACCGTTTCCAGGAAGGTGAGCTTCGATTTCATGCTGGTGGCGCTGTGGATCATGATCAACGGCCCAGATAGAGGCGGCGCAAAAAGGTCCGGGCCGTAATGAGGACGACATGCAGACGAAACGTGCTGTGGTCCTCGTCCGAAAGTCCAGGGTGCGAGCCCTCGGTGTGCAGCATCTTGAAGAGGCCGTTGACGTAGTTCTTGCCGTCGGCCGTCCATTCGTTCCGGTCGACGGCGAGAAAGCCGACGCTCGGGTCGGCGAGGAGTGCTCGGCGGTTCTCCGAGCTGGGCCTCTGCGCCGCTTCCTGCGGTCGGACATTCCGGGCGATGTCGTCGAACAGGCTCTCCAGAAAGGTCCGCAGTTGGCTGTTGCAGGCCGCCCAATCGCCACGCGTGTGGGCATCAACGGCCTGATCTAGATGACCGAGAGGTGTTTTGAATTGGAAGGATTTGAGAAGCTGATGAACCTCGTCGTCGGTTGCGGGAAGCTGGACCTCGCTGGGTAAGGCAGCCCGCAATTTCGGATCACGACCGTGGTCATCGAAGCTGACGACGTAACCGTCACGGGCCAGACCGCGACCAAGGGTCATCTCCCGCGGAAAGCGCGGCTCTGCGCTGAGAAGCTCGACGGCCTCGCGGACCACGGCTTCGCTGAGCGTCATGGCGCCCTCGAGGGTTTCTATGATCTGATCCGATCTTTGGACGACGATACGCCCGAGAATGTCGCACTTTTTTGCGATGCTGACGGCAGTTCCCGAGCCGATCTCCTCCTCTAGGCCGAGCCGCAGGACCATCTGGTTGAAGCGTGCTTGGCTGTGACCTTCAAGCATTTCGACCGCGGCGATCAGTGTGGGACGTGAGAAGGGTTGCGGTCGCATCAACTCGCCCCACGGACCGGATTGATGATCTCGATATCCGCGAAATCGCGCTCGTTGTCAGTGACAACGACGCAGTCATTCACACCCGCAATCGCGGCAACGATCATGTCGAGGCCGCTTCGAGGATGCCCGGCGGCTTTGCCGTCGGCCATCAGCCGCGCCCAAATCAGACCGGCCTTATCGTCAAAGGGCAGGACACGTCCCGAAAAGAGCGCTTGCGGTCCTTCTGGTCCCGCGAACCAGGCATCAAGCGCATCGCGTTTCTTGCCGCGCGGCTTTTCAAGAATGCCACGCCGAATCTCCGCAACCGTCAGCGAGGAAATGAACAGATCCACGTCCCGCTGCTCCGCCCACCACGCCAGCAGAGATGCCGACGGCTGCGGCTTGACGACATTGCTGATGATGTTCGTATCGAGAAGATAGCGTGTCACAGATCGACCTTTCGCCCCTCTTCACGTGGGCGCGAGAGGTCGAGTCCGGCCCCCACCAAAGGCGAGCGCCGCAGAGCGGTTAGGATGCCATCCGACTTGGGCGGCTCACCCGTAACGGCTTTCTTCATGGCCGCGCGGACCTGCTCCGCTTCCGGCCCTTCCTCGGCGAGGCGGCGGGCAAGCGATCGGATCAAATCGCGATCAGATTCAAGCGCCATGATCTCAAAGCGCGTGAAACCGCGCTGCGTCAGGCGCGCGCGGTAGTTCTGGATTGCTCTCTTCTGTGCGGCGTTGCCCATGGCAGCCTCCAATTTATATCTGGATATATATCCAGAATTCGCCGCGCTGACAAGCCACGATGAGGTGGCCACGATGAGGTGGCGATGAGGGGGACTGACACGAAATCAGGCAGCTTGGCGTGTCGGTCCTTCAATCTCGCTCCCCGTCTCCCCCACCGCTTTGGTCAGGAAGCGATCGAGGGCGGCTCGCCGTGAGTCGCGGTCCAAGGCGTAAGCCGTCTGCTTGAACTCAATCCCATCCAGCAGCCCAAGGATGTAACCAGCGATCGTGTCTGCGGCCATTATGAGCGCCGTATCAAGCGTATGGATGTACTTGCTGGTCATTGTACCCTTGGAGTGGCCCACGAGCGCCGCGATGGTGATTTCGGTGAATCCGAGGTCGTTGGCGATACTGGCGAAGCTGTGCCGCAGGACGTGAGGCGTCACGTCGGCGAGCGGTGACGCCCTGAAAATCTGTTCCCAATGGTTTGGGAAACTCCCAAACGCGGCGGCATTGCGCTCGCCTGGGAAGACGTAACTGCTCACGGTTTCCTTCCGGCGTTCCTCGAGGCGTTCGACGACGGGCAACCCCGTCGGGCGGACAGAGTCGCCCTCCTTGCTGTCAACGAGGCGGAGGCAACTGGCGTCGAGGTCCACTTCGTCCCACATCAAGCCGATGATCTCGCTGCGGCGGCAGCCCGTCAGGGCGATCAACCGTATGATCTCGACCGTCAGCGCGTACTTCTCATTTTCGGCAGCCTTGCGCAGCATTTGCCCAAGGGTTCGGTACTCGGCCTCACTCAGGCGACGATTGCGCACATTGTCCTTGGGCTTTTTCAGGCCATGTGCCGGATTGCGTTCGATGATGCCGGCGTCAACTGCATAGGTAAGGATGCCTCCCAACAGGCCGACCGTTCGTGTAGCCGTTCCGGCGCCGCCGCGCACGATGGCCTTGCCGCGCAGCTTCCGGGTCTTCACGGATACGCGCGTCTTCCCAGCCATGATGTCTTTCAAGACCTTGTTGATGTCGGCCTTGGTGAGATCTTTGACCCGGCGCGCGCCGATCAGCGGGACGATGTGCCGGTCGATGCGGCCAGTGTCGGTGCCGATCGTCGTGGATTTTTTCGGGCGGCCGCCCTTGCCCAAGATCAGTCCGGCGTTGAGGTCGGCGGCATAAAGTGCACAGAGTTCCTTGACCGTGATGGCTTTGTGGTCGAGCTGGCGTTCTTCGGCGGGATTGTCGCCACCCGCAATACGGCCGAGTTGAATTTTGGCTTCCTGCCGTGCGGTCTCCGGCGTCCAGACGCCATGTAGTCCGATGGTGTAGCGCCGGGTTCGGCCCGCCGCACGGTACTGGATCAGATAGCTACGCTTCCCCGATGCAAAGACCCGCAGGCCAAAGCCCGGCAACTCGTCATCCCAGACAAAATAGTCTCTTCCATTGATCTCGGCCGCGTCTACGATCCGCTTGGTCAGCTTTGCCATGTGGCGCCTCCTCCGCAGGAGAGGGGCTGCTTCTGCGGAAGCACCACGGAAGCAGCCGGACGGAAATTGCAGCGAACTTTCGGATAGAGGTTTCGGCGCGAATTTTCTGATAGTCTAGTCTTTTCAGATGGTTGTAGTATCATAGCGTGCCCTGTCGCATATTTAGGATGGGTGCGCTAAATTGCTCCGAAGGCAAAGGTCACAGGTTCGAATCCTGTCGAGTGCGCCAGATAAGCTCAAATTTACTGAGGCTTACGCGACAACCAATCTTGCATCACGAAAATCGTTGGCGCTAGGCCCTCACATGGTTCGCACAGGGAACGAGTGCGCCGACCAAAGTTAAACCGGCACGGAGGCTGGCGGCGCGGAAATCTCACGCACCAATGATCAAATCCGCAGTAGGAAAATGATCGTCATCAATAGCGCAAGTGCGATAGCGACCATCGAGAGCGCTGCTCTAGCGGGTCCCCAGACGGCCGCCGCTTGTGCAAACCCCTTCAGATACCTCTCTTCGCTCGGCTGAAAGACACCGGAAAACGCAGCAATCCAAACAAGCCCACCGACCAGCAGCGCCGGGAAAAGCCATTCATACGTCGCTAGAGCGGCTAAGCTGGTTGTCACCGGCTTACTCAAAAAAGATTGAAATATCAAAATTTTACTACTTGGAAGATTAAGGGGTGCGTTTCTTCCGTATATAGCGTTACCAAGGCTGAGCATTGCCGCTGAGAAAGCTGGTATTATCGCGGCAACAACATTTCTTTGTACTCTTTTTCGTCTCTTGGTTTCTAAATTTGCATTCAGCGATTCTTTTAACGCGGCTTTCTCATAGACGGGAATCACAGGTTTCAGCGGATATATCTCAGTCATTTTGCGGTAGGGATCAGCTATCGAGGACTCAAAGGCCGCTACGTACGCCAATATCCCAAGTGCGTCCTCCTGTCCGCGAGGCGAATGCTGTCGGCGCAGCATGAGCACTCGGCGATAGAGTTCATAAAGCGTTTCTCGAATCCAAAGGCTTGGGTCAGAGATTGGCCAAACGGTAGTCAGAGTGTCACTTCGATTTGCGTGGTGTTGATGCCTGTGGGTTATGTCGCGGAGAAAATAGAAACACTGAGCGACTAGCGGCCTTAGTGCCTCGCTTGCGGCAAGTCTTACCTCGTTGCCAAATCGAACATCCAGAACGCCCATCCCCTGCGGAACCCGCAATTCCATCCTCCCGGATCGGAATAAGCGGAAGGCGACGCCAAACAACGCCGAATTTGCGATTTGCGACTTAAGCGCACGGACGTCGAGGTCATCATGCTGCATGAATCCAAGGTCGAGTGGGCAATCCTCGTGGATGAATATCCAACCACGCAAGACCCCCAGCCGATCAGCCTTAAACGTCTCGGTTTTGGCCAACATCGTAAAATCGAAGTCATGAACGGCGCCCACGAGTCCGCCGAGATGCTTTGCGAGAAGGTTGTCAGATAGATTTCGCCGTTGTCGGGCAACGATGCTCCGTGTTCCATCCGCGAGGACATGTTTGGACTGGCATTGGGTCGGCTGTCCATCGATGCCAATTAGGCTGAATGATAGGTTGCCTGTGGCGTTAGGGACCCAGGCCCGGAACCTACCACTCATCTCAGTTACTTCGTCAGCCGATCATATTGTTCGTCGGACATTCGGCTGTTCAGGTACCAGTACGGAACGCCATTTTGACGCTTCAGCACTAGGCCGTCATTTAGGGGCGCGCCATGACGCTCGGACGGACGCGCCATGGTTCGGCCCAGCAGGGCGTCTATCATTTTCGGGTGATACCGACTTGCCTGACGAAATGCCAATCGGTCGCCGCGCAACATCTGAATCGCCGTCCAGCCGTATGAAAAGGCGACTGGGATTAGCGCGAGGGCTGTGAGTTTCGCGACCAGCGAAAATGCGATGTGGATCATTGGGGAAGTCCGACCTGTGGCGACTTGCAGTGTGCTCGGCTAGCCGAGCCAATGCAAGGCGTGCGCGAGTGAGGCCAAATGCCGAGTCTTGTCAACACTCTAAAGGCATGGTGCACTTTCTGACCGTTGGATGCGTTAAGAATTTGATTCGCGGGGCCACATCCGTGTGGGGGAATTGAAAGGTATGGTGGCGTCAATTCGTCCCGGGACGTTCCTCAGGCGAGCGTTGGCAAACTCTGCAACGCCGCGCTTCGATGAATAGGGTGGCGTGAACACATGCCCCTTACGATCACCGCATTGCCGCGCCACAAGAGTTTACATAAGCCAAAGAGCGCATCTAGGGAATTTCGGATCTAGAGTAGGCAAACGAGGGACATGAGCAACGGCAACCTGCCCTTTGAATTCGAAGTGTAACCTTGCTCCTGTCCCCGAAAATAGACGAGAATAAAAGAATCGCAGAATTTAGGGAGTGGTCTTTAGAATCTCAGGAACTTCCAGATCGAGGTGACCAACAACAGGCGCCCGACCCAGTCAATGATGCTGATCAGTCCCTTCCATGCCGGGATTGAGCATGCATGAAACCACAATCCTATCTGGGCGGCGAGGCGACCATGCCGCTCCACTGTTCTTTGAAAAAGCTCGGTAATATCGCCAACTGCCTCTTCGGCCCTGGCAGGAGACTGGCCAAACGTGAGGATTTTGAGGGCGATGGGCGATGGTGCCACCCACGCTCGGAGGCTAGCTCTTCGTCGTTCGCCGCGGTTCGCAATTGCAATTTCTTGGAGGCGTTTTTCTCCGATAATAAACGAGTAAATAAGCGAAAAGAATTTTTCGAAAAATATATCACTATTTCGAAATTCCTCCACGTATTCAGCTATGCCGTCTAAATGATATAAATTGTAGGTCTTGTTTTTGTATCTCACGAGTCCTGTGGTCATTTGTTGCCATAAAGAACGCGCGTGTAAATATGGGGTGTCTGCGCAAACCCAATAACCGTCTAGCTCATTTTGACGTCCTGTATACCTCAGAGGCTCTCGGTGATGCTTATCTTCTAACATGGTCATTTTCGCCTATCGAGAGAATGACGTTTGGGGTAGTGGCGAATTGAGCGTGAATGCCTCCACGGTGCTCGATATGGCCGCGTATGCGCCGTTAGTTACATGGTAGTGGCGTTTGCGACGTCCCCCGCGTTCTGAGGTGGCCTCTCCCCATTCCGAGGTCAGCAGGCCCTTCTTTTCGAGGCGGTCAAGCGTTGTGTAGACGGCACCGATCGAGACGCTGCGACCGGTTTTTTCCCTCATAGCGCTCAAAATTCGCAGGCCGTAACAATCGCGCGGCAAAGAGGCCACGGCCGACAGAACTTGAAACTCAAAGCTACCTAGGATCTTTTCGGACATCACTCAGTCCTTCAACTACGTGGTAGGACATATAATTCGATTCCTAATGAAGAGCAACGACTATGGCGTCACGCCTTGCACTTGGCTGGAACGAACCCGGAAATCGGCGAGATAGAACGACCTGGGCACCGGTCCCCAGAGATTGCCCCAAAATCGCAGCGCCGGTCGCGCTCATCGACCAGACCCCGCGGCTAACCATGCCCGCCGGCCCTGGCAGGTGTCCATGGCCCGATTGTAGGCGTCGCGCGCGCTGACGCGGGCCATATAGGCGCGCTCCGCCTCGCCCAGGGCGACGCCGCCGAACGCTTGGGCCAGCTCCAGGGCGTAGGTGACGGAAATGTCGGCGGCCGTGAAGGCCTCGCCGGCGAGATAGGGCGAGCGGGCGAGTTGGTGCGTCACCAGCGTCAACCTGGTCTCGAACACCTCCAGCGCCTGGTCGGCGCTCCAGTTCCGCCGCTCGGCCTGCGGCGCGAAATTGCGGGCGCCGCCGACGAAATAGATCGGCGCCGCGAGGCCGGCTTCGCCGAGGTGGAGGAACTGCTGATAGGCGGGAAAGGCGGGATCGCGCGGGTCCGGCGCCAGGGGGGTCGGCCCGTAGCGGGCCATCAGGTACTCCATGATCGCGATCGACTCGACCATCGTCACCTCGCCGTCGCGGATCGCCGGGATGAATCCGGCCGGGTTGATGGCGAGAAACTCCGCGTCCGCCTGGGCGCCCGCCAGCAGGTCGACCGGCCTCAGCCGGTACGCGAGGCCCATTTCCTCCAGCAGCCAGATGACGCGGAACCCTCTGCCTTCGCCGAAGACGGTGATCATGTTGCGTGATCCTTTGCGGGCAGGGCCCCCGAAACCCCTGTCACCGTAACCCGCTATTTCGGGGTCGGCCGGCCGGCGTTGGCGCAGCCTTCGCTGTCTCCGGCGTCGCAAGACCGGTTGAAGAGGCCCGTGGCGCGGGCGTGGTCCACGGCCACGCCCAGGCCCTTCTCATAGTCATCGCCCAGGTTGTTGCAGGCGGAGGCCGAACCGCTGTCGCAGGCCTTGGCGTACAGGACGGCCCCGCGCGCCATGTCCTTGGCGACGCCGGCGCCGGTATCGTAGGCGGACGCCAGGCTGAAACATCCGTTGGCGTCGCCGAGGTCACAGGCCTTGCCGTAGAGCTGAGCGCTGCGGACCGCGTCCGTGGCGCCGGCCGTGCCGTCATCGTAGGCGACGCCGAGGTTATAGCAGCCTCTTCCCACGCCGTTGTCGCAGGCCTTGGTGAAGAGCGTGACCGCGCGCGCCGAGTCCTTGGCGACGCCGTCGCCGTTGGCATAGTCCACGCCGAGATTGTCGCAGGCCTCGGCCGAGCCGCCGTCGCAGCCCTTGGCGTACAGTTCGGCGGCGCGCGACACGTCCTGGGCCACGCCGTCGCCGTTTTCATAGTCCACGCCCAGGTTGAAGCAGGCCGTCGCCTTGCCTTGATCGCAGGCGGCGCTTTCGCGGGCCACGTCTTCCGCGGTCTGGCCGGCCGCGAGGGTCGGGCCGGGGCTGGCGATCAGCAGCAACGCCGCGATAGGGAACAGCAGCTGGCGCATGAGGGGCCTCCGTTGGAAGGCGTATCAGGCCGTTCGGGCCGGCGTCAACGCGATGGCCGTTTGCGCGGCGGGACGGGCTGGCGGTCGGCGGAGGCGCGGGATCTGGTCCCTCGAGGCGTTCGTCCACGCCGGCGCTCGGGCGTCACGATACCTAGTTCGATCGTACAATCGCGGTCGCATGGTAGGTCACCGCATTGGGTATAGTGTCCCTGGATAGCCGAGATTGCCCACTGGTCGGGTAGTGCGAGCACCGGTCCCTCCAGTTAAGTGAACAGTCGCGCCGGATACGATCCCGGCGCGGGAATTTCGCTGAGCCATCCGACCCGAAGGTCGCTCAACTGAAATAAGCGCACAGTCAACGTATCGACCGCCGCACCCAACACGCGATATCGGACGTCTCTGTTGTCATCGCGCCTCACTCCTCGGCCTCACCGACGAGGGTGAACGGGGCCCAGAAGGCCGGATTGGCCGCGCCGAGGGTCGGATCGTCAAGGATCGCCAGCGACGCCCGGCGCAGGGCCTCGGCGCGACCGACGGCCGGCGCGGCCCGCGCGGCGCGCAGGGTCGCGGGGATCAGGCGGGCGGTCACCGCATCGCTGATGCTCCAGTGCGACACCAGCAGGGTCTGGGCGCCGGCGTAGAAGAATGCGCGCGACAGGCCCGACAGGCCCTGCGCCTCCGGCGCCTCGCGGCTGGCGGTGTTGCAAGCCGACAGCACGACCCACTCGGCGTTGAGCTTCAGGGTGGTCGCCTCGGAGGCCAGCAGCAGTTCGTCGTCCGGCCGGGCCCCTGCGGCCAGGGCGAGGGCCGGCTCGGCGAGCCAGTTGGCCGCCCCCGCGACCAGGCCATGGGTGGCGAACTCGAGCACCCGAACGCGGGCCAGGCGGCCATCGGCGTTGCGGCGCATCAGCTCGCCCTTGGAGGCGTTCGCGCCCGTCAGCAGGCTGCCCGCCCGCCCGCCGAGCGCGGCCTCGAGCGCCTCGCCCTCGACGCGGGTGCCGGCGAGGCGCGGCAGGCGGCGCAGATCCTCGGCCATGACCTGGCCGCCGCGGAAGTAACTGGCGAAGCCCCGCGGCGCCTCGCCAGACGGCGCCTCGGCGGGCCGCGCCGGCGGCTCCGACGACGCTTCGTTTCCGACCGGACCTTGGAAGTCCGGGTCGGCGAACACCAGCACCGGGTCATCGGCGGCGCCGCGGCCATCGCGGTTCAACTGGCGCAGCATCCGCAGGCTGGCGACACTGGGCAGCAGGGCCACCGCCTTGGCGCGCAGCAGCCAGGGGGTGGCGCGCAGGGCCGCCGGGTCGGAGTCTCCGACCACCCCGCCTTGCGGGGCCGCGGTGACCAGCAGGCCAGGGGGCAGACTGGTGAGCGGTCCGGAGGGCACGAAGAGCAGCACCGACTTGTCGCCGATCACCGCCTGGATGCTCGGGTCGCCGAGCAGAGCCTGGTGGAGCGCGAAGGCGCCCCGCCGATCGAAGGCGCGGGCGTGCTGGGTGGTGACCCGCTCGACACCGGCCCGGATGGCGGCCACGCGCGCGCGCAGGTCATCGCCGCCCATGCCCAGGCGGGCCCACCCGGCCCGCTCTTTGCTGACCGCGAACACCAGACCCGGTTCGGCGCCGGCGGGAATGAAGACAACCACCAGCGCCTCATTGTCGCGCAGCAGCGCCGCGTCAGGGCCGACGCGGGCCTGAAGCGCCGCGACGGTGACGGGCGCGGGGGCGCGATAATCCCAATACCGGGGCGCCTTGGCGCTGATGGTCGCGGCGAGAGCGCCGATCCTGGCGACGATCTCGAGGCGTAGGCCGCTGAGAGCGGCGTGCTTGGGGTCGCCGGATTGCGGCGCCTCGTCCGCCGCCTGACTGTACTGACGGTCCAGCGCCTGAAGGTCGGCGAGGGCGTCCTCGTAGGCGCCGGCCTGATCGCCGATCCCCGCGGCTTTGGCGGCGGTCAGGGCCGCCGCCCTGGCCAGGGCCTCGCCGGCCAGCGACGCACTCGCCCCCTGCACCGCTGTGAACGCCTGATCCCGCAAGGCGCCCGGGCCTTCTGGTCCGCCGCCGTGTTCGGCCCATTGCCGCAGGACCAGGGCCAGGCCGCGCAGGCAACCGGCCAGGCTGGCGCGGTCCTGTCGCCCGCCCTCGCCGGCGGCGCCGCGCGGGCCGGCCCGCGAAGCGAACACCTCACAGGCCCGGCGATACTGGTCCGCCGCGCGGTCGAAGTGCGCGGACCGGCGCTCGAAGTCGGCCAGGTGGATGCGGGAGACGGCGGTGTCGGGGTGATCGGGGCCAAGAACCCTCTCGCGCACGGCCAGGGCGCGGCGCAACAGCGGCTCGGCCTCGGGGTCGCGGCCCTGGTCGCGCAGCAGCGCGGCGAGGTTGTCCAGGTTGGCCGTCGTACTGGGGCTGTCCGGGCCAAGACCGCGCTCGCTGATGGCCAGGGCGCGACGCATGAGCGGCTCGGCCTCGCCGTAGCGTTGCTGGGCCATGAGCAGCAAGGCGAGGTTGTTCAGACTCGTCCCGATCCGCGGATGATCCGGCCCCAGGGCGGCTTCACGGATCGCCAGGGCGCGGCGCGTCAGCGGCTCGGCTTCGGCGTACCGCGCCTGGTCCTGGAGCAGAAAGGCGAGGTTATCCAAGGCCGTGGCGGTGATCGGGTGATCAGCGCCGAGCATGCGCTCGTTGACCGCCAGGGCGCGCCGGAACAGCGGCTCGGCTTCGTCGCCGCGGCCCTGGTCCTGCAGCAGAAAGGCGAGGTTGTTCATCGACCGGGCCGTCTGTGGCTGGTCTTGGCCCAGGGCCTGCTCATCGATCGCCAGCGCTCGCCGCAGCAGCGGCTCGGCCTCGGCGTAGCGTCCCGCGTCATCGAGCTGCAGGCCGATGTTGGCCAAGATGGTGGCGACATCCGGGTCATCCGCGCCCTGGGCGGCTTCGGTGATCGCCAGGGCGCGGCGAAGCAGCGGCTCGGCCTGGGTGTCGCGGCCCTGCTCCTGGAACAGCCGGGCCAGGTTGTTGAGCGACTTCGCGGTCTCGACGTCGCTCCGCCCCAGCGCCTGTTCGCGGATCGCCAGGGCGCGGCGATAGAGCGGCTCGGCCTGGGCGAATTGGCCGCGCTCCTTCAGATCCACCGCCAGAGCGTCCAGAACGGTCGCAGTGTTCGGATTGTGCGGTCCGAAGGCGTGCTCGACCTCGGCCAGGGCGAGGCGGTAGTGCGGTTCGGCCTCGGCGTAGCGGCCCTGGGCCTTGAGCGCATTGCCCAGCCAGTTCTCGGCCGAGGCGAGGTCGGCCTCGCTGGGGGGCGAGCGCGCCTGGGCCTGGGCTAGGAATTCGCGCGACAGCCGCTCGAGGCCCGGCAGGTCGCCCTGATCGAGCAATTGCGCCAGTTCCGGGCCATAGGTCTCCGACAAGGCCGGGGCGGGGGTGTCGGGCTGCGCCGCCGGGAGCGGGGTCGCGTGCAGGGTAAGCAGCAGCGCGAGGCCGAGAGCGATGTGTGAAAACGTGGGCGTCGGTTTTTCTCGCAAAACGCGCTCCATCCATAAGAGATGGATTACGTTCCTGATTCTGGATTGCGTCAATCCAAGATCATCGTGACCGAGCGGCAGGGCGCGCGGCCGCCGAGCGCTCACTTCCTCGCCTTGATCGAATAGGACAACGGCAGCCAGGGCTTGTCCGGAAACCGCCAGAGCCGGCCTTCGCCTTCCACCAAGCTGGCGAAGGCCTTCCAGGCGACACCGTCATGCTCATGCAGCATTTCGATCCGCAATCCAGCGTCGATCAGCGCCTGCACGACGGCGGCCAGCGGATGAACGAACTGGTGGGTCTTGCTGTGCCGCAGCACAGCCGCCGGATTGGCATAGTCCCTGGGGTCGTCGACCTCGAAAGCGCCCTCGTGGAAATAGGGCCAGAACCAGCCTGGCCGCACGCCGTCTCCCGTCTCGTCATCGAAGACCAGCGCGGCGGGGTGCATGTCGGCGAAGTAGAGAAATCCGCCCGGCTTGAGCAGCGAGGCGATCACCCGCGCCCAGCCCGGGATATCCGGCAGCCACGGGATCGTCCCCCAGGTGGTGAACACGCAATCGAACGCGCCGCTCAGGGCCTGGCGCGCGGCGTAGATGTCGGCGCAGACGAAATCGGCGGCCAGGCCTAGCTCCGCCGCCAGGTCCCGGGCGGCGTCGATGGCGGGAGCGGAGAAATCCAGCCCGGTCACCTCGGCCCCCCGCCGCGCCAGCGCCAGGGTGTCGGCCCCGAAATGGCACTGCAAATGCGCCAGCCGAAGCCCGGCGACGGGGCCCAGCTCACGATCCTCGATGGCGTGCAGCGCATCGGCGCCGGCGCGAAGCCCGCTCAAATCGTAGTTCGACTCAGGCGCCAGATGCGCCGCCACCCGCTCATCCCAATTGGCGCGGTTCACCACCCGCCACTCCGGCTCCGCCATCAGACGCGCTCCGCGATGACGCTCACCCCTACGCCGCGACCAGCTTCACCGACCGCCCGCCCGGATTGGCCGCCAGGTGGTCGAAGCGGCCGGCGGGGCGGATCTGGCGGTAGGCGGCGACGATGGGGGCGAGGTCGGCGGGGGAGGCGCCGTGGAGGATGACGCCGTCGGCGCCGAGGTCGAACTGGCGCATGATCTTGCGCGCGCATTCCTCCGGCGATCCCGTCGCGGCCGGGGCCAGCCATTCGTCGGGGATCAGTTCGGCGACGAGTTCCAACTCGGCGCTCGTGGCGTGCTGATCGAGCACGCCCTTGAAGTTGGCGACGAAGGGGTTCTCGCGAAAGCGCTTGAGCACGGCGGGGTCCCAGCCGTTGGTGGAGACCATCAGGTCGCCGTAGAACTGCAGATAGGTGGAGAGGCGCCCGACCAGCTTCTTCAGGCGCACATCGTGGGGCAGGTGGTCGCCGATGGTGGCGAAGCAGGACCACACCCGCACATCGGCGGGATCGCGGCCGGCCTTCTCGGCGGCGTCCTTCACCGACTTGACGCAGCGGACCAGGGTCTCGTCGGTGAAGAAGGTGTGCAGGATCACCGCGTCGCAGGCGCGGCCGCCGAGGGCCAGGGTGTTGGGGCCGAAGGCGACCATGCCGACGGGAATGTCCTCGTTGAAGCCCGGATCGAGCTGCAGGGCGGGGAAGGATCCGATCGGGCCGTGGTAGTCGAGCACCTGCTCGCCGCGCCACAGGCGGCGCATCAGGTGGATGAACGCCTCCATCTCGGCGGTCTTGATCGGGGTGAGGCCGATGGAGCGCATGAAGCGGTCGACGCTGCGGCCGATGGTGAGGGTGTAACGGCCGCCGGAGAGGCGGTGCATGGTGGTGGCGTGGGCGGCGGTGACGAGCGGATGGCGGGTGTTGTGGTTGGTGGCGGCGGTGCCCAGGCCCAGCCTTTCGGTGACGGCGGCCATGGCGCCGCAGAGGGTCATCGCCTCCTTGATGTTGAAGCGCTCGGAGATGAGGGCCGAGCCCAGGCCCATGGCCTCGCCGTCGACGCATTCGGCGATCAGGTCGCGCGGCGAACGCGGCGCGCCGGCCAGGGCGTAGAAGGCCAGTTCGTTCAGCTGGGGGCTCATGGCGGGTCTCGGATTGGCGTTGGCGGGTGTCCAGCACCTTTGGGCGCGGGTGGGGGCGGAGGGCAAGTCCGTTGCCGCCGTCCCGCCGCCCGCGGTCATGCCCCTATGCGGCCCGCCAGGGCGTCAGGCGCGGGATCCAGCGCGGCACATGGGCGCGGTAGGTCTCGTATTCGGCGCCGAAGGTTTCGACGAGGATCGGCTCTTCGATGAGCACCACCCAGACATGGAAGAACAGCCAGAGGAGCGCGCCGTACCAGAGCAGACGGTTGTCGGCGAAGAGGAGAGCCTGACCCAGAATGACCGCGACGACGGCGATGTAGATCGGGTTTCGCACGCGGCAAAAGAGGCCGGTCACCACCAGCTTCCGCGGCGGCGCGATCGGGGCGGGCGTCCCCAGCCCCTCCAGGGCGAAGCGGGCGAAGGAATCGACCACGCCGGGCGCGCCGAGGAGGATCAAAAGGCCGCCGACGGCGCGGGTGGGCTCGAGCCCGAAAAAGGCCGGCCGAAACGCCCAATGGGTGACCCACCAGGGGACGAAGCCGGCAAGCCCCAGGGGGGCGATGACGAAGAAGAGAGCGGACCCCAGAATGGCCATTGCTTTGGGCATGGCGTGCTCCTCACCTTTCGACAAAATCAGGTCGGCAAATTACGTTCCACCACGATCGCGGCCCTGCGATAGCGTCTCGATCAGGCCCACCGTCCAGCACATCGGGCAGCCGCGCAGGGCGACGAGGGCGCCGGCGCCC
>Ga0075029_100000113_pt1 | contig 37982 bp, 32 predicted proteins | sample LitLauG_LLR_2013_FD_71391 | JGI IMG/M metagenome (GOLD analysis project Ga0075029, IMG submission 71391) | Freshwater sediment microbial communities from North America - Little Laurel Run_MetaG_LLR_2013 | ecosystem: Environmental > Aquatic > Freshwater > Creek > Sediment | place: USA... | reverse complement strand
AGAGAGCATACCCGAATCGTCGTAAGTCGTTGAGCCTTGGTGTAAGTGATTGAAAAGTCGTAAAAGGCCGTTTGCGGGCTGCTGGGCGCGCCGTTTTGTCGCGGACGACGCTTTGCCTCATCGCGGGATCGATCGTCGAAGGAAGGGCCCTTTCCGGCGCAGGAAAGGGCATTGTGGGCGAGGGCCGGCTGCGATTCTCGAGGGGGCTGGAACTGACCCCGATTAACCAATTGTATGTACATATTTATACATACAACCTGTAAATCCAACTGAATCTTACACTTGAAATGGACGCTAAAATCTGGCGCCGAATCATCGCCGCATAACTCCCCTATAATGAGCGGATTGCGTTCTGAGGGAGCCAGTTCCATTCATTCCTGCGCAAGTTTCGGAGGGTTCATGATCTCGCGGCGGCGTTTTTTCGAAGTGGGTGCGGTGGCGGCAGGAGTGGCCGCGACATCCCCATCTCTGCTGGCAACGACCACGTCGGACAAGGCGGACGATTCTTCCCTGCCCCCATCGATCGCGCAACTGCAGTCGCGCAAGAGCGAGGCTCAACCGATCCCCCGCGAAGAACGTCAGTCCCGCCAGGAACGTGCGCGCAAACTGATGGCGGAAAACTCCCTCGACGCGGTGGTGATGATGGAAGGCACGTCGCTGCGCTACTTCACCGGTATGCGCTGGTGGGGCGGCGAGCGCATGTTCGCGCTGGTGCTGCCGGCGAAGGGCGCGGCGTTCTACGTGTGCCCGGCCTTCGAGGAAGGCCGCGCCCGCGAACAGCTCAACCAGGCACCTGACGGTGAACACGCCGACGTGCGCACCTGGCAGGAAGATGAAAGCCCGTACGAACGCGTGGCGCAAGGATTGAAGGAGCGCGGCCTCAGCGGCGGAAAAATTGGTCTCGAAGAAACGATGCGGTTCGTCTTCGTCGACGGGCTGGCCAAAGCTGCGCCGCAAACCATGCTAACCAGCGCGACCCTGGTGACCGCGGGCTGCCGCATGATCAAGAGCGCCCATGAGATCGCGCTGATGCGCCTGGCTTCGCAGGTTACGCTGGCGGTGTATGAGGCAGTTTACAAAGCTCTGCGCGAGGGCATGACGCAGCACGACGTCAGCGATTGGATCGAGAAAGCATACGACCGCATGGGATTTCCCGGCGACGCCAGCGTGATGGTCGGAGAATTTTCCGCGTTCCCGCACGGATCGACCACGCCGCAGGTGATCCGCGAAGGTTCGATCATCATGATCGACGACGGTTGTACGGTGGAAGGCTATCAGTCCGACATCACGCGGACGTTCGTGCTGGGCAAGGCTTCGGACAAGATGAAGCAGGTGTTCGACATCGTGCACCGCGCGCAGTCGGCGGCACTGGCCGCGGCGAAGCCAGGCGCGGAGTGCGGATCGGTCGATGCGGCGGCTCGCAAAGTCGTGACTGACGCCGGGTTCGGCCCTGACTACAAATATTTCAGGCACCGCCTTGGCCACGGACTGGGCATGGACGGCCACGAGTGGCCGTATCTGGTTCGCGGCAATACGACGAAACTGCAGGCGAACGTGACCACGAGCAACGAGCCGGGGATCTATATTCCGGGCGAATTCGGCATTCGCCTCGAAGACGACATGCACGTCACCGAAGACGGCGCGGAATTGTTCACGCCGCAAAGTCCGTCGCTGGAACAGCCCTTCGGGAGAGCCTAACGCTTCTGGGATTCGTGGTCCTCTGTGTGGTTGAAATAAATCTTTACCACAGAGGACACAGAGAAGCACAGAGGACCCTCAGCGTCTCACGCGACGAAACGCTGGCGCGCTGCGGTATCCAGCAAACACGACCGTGAAGAGTTCTCCCTGGCGCACGTTCGTGACGAGCACGGGGCGGAAGCAGGCGATGCAGGTTCCACCTTTGCGGCGAACGCTGGGATACACGATGCCTGCCGACCCAGTCGTCAGCAGTTGCGCGGCGAGCGCCTGCGAAGCCGCATAACTTACCGGTGAGAGACAGTCTGCGTGTTTTCTTGAGTCGCGTATATCGTGAAACTCGGCGCGGAAGTCGGCGAGAAAATCCTGATAGTCGGCGGGATCTTCTTCCTCCCAAGCAATCTCAGCGAGCCATAGCTGACGGTGATAGGCAATCTCGGCCTGCGATGTTTGCAGTTCGAAGCCCGCATACCAGGCTCCGCGATCCGGAGAGTTGAAGCGCGATCCGCCGGGCGCGGCATGGCAGAAGGCTGCATTGATGATGCGATACGAAGGAATCCCGAAAACCAGTTCGCGCTCGTCAATTCCCGGCAGCAGGCCGGCCAGCGAGCGCGACTCGGCCAGCAGGCGGTCGTTGGTGGCGTTGTCGAGTTCGAAGATGGCTTCGAGAGTTTCTTCGTCGTCGGTGAGGCGAGTCAGCACGGACGCACCCCCATCGGCGTACTGCGCGGGGATCAGGCGATGCGTATCGCGGCGATCGACGAACGTGGTGGGAGGCGCGCTATCGGCCGCCACGACGACTATCCAGCAGGCGGCGCACGGCGATCATGCCCGGCACTCCGCCGCGCGTCATGAACTGCAGCGGCGAAATATTGTTGAACATGAAATTGGAATTGGGCAGCGCGCTCCATTGATTGGCGAGGCGGCGGCTGAAAAGAATGTTGAGCGCTTTGTAGATGCCGATCAGCAGCGAGATGCGGGTGAGTTCGTCCTGCGAGAGCAGTCCGTGGCGATTCTTTTTCAGTTCGAAGTAGCGTCCATGCGAGGCGCCGCCGAGGAGCGCCATCGCGTCTTCGTTGCGCATCTCCCAGTGGTCCACGATGGCGAAGAATGCCTTGATCGCCGGCGGGCTGAGGCGGGCGCGTGTGGCCGGGTCGGACAGGTCCGGCAGTTTTCGCAGGTCGAGGCCGATGTCTGGAACCACTGCCAGCGCATTCATGGCTGCTCCATATATGGACTATTTTAACTACGGAATAGGACTCATGTCAACGGGCATATTCTGACGGTTTTGTTAAGCATAGAGGCTGACCAGCAGATTTTGCTTGTATTTGTAGTTTTGCGTGCGAGCATTCGGTACTTCAGCGATCAACGGTTCGCCTGGGATTTATGCACGCAGAAATAGCGCCTCGAATAGCCGCCTTCGGAATAACTCCTCGTAAGTAAAATAGCTCTTTTCGAACCCTTCCCTCTTTGGGGAGTTCGCAGGCTCCCTCGCCAACATATTGCAGCTAGCTGAAAATTGGTCGAGTTGGTCTAGGATGTCGCTCCGCTCCTCCTTGTTCAGAAAGGGTTCTAACCCGAAATACGAAGAGCGGAGAACACTCAAACTGTCGGCTAAGGCTTTAGCATCCCCTGTGCGGGCGTTATGATATGTCTCCGCAAGCGTCTTCATAAACTGCGCGTACCCTTCCTGTTTGGGCCTGAAGACCACCTGAAACCTCGTTAACTGAGCTTGCGTGACTGCGTTTTCACGCTGCGCCATCGCTCCGGCGAAGATCGCGGACATAGCCACTGCGGTGGACAGCAGAGGCACCCAGATAGCGCTCATTCTTTTCAGCCTCTCATCACGAGCAGTGAGATTCGCGGTTCGTATCCTGTCGAGATGCTTCAGCCCCCAATCCAGTATTTCGATCGGGCATGCAGGTGCATTCTCCTCCGCCCGGAATTGATTTCGGAATACATCCTCGGAACTCAGATCGTTTATGGCCTGGCCACGAAGGACGACGTCCTCCATGATCCGTATCCACGAGGGCAGGTTCTTCCCCGTGTGCATCGCCTGCTTCCAGTCCCTCAAGCGCCGCGCTGACACGCCTTTTCTGAACATCTCGCCCCGGCAGCCGACCAGAGCCTTAACGTCGTAGTCATCTTTCAGGCCGAGCCGATAGTTGATACCCCGGTAGGTGACGATAGGGTTCTCGTCGTTACAGGAGAGAATCCATATCGCGCAAAGAACATCCAGATCGTCGGGATTGACAAGGGAGGGTTTGGTCATCTCAGCATCACCTCCTGAGATTCTTGACTAAATGGCCCCGTGACTCCGGTTGAAAATTCCCCTATCTCGAGCTTACCAGCGCAGGTTTTTCAGGTATCCGTAGCTGGTGGTGATGCTCTGGAACGCGTCCTTCGGATGGTCGTGTTCCACGATGTAGTATTTGATCCCCGCCTGTTCCGAGTGGGCGAAGATTCGCTTCCAGTCGATGATGCCGCTGCCCACTTCGGTGAGATCCACGGTGTCGCCGAAATTCTGCGGGCCTCCGGTCGTGATCTCTGGCAGCTTCTTCAAATCTTTCACGTGAACCAAGGGAAAACGTCCTGGATACTTTTCAAAATACTTCACCGGATCGGCGCCGGCGGCAGTGATCCAGCACAGGTCCAGTTCCATCTTGACGAGCTTGGGATCGCATTTTTCCAGGAGAATGTCGTAGGGCAGCTTGCCATCGACCGGCAGGAACTCGAACCAGTGATTGTGGTAGCCGAATTGGAATCCCGCGCCCTTGCTGGCTTCCCCGACGCGGTTGAAAGTTTCGGCGACGCGATTCCAGATGCCGGGCTGCTTGCGGTCTTCTTCCTCGATCCACGGATTGACGATGTATTTGTGCCCGAGCACCTTGCTCGCCTCGAGGACCTTGGGGAAGTTCTCCGGAGCCAGACTCTTGTAGTTCACGTGCGTGCCAACCGCCGTGAGCCCGTGGCTATCGAGGGCGGCGCGGACTTCTTTCGGCGATCTTCCGAAATAGTGGACCCCGGCGTCGTCGAAGGAAAACTCCGCCAGTTCAACGTTCTTGTAGCCGATGGAGGCCACCTTGGCGAGGGAGCCATCGAAATCCGCCTTCATGCGTTCGCGCACGGTGTAGAGCTGCACACCGATGTTTTCGACCTTGTGGTCTGCGGCAGCCCAGCTGATGCCATGCGTGAGCAGGGTCGAGGCGGTGACGGCGGCTGTGGTTTGCAAAAAAGCGCGGCGGTTCAAGGCATGGATTGTCATAAGAAAATCCTTATTCTGGCTGAGATTGGAAGTCGATAACGCAAGCATTATACGCAGGCACTACGGATCCGCGGATATTAATCGGAGACTGCGGTCCGTGGATTCATTTGACGCCGGAAAAACCATCGACCACAAAGGACACTAAGGATCACGAAGGCCGCTGTTGGCAGGGCCCTCGTGTGACTTCGTATCCTTCATAGTGGTTGATCCCGCTTTCGCTTAAATTGCCTACGGCTTCACAACCTGCAGGTTATTCTGCACCGAGAATATGCCGGAGACGCCGTTGGCGCGAATGCCGGCGAGATTCTTGTCGGCATCGTTGTCGACCACGCCCTCCAGGGTAACGTGCCCGCTCTTTACGATGATGCGAATCGGCTTCTGCACCCCGAGCGCGTACTTTTCCAGTGGAGAATACCCATAGATGGCATGGTAGAGCTTGAGCCGCAGCCGGTCATCCATAGGCGAAGGGGGAAGAACTTCGATCTGATTGTCGATTTTCTCGACGCCTTCAATGTGCTTGATCGCACTCTCGGCGTCGGATTTGAGGCTTGGTCTGACCACCTGGCCGAGCAGGGTGACGTTGTAGCCATCGACTTTGTAAGCGATGTAGTCGAAGACGCCAAAGTAGGGCAGCATCAGCAACTCGTGCCGCACTTCGCGGGTAATGCGCTCTTGCTCTCGGGCTGAGACTTGTTGTGGCTGGGTGACAGCTGGCATAACCAAGGCCAGCATGCTGATCAGAGTGGAAAACAATCGGAAGGTCATGGATCACTCCCCAGGCTTGGGAAATTCGATCGGGTTAGTGTACTCCGGGGGAAGTAGGAGGAAACAAGAGGGCGCGTGGGACGGGCCGCGGCAAAATAAGCCGGTGCAGTCCGTGACCGTGCGGAGCGGGCGCTGGACTGCACCGGGCGTGTCTGGTCATTGGTGACCAGGCGTTCATGACTAGCCGTTCACACTGAGGGAACTGCCCTGCGTCGCGGCGCTGTTGAACAGATTGATCACGAGTTGCTGGTTGCTGCTGGGGTTAAGGCTCAAATTGATTTGCTCGGGAGTCGAACCTTGAGCGCTGCCGTTGACGCCGACACTGATCTGCTCGCTCCCGTTGGCGCCGTTGGCGATGTTGATGTTGATCTGTTCGCCGGGAGTCAGGGTGCCGAGGTTCAGGACAATCTCTGAACCAGACTGCGGAGCAGACGAAGCGGAGGCCGGAACCGGTTCGGCGGTAGGCGGCGGAACTCTCTGCTTGTGGTTAAAGGTGGTTTGGAGTTGCGCATAGGCTTGCTGCGCACCGGCCAGATCGCCCGCCTGCAGCGCCTGGCCAATGGCGGCGAAATCCTGCTGACGGTTGCTGAGTTTGAAGGAGTCGCCACCAAATGGGCCGCCTTGGGCCAGAGTCTGGATGGCGCTGAAGTCCTGCTGGGCAGCGGATAGATTGCCGGACTGCAGATCTTTGCCGAGTTGCTGCCAATCGGCACGGCGTTGCTGGAAGTAATCCGGCGAAACCTGACTGAGCAAGTTCGCGGAAACGGCTGCGGTTAACATGAGTGGCTCCTAATTTGTGGGGGTGGGCTCCGCTCGAACCTTTGCAATACTTGGACCTCATCGGCGGCGGCCGGGGGGACTTTAGTCGGCGGCAGGTTTTGCCGAAGAGAAGGCGGAATTTTCTTCCGGCGAAGGACTAAGGACGAAGTTCCAGCTGGAGGCCGCTTGCCGAACTCACGGCTCGAATGTGGCTGGCGTCGGGCACGATCCAGTCCACGCCCGCGGCACGCAGGATCGACTCGTCCGCGGTGGTTTGGAAGGCAATCACTTTTGCGCCAGCGGCTTTGCCGGAGCGGATTCCTGCCGGCGCATCTTCGATCACTACGCAACCAGAGGCCGGAAACCCGAGAATCGACGCGCCCTTCAGGTAAGGCTCGGGATGGGGCTTGCCGTGAACGATGTCGGTGGCGGTCACGATTTTTTTCGGCACAGGAAGGCCGGCAGCCTGGATGCGAACTTCGGCGAGGGCGCGCGTGCAGGAAGTCACGATCGTCCAGCGATTTTCGGGAAGGCTGGCGAGCAATTCTAATGCGCCGGGCAGAGGAACGACGCCGTCAAGGTCGGCGATCTCTCCGCTCTCGACGAGACGATTCTCGGCCTCAGAATCGGCGTCGGGCAGGTAGTCGCGAATGGTCGAGATGCTGGGACGGCCGTGCGCATGCGCCACCACTTCCTGCGGATTAAAACCGTGGGAGATCGCCCACTGGCTCCACACGCGGGCGACAGCGGGAGTGGAGTCGATGAGGACTCCGTCGAGGTCGAAGAGAATGGCGGCGCAGAAAATTGGCATAGGAACACTCATTCTAGACGGGAGGTCCTGTTGGCGCTTCAGTTTCGCCCGCTTCGGGATGACGCCTTACTTGCCGTTGTCATCCTGAACAGAGCGAAGGACCCATATATCGCCCGCGGCGCCGATGCTGCAAGCCAGTACAGAGGTCCTTCGCTCCGCTCAGGATGACAAGCTGTATTGAAGGGGGAGGGTCAAACTGCCGATTCATAAATGGTGGCGTGCGAGGATCGAGATGGGCTGCGGGTCGATTGCCGATCGGCTGCGAAAAATCACGGAGGACCTGAAGGCGACGGAGCAACTGATTCTGACCTGCGACTTCTCGCCTCGTCTGTTCAGCGACTTTCGCAATGCGGTGGACAACGTTCGCCAGACGGCGCGCGTCGTGCAGATGTGGGTTGGACTGAAACAACAGAACCGCGACCCGTATGCGGCGATCAGTACTCTGGCCGAAGATCGCGTGCGCCGCGCCACAGCGATCGCGCGAGAACTGACGCTGGACCTGCAATCCCTGGAAGTGGACTTCGGCACGGAGGGACTGACGGAACTGCACGAGGCCGTCGAGAAGCTCCACGAGCGGCTGGTTCCGCTGTTCAGAAACAGCCGCTCGCAGTAAATCGTAAGGCTTAGGACTGTACGATCTTCTCGAGCGCCGGACGGTTGCGAATCACCAGCGTTGATCCCTTCAACTGCAGGAACTGTTTCTTCTTGAACTCAGAAAACAATCGGCTGACAGTTTCGCGGGTCGTCCCGATGATCTCGGCAATCTCCTCGTGGGTGAGCGTGAGCTTCACCTGCGTCGAGCCGTCATTCTGGGTTGTTTTGGTGGACCATGACAACAGGAGCTTGGCAAATTTCTCGGAAGGAGAAGTTGTCAAACCCAGAGTCCTGATCTCCTCATACGCAGTGTAGTAATTGCGGCTCAACTGTTCGGCAACGCGCAAAGCGACTTCCCCGTGATCGCGCAAGAACTGCAATAACGAATCACGCGGAATAAAATTCGCCTGGCCTGGCTCCATCATCTCCGCCGTCACTTCGTAGGGACGATTCGAAATGACCGAGTTAAGGCCAAGCACATCGCCTGCTTCGGAGAGTTTCGTGATGATGGTTTTACCTTCGCGCGAAGAGGTCGAGAGTTTCGCTTTTCCAGCACACAACACAAATACACCCCGCGGTTGCTGCCCTTCGATGAAGAGCATGGCGCCCTTGGGATAAACAGCGGTTGATTTAATTTCGTTGAGGCGTTGTCCGGCGTGAACCGAAAGATTGCAGAACAGATGTTCTTCTCTTACCGGACAAGTGAGACAGTTATCAAGGATATTAAGGCCGTAAGGAGCACGCACCCGGCACCTCACTTTCGCTTCATTGTAGCACCGCATTTTCACTTGTGATCGTCATCACGAGCACTCGTGATCAAGCGCATAGTGCAATCACAGACAAGCGTAGAAGACTTTGCAATACTGGTGAACGTGTGTGCCGGCGCTGCACTTATGGGCGTTCTATTTCTATGAAAAAATGGGGTGCGGCAACTACGATGTTGCGCGGAGATGCGCAGTGAGTGATGTATCGATTCCGTCCGTTCAACCGCTGGCAATCATATCCAAGCCCCTGGCCCGCCCTCCCAGAGCAGGACTGGAATCTTTATTTATTCCGCGTTCGGCCGCGGTAATCGGAGCGACGGATCGGCCGGGAACCGTCGGGCTCGCGGTTCTGTCCAATCTATTGGAGAGTCGGTACCATCTCCAGATTTATGCGGTGAATCCCGGTCACCGCGAAGTTCTCGGGATACAGACGCACGCCAGGATCGGAGACATCGCCGGAGGAGTCGACCTGGCGCTGGTGGTGACTCCTGCGCCGACCGTGCCGCGGATTATCGGCGAGTGCGTGGACGCGGGAGTGAAGTCGGCAGTTGTGATCTCGGCAGGATTTCGCGAGCAGGGTGATCTGGGCGCGGCGCTCGAACAGGAAATTCAGTCGCACCTGCGCCGCGGATTGATGCGGCTGGTTGGCCCCAACTGCATGGGGTTCATGAATCCCACCGTAGGCTTGAACGCAACGTTTGCGAAGTCCATGCCAGCAAAAGGCAGCGTTGCATTTCTGAGCCAGAGTGGCGCGCTGCAGACCGCGATTCTCGACTGGAGCCAGCGCGAGCATGTGGGCTTTAGCGCGATCGTTTCGACCGGGTCGATGCTCGATGTGGGCTGGGGCGACCTGATCTACTACTTCGGCGACGATCCGCACACCAAGAGCATCCTCGTCTACATGGAGTCGGTTGGGGACGCGCGGTCATTTCTTTCCGCGGCACGGGAGATTGCTCTGAGCAAGCCGATCATTGTCATCAAAGCGGGGCGCTCGGAGGCGGCCTCGCGGGCAGCCGCATCGCATACTGGCGCGCTTACGGGAAGCGATGGGGTTCTCGATGCAGCGTTCCGGCGATCGGGCGTGCTGCGGGTGCAGAACATCGCGGACCTTTTCTATATGGCGGAGGCGTTGAGCAAGCAGCCGCGCCCGCGGGGGCCGCGGCTGACGATCGTAACCAACGCCGGTGGTCCGGGAGTTCTGGCTACGGACGCGCTTATCGCGACCGGCGGAGAACTGACCACGCTCTCCGCTGAATCGTTGCACGAGCTCGACAGCTTTCTTTCGGCGCACTGGAGTCACAACAATCCCGTCGATGTACTGGCGGACGCGGATGCGGATCATTTCGTGAGGGCGGTGGAGATCGCGTCGAAAGATCCGGCCAGCGATGGATTGCTGGCAGTCATAGCACCCCAAGGGCTCGCCGATCCCACAACGGTCGCGGAAAAGATGAAGCCGTTCGCACAGGGCTCCGGCAAACCCGTGCTCGCAAGTTGGATGGGCGGCGACGGGGTGGCGGAAGGAACAGCCATTCTGAACAAGGCCGGCATTCCCACGTTCAACTATCCCGATACCGCGGCGCGCGCGTTCACTTACATGTGGCGCTACACCTACAATCTGCGCGGGCTGTATGAGACTCCGGTGCTGGTGGAGGGGCCCGAGGTGGCGGTCAACGCGCGCGTCAAGGTGAGCGAACTCGTTCAGACGGCGCGCAGCGCAGGCCGAACCCTGCTCAACGAATTCGAAGCCAAGCGGCTTTTGGCGGACTACGGGATTCCCGTGGTCGAGACACGCGCCGCCGAGACCGTAGAGCAAGCCGTGAGCTGCGCCGACGAAATCGGCTATCCGGTTGTCTTGAAGCTGCTATCGAACACGATCGCGCACAAGACGGATGTGGACGGAGTTCGCCTCGAGCTGCAGAACGCGGGACAGGTGCGTTCCGCATACGCAGGGATTCAAGCCTCAGTCACGGCCAAGGCCGGGGCCGAGCACTTCGCCGGCGTCACCGTGCAGCCGATGTTGCGCCGTGGTGGACTGGAACTGATTCTGGGCAGCAGCATCGATCCGCAGTTCGGGCCGGTCATTCTTTTTGGCTCGGGCGGGGTTATGGTCGAGATCTATCGCGATCGCGCGCTGGCGTTGCCGCCGCTCAACACGACCCTGGCCCAGCGGCTGATGGAACAGACAAAAATTTATGCCGCGCTGAAAGGCGTACGCGGACGACAGCCGGTCAATCTGGCGGCGCTCGAAGGTCTGTTGGTGCGCTTCAGCCAGCTGGTGGTCGAGCAACCCTGGATCAAAGAGATCGACATCAATCCGCTGCTGGCCTCACCGGAACATCTGCTCGCGCTGGATGCGCGAGTAGTTCTGCACGATCCGGCAAAGCAATTCGCAGATTTGCCGCGTCCCGCGATTCGTCCTTACCCTTCGCAGTATGTGCGGGAGTGGAAGATGAAGGACGGAACCCCGGTGACAATTCGTCCGATCCGTCCCGAGGATGAGCCGCTGATGGTGCACTTCCACACCACGCTTTCGGAGCGCAGCGTGTACCTGCGTTATTTCTGCTCCTTGAGCCTGAGCACGCGCGTGGAGCACGAACGCCTGGTCCGCATTTGCTTCGGCAGTTACGATCGTGGATTCGCACTGGTGGCCGACCACACCACTGAAACCGGGGAGCACGAGGTTCTGGGAGTGGGACGATTCAGTGCCATCAATCGCACGGAAGCCGAGGCCGCCGTGCTGGTTTCGGACCGCTGGCACGGGCGCGGCCTGGGAACGGAGTTGCTGGCCACCGTTGCGCGCGTGGCGCGCGAAGAAAAATTCCGCAAGTTATCGGGAGAGATTTTGCGCGACAATCTGCCCACGCAGGCGATCTTCAAGAAGGTGGGATTCAGGCTGAGCGCGATGGACGATCCCTCCTCGGTGTACGCGCTGCTGGAGCTCTAGCAGTCCGAGCCGGCGTTAGACAATGGTTGCGGGCTTCGAGATTTCCAGTTGCGGCTCGAACTTGAGCGTGGTTCCGATCGCCCGCGAGACCAGGCACAGCTTCTCAGCCCGCTTCAGCAGATCGAGGGCGCGCTCCCGCTCCTCCGCCGTTGCGATCTTGAGGTTCGGGCGTACGATGATCTGCGAGAAGTTGTAACCGGACTCGGATTTGCGGACGGTGCCGCTGGCCTCGACCTGTAAATCGGTGAAGTTGAACTGCGCCGAGCCGGCAATGGCGCGCAAGGTCGTCGTGTAACAACCGGCGACGGCAGCCAGCAGCAATTCCTCCGGCGTCCATCTGCCTTCCAGTCCTCCGAACTCTGCGGGGGCGGTGAAGTGAATGGCATTGGGCGCAGAATCCGATTTGGCCAGTCCGGTGCGGCCTGAAGTCCACCAAGCGGAAACTCGATAGGCGTGCTCTTCACTCATAGTCGTCAGAACTCCTTGGGGCAAATTTTCGCTTTTACTGTGGGAGAGAGGTCATGAGCACTTGAGAAAGATCGGTGTCTAGGCCGCTCCCTGCTTCTGGGCCAAGGCGCGTTCCCGCTCGATTTTCTGAATTTGATTGCGCAGCCACTGGGCGAGGGCGTCTTCCATCTCGATCTGGCTTCCGGTCCGGTACAAATCTTCCACGGTCTGCCCATCTTTTGTGAGCTGGATGAACCGGCAGGGAACGCTATCAGCGCGCCGCTCGGCAGGAACAAACTGCTCCAGCAAGCACGTGTCGCAGGGATGCGGGCGGCCCGGATCGCAGAAATTCGGGCAAATCGGAGAATCCTCAAACACCGCAGGAGCGCGCCACGGCGCATGCGGAGAGCGCCCGTAGCCTCCATCTTCCAAAAAGCTGAGTTCGAACTTGAGCACTTCCAAAATGTCGCGATCGTCATGAGTCATAGGCCACCTCAATTTGAGGATGAGGATGCCAGAGCTTGGGTGAGACCTCCGTGTATTGAGTCACGGGGAGTCGTGATTCAAGTCACAATGAGACATCCGCCTGCGAAGCGCCCGGCATGCAACTTGCGCTGATTTTGAAGAAGTCGCCGAATCGAAGGGGTGATCGGGATCACGCCGGGGAGTGATCGAAATCACATTGCGGGGAGACGGCGCGGCATTTTGCAACAATTCGGCCCATCCCAGACGATCAACTGCCAAAATCCACGTCAATTTCCTGTCTGCCGGGCGATCAGCCCATTGCAGGTTGAATCACAGCCGGTTGTGACCTGAATCACCGGATGCGAAAGCCAAGGGCCCCGAAGAACGGGGTGGCTCAGTTTGACCTTTTGAAAGACGAAAGCATGAACCACGAAGGGCACGAAGGATCACGAAACGGATTCCTGCGATCGCGTTTCCTCGGTGTGACTCCTTCGTGGTAATGATCTTCCGACGGACCCGGTACCGAAAGACGATCAGGGCTGATAGGCGCAGCAAGGATCGGAGGCAAACAAGTCGCCGGTCAAGGCATAGGCGCGGGCGCGCGAACCTCCGCAAACATTGCGAGCCGGACACTGCCCGCATTTGCCTTTGAGTTTCGAACTATCGCGAAGCGATACAAATAGCTGAGATTCGCAGTACACCTCCGACAAGCTTTGCGTGGTGACATTTCCCGCCGAGAGAGGGAGATACCGGCTGGGGAAGGCCTCGCCGCGGTAATCGATGAAGACGAACCCCTTGCCGTCATTCACACCTTTCGGAGCGCAAGTGATGACGTCGGCCTCGGTCATGCGCCCACGCGATTCGCGCGCCCGCTGTTGCAGCAGATAGCGCTGGTAGTGCTGGCCCTCGGTGGTCTTGATTTGAAAGTGAACATGCTTCGAAGCAGCATAGAGTTTGGCGAAAACTTCTTCGTGCTGCTCGGCGTTCAGCAGTTCTCCGGCTTGATCCGGACCAGAGGGGACGAGGAAGAAGACGTTCCAGAGAAGCACATCGAGGCGCGTCAGCAGCTCGATCATGGGATCAACGTCATGGAAGTGGCGGCGGGTCATCACTGTGTTGATCTGCACCGGGAGCTGCACCTCGTGGCACCATCCGATGGCTTCGAGAGTGCGCCGGTACGAGCCGGAATTTCCCCAATAACTGTCATTCAGCGGCGCGGTGGAACCGTGCAACCAGAAGGCAACGCGCATGAGGCCGCGCGCTTTCAACTCCGCGATGGATTCCGCGTCGAGCAGGGGAGTGGGAAGCAGGGTGAGAGAAGTGCGCACGGAATGCCGCGCGGCAAATTCGACGATGGGGAACAGGTCGGGACGGCGGAGAGGATCGCCCCCAGTCAGCACCAGCAGGGGCACGTGCATCGCCGCCACCTGCTCGATCAGATGAAAAGCTTCGGCGGTGGGAAACTCCTGTTTCTCGCGAGCTGACTGAGCGGCCGCGCGGGCCGGGGTGGATTTCCAGTCGGAGACCTGCGTCGTCTCCCACGTGACTTGCAGCGGGCGAGGCTGGAAAGCAGATAGCTGCGGCACCTCTGCCGATCTGGCGGAGATCGACTGGGAAGATGGCACTGACATCTTTGACATGGCGAAAGTGTAGGTTCTGCGGGCCTGCCGAGCAGTGCTGGACTGCACGTTGAATCGTGATAAGTGTCACATTTGTGTGTATTTGGCTCTGTGATTCATGTCACAGGGCCGCGTGACTTCTGGCATAGGTCGCGCTTAACTCGCATGCGAACCTACGGCTGCACGCGGATGTTCAGGGTGCGAAAGGGAAGATGCTGGGTGCGCGAAATGTGAGCGCGTTCCATAGCGTCCGCTGAGCAGAACAAGACAGTTACGCCTGTCCACCCTGTGATATGGTGCTCGGAAATTCTTCCTCAGGAGGAAGCAAACGTGAAACATCTCTCGTTTCGTTTAGGCCTCGCAGTACTGCTGGCCTTCGGATTGATCGCAATCTGCAGTCATCCCGCTGTAGCCCAGGATGCAGCAGCCACCTACAAAGCGAAGTGCGCCATGTGCCATGGCCCGGACGGCAAGGGCGGCAAGATGGGAACGCGCGACTTCGCCTCCGCAGAAGTAAAGGGTGAAAGCGATGCCCAGCTCACCGAAGTGATCACTAAGGGCAAGCCGCCCAAGATGCCGGCGTACGGTGAGAAGTTGAAAGACACGGAGATTAAGGATCTGGTTGCCTACATCCGTGGATTAGCCAAGTAGTTGGTTGAAAGAAAGGCGGCCTTGGATGCGGCCGCAACAAAACAGCTCGAACGATTGGCGGGTGAGAGTATGTCCACGCGAACAATACGGAACCTTTTTGTCTCTGGAGGTACTCTCACCTTTCTTCTAGCCGCACTTTTTACCGCCGGAACGGCTCACGCCGCTGGGAAACAAGCAGGAAAACCGACCGCTGATGAATGCCTCGCCTGCCACAGCGACGCCTCGCTGACGCATGAGGTCAACGGCAAGACGGCCAGCCTTCACGTCGATCCGCAAGCGTTCAAGGATTCGATCCACGGCAGCATGTTCACCTGCGTGGACTGCCACACGGACGTCAAGAGTTCGGTGCACGAAACCGCTCCGCTAAAGATCACATGCGCGACCTGCCACGCCGACGAGCAGGCGGCCTATGAGCGGAGCTTCCACGCCAAGGCAGTGCAGGGGGGAAATACCCACGCCGCGACCTGCGTCGATTGCCACGGCAGCCCCCATGAATTGCTGCCGGCGAGCGATCCAAAATCGCGGGTGCATCACACCAACATTCCCGCGACTTGCGGCGCTTGCCACAGCCAGAAATTTGTGATGGAAGATGGCGGCCAGAGCGCACAAATGGTCGCTTCCTACGAGTTGAGTGTGCACGGACACGCGGTGGCTGCAGGTTCAGAGAAGGCCGCGGTCTGCACCGATTGCCACGGCACGCACGAGATTCTGGACGCGAAAGACTCCAAGTCGCCGATTTTCAAATTCAACGTACCGGCGACTTGTGGCAAGTGCCACGATTCCATCTCGAAAGAGTTTCAGCAGAGTATTCACGGTCAGGCGATTGCGAAGGCGAACTGGCAGGCCCCGGTGTGTACGGACTGTCACGGGATTCACTCGATCAAGTCGCATCTTGATCCGAGTTCTCCGGTGAATGCGGCGAATCTGGCGCAAGCCACCTGCGCGCGCTGCCACGAAGGCGTGAGGCTCTCGCAGGAATTCGGCGTCGAAGGCCGGCGCGAGACGACTTATCTGGCCAGCTATCACGGGCTGGCATCCCGGGGAGGCTCGCAGGTAGTCGCCAACTGCGCCAGCTGCCACGGCACGCACAGCATCTTTCCTTCGAGCGATCCGCGCTCGACCATCAACGCCGCCAACCTGGCGAAAACGTGCGGGCAGTGCCACCCTGGCGTGAACGAAAAATTTGCATCGGCCAAAGTGCACGTGGATGCTCCCCTATCGGCAGATATCGGCAGCAAGGCGGTGCGCTGGATTCGCCGCTTCTACGTGGGGATGATCTTCGCCGTCATCGGCGGCATGCTGCTGCACAATTTCATTATCTGGCGCGCGAAAGTGGTGGCCCGCCGCAAGCTGGAACATCGCTTCGTCACCCGAATGGCGGCGCGTTTCCGCTGGCAACATGCCACGCTGCTAATCAGCTTCTTCGTTCTGGTGCTCACCGGCTTTGCCCTGAAGTTCCCCGATTCCTGGTTTGCCTCGATGTTGTCGCTGGGCGAACATATGCGCAGACTGCTGCATCGAATCGCGGCCGTCGCTTTGATTGCGGTCAGCTTGTATCACATGTTCGACAGCGTGCTGAGCCGCGAAGGACGTAAACTGATCCGCGATCTTTTCCCCACGCTCGAGGACGTGCAGGGCGCGGTGCAGAATCTCAGCTATTATCTTGGCCTGGCTTCGCGCAAGCCCGAGTTCCGTCGCTTCAACTATGCCGAGAAAGCCGAGTACTGGGCGCTGGTGTGGGGCATGGTTGTGATGGGCGTGACCGGCCTGATGCTGTGGGCGAAGGTTGTGGTGGGAAATCATCTGCCGCGCTGGTGGCTGGATGTGGCGACTGCGATTCACTTCTATGAAGCGATCCTGGCCACGCTCGCGATTCTGGTGTGGCACTTCTATCAAGTGTTCCTGGACCCGGATGTCTATCCGATGAACTGGGCATGGTGGGACGGCAAGATGACCATGCACCACTATGAGGAAGAGCACGGCCTCGACAGCGCCACGTTAGTGCAAGCCACGCAGGAAGCGGCGCACGAGGCGCAAGAGATTGAGGAAGAGACCGAGTCCACTGGGGTAAAGCATGGATAACGAGAAACCGGCGCAGGCGGTCGAACCTTGGCACCGCTCGCGCATGCTGCTGCGCAATCCAATCAGCCTGGCCGGAATCGCGCTGGCCATCGTCAGTTTCGCCAACATCTGCCTGTTCGTTCTGATCGATCAGATCGCCGTCAAGCCCAGCCCGTATATCGGCATCCTGGCCTACATGGTGTCGCCGGCATTTATGGGTCTTGGCCTATTCATGATGCTGGTTGGCCTTCTGGTGGAACGGCGCAAGAAAGTGGCGCCAACAGACTTTTATCCTCGCGTTGATCTGAACGACCGGGCGCAGCGCAGCGCGGTTTTTTCGTTCGTCACTTTCCTGGTTGTGTTCGTGACCGTGAGCGCGGCGGGCAGCTACAAAGCATACGAATACACCGACTCGGTGCAGTTCTGCGGGCAGCTATGCCACACGGTCATGAACCCGGAGTTTACCGCGTATCAACTCTCGCCGCACGCGCGCGTGGCTTGCGTGGATTGCCACGTTGGTTCGGGGGCGACGTGGTATGTGAAGTCCAAGCTTTCCGGCGCGAGGCAAGTCTATGCCGCGACGTTCAACACGTTCCCGCGGCCGATTCCGACGCCGGTCCACAATTTGCGACCGGCGCAAGACACCTGCGAGCAATGCCACTGGCCGAAGAAATTTTACGGCGGCCAGCTCAAAGTCTTCACCCACTACTCGAACGATGAGAAGAACACGCTGCGCCAGGTGCGCATGCTGATCAAGACCGGCGGGGGCGATCCGGCCACGGGCGCGCCCGAAGGTATTCACTGGCACATGAACATCACCAATAAGATTGACTATGTTGCCGGCGACGAACAGCGCCAGGTGATTCCTTACGTTCACGTAGTGGACCAGCAGGGACGCGTGACCGAGTACTACGCCAAGGATTCAAAGCTGAGCAAGGAACAGATCGCCAAGGCCGAACGCCATCCCATGGATTGCGTGGACTGCCACAACCGCCCGACGCACATCTATGTGCCGCCCGATCTCGCCGTCGATCAGTCCATGCTGGCACGGCGCATTGACGTCTCGTTGCCCTTCATCAAACAGCAGGCTGTGACCGTGCTGACCGCAAACTACAACACCGAGAATGCCGCCATGCAGGGCATTGCCAGCGGACTGCAGAATTATTACGAGACGAAATATCCAGATGTGGCGAAGGCGAAGCAACTGGAAATTCGCAACGCCGTCGCTGAGGTCCAGCAGATCTTCCAACGCACCACGTTCCCTGAGATGAAGCTGAACTGGCAGACGCATCCCAATAACTTGGGGCACTTCTACTACCCTGGCTGCTTCCGCTGCCACGACGGCCAGCACGTGAGCGCCGATGGCCGGGTCATCAGCAAAGACTGCAACCAATGCCACACCCTGATAGCGGAAACCGAAGGGACTGCGAACGTGGCTGCGGCGACCGCAGCCAACTTCCAGCATCCGGTGGACATCGGCGATTTAAGCCAGGTGAATTGCGCCGACTGCCACACTGGCGGGGTGGGACCGTAAACCGGATCGCGATGGCCGGGACCCGAGATGAAGCTAATCGGCCCGCTTGAGCGCACCGTCACTTCCACGATTCGCGGCGAATCATCGGAAGTCGTTCTGCGCGAGGAGGACGGCATGAAGTCCCCGTGCGCGGGCACCCGCCAACCCGCTGTCCACATCCCGCCCCGGCTCTAGAATTTTTTCCCCAGCCATGTCCTATGAGCGGGCGACTCAGGACACTCATACTACGAACTCCGACGCTGTGAGAGCAGCTCCGAAAAATAAATCCCGGGGAACCATGAAGCCTCGCACCTTGGCGCACAGTCTTTCTTTGTTGCCGCTCCTCGCCCTCATCGCCTGCGGCGGCGGGGGAACCACGACCGCCACGCCAGGCGCCAGACCTCAGATCGTTTTCGAAGGCCCCGGGGTTCCAGGCACAGTTAGTGTCCAGGAGCTCTCCACCGCGAGCCTCGACGGTTCCAACATCTTCCAGATTACGGACGACGGCCTCAACAAGTTTCTCGCCCACTTCTCGCCCGACGGCACCCGCCTCGTCTACACCAAATTCCTCAGCGGCCATTTTGGCGACCCCGCCCCCGAAGACGACATCTTCACCTACACTTTCGCCACCGCCAGCGAGACCCGCCTGACCACCCTGGGGAGCGCCTTTCAGGCCGCCTGGTCGCCCGATGGCCAGCAAATCGCCTTCGGCAACTACGACGGCAATGGCCTCTACCTCATGAATTCCGACGGCACGGGCCAGCAACTCGTCGCCCAGCCCAGCGGCGCGCTCGACGACCTCGCCTGGTTCGACATCGCCTGGTCCAGCGACAACTGGATCTTCTTCGTGGTCAAACAGAACACCAACAACTGCTTCAAAGTCCGCCTCGACAAGATGCGCCCCGACGGCACTTCTCGCACCCAGGTCACAGATGGCGGCCCCAACTGCAGCCCGCCCAACATGGAGCCCTACGGCGACGCCGACCCCGGTGTTAGCGCCGATGGCCAGACCGTCTACAGCTCGCGCGGACTCTCTCCCCTGCCCGCCGACACAACCCAGACCCTGCGCCATCTCTACGCCTTCTCGAGCGACGCCTATACCCCCGGCAAGGTCGAAACCGACCTTAGCATCGCCTCCCACCCCGACTGCACCGTGGGCGTTCCCAAAGGCTCTCCGGACGGCACGCAGATCCTTGTCTTCCTCTTTTGCCCCTCTGACATGCAGCATGTCGGCGTCACCCTTACCAACACCGCCGGTTCTTCGTGGACCTTCATCACCCTTGGCTTCGGCCCGGACTGGAACCCGACCACGCAGCCCTAGAACTCACCACTCCGGTCTGCTGCATGGCGGAGGGTTACTCCGCTGCTAAAGCTGCTGCTTCCAGTTCGGCGGGGAATGCACTGCAGGGCTGGTGTTCGACCGGGAGTGGAAGCTGGCGTTTTTGGGCGGCGAGCACCCTCGCCGACTTCTCGGCCCTGTTCACAGTGGCCAGTAGATCCTCGATCAGGGTGCCCGTGTACATCGATTTCCGGCTCCGCATCGCGGAGTTCCTGCAACAGCGCCGGAGGACGGCCGAAACAGATGGCCGTTCTCCGGTTTGGGGGAAGGGCTAGACTGCCAAAGCTTCTAATGCCATGCGATCGCGGATGATCAGTGTGGGGCCCTCCAGCCGTATCAACTGCTTCCGTTTCAAGTTACTCAGCAACCGGGTTACAGTCTCGCGAGAGGCTCCTATGCGCTGGGCCATCTCCTCGTGGGTCATATTGGCGCGCACCCGAACCTCGGCGCAGGCTTCTTGGTTCGGGGAATTGGAGAGCAGCAGCCTGGCCAGCTTTCCCGCGGACGAACGGGTGAGTACCAGGTCGTGAATGTCGCGATACGCCGACTGAAACTCGCGGCTTAGACTTTCCGCGGCGCGCACGCTCACTTCGCTGTGAGACTGCATCAGCTCCAGCAGATGTTTGCGGTCTATGAAATTCAGCTGACAAGCCGTGGCGGCCTCGGCGGTCACCTCATATCCCACGCCGGAGATGGCCGCACTGAGGCCGAGAGCTTCGCCCGCTTCGGCGGTCTTGAGAATCAGAATCTTCCCTTCCCGCGAAGTAGTGGAGAGATTCACCCGGCCGGAGCAGACCAGGAACACGCCGCGCGGGCTCTGCCCTTCCACGAACAGAATTGCGCCCGCCCCCAGGTTACTCTTGTGGCTGACCTGATCGAGGGAATGAAGTCCGCTGGCAGAGAGCCCGCAAAAAAAATCCTCCCGGGTCTGGGTACAGCCAGTGCATTGCTCGATAATATCGAGTCCGTAAGGAGTTTTCATGTCGGTCTCCAGGGCGGAATAGCGCTTGGGCCGGACCGGGGAATCGTCCGTAGCTTCGGTTAATCCGAGGCCGGCAAAATCCTGGGAACTGGCCAGCAGGGAGCGAGCGTGCGCCCGCGTTTCACCGTTGGGACTCTGCGCGGCCGCCAGCAGTTCCCAGGCAGCACTGGCTTCCTGCCGCTGCTCCCATTCGATTTTGCAGGCAAAAAGATAGAGGGGATCAACCTCCGGTTGTGAATGCAGCGCCGGTTGATCGAGCGGGCTGGGCAGAGCCGGACTGGCCGTTGGCATGGCGGGAAGTCGCGCATACTCGCCAAGACGGCACGGGCGGAGTTTCCATGTTGAGGTTGTCGCCTCGAGAGCAGGGGCGGCAAACACCCCGAGTGCATTTGCTTTATTCGTTAATAACACTGCTACTAACTCCAAGAAACCCGGCTCGATGATCCGGGATCTACTTACAGCTGCCAGGCTGCAGCTGATCGGGATATGGGGGTATCCGTCGACCAGAGGCAGAATGGGAATGGTTAAGCACGTGAGGTTCCGAATTGGTCCAAGGGAGGTTCGCAAGCAACTTCCCTGTTTGAAACAAGTTCGGAAATAGAAAGAAAGGAAACGATTCGAAATTCTGCCGAGAAGTCGGCATCTTGCCGATTAGCCGTCACGCGCATTCGTTGTGGAGAAAAAATGAGGAGGGACGAACGCAAACACTCAGGAAAAGTCTGATTTCGTGATCTTCAGGCGCTGCATCTTGGACTGCAAGGTGGTGCGCTTTAGCCCCAAACGATGGGCAGCGCCATCCGGCCCGGACAGGACACCGTGGGTTTCGCGAAGAGCGCGAAGGATGTGCTCGCGTTCGGCGCTTTCCAAAGTGGCGTCTGGATCTGAAGTTGGAGCCTGGCTGCGCAGTTCGTAAACCGGAACCGACAGCACCGCTCCCTCGCTGAGGATCACGGATCGTTCGATCAGGTTTTCCAGTTCGCGGACATTGCCCGGCCACGTCCAGTCCATCAGAGCCTTCATCGTTTCGCTGGGAACTGTCTCGATATGACGGTCCATGCGCAAAGCGAATTTGCGCACGAAATAACGAACCAATAGCGGAATGTCTTCCCGCCGCTCACGTAAAGGAGGAATCAGGATGGGAAAGACGTTCAGCCGGTAAAAAAGATCAGCGCGGAAGTGGTGCTCCAACACGCTTCTGCGCAGGTCGCGGTTGGTAGCCGCAAGCACGCGGACGTTCACCTTTAACGTGCGCGTGCTGCCCAGGCGCTCAAATTCCTGGTCCTGCAGGGCGCGAAGCAACTTGGGCTGCAGTTCGAGGGAGATCTCGCCGATTTCGTCGAGAAACAGGGTTCCACCGTCGGCCAATTCCATCCGGCCCACCTTTTGACTTACGGCCCCGGTAAAGGCTCCCTTTTCATGACCGAAGAGTTCGCTCTCGAGCAGTCCGGTGGGGATGGCGGCGCAATTGATCTTGATAAAGTTCTTGTGGGCACGACGGCTCATGCTATGGATGGCGCGGGCAACGAGTTCCTTACCGGTGCCGGTCTCACCGAGAATCAGGACGGTGGCATCGCTGCCAGCGACGGTTGAAACCTGGGCCAGCGCCTTGGTCAGGACGGCACTGTCGCCCACCATCTCAGAGAAGTGACCGGCGGCACGGATCTCGCCCTCGAGATATTTCTTTTCCTCGCTCAGGCGCCGCTTGAGGACCTCGATTTCAGCTGCGGCGCGATGGTTCTCAATGGCTGCGGCTAACTGCGCCGCTACCTGGTCCAGCAAACTAAGATCGTCGGGATGAAACGCGTTTTGGCGAGTGCTGCCCAGCACCAGCACTCCGAGCGGCCCTCTGGGGCGCAGCAGGGGAACGCAGCAAAGGGACTGCAAACCTTCGGCAACAAAACTCCTGGCGATCTCGCTGTCAGACGCCCCTATTTGGGCCTTCGAAAAAATCATAGCTGTCCGCCGCTGAAGAGCAAGGCCGGCCGGGCTTTCGGTCGCATTGATGGAAACTGCGGCAGCGATCCCCTTGCCCAAGGGAAAATCCAGCCCGTGACAGATCAGCAACCCCGTGGCTGCGTCATGCAGGGTGAAACTGGCGAACTCCTGCCGCAACACGCGCCGGATGCGGGCCGAGACCTGCGGAAAAACCTGCTGGATATTCCAATTCGAGGAGAGCAGACTGCTCACCTCCAGGAGCATCTGCAGGCGGTCGGTCTCCCGGCGCAGGGATTTTTCCAATTCCTTTTGCGCCGTAATTTCGACCACGATGACGCCGATGCGCGCGACATTACCGCTGTCATCTTTGATGGGAACGTAATGGGCAATCCAATGTCCGTACACAGATTCGGTGCGTAGTTTGATCGACATCTGGAAATCGACCGGCGTCTCAGTGCCGAGGATCTGGCGGGATTTTGCTTCGATCGAATCGGCGACGTCTCCTAAAATCTCGCGCACGGTTTTGCCCAGGTGGTCGGCAGCAGACACTCCGTGAATCTCCGCCAGTTTCTGGTTGACGGCAATATAGCGAAGCTCGGAATCGAGAATGCACAGCCCGACGTGCGAAGAGTTGAAATAGGCAGCGATCAGCTGATCCGATTCGTTGAGAGCTATGGGGGAGAAGAACGGAGATGGGCTGCTCAACCCGCCTTCTACAGAGTCAGGCGCCATGGCGGAACACCTCTGGTGGCGTAGCAGGAAATACAACAGGAATTCGGCGAACTGCCCGAAAGAAGTTTGCGCACCGGCACGTGAAAGCGAGAAAAATGGAAGCGGTTTTTACCGCACAACGATTCGCATTCTGTTGAAATTCGCGGAGAGAGACAAAGTCTGCAGTCCCGTAGAGTGCGGACCCTTGGAGTGATCGTACTTCAATAGTCGGTGCGGCTGAGGGAAACAAGATACAACTCCACTGCGTGCTCGAGCCTCCCCCTCAAAAGGCCTGGGCGTTATTCAATCGCCCACCGAACGAGCCAATTATAGGCGCAGGTACAAGAAGAATAACGATCTTTTCGTTTCGCGTTACAAAATCAGGAACGAGGTGGCGAAGGAAACCGTGGGTCTGCCTATCCGGCGGTCAGACCAGATTGGGAACGGAGTATCGTGGCAGCGGACTATAATTTCGAAGTGGCTCGCGGTTGGGAGAGTAAGAACGTTGAAGATCAGCAGGCCGAGGCTGGCAGGCAGCCGGCCAAGCATCGCGCACCCCTTTCTCGGAGCGAAGCTGCCCGTCTGCGGGAGATGGATAGTCTCCGCCTGTCGCGGAATAGGGTGGTGCAGCAGATGGAGGCGAGCACAAGCACGCGCCATCGGGCACTGCTCCAGCTCGAACTGGATGCGCTGGATGAAAAGCTGCGCGCGTTTGATAAGTGAAAGCCGGCGCAGTACCCACTGTCTCGCTAAGGCGAGCGAGACGCGGAGCACCCAAGCTCCGCAGCCTAGCTCGATGGTTTGCCGCGAGCGTGTAATAATCTTTTCATGACAGCCTACGTTTACGTCTCCCTGAAAAAGAGCGTCCTCGATCCCCAAGGCAAGACGATTCATGGTGCGCTCAACAAAATGGGCTACAAAGGGCTGGAAAGCGTGCGCCAGGGAAAATATTTTGAGCTTACGCTTGACGGCGGATTATCGCGGGAACAGGCCCAGGCGGAAGTAGAGCGCATCGCGCGCGAAGTGCTGACCAACCCTGTCATCGAAGAATTCCGCTTCTCTCTCGGCGAATAGTATCCAAAGACTCTGAGGTCGTTCCCATGTGCGGTATTGTCGGTTACGTCGGCAAGAAAAGCGTAGTGCCGATCATTATTGAAGGCCTGCGGCGGTTGGAGTATCGCGGCTACGATTCAGCGGGGATCGCGGTGGCGGGCAATGGCAACGGCTTGCAGATTCGCCGCGCCGAAGGCAAACTGCGCAACCTGGAAGAAGCGATCCGGCTGAAACCGCTGGATGGCACGTACGGTATCGGGCACACGCGCTGGGCTACGCACGGCCGCCCGACCGAAGAGAACGCCCATCCGCACCGCGACTGCACGGGCAAGATCGTGGTCGTGCACAACGGAATTGTCGAGAACTATCTCAGCCTGAAGAAGAAGCTGATCGAGGAAGGCCACAAGTTCACGACGGAGACCGACACGGAAGTCATCGCGCACTTGGTCGAGAAGTATTCTCTAAAGTCTGGAAACGGGGCTCACGTTGCGCTGGAAGATGCGGTGCGGCAGGCGGTGAAGCAGCTCAATGGTGTGTTTGCGCTGGCAGTGATCTCGACCGACGATCCCAACAAAATTGTCGCAGCGCGCAATGGCCCTCCCGCCGTGATTGGACTGGGCAACGACGAGTATTTTGTGGCCTCGGATGTACCCGCGATTCTCTATCACACACGCGACATTTTCTTTCTGGCTGACGGCGATATGGCGGTAGTCACGCCCGATGGAGTGCAGCTTTCCGACTTTGATGGCAAGCCGATCCAGCGGCAGGTGCAGCACGTCACCTGGGATCCGATCCTGGCGGAAAAGGGCGGCTTCAAGCACTTCATGCTCAAAGAAATCTACGAGCAGCCGCGCGCGGTGCGGGATACGACTCTGGGCCGCGTCTCGCAGGAGACGGGCCAAATTTTCCTCGATCAGATGGAGATCAGCGAGGCCGAGTTTCGCGCCGCGGAAAAGATCAACATCATCGCCTGCGGCACGAGCTGGCATGCCGGGCAGGCGGGGAAGTTCATGATCGAGTCGCTGGCGCGCATGCCGGTGGAAGTCGATTACGCCAGCGAATGGCGCTACCGGAATCCAATCGTCGATCCGAATACGATCACGCTGGTGATTTCGCAATCGGGAGAAACCGCGGACACGATCGCTGCGCAGCGCGAGGCTAAGGCAAAAGGTTCGAAGACGCTAGCCATTTGCAATGTGGTGGGATCGATGATCACGCGCGAAGCGGCGGGGACGATTTATACGCATGCGGGGCCGGAAATCGGCGTGGCGTCTACGAAAGCCTTCACGGCGCAGCTCACCGCGCTCTATGTTCTCGCCATGTATCTGGCGCAGGTGCGGGGGGCGATGCCGCCCGAACAAGCGCGCGCCGCCATGCTGGAGCTGACGCGCATTCCGGCAAAGCTGGAACATGTGCTCACTGAAGATGAAAACTGCGACGCGCTGGCCAAGCAGTACCAGCGGGCGCACGATTTTCTGTTTCTCGGACGCGGCATTCATTATCCGATCGCGCTCGAAGGCGCGCTCAAGCTGAAGGAGATTTCCTACATTCACGCGGAAGGATATCCTGCGGGCGAAATGAAGCACGGGCCGAACGCCCTGATCGACGAGAATTTGCCGGTCGTGATCATCGCGACGCGGGACGCGGATAATCCCGGCTCCATGCTGCGCTACGAGAAGACGATGTCGAACCTGAAGGAAGTGAAGGCGCGCTCCGGGGTGGTGATCGCGCTGGCCACCGTCGGCGACGAAGAGATCAAGGAAGCCGCCGATCACGTGGTATACGTTCCCGCTGCGCCAGAAGAACTGTTGCCGATCCTGGAAATCGTGCCGCTACAGTTGCTCGCCTATCACATCGCCGTCCGGCGCGGCTGCGACGTGGATCAGCCGAGGAACCTGGCGAAGTCGGTGACGGTGGAATAGAGGCCGGCCTTCGGCCTATGCACGCAAACCAAAATTCACGCGGCCAACGTAGGTTGCTCCTGTTCGCGTGGTTGATATTTTCGTGCGCCGTTTTTTCGTGCACTCTCGCCGCCGGACAGCAGGCAGAAAAGCAGCTGCCGGAAACTCCCCAGCAAAGTCCTGTTCCATCGAAAAACTTCTTCGCCCGCTGGGTGGAGTTTTATCGACAGGATTGGTTCGCGCCGCCTTCCTCCTCGCCGGCCCCGCCGCGGCGCGGGCTTCCTTCGCCGCTGGATTCGCCGCCCTTTCCAAATTCAGATTGGTCTTATGGCGGTTCGCCAGTCATTGGCGAACCGGACACGAACAGCTATCCGCTGATGACCGCCATCAACCAGGCGCGAAGCCGCACCAAGCTGTATGGATGGATCGACCCGACCCTGAACTTCAGCAACTCCGGCCACAACAATGCGCCGGAGGCGAACGACGACTATGCGAATCGGGTGGAGATGAACCAGATCGTCCTTTATGCCGAGCGGCTCCCTGATTCTGTGCAACGGGAACATGTCGACTGGGGCTACCACCTCACGGCCCTCTACGGCACTGACTATCGCTTCACGATCGGGAAGGGATATGGGAGCGGCCAGTTGCTGAACGATCATCATCAGTATGGTTTTGATCCCACGCTGGAGTATGTCGATATTTACATCCCCAAAGTCGCCCAGGGAATGAATTTGAGAGTGGGACGCTTCATCTCTGTGCCGGGGATCGAAGCCCAACTGGCACCGAACAACTACATCTTCAGCCACTCCCTGCTGTATGCGATTGATCCGTTTACGGACACCGGGCTGATGGCGACGGTGAAGCTGAACGATCAGTGGTTAGTGCAGTTTGGAATTACCGACGGCCACGATGTGGCCCCGTGGACGGTCGACGCCAAGCCTTCCGGCACGGCCTGCCTGAGTTATACGACCGAGTCGGTAAACGACAATTTTTATGTCTGCGCGAATGGAATCAATGACGGGAAATACGCGTACAACAATCTGCAGCAGTATGACGCCACCTGGTATCACAAGTTCTCGAAGTCGGTGCATATGGCGACCGAAACCTGGTACATGTACGAACGCGAGGTTCCGAGTCTAGGGGGAACGATTCCGCCGGAGACCGGCGCGAATGCCGCGTATTGCCTCCCGGGGGAGCAACGCTGCACGGCTCCGGAATATGCTGTGGTTAATTTCCTGCAGAAAGAACTGTCGGGGCATGATTTCTTGTCATTTCGCAGTGATTTTCTTAACGACAAGAAAGGCCAGCGCACGGGCTTCGCCACCCGATATTCCGAGAACACCATTACATGGTGTCACTGGATCGGTTCAACGGTGCAGATTCGTCCTGAGTTGCGATTCGAGCGGGCGTGGGATATGAGGGCTTACGACAATGGTCGAACGCACAATCAGTTCACAGTGGCCAGCGATTTGATTTTCCATTTTTGAGCGGGCGCGCAGAGGTACGGACAGACTAGAACTCTGCCGCTTCAATATCGGTATGTACGAAATCGCGGCCTTTGTATAGAAGCGGTTCGTCCATTTCCTTCGCCAGCGCGTAGGCGAAGCAATCTCCTAGATTGAGTCTAGCCTTGTGACGTCCCTTGCCAAAATCGCGATACGCCTGGCGGGCAATTTCGGCTTGTTGGGGGGTGACGGGCTCTATTTGAATATGTGACGCCCGCAAGAGATCGTCGAACCGGCGGCTGGCGATAGCGTCCCGGGCGCTGTCAATGACAACTGCCGCCTCAACATAACTGACCGCTGAAATCCGCCTTATGATGGCACTCTTAATCGCCCCTGCAAACTCCGCAGCCTCCGGTTCGGCATGCAGGATCGCTATGATGGCGGATGTGTCGACGATCATTTAAACATTCCCTTCTCGTCGTAGAGATCGTCGACCGTTATCGACTTACGCGACCCCTTGAGGCGGGCCGCGCACTCTCTTCCGATCTTCAGAATGCGTTCCGCCATGTCTTCATTGGAATTTTCGCGAACCCGATCGAGGCGTTCCCGAATCGCTTCGCTCACGGCGACGGTCATGCTTTCCCCGGTGACGCTGGCCAATTCCCGCGCCAGGCGGTGCACTTCTTCGTTTTTGATATTGAGACTCATCGATTCTACTCTTCTACCTCGTTATTCCACCATTCTACCATACTGCGGAAGCGGTATAGAGTGCCGATCAAAGCCGCGATTCCCGTTCCCCACGCCCCAAACGCCGCAGTCACGACCCACTTCGGAGCCTCACCCACTCTCCGCACCAGGAAGGGCAGAAAATTCCAGGTCGTGATGTGCACGTAATCCCATGGATCCTGCGTCATGGCTTCGGTGTTGAGTCCCCAGGCGTCCATCTTTCCCAGGGCAAACGCGATGATGTTTTTGAAGCGCAGGGCGATGACGAACGTGGGATGGCCAAACGTCTCCATCTGATAAATCTCGAGTGGAAGCCAGAAGGCTAGCGACGCCAGCTGAATCACGAAGCTGGCGGTGATCACAAGGAGGCCAGCGCCCCACACCACCCGACTCAGGTTTTTCCGGTAGCTCACCAGCAGGGGGACTCCGAGCATCGCCGCCATCTCCACCGCCGTCGAAACGTAGCGATCCCCCCAGGCAAAGTCTCCGGCCCAATATGTATAGCGCGCATAAAAACTGATGTAGCCAACCAGCAGGAGCAGCGATGTCAGAGCATAGGCGCGCACTTCGGGACTAAGACGCTTCCATAGCAGCACGAGCAGGAGAATTGTGAGCGCCAACAAAGGATCAAAAAGAAAAATCGATTTCTTCGGCTTGATGAACGGCCCGATGAATCCTTCGAAGAACGGCGTGCTCCAGGGGAAATTCGCGGGCAGCGTGGGATCGATGATGACCTGTTCTTTGGCGAAGATCGAGACGTAGGTATTGGTGAATGAACCAAAGCGGTAGAACTGATAGACGCGGTCGATTAGCAGAAAAACCGCATAGATGGGCGCCGCGACTTTGCAATACTCGACAAAACGGCGCCACAACTCTCGACCTCGCACTTGCTCGAACCAGCACACAGCTAGCAAGAAAACACCCGCGGCGATCAGGTCGAGACCTGTCGTCAGCCGGGTTAGCAAATTCAGTCCGAGTGCTGTTGAGCTGATGATCAGCGCACGGGAACTGCCACTGCGCAGCCATTCGTATTGGAAAGAAAATCCGACGAGCGTCAGCAGCATGATGTAGTTGTTCTCGGTCATGTTCTGCGTGTAATGCAGGTGGGTGGTGCAAAACAGCAGGGCCAGCGCGCCGGCAACGGACTCTTTCATTCCGAATCGAAGTTGCCTCAACAAGCGGAACGCGATCGCCGCGCTTAGCACGTTCACCAGAATGCTGGTGCTGTAGCTGACCACGATGCTGCGGATTGCGGGATCATCTTGATATCCATCAAAGATGTGCCAGTGCGAAATCCATGTGCCGACAAGGTCGGCGGGCAGCATCAGCAGCGATTGGCCAATGCCGTACCAGCTATAAAGGCGGTTGTCGCGGCCGTGCAGGCCAAATTCTGGATACTCGTTGGGAAATACCTGCGGCTCGGAAGTCCACAGCCAGTGGGTGGTCTGCAAGCGATGCATCGTGTCAGCGGTGCCGAGTTCGCCGGATTGGACGACGAAAGCCAGCAGGCCTGCCGTCAGACACAAAAGAAAAAGCGGATCACGCAGCCAGCGGCCCCAGGGTGAGTTCATCGCTAAGGATGGTAATACAAAGCGGCCGTCGGTCCTCGGTCGTCGGCCCCCGACGCGTGAGCCCGACTTCTGGTTTATCCTGTAGCGGTAAAAAATATGGCCTACTGCGTATCTTGCGGCGGCGACCTGCCGGCGAACGTCCGCTTCTGCTCGGCGTGCGGAGCACCCGCCGGGAGCGCGCCTCCGAACACCGATGACATGGCAACCATCGACTTCGCCACGGCTACTTCGCCTTTGCCGCCGCGACCGCCGTCGGGATCGTCGTCAAAATCATCGTCGCGTCCATCCAGTTCTGCCGAATACCTTTTAAACGAGGGCCGATTCCTTCCCGGACGCCTCCTCTCGGGACGTTATCGCATCATTGCTTTGCTCGGAAAGGGCGGCATGGGCGAGGTCTACCGGGCTGACGATCTGACTTTGGGCCAGGCCGTGGCCATGAAATTTCTTCCCGACGAAGCTTCGCGGGACGAAGGTTTGTTGGAGCGCTTCCGCAACGAAGTACGCATCGCGCGCAGAGTGTCTCATCCCAATGTGTGCCGCGTTTACGACGTGGGCGAGGTCGATGGACAAACTTTTTTCACCATGGAGTATGTGGACGGCGAAGATCTCGCTTCCCTGCTCCGCCGCATCGGACGGCTGCCGCAAGACAAAGCTCTCGAAATCGCCCGCCAGCTCTGCGCCGGCCTGGCCGCTGCCCACACCAAAGGCGTGCTGCATCGCGATCTGAAGCCCGCGAACATCATGCTCGATGGGCGCGGGCAGGTCGTGATCACAGATTTCGGACTAGCGGGAGTGGCCGACGACATTCGCGGGCCTGAAGTGCGCAGCGGAACTCCGGCCTACATGGCGCCCGAGCAGCTTGCGGGCAAAGAGGTCAGCACGCGCAGTGATATTTACGCGCTCGGCTTGGTGCTCTACGAAATTTTCACGGGCAAGCGGGCCTTTGCCGAAAAAACCGCAGGGGCGCTCCAAGCCGGCGCCGACCGCACACCCAGCCGGCCTTCGTCGGTGGTGAAGGACCTCGATCCAATCGTGGAGAAAGTGATCCTCCGCTGCCTCGAAAATGAGCCATCGGCACGTCCAGCCACCGCACTGGCAATCGCCGGAGCGTTGCCCGGTGGCGATCCGCTGGCCGCGGCGCTGGCTGCGGGAGAGACGCCGTCCCCGCAGATGGTCGCAGCGGCTGGAGAGACCACCGGCCTACGTCCGCGAATTGCCGTTGCCTGTCTGCTTGCCATTCTGGTCGGCCTGGGGATCGGCATCTACTTGACGGTCCGCTATAGCGCTCTGGAGAAAATGCATCTCGAAATGCCGCCCGAAGCGCTGGCGCAGAAGGCGCGTGAGGTCGTCGCCAAACTCGGTTACACGCAGAAGCCTGCGGACACCGCCTACGGCGTCGATTACGACAGCAACTTCATCGACTCCGTGGAGAAGGAAAGCAAGACGCCGCCGAACTGGAACGAGGTTTTGGCCGGACGTCCGCTGGCGCTGCTGTTCTGGTACCGGCAGAGTCCCGACCTCATGGTGGCGAGCAACTATCGCGACTTTCTGATGATTCCCGGAATTATCGAAGAGGAAGATCCTCCGACGACGCTTTCCGGAATGGTCAACGTAAAGCTGGACGCGGCCGGACGACTGATTTACTTTCAGGCGATTCCGCCACAGAAAGATTCGGCCGCGACCACTAATGCTAGTCCGGATTGGACTCCGTTGTTCGCTGCGGCAGATCTTGATCCGGCAAAACTGCAACCCGCGCAGCCAGAGTGGACTTCGCTGGGAGGCGCGGATGCCAGGGCGGCGTGGACTGGCGTCTGGCCGGGATCATCCCGCCCCATGCGCGTGGAAGCGGCAGCCTGGCATGGCAAACCCGTGTTTTTTGGCGTGATCGGCAATTGGAACAAGCCGTGGCGCGTGGCGGAAACTGAAACCGCCGAAACCAAAAGAAACCACCTTGCCCAAACGATCGGACTGCTGCTGCTGATCTCTCTGCTCGTGGCGGGCGCGCTGCTGGCGCGGCGCAACTATCGCCAGGGCCGCAGCGACCACGAAGGAGCACTGCGGCTGGCCATCTTCATTTTTCTCCTGGAGATACTGCTCTGGTTGTGCCGCTCACATCTTGTGCCCGGCTCCGATACGTTCGGTCTTCTGATGCTTTCCATTTCTGCCGGACTGCTGTGGGGCGGCATGTTGTGGATGCTTTACCTGGCAATAGAACCCTGGATTCGCCGCCGCTGGCCACAAGCGATCATCTCGTGGAGCAGGCTGCTGTCCGGACAACTGCGCGATCCTGTGGTGAACCGTGACATTCTGATTGGGGTAGCCTTCGGCGTCTTGTGGATCCTGATCTTCGAGGTCAGCTATATTCCGCTGGCGCGCGTGGGTGCGGCGCCGCAAACCAACGCGCTGGCTTACCTGGTGAGCGCGCGCCACGCGGTTGGCCAATGGCTGATGCAGATTCCCATTTCCATTTTCGGAACGCTGGAGTTCTTTTTTGTCCTGCTGGGGTTAAAGGTGGTTCTGCGCAAAGACTGGCTGGCAGCCATCGCATTCGTTGGCGCTTTTGTCGGCATGCGCGCGCTGCAGGGTTCACATCTTGCGGTGCTGATTCCGGCGATGGTTCTGGTTTACGGTCTGCTGGTGCTGATCGTGTTTCGCTTTGGGCTGGTTCCGCTCTTCGTTGGCTCGTTCACGGTAGATCTGCTGGCGAACGTGCCCTTCACTGCCGATTTTTCAGCGTGGTACATGGGCACGACGATCCTGGCGCTGCTGAGCGTGGTCGCGCTGGCGGGATGGGCCTTCTATCACTCTCTGGGAGGGGCTCCGGTGTGGAAGGTGGAGATGGAGTAGGGGGCCACGAGGCGGCTCGATGAGGATGGCCCGAGTGACGGGGGATTGTCAGAGTTGGATTACAGACAAACCCGGAATTGTCTCGAAATGACGCGGATTGCCGGTCAATATCTTGTAGCCGAGCGATAGTGCGGTAGCTCCGATGAGAAGATCGGCGAACGGAATGACTACGCCGCGACTCTGCTGTTCGCCATCGAGCTTGCCTGCCAGCAGTGCCGTCTCCGTTGTGTACGGGTATACGGTCACATCGGCCAGCAACTCTCGGATGAACGATTCGCGACGTTGCCGCATCTCCGGAGTCTGGGCTCGAACGATGCCGTGTACCAGTTCGGTCAGGCCGATGGCGGAGAGCGCCGCTTCTTGATCACCTGTCTTCGCCACGATTTTCTCGATTAGCCGCTCGACCGTATCGCCACGCCGTTCGGCAGCGATAACCACGCTGGAATCGAGAATCAGTCCCATGTCGGTGGGTTTAGCGGTTCGCGATGGCTCTGGATCGCTGCTTCAACATCGCGGGCAAAGTCCGCGTCCATGGTGGCTGTAGAGGCGTGTTCCCTCGCCAGACGTAAAGACTCGGAAAGCAATCGGACATGCGGCTCGGCGGGACGAACCACCGCAATGGGCAGGCTGCCGCTTTCGATAACGACCTCTGTGCCGGCGCGCACCCGTTCCAGCAGTTTGGCAAAATCGCGGGCCGCTTCTGCTTCCGAAATGTGGATCACATGGTCAGCCATGGAGCGATTATACCGGGTGGGTCAATTTGATCGGGGCCGTCGAGCCTTCGCGCGAGCCCCCGATCACCACGCCGTGATGATCGCCACGCACTGTGCCGCCTTTTCAGGCGAAAAAACTGTCGTCCGAGAGGCAAGGGAGTCGTTTGGAAGCATGGCAGCAAGACTTAGCAGGTAATCCGCCTTTATGGCAAAGTTTACGTTCTGAGGAATGGCGCTGGATAACTGGTACGCCTTCACCGCATCCAGCGTGGCAACGACGATTCCGACTACGTTTCCGTCAATGTCGAACAACGGGCTACCGCTCGATCCCGGCTGCACTTGAGCCGAGATCTGCAGCGAGCGGGGGTCGTCCTGAAAACCACTCTTGCTTGATACAACTCCTTCGGCGAATTTGGGGCTCGACCCGAGCATCGATGTCAGGGGATACCCAATCGTGGTTACTCGTTCCCCCAGCTTTACCGTGCCGAAGGATGCTAACTGAAACGGAAGTTCTGGGCAGGTAGCTGCAAGCTTCGTTGAATCGGTTATCCGCAGAATCGCCAAATCGTTTACCACATCCTTGATCACAACCTCCGCACTGGTGGCGTTAGCCCAACCAGGGAAGGCTACGCTAAAGTTTTTCCCCTCCGCAACCACGTGCCAGTTGGTAGCGACGAGGCCACTCCGACTGAGCAGGAACGCCGTCCCAGAGGCCCCACCCTTTGCCGATGGAGTGCCGGCGGACTGTTCGTCAGCTTTCGGCCACACACGCATAAGCAGGAGCTCGATCGAGCCCTTCGGAGTGGCGACCGAACCGCGCAACACGGCATTGTGCTCAAGAGTAAGGGTCGTCCCTGCGGGCTTCTTGTTAGCCATGAAGTAAGTACAAGTAAAGACATCGGGCGAGGCAGTACTGCGAATCTCGGCCTTGATCTCGCCGGTCTCCCAAACGGGCGAATTTGAACGAAGGACAACCGCAACATAATCGGAGCCACTTCCGTCCCGGGCCGGTACGATACCCAGCCGATATTGATCTTGAGTATCGCTCCAGATCCCTTCGACCTTACTTCGGGCTTCGTTTTTCTTGATCTCCTCCTCGGTTATCGCAAGCTTCGGCCTCGGTGGGTACTCACGCTGAATCCTCTGGCGGAAGACCTCTTCGCTGAAGCCCGTATACTCCAGTTGCGAGTAGATTTTCGAAACAAGTGCCCGGCGGGTTGGGCCCACGCCGAATCGAGCCGCCCCAGAATTTACCTCGGCAATGACCGCACCGCTGGCCGCGTCGACGACCCGCATCGAGAGCCGTCCGCCGTTTGCAGTTCTCCACCAATTGCCGCTCATCACGCAGGCCTTTAGCGAGTCGGCGGGTGATAGATCAGCAATCGCGGATACAACTGAAAAGCCCTTTGCGCGGGCTTGCTCCCTCAATTCCTCAGCGATTCCGAAGGGATCACTAGCGAAATCCACTACGACAAGGTACTTGCAAGAGTCGATTTCTCCAGCAAATGCTGCCGCGGAAAACAGCAGGAACACAAACAGGGGGAATAGCACCCGAGTGTGTCTTGTTCGATACTCTTTCTTTTGCTTACACATTACATCCTTCGCCACACAAACGTCCTTACCCTGTCGTGCGTGGGCATTTTGTCACTTGAGGGTATGAATTTCAACCGGGCAGCCGTGGGCCTTCTAATGACCGACCGCGCGCGTTAACTCCCCGCAACTTCCTCCTCTCCCACCGCATCTAAACCTTGACAGCAATACACTCAAGTCTTAGCATGGTCTTGGACGCAATCATTTCAAGGCTGATTTTAAAGGACTTATCAAGTTTAGGAGGCTCGGATTATGGGAAAGATTATTGGAATTGACCTTGGCACCACCAACTCCTGCGTGGCGGTTATGGAAGGTGGAGAGCCCAAGGTCATCGCGAATGAAGAAGGAGGGCGCACTACCCCCTCCGTAGTTGGATTCACCAAGACCGGCGAACGGCTGGTCGGGCAGGTGGCGAAGCGGCAGGCCATCACCAATCCGGAGAACACGGTTTATTCGATCAAGCGGTTTATGGGACGCCGCTATGACGAGGTGCAGGAAGAGATCAAGATGGTGCCCTACAAGGTCGTGCAGTCGGGCGACCACGTTGCCGTGCTGGCGCAGGGTAAGGAACATACCCCTCCCCAGATTTCGGCGCTGATCCTGCAGAAGCTGAAGAAGGCTGCGGAAGACTATCTCGGCGAGAAAGTAACCGAGGCGGTCATCACCGTGCCCGCCTACTTTAATGACGCTCAGCGGCAGGCGACCAAAGATGCGGGCCAGATTGCGGGCCTCGAAGTGAAGCGCATCATCAACGAACCTACGGCGGCCGCGCTCGCCTACGGACTCGACAAGGGCAAGGACGAAACCATCGCTGTGTACGACTTCGGCGGCGGAACGTTCGACATTTCGATCCTTGAAGTCGGCGAAGGCGTAATTGAAGTCAAGGCCACCAACGGCGACACCCACCTGGGCGGCGACAACATCGACCAGCGGCTGGTGGATTGGCTGATCGACGAATTCAAGAAGGATGAAGGCCTCGACCTGCGCGGCAAGGGCAACGAGATGGCGCTGCAGCGTCTGCGGGACGCGGCGGAGCGCGCCAAGATCGAGCTCTCGACCACCATGGAGACGGAGATCAACCTGCCGTTCATCACGGCGGACGCTTCCGGGCCCAAGCACCTGGTCAAGAAGCTGACCCGGGCGAAGCTCGAGGGCATGATCGAAGACATCATCCAGCGCTCGGTGGGTCCGTGCAAGCAGTGCATGAAAGATGCAGGCGTCGACACGTCGAAGATCAACGAAGTCGTGCTGGTCGGCGGCCAGACGCGCATGCCCCGCATTCAGCAGCTGGTGAAAGAGCTGTTCGGACGGGAAGGCCACAAGGGCGTCAATCCGGACGAAGTGGTCGCGATCGGCGCGGGAATTCAGGGCGGCGTGCTTAAGGGCGAAGTGAAAGACCTACTTCTGCTCGACGTGACGCCGTTGACATTGTCGATTGAGACGCTGGGCGGCGTATCCACGCCGATGATCCCGCGCAACACGACCATTCCGACTAAGAAGACGGAAACGTTCTCGACCGCGGCCGACAGCCAGACCTCGGTTGAGGTGCACGTGCTGCAGGGCGAACGTCCGATGGCGGCGCAGAACCGGACTCTGGGCAAGTTCCACTTGACCGGAATCCCGCCGGCTCCGAGGGGAGTGCCGCAGATTGAAGTGACGTTCGACATCGACGCCAACGGCATCCTGAACGTGACCGCGAAAGATACGGCCACGCAGAAGGACCAGAAGATTACGATTACGTCGTCTTCCGGCTTGTCGAAGGAAGAGGTCGAGCGCATGGCGAAGGAAGCCGACGCGCATTCGGCCGAGGACAAGGCGCAGCGCGATCTGATCGACGCCAAGAACCAGCTCGACTCGATGGTCTACAACATCGAGAAGATGCTGCGCGAGCAGGGAGAAAAGATCTCCGGCTCGGAGCGCGGAGATGTTGAAAACGCCCTGGCTGATGCCAAGAAAGCGCTGGAGTCAAACGACAAGGCGCAGATGGATAAAGCCCGTGAGACGCTAACCCAGGCCTCGCACAAGCTGGCCGAGCAGATGTACAAAGCCGCTCAGCCGGCAGGCGGAGCACCGGGAGGCCCGGAAGCGGGCCCGAGCGCAGGCGCCGGGCCACAGCCGGGATCGAACGGCGCAGGCCAGAAGAAGGACGAAGGCGTCATCGATGCCGAGTACGTGGACGTGGAAGACAAGAAATAAGACAACAGCGGCCACGGATTGTCACAGATCGACACGGATGAAAACAGATCCGTGAAAATTTGTGGAGATCCGTGGCCAGGTTCTGTGGGGGAGGGTCGAGTGGACTTTCAAGTGAATGGGGAAACGTATTTCTTGAGCCTTGCCGAGGACGAGCGGCGCTGGCTCGTCTTTGTGGAGGGCGCCACGGGCACGCGGCCAGTCCCCGTTTATGAGGACGGACCGGAGTCCGAGGATATGAAAGTCGTCGTCGAAGATAAAGAGAGACGGAAAATTCTGAATTAGACTGGGGGTCGGTTCGAACCGGCCTCCGAATTTACGCAATGGCAACCACCAGTAAGAAGGACTACTACGAGATTCTCGGGGTGAAGAAGTCGGCCTCGGCCGAGGACATCCGCAAGGCCTTTCGCAAACTTGCGCGCAAGTACCATCCCGACGTCAATCCCGGAGACAAGTCGGCAGAGGAGAAGTTCAAGACTCTCTCCGAGGCCAACGAAGTTCTGAGTGATCCCAAGAAGCGCAAGATTTACGACCAGGTCGGGTTCTATTCCGACAACATTGATCCGGCCACGGCGGAGGCCTATGCCCGCGCCGGAGGCGGCGCGAACGGAGGAGGCTTCCAG
>Ga0075029_100000106_pt1 | contig 38655 bp, 29 predicted proteins | sample LitLauG_LLR_2013_FD_71391 | JGI IMG/M metagenome (GOLD analysis project Ga0075029, IMG submission 71391) | Freshwater sediment microbial communities from North America - Little Laurel Run_MetaG_LLR_2013 | ecosystem: Environmental > Aquatic > Freshwater > Creek > Sediment | place: USA... | reverse complement strand
CTCTACCACCTGGGCTTCTGTGACGGCGCTGGCGGGTTTGGTGGCCGCAATTTCGGAACTTGCGACCACCTGTGAAGGCAGCTCCACGCCGTTAAAGCTGACATTGGTCGCGCCTCGGTCAAAGTGGCCGCGGAATTTTTACAGCTGCGCCCACTGTGCCGGAGGCAAGCTGTGTTTCTACGGAGCCAGCCCTACAGCCAGACTGAAGACCGTGCCACACCCCTCGCTGCACGCGCTGCTGGCCCCATACTTCGTAGTCCCGTAAAGATCACCGTTGCTACCCTCGACCAGCGTCGAGTAGGGCAATTCACCGTCTGCGCCGTCGAACGTGTGCAGCGTAGTCAGCGTGCCGCTAGGGGTAATCTTGAAAACCGTGCCAGTGTGGCTGACCCCGAACCCGCTCGTTGTCCCGTAGAAGTTTCCATCCGTGGCCTGGATCAGGGCCGCGCTGGCTCCGGTGCTGTCCCCGCTGCCGAAGCTGTGCAGCGTGGTCAGCGTTCCAGTTGGAGTGATCTTGAAGACCGTGCCACCAAAGTTGGGGTTGCCCCCGCCAAAGCTCGTTGTCCCGTAGAAGTTCCTATCGCTGCCCTGGACCAGCGCCGCCAAGGACTTTTCTCCGTCTGTGGCGTCGAAACTGTGCAGCACTGTGAGCGTGCCGGTGGGGGTGACTTCGAAAACCGTGCCAAATCCCGGATAGTTGGCCCCGCCCATAGGCGTTGTCCCGTAGAGGTTTCCGTCCGTGGCTTGGACCAGAGGCGAAGAGGGCGAGAAGCCATGCGCCTGGTCGAAGCTGGCTAGCGTCGTCACCGTACCGCTTGTAGTGATTTTGAAAATTGTCCCGCAATGTACGTTATAAGTTGGCCGCACAGTGCATATATTGGCACTGCCGCGGGAGGTTGTTCCGTAAAGGTTTCCGTCCTTGCCCTGGATCAGCCCAGCCAAGGGGAATTGGCCACCAGTTCCAGTGCTGCTGAAGGTGTGCAGCGTGGTCAGCGTGCCGCTTAGGGTGATCTTGAAAACCGTGCCTCGGTTGCTGCTGAACCCGAACCCGTATGTTGTCCCGTACAAGTTTCCATCGCCGGCCTGGATCAAGGCCCCCATTGGGCTGGCACCGTCCGGGCAACCGGTCTGTGAGCAAAAACTATAAATCGTGGTCAGTGCGCCGCTCGGGCTGATCCTGAAGACCGTGCCAGCGCTGTTGGCCCCACCCTCGCTGGTTGTCCCGTAGAAGTTCCCGTCCGTGGTCCGAATCAGACCTGCGGTGGAGTTGGCCCCGTCCGTCCCGTCGAAGTTCACCAGCGTGGTGAAAGTTTGTGCCGCGCTCTGCGACCCTGACGCACACAGCCAGAGCGCCGCTAACATTATATAAACTCCAAACTTTCTCGTTGTAACAGACAATGCCGCTAACTCGATCGTGCGAGTTGCTGCAAACCTAGGTACGTTTCTGCAAATCATCAACCCTCCAGTAGGCGGCTCGGGGAAGACAGCCGAAATCCGTGCCGTCATGACGGTTTCCGGTCGGGCGATCAACGATTCGTGGGCGCCCACAAAATCGTCCGTTGAATGTCCCCTGCGAACCTACATATGTTTCTGAAAGTCATGAGAGCCCCCTGTGGACGGCTAGAAGGGAGCCAGAATCCGTGTCGTCATAGCGGTTCTGGTCAGGTGATCGACCGACGCGTGAGTATCCACGGAATCGTCGTTAGGTTTCTTCAGGAGAAACCAGTTAATCAGGTGCAACCATTGCTTGTGTCATAGAGTTGTCGCCAGTTTGTAATTTAATTGGTTCTGGCTCAGGTTTGGTGCACGCATTGTCCAGCTATACGCGGCTCGGGCAGCAGGCGTGCGCGAAGCAGTTCGACGCCCGCTCGTCCGTACATTTGGCGCTTGAGCGTTTTAAGACGGTTAATGTGTCCCTCGACCGGTCCGTTGCTCCAAGGTTCCGTTACTGCTGCTTGCACGGCGCGGAGGTCTTGTTGCAAAGTTCGTACAAAGCGCGTCAGCGCATGAATGCCAGTTTTCTGCGCGCGTTTCATCCACCGGCGCAGCGCAGCCAGCTTGCCCATACGCAGGAGGGAGCGAAAGTTCAAAACCAATTTCCGCATCAGCGCGAAGCCGGGACATTGCTGTTTGAAAGCGTCCACAATTTCTGCCTGTTCAGGCGTCAAATCGGTGCGGGATTTGCTTAACAGAGCAGCCGACACTTGTGGTGAAACTTGTCTGGGGGAAAGCGCGGTTAATGTTTCCTCCAGCGCCGCTGCTTCGGTTGACACGGTCGTGGTCTTCGCAGGCGGCTGGCGCCAAGGTGAAAGAAACTTGGCGCTTCCGGCTATTTAGCAGTCTGCGGAAAAACTCGGTTTGAAGTGGTGGCCAATCCCTCCTGAGCTTCGACTGGCCACTATCGGGTCGAGTCGTAATCGAAAACGCGGAGAGGTGGGTTAACCGGGCCGCTCCTTTGAGATATGGAGAATCTCCGAACAGGTGACGAATCCTGCTCGAGCGTACAGGCGTTGTTCGGCCGGATGTGCGGCCATCAAGAAGGGTATCTGGATGCCTGACTCAATTGCTGCCTGGTTGAGTTGTGACGTGAGCGCACCGGCAATGCCCCGGCGGCGAAAACGAGGGCGCACGCCGATTGCCGCGATTTCGGTCACTCCTCCTAAAGGAGCGGAATACAATCCAGCGCCCGCAGGTTCGCCGGTGTGCAAATCGCGCGCCAACAGGACCATACCACCAGATTGAACCGTGCGCCTGAGTCGAGCGACATCGGCCTCGGTAGTGTTTGCCTCCCCATATGCCTCGTTTTGAGCATGCGCTGCCGCCCTCAACGTTACGTCGTCTTGGGCAGTCAGAATCTCGATCGCTTCCGGACGCCGGAACTGCTTTCCCGTTTCCATTTTGCAGATCATTACAGGCAGGCGACCTTCAGCCGAAAAGCCAGACAGGACTAGGACCAGCTCAACTTTTGGCGCAGCGCTGGGCAGATACTCAAGCCGCGCGACACGGGACCGCTGTTCGTACCAACCAACCAGCGCGGAGATCTCACTCGGTTCTGGGTTGGCTCCGTCATTAGGTACGGCATAGTTGCGATAAATATTGGCGCTGGTCGAGTCGGACGATGCGAGGAAAGAACCAATCCGCGCCGTCTCTCGTCCTGCGCTCAGGCTAGCGCGTAAATACGACTGAATGCGCCTGTCGGTGGACAGGGGGACAGAATGCACTGAATTCATTGCGATATGCCTCACTAGGCGGCGCATAGGCCGCTGGTATCGGCTCAGATCGTTGACCAAGGTCAGGTACTTGTGCCCCTTGCGGAAGGCCTTTTCGTCCACTCCCAGGTAAGCAATCTCCTCTGCCTTCCGCCGCGCCAGGCCGCGCTCCACCGCCCGTTCCATGATCCCGTGAATCTCATCCCAGCTCAGGTGCAGCTGTTCGGCCCCCGCTTTCTGGCTGGCCTGTTTCAGCCAGGCAAGGGCTAAGCCCTCCATCAGTGCCGTAAAGCGGCTGTTGGCCTCCGCCCAGGGCAACTTCACTACCCGCACCCCATGCTCGCGGCACTCACTGCGTGGAGGTGCGGCATGCAGAATGGTGCGGTACTGACAGGTATCCAGATGCCGCCATTGCCGCTCGGCTTGATGATCGTAGAGGGCACAACCGACTCCACATTCCGGGCACGGCCATTCCCGTTTGTCGTCGTCAGCCAGGTAGAAGTGCACCTCGCCCTGTTGTAGTTGCAATTCCACCCGCTCTACGCGCCAAGGATCGCTGATCCCTAAAATACGGCCGTACAATTCGGAATCTTGCATATCCAAATTTTCCCATAGGGATGGGTTCGAGGGCATCCACGGCAGGAGCTTCGTTTTCCCCTCTTTCCTTCCCTAGCGTTTTGAGTACCGAGCTGATTGCAGACTCCACCGAAGGGCCATTGGAAACATCTGTGTGCAACGCGATGCCGCAACTGCCGAACTCTTCCGCAGTACGCTGGGCTGCGGCGAGGTTAACATCCAGTATCGCGACGGTCGCCTTCGCGCGAGCATACGCAAGTGCGCACTCGCGTCCCATGCCATCGCCGCCTCCGGTAAGCACCACGACCTTGCCTTCGAGAGCCCCTGCCATCGTGTTGTTCTCCGTCAGAGTCCCGACACAAACAAGAAGTGTTCGCCCCCCGTTGGGCCGTTAACGAACGTGAGGTAGCGACGCGAGCGAGGAGTGATACTATGGCTCCGCTCCGGCGCAGTCAATCGACCTCGAGCACTTGCGAGGTTGGACCGAGAAGTTTACCGCTCGCCGTCGTCGTTTTCGAACAGCAAATCCCGAGGGGAGTCATGGAACCACGTCCAATACCACTAGCCCTTGCCCCATCGAAACCAGTTGGCAGTTGTTATCGGCGCGAGTTTCTTAAACTTAGTGTTGCAGCGGGTTTGTTGCCTCTGCTGGGGACTTTCGCATGGTCTTCGATTGTTTCAGACGAGCGTACAGCCTGGTATCGGGATGCGAAATTTGGAATGTTTATCCAACTGGGGACCCTACTCGCTGGCGAGCGTGGAAGCCTCGTGGCCGATCATGGTTCCGAAACCGGGTGGCATTGCACAAGCTGAGTATGTGGAACTTCCGAAGCGTTTCGATCCGGCGAAATTCGATGCGCGTGCATTGGTGGACCTCGCGCGCTCCGCCGGCCAGCGATACATGGTGTTTACCACCAAACATCACGACGGCTTTTGCATGTTTGACAGCGCCTACACGGACTACAAAATCACAAAAACGCCGTATGGAAAAGACATCGTCGGCCAACTCGCTGCCGCCGCCCAGGAGGCGGGCATGCCTCTGGGCTTCTACTATTCGCCGCCTGACATGCACCATCCAGCGTTTCGCGACACTTCCAAGCTAGCCTCTGCGAACTGGGGCGGAGAACCGATGCGCCCTGAGTGGCCGTTGTATCTCGACTACATGCAGTTGCAGCTGACAGAATTGCTGACCAGGTACGGCCCAGTCGCGCTGATCTGGTTCGACGGTCTGTCCAATCAAGAAAAGTACGACGGACGCAGGTTCGTCGATCTCATTCGTCGGCTGCAACCGCGCACGCTCTTCAACGATCGCCTCGGTGTAGCCGGGGACTACCAGACCCCCGAACAATTCGTCCCCAACGGAATTCCGACCAAGGGAATTCGTTTCAACGCGGTGGACACCAGCGTCCAGCAGAAGCTGAGGTCCGAAGTCCCTAAAGAAGAGGATTTCCAGTTGTGGGAGACGTGCATGACCATCAACAAAACCTGGGCCTACAACGCGAATGATCACGAATTCAAATCTGCGCAGTTCCTGATTCGTTCTCTGATGGAAGTGGCAAGCCGCGGCGGAAACTTTCTGCTGAATGTCGGCCCTCAGCCCGACGGGCAAATCCAACCCGAATTTCAGGAGCGCTTGCGCGCGATTGGTGAATGGCTCTCCGTGAACGGCGACTCAATCTACGGCACAACGTATGGTCCTGTCCAAGGCGTGCCCGCGATACGTACCACTGCCAAGTCAAACAGGATCTTCATTCATGTTTTCGACTGGCCGGGATCGGCGATGTAGGTTGGCGACGTAAAAGCGAAAGTTCTCTCGGCGCGGCTACTCGCTACCGGACAACGTCTGAACGTGACTCAGACCGATGACAAACTGAAGATCGAATTGCCGCAATCCGGGCCTGATCCGAACGTGACTACGATCGCTTTGGTGACTTTGTGACGGAATGACTTTCGGTCAGTTCAGTCGAGGTGAAAAACCTCTTCCATGCTGGCCCACCACTCGCCTTTGGCGCGAGACTCGAGTGGATGCTGCATGGGCCCAACCAATTTCCACCACTCCTGAGTTTTTGGATCGGCAGCCATTTTGGCCATGTCAGCCTCGAAATCGGAGCCGTGATATTCGAAGTACCCGAATAACAAATCGTCTCTCAGATAAATGGAATAATTCCTGATATTGCAACGCCGGATAGTGTCCAAAACTTCAGGCCAGACGTTCGCATGTTGCTTCTTGTACTCCTCAACCGCCTCACGCCTCACGCCGATTACCGAGCCGTACCGTTTCATCGAAACTGTCTCCCGGTTCGTAATGATTGCAGCAAGGGAAACAGCTGCACTAAACTCTAGCCTCGCCGCTTGGTTTGTGCGAATTCAGGCAACTGGTTCTGTCTATTTCGAACTGGACAACACGACTCATTCATGACCTCTGAACGCATCGTTTCACTCGAAACTCGCGACGCCCGATTTCCCCTCGAGAGTGGCGCGGGCACCGACGCGGTCCATTCCGGTTCTGAGTATGCCTTTGCGACGACGCTCCTTGCAACGGCGAACGGAATGTTCGGCACCGGAATCGCGCTTACGCTCGGCCGAGGCAACCAGTTGGTGTGCCAGGCTGCCGAAATGCTCGGGGCCAGCCTTGTGGAACGCGAAATCGAAGATCTGATCGCGAACTTCGGAGAAGTTTCCCGTCAACTTGCCCAGGACCCGCAACTCCGCTGGCTCGGACCCCACAAAGGTGTTGTGCATTTGGCATTGGCCTCTCTCACCAACGCGTGCTTCGACCTTTGGGCGAAGGCGCGCGGGCTTCCTTTGTGGCGTCTTCTTCTTGATCTCACTCCGCGGCAGGTTGTCGACCTGCTCGACCTGAGCTACTTGGAGCACGTCCTTCCACCCGAAGAAGCGCTCAAGATCCTTCAGGAACACTCCCAGGATCGATCCGCACGAGCGGCAGTTTTGCAGATAGGCTATCCCGGATACGACACTTCGGTGGGATGGTTCAACTACGAAGACGCGCGTGTCAAGGACCTCGCGCGTCGCGCGCTGGAACGGGGATTTCAAGCATTCAAATTGAAAGTGGGCTCACGGGAACCGGCGCGTGACGTGCGCCGGGCGACTATGCTGCGCGAAGTTGTCGGGCCCGATGCGCTCATTATGCTCGATGCTAATCAGCAATGGACTTTGCCGACTGCCCTCAAAGCATGCCGCGAGCTCAGCGCCATCTCTCCCTACTTCATTGAAGAGCCCACTCACCCGGACGACATTTCCGCCCACAAACAACTCGCTGAAGCCATTGCCCCAACCCGTATTGCACTGGGCGAGCACGTCCCCACTCGCGTCCTATTCCACAATTTCATGCAAGCCGGAGCGGTTCATGTTGTTCAAGCGGACTGCACCCGCCTAGCCGGAGTTTCGGAATTTATCACGGTTGGTCTTCTCGCCCGCAAATTCGGCCTCCCGTTGGTACCTCACGTCGGCGACATGGGCCAGATTCATCAGCACGTGGTCTTGTTCAACCATATTGCACTTGGCCAAGAGGCTCTGTTCCTTGAATACATTCCTCACTTGCAGCAGCATTTTGTCGCCCCAGCAAGAGTGGAACGCGGTGTGTATGTGACTCCCCAGATTGCAGGCTCGTCATCCGATCTCCACGGTGTGACTCCCAGAGCCTCCCGCTAACTGCGCATGTGGCTTTCACGCGAGACTACCCCGAAAGTCGCTGTGCTCTCGGCTCGGGCAGGCTGTAAGTCACGATCTAGTCGGCTGCAGAAATGCGTCGCGCGGAGGTTTGGAGAATCGCAGGAGCGAGATCAGCGGCTCATTGGGGCAAGAGTTCATTCCGTTCCGGAGTCGCTCTAGCGGCAGGTTAAATCGATTCAAGTCGCTGATATTCGGAAGCCGTAATCGCCGAGCACTGACGAACTATCACTAAGCAGCCTGGCGCTGGTAGCGATGGTGAAGTCCTCCGACCTGAGGAATCGCCACGACGCGCCCGCGTTCTGGTTTCTCCACTACTCTCGACTCTGGAGCGTCCTTGCCTAGCGCTAAATGTGTTCTCGAACGCTGGTAGTAGGCAAAATAACTTTGCAGGGTCCGGCGCAACGACCTTTCATTCCATACGATGATGTGGTCCAAACATTCGTGCCGGATGGAACCGATCAGTCGTTCCACATATGGATTTTGCCATGGGGATCGCGGCGCGGTAATCACTTCTTCCATTCCAATACCTTTCGTCATGGCTAACCAGTCCCCGCCGTAAGTCGCACCTCGATCGCGCAGAAGATATCGGCCCGCGTGGTCCCAGGGAAACGCTTCTCGGATCTGCTGCATTGTCCACTCCTGGCTGGGGTGTTCGGTGACTTGGAAGTGCAGCACACGACGCCGAGCATGCGACAACACCACGAACACAAACAGAATCCGGAAGGTCGCCGTCGGCACTACGAAGAAGTCGATGGAGGCCATCTGTTCCATGTGATTGGTCAAGAAAGTTCGCCAAGTTTGGGACGGGGGCTTGCGCGGGCGGCGAAGATATTTGGCCACGGTCGATTGTGCTACTTCGATCCCTAACTTGAGCAGTTCCCCGTGAATGCGGGGTGCTCCCCACAACGGGTTCGCTTGGCTCATGTTCCAAATCAAGTTGCGAATTTCTGCGCCCACCTTCGGTCTTCCCGGACGCCGCTGTGATTTCCGCGTCCAGTACCACGCGAACGCTCTACGGTGCGAAGCGATCACCGTATCCGGGCGAACGATGTACAAACTACGGCGCCAACCCGGCCACCATCGCGAGAGCAAGACCCACCAAGAACCGGTCGGAGCGCTGGAAGCGCAAGCGCCGCGGTGCGTTCCGTTGGAAAACCGCGAGTTGGTGACGAAGCGCGAGGATCTCCGCCTGTAGGGCGGCACGGGTTCGAAAACTGGAGGCGACAAAAGCGAAAAGGGCAACGAAAAGAGAGCTCATCGTGATCGCACAAGGATCTCATGAGTGCTCGGAACCTCTGCGCTTTCAGCTCGGGCGGAGTTTTCGGTAACCACAGGACCTGAAACTCCTTCCGGCGTTTATGCGCGCGTGGTTGAAGGAAGAACGATCTACGTGAATACCACTGACGAGGAAAAAACTGTCACTATCAGCGGCACTAAGCACGGGATCATCAGCGGCACAACGTATCAAAACACCATTCGGCTGAAGCCATACGATGCGGATCTAGTGGAATGAACGTGGTTGGGGTGGCACTGAGAACAAGGACCTCGCCTCTTCACAGTGCGAGGCCTTCACCACCCAGGCCTGAATGGCTTCAGTTATCGAGAACCGAGATTCACTTCCAAGCAAACCTCAGCACTTCAAGAGCGACCCAGCCACTCAGTAAGCGGATGGTGAAGCAGCAGCAAATGGGGTGGAGTCAACGCGGCGCCCATCTCTTGCTGCAGATTCGGACGCGGGTGCTCAACGAGGAATGGGAAAACACGTTTCGGAGTTGGTACCCAGCATTTCGGCCCAAGGTCGGAGCGGAGATCAGCAACGCTGCCTGCCCCCCCAGAATCTTCCGCTCTCCTACGCGCACCGGCAAACATGAAAGCGGCAACCCGAGAAGGCCGTCTCCAGCTACTTCATTGCCGAGTCCAGTGCGGCATGCGCTCAAAACAACGAGTTCAGCATCGTACTTCGTCGACAGAACTCGGCTTGAACGTAGGAAACCAAGTCGGGAACTACCGTCCTCCTTCATCAACGAAAGGAATAGGCCGCTGACATTGGCGTACCGGTCATCTAGTAATTGCGATGGCCTCCTTAGTTACTTCAGCATCGCGATCTTCATCCTACGAAAATACACCTCTGACCCTTCGGACTGAAAGAGGATCTTCCCCTGCGTGGTGTTGGCGTTGGTTGCCAGGATGGCGAGTTTTCCGTTGACAAAATACAAGATGCGATCATGATCCACCACCAATTCCAGGACATTCCATTTTCCATGCGGCCGTTCCAAATCGTTGACGGGATCGCGGTATCCGGTGACATTGACGAGTGGGCCGCGGCCTACATGCGGGATGCGAAGGTACGCACCAGGGCCCGACGTTGTGCTTTCATACACCTTCCCGTCCACCGTCGCACCCGTGCCGCCGACCACCCACATATCGCCGGTGCCGCCTTCGTTGATCTGGAACTCCATCATCCGCGGCCAGACTTTGAGTGGTCCGGTGATGTTGTACTGAATGCCGCTGTCCCGAGCTTTGCCATCGCGCGGCGGGTACGTCTTTTCGCCCCATTTGAACTCAGCGCGCAAATAGTAATTTCCATATTCTTTCTGGGTTACAAGCCCGCCAAATTCCTGCCCCGTGATGTGCAGCACGCCTTTCTCAACCTGGAAGACTTTGTTGGGGTCGCTGTTGATACCTTGTTTTTCGAGCAGGGTGTCGAACCCGGTCAAGTCCTTCCCATTAAAAAGTGGCACCAGTTTGCCATGTGGAGGGATAGAAGGCTTGTCCTGCGCTGACACCGGGACGGACAGTATCAGCCCAATCGTTGATATACCGAGCACTCGCAGCACTTGCATCGCGGCGTGAACTTTCATCGGCCTCCCCCGATATCTCGAAGCATTCACGACTGAATCTCGTGATACACGAAGTACCGTTGATGGAGCACACTCGACAGGGGAACAAACGACACGGATTGCCCTTGCGAAACTCCGCGGAACGCCAGTTTCCCTTCGCCAGGCTGGAGCCAGCTGGCCGGATCGTCAAGCTTCCCCTTGAACTGCAACGGGGGCGCAGGCTCCTGCTTGGTTTGTGCCTGGTAGTGGCGATACCACTTTTCTTTGGGCTCATCTTCGAAACGCGCGGCCAGGACCAATGGCCCGTACATCGCCGCCTGAAGGCCTTCCCGATCAGGCATAGGCGCGGCGTGCAGCTGCATAGGCAGGTTCAGTTCAATCCGGTCCCCGTTGTTCCACGGCCCACGTAAAACAAGGTAGCTTCCAGCATCGGCGAAAGCCGCCAGAATCCGTCCATTGACCTTCACGCTCCCGTTTTTCACCCAGTACGGAATGCGTAATTTCAAATCCACGTCGGCCGGTCTGGCTGTTGAGACAACCAGCGTAGTTCCCTGTTCTTCCGGAAACGAGGTCTGCTGGCTCAGGCGAATTCCCTTTTCCGGCCAGTCCAGGATCGAAGAGATATAGAGGTTAACGAAGATGGAGTTGTCATCGTGGAAGTAGATGGTGTCCGTCAACTTGGCAAACTCCTCCGCGCCTGAGCCGCTACAGCACCAGAATGAATCGAAAGGCTTAGCGAAGATTTTGGAGTAGCCACCACCGACCGGCACGAAATATACGGTTGTTCCGGTCTCTGGGTCTATAGTTCCCAGCCGGTGATTGAACATAAGCCGTTCGTAGTAATCCATTTGCTCCGCCCGCGGCGACCAGGAGAACACATGCCGCGTCAGCTTCATCATGTTGTACTCGCAGCAGTCTTCGGACGTATCACCGCTGAGCTGTGTTGACAGCACGCCGGGTTCTGTCTTCCAAAATTCGAAGTTGCTGATCCCGCCGGTGCAATACGCGCGCTCGCTGGTCACCCCATTCCAGAAGTAGTCGGCGATATTCCAATAGCGTCTGTCGCCGGTGACTTCGTATAGACGGGCGGCGGCGATCACCTGCGGAATGTGCGTATTCGCGTGCAGTCCCTTAAGTTCATCGCGATGGGCGGCCAACGGATCGGTGAACGCCTTCTTGTCGAAGCGTTGGGCGAGCTTGAGATACCTCTGTTTTCCCGTTACCCCATACAAGTTGGCGAGCACCTCGCCCATGCCGCCGAATTCTTCTTGCAGCACCCGTTGTACTTGCTGATCGCTCAAAGGGTCGGTCCAGCTCTGTACCCAACCCGCCATCTTCTCCGCGGTATCAAGGGCCTGTTGGTTGCCGGCTAGCGTGTACATGTCGAGATGCCCAGCCATGATCTTGTGGTAGGTGTAGAACGGAGCCCAGACTCTCACTCCGTCGCGCAGGCGGTCGAACCAGGTGATCGGGAACGCGCTGAGATAACCGTTCTTGTGCTGCTCCTGGCATTTGGCCAGTTCCGCGACCATCAGGTCGCCGTTGCGCTTGAGTTCCTCGTCTCCCGAAGATGCGAACGCCAGCGCGCAAGCCGAAAGGTAGTGCCCCCCGGTAAAGTGGCCGCGCAGTTCACAGTCGGGCTTTTCCCATTCGCCGAGCGGTTCGGCGGAAGAGTGGAGGCCGGCATTCAAGCGGAAGGTATGCAGCAACCGGTCAGTGGCGAGGGTCTTCAGATATTTACGATTGGCATCCGCCGCCGCACTAAAGACACCTGGTTGGAGCCTCACACCGTTCACGGGAAAGGGGACCGCCCTCCCCGCAACCGCCTCGTAGCCCGCCGGCTTTGCAGCGCCCGAGTTAGCTTGTACTGCGCTTTGGTTTTGATACGCGAATGCAGGAGCGCGAAGAACCGCGCTCGCTCCAACGGCGGCGGCAGTCGTAACAAACTCACGGCGATTGATGGTCCTCACAGCGATCTCCTTCTCAAAGTGTCCGGCACTGGTCGTTCAAAGCGCCGGCGCCACGCGCCTGCTCCGGGAGTAACCTTACACCTCCCTAGTCCCACTGGACAATCTTCGAAACCATGCGGGCGTGCCTAACAGCCCGTGGTGGAAGTAGCGGATTCCCTGCAAGGCGGGCGATGTAGCCGGGTACGCGATCGCACGAAGCGCCTCCAGAGCTCGCAATGCACAGGCCCACGCATGAACCGCATTGTGAGCAAGAGTTCGGCTGCTCTGAGCGCTTTGTCGCCCCATGAGTCTCGGGCCAGCGTAGGCCGCTAGAAACCGCTGGAGCCCGGGTCGCCCGGCATTCATAGATTCAAGCGACACGGGTATTTGCAGCAGCGGCGATCATCGGCAACTCGACGGATTCGGTCGATAAGCCCACAGGCAGTTCATGAAGTCGTTGAAAAATCACGGAGCCTCGTGAATTGTTTCCGTAAGCAAGTGGCTTGCGCCTTGAAAGAGTCATTCTAGGCCCCTTGAATTCCGTAACAGGTATTGTTAACGTTACCGCTTACGGATCGGCAATATCATGTGCGCGTTTGGGCGCAATCGTTCAAGGGGGTATGAGGTGACCAGCAAATGAACGGCGGATCGGGCGGCAGGTTTGACAGGCGAAACTTCATTGCCAGTAGTGTTGGTTTGCTTGCGGCCGCAAAGGCCGCATTCTCACAGCAGGCCACCTACCGCGACGGCAATTTTGCGGGCGACCCGATCCCAGGTCCGTTTCGGCCCAACTGGGAATCGCTGAAAGCTTATCGCGTTCCCGAATGGTTTCGCGATGCCAAGTTCGGAATCTGGGCCCATTGGAGCCCGCAGTGCGTTCCCGAGCAGGGAGATTGGTATGCCCGCGGCATGTACATACAGGGCAGCTCGCCGTACAACTACCATGTGAAGACCTACGGTCACCCATCCCAATTTGGGTACAAAGACATCTGCCATGCCTGGCGGGCGGACAACTGGAATCCCGAGGAACTGATTCGGCTCCATGCCAAGACCGGGGCCAAATACTTCGTCGCACTCGCCAACCACCATGACAACTTCGATTGCTGGAACTCGAAGTACCAAGCCTGGAACTGCGTGAATGTCGGACCGGGAAAGGACATCGTCGGAACCTGGGAAAAGATTGCGCGCGCGCAGGGGCTCAAGTTTGGTGTTACCTTTCACGCGACGCCGGGGCGGGTTTGGAAGGAGTTCATGCCGGTCCGTTACGGCAGCGACGAGACGGGCCCCATGAAGGGCGTGCCCTACGACGGCGTTCTGACCAAGGCCGACGGCAAGGGCAAGTGGTGGGATGGCATGGACCCACAGGACCTCAACGGACGTCCTCACGACAAGAACACACCCTGCCCGGAATTCGTTGACACTTTCATGTTGCGCACTCAGGACCTGATCGATAAATACAATCCCGATCTACTGTATTTTGACGACAACTGCGATTGGGACTTCGATGGTGGAGCACCCTTCGGCAGGGAGTTGAATGTGTGGCTCGGCATGCCGGAACTCACGCCCCACATCATGGCGTACTACTACAACGCGAACATCCACCGCAACGGGGGCAAGCTGGATGCGGTGTTCAATATCAAGAACGTTCCTGCCGCGGTATCGAACACCGTGGTGCGCGATTTCGAAATGAGGCAGGCGGATGTGCTGGAAACAGATCCGTGGCAAACCGATGCCTGCATCGGAGGCTGGCATTACAGCCGGTCGATTTTCGAAAACCACCGATACCGGACGCCGCAAGCAATGGTGCACCTTCTGGTTGATGTTGTCAGTAAGAACGGTAATCTGCTGCTGAACATTCCGCTGCCGGGGCACGGCAGGCCTGATGCGGATGAATTCGCTTTCCTCGACAAGTTTGGCGCCTGGATGGCGCTGAACGGTGAGGCGATTTACTCCACGCGGCCTTGGAAGATTTATGGGGAAGGCCCAACCAAGGGCGCCGGCACTTCGCTGTATCAGGGTCCAGGTGCGCGATTTGTCGCGGGCGATGTCCGGTTTACGACCAAGGGGGACACTCTCTACGCGATCGCGCTAGTCTGGCCCGAAGACGGAAGGCTACTCATCAAGTCGCTCGCTTCGGATTCGGATTCTCCCCATTATCGCAGCGAAATCGCCAGAATCGGACTGCTTGGGTCGGATTCCAATCTGGTGTGGTCGCGTAACGCGGACGGAGTCACCATCAACTTGCCCGAGAAGCCCCCCTGCGATTACGCGTATGTCTTCAAGATCAATCCTCTGCGAGCGTGACCGGCATTCCAGTCAAAACGACCCGGCGTAATTGCGTGTTCTTATGCCGCGCCAGTTCGCCCGTTAGTGGCGACAACTGGCTACGGCATTATCATTAGACCGTATCGAATGCTGGATTCTAAAATCAAAGCGCCGCAGTGCATGCTAAGGCCGTGGCCTTGCTTTTGAAAACGCCGGTTTCGCTGCATGGCGTTGGGTAGACCTACGCACGATTAATTCCGGCCGCAGCAGGACCTTCTCAGGTTTGGGCGGTGCTTTCGAGTTCAGAATTCCGAGCGCAACACGCGCAGCTTCCTCTCCAATTCTCCGGCTATGCTGGTCAATGCTCGAGAGTGGAACGCGCAGAGAATCGTCGTAGTGAAGATTTCCGCATCCAATGACCGCAATGTCTTCCGGGATGCGTAATCCCTGATCCAGCGCGTAATTCATGGCACCCATCGCCAGCGGGTCGTTAAAGCAGAACACCCCGTCAGGTCTCGTTTTCAAACTCAAGAGCTGGCCCATCGCCTCGGCACCGCGCTGTTTCGTTCCCACATCTCCCTTCCGTTCGGCGATGATGTAGTCATTTGTGACCGTAAGACCGGCCCTTACCAATGCTCGTTTGTATCCGTCCAGGCGACGAATGCCGGTGCTGGTTTCCGGCCCACGAATGTGCGCGATTGTTTTGCAGCCGATATCGATCAAGTGCCCTGTAGCAAGCATCCCGACAGCTTCGTCATCCACGCCCACGAGGTTCGCCGAAAGCCCCGGCAGACTTCGATCGATCAAGACGTAAGGTGTTTGTTGCTTTTCAATGCGGAAGAAGAGATCGACGGTCAACCGGCACGAAGCAATGATCAACGCATCGAGCCGACGTGCCAGCAGATGATTGATCTCCTGCTCTTCCAGATTCGGGTCTTCCTCGGAGGAAGAGACGATCAGATAGTACCCGCTCTCCCGTAAGACATCGGAAAGAGACTTGGCAATTTCTGCAAAGAACGGATGAAGCAGGTCCGGAACAACCAACCCGACCAAATACGTACGTCCCGTGACAAGGCTGCGTGCTGCCAGGTTTGGCCGATAATCAAGCTCCTCAACGCGCGCCAGAACTCGCTCGCGGGTTTCGTCTCCTATATCAGGATGATTGCGGAGAACCTTAGAAATGGTGATAACCGATACCCCAAGGTCCTTGGCAATGTCCTTCATTCGTGTGCTCATAGATCGTCTTTCAGTATATAGAACGCTCCGGCAGCGATCCCTGTTGATGACGACTTTAGGGAAAGAGAGTAAAACAGCCTTCTCTCAAAGCTAATGAGGCCATGGCTTCCAGGAATTTCTTTGGCATAGCGCTGTCTCACTGCTAACACCGCGATACCTTTACCGATTATTGCCTCTTCCGAGTACCGATTCCCGTCGTGCCTCGGGGAACTGCGTAACACAACTCGGAAGACTCGATATTCCTCTTATGGAATCATGAGGAGTTCTGGATGAGAGTTCAGAGCGTATTGCAACCTCGAGCGAGCCACCGGCCCCTGCTGCATATTGCCCGCAAAAGGGGCTGTAGATTTTGGGCGCTTTTTACATAAAGCTTGCAACTGTTCCACCTTGCGAGGCCAGGAGAAGGTGGAAGTTCGACCGGACGCTACCTCGAAAGAGACGTCACCAAGGCATCTTCCGGGTGAACTCGTTATCAAATCGGCTACCGTTGGTTGAGCAAACACCTACGGTTTCCCTTTCGGTCATCGACAACTCGCAAAATTTAGCTCGCAAAATTTAGCTTGACAGTTCTAATGGTTTAAGTCTAGTTTGCTTGGCATCGCTACAGGTAGCGCTAACTGCTTAGAACAAAAACTACCCATTAAGATTCCAAAGGCCACTTTGAACCCGTAGCTAATATCGGAGGCAGGCCATGACGATTGGGAAACTCTTAGCGTTTGCGTTTGTGCTAGCAGTTCTTGCCGTCCAGGTGCCGCCGAGCTACGCCCAGGAAGCTGGCTACGCGACAATCAACGGAACCGTCACAGACCCGGACGGCACCGTTGTAACCGGCGCAACCGTCACTGTTCTCGACAACGACACGGGAGCCAAGAGAGAACTCGTCACCAACGGCAGTGGCGTCTACTCAGCACCTTATCTGCAAGTCGGGCATTACTCGGTTACGGTCTCCCATCCAGGGTTCAAAACCACAACCCAGTCCGGCATTATCCTGACCGCCGATCAGGTCGCCGGAGTGAACATAGCGCTTGCAGTCGGTCAGGTGCAAGAGACTGTTACGGTGACCGTCGGCCAGCAAATGGTCGAAACCGAATCGACGTCCCTCGCCGAAGTCGTGGATAGCACCTCGGTCGTGGAGCTTCCCCTGAATGGGCGCGATCCCGGCGATCTTACCTACATTGTTCCTGGCGCTGTAAATGCGAACACGAGGACGAGCTTGTTCCTTACAGCCGGCAGCAACGGCATGCCCAATGAGATCGGATCCTCGATCAACGCCAGCAAGAACGGGGGCGTTTACTTCCAGTTGGACGGCATCTACAACATGGACAGTTACCTGGCCGTGTCGAACCCGTTTCCCAATGCCGATGCCACCCAGGAGTTTAACGTCATGACCAGCAACTTCTCACCCCAGTACGGTGGCGGGTCTACCGGGGTAGTGAGCGTGGTCACGAAGTCGGGAACGAACGATTGGCATGGCAATGCATTTCTGTTCGCCCGAAACCAGTACTTCAATGCAAGGGATTACTTCTCGGCAGTGAAGGACGGGTACAGTCGCGAGCAATACGGCTTGTCCGCCGGGGGACCGATCAAAAAGAGCAAGCACTTCATCTTTGCCAACTTTCAAATCACCAAGGCGAGCCAGGCACTATCCGGCGCTCCAAATTATTCGCCCACCACAGCCATGGTGAGCAACGGCGATTTCACTGGAGTGATCAATCCCAACCTGCCGCAGCTGTACTACCCCGCTGCCTGGGCCACACAGTATGCCGCAACAAACCCGGCTTTGGCAGCGCTTGGCTGCAGCGCGTCGAACCCCAATCCTGGCCACAATAGCAGCGGTCCCTGTGCCATGGGTGGTACAACGGGCAATAATGCTGTTGGAAAGCCGATCACGGGCAACAATGTTTCAGCCGATCCGAATTTCTTGGCGGCAGGGGTGCCGTGGAGTAAGGTTGTCGATCCGGTCGCAATGAACCTCATGACACACCTTCCGACGTCAGCGGCAACCGGCAACGGGCTGATTTACGTCACCGGAGCGTCACAGCAACAGAACTCCAGGGAGGGTATCGTCAGGTACGATTGGACCCCAGGCACGAAGAATCGCATCATGGGACGGCTCTTTATCGACAGTTATAAGCAGCCCCCCGGAAACAACACCGCAAATTGGCTGGCTACCGCCGAGGGCTCGATTGCGAAAAACCAAAACTACGGCGGAACCTGGACCTTCACTCCCACCCCGTCGGTCGTGAACATCTTTAAGATCGGCTACGACAAAACCAACGCAAATTCCGTCACCGGCATTGACAAGGGCTGGAAAGACCTGGGCTCTAAATTGGTAACTCCTGACGACCAAGTCACTGTGCTTCAGGAGTGGGGGAGCAGCGGCCCTTATTGGGTCGAGCAAAATGTCCACGTCTACCGTCACAACTTTGACCTGGGCGACGATGTGTCCTGGAGCAAGGGAAAGCACCTGGTTGTGGCAGGGGTCAGCTTGTTGACGCAGTACTACAGCGAGTATGCATCCTGGGGAGCGGACCCGCCGATTGGCTTCAGCGGAGCAATCACCGGCGACGCGTTTTCTGACATCCTGTTTGGGGATATGGCGTCTTTCAACCAATACGCCCCACAGAGTTACAATTACACTGGGAACTCGTGGGCGGCGTACGCTCAGGACGCGATTAAACTGAAGCCGAACCTGACTGTTACTCTCGGGGTTCGCTGGGAGCCTTTTAGCTCTCCAAAAAGCAACCCGTCAGCGGATGTTGCCGAATTCATCGCGGGCGAACAGAGCAAAGTCTTTCCGAATGCCCCTGCGGGCCTGGTGTATCCGGGAGATCCTGGGGTTGCGCCCGGCGGGGTTCCGCAGGAACGCGGTCGTGTAAGCCCGCGGATCGGAATCGCCTGGCAGCCCAAATCCCTGCCTAACACTTCCATTCGGTTGTCTGCCGGCAGATTCACCCAACCGTTCTACTGGTTTGCCTATGGCAAGCCGGCGCCTTTCCTGCCCCAATACAGCTTTAGCAACACCAGTGCGGGAGTTACGAGCCAGGCGATACCCATCGGCGATCCCTGGTCCGTCTACGGTCCGACAGGAGGCCAGACTCCGTTTCCGACTCCTCAGTCCTTCTTTAGCATTTCGCCAAGCAAGAACGTGGCGTTCAGTTTGCCTGTGAGCCTCCAAAACATCTTTACTCCTCAGTATAAGAATGGCTGGTCACAAAACTGGAACCTCTCGATCGAACACCAATTTGGCGGAGACGGGTTTGCCAGGGACCTGCTGGTTCAGGTGGCCTACGTGGGGTACGAGGGGTACGATATCACCACCCCAATCGATCAGAACCCCGGCATTTACACGACCTCGGCGTCGGCGTGCCTGGCGTACAACGGGCAACCGCCTCCCTGCGGAGTGCGCGGCAAGTATCCGAATTTCGGCTCAATTGTTACCTATATGCCGATCGGCACCGAAAGCTATAACGGTTTGCATCTGGAAGTGAAGAAGCGATTCTCTCATGGCGTGCAGTTCAACTCCAACTTCGCCTGGTCGAAGGCGTTTAACTTGGTCGACGAGAGCGACGCGAACACCGGAGGCATACAAGATCCGCTCAATCCCAGGCATGACCGTGGCATTTCGAGTTTCGACGTGCCCTTCGTTTGGAACAGCTTTGGCACTTGGCAGTTGCCCGCTTTCAAGGGTCACGGCCCCCTCGCGGCAGGGGCGCTCGGACACTGGGAGGTGTCTGGAATCCTCACCATGTCCTCAGGTCTGCCTTTCAGCATCGGTTCAACCGACAATTCGTTTAGCTATAACGGTTGCCGGGCAGACCGTGTTCCGGGCGTGCCCCTGGAGGTGCACCAGGGGGCGAAATTTAGCGGCGGCCCGTCTGGGAAAGGATGGGTAAATCAATACTTCAACCCGGCGGCATTCACAACCTGTGCTCCGGGAACCTTCGGGACCTCGGCCAGGAATCTAATCAGAGGGCCTGCAGAGAAAAACCTGGATGTAGCGATCATAAAGAACTTCCCATTCTATAAGGATCAGTATCGCTTCCAGTTCCGATGGGAGATGTTCAACGCAACGAATACTCCGTACTTCAACATTCCGAATGGGGGTGTCGGGAGCCCGGGTTTCGGCCAGATTACCAGTACGAATGGCCTAGGTAATAACGGCTCCTCCGGCGGCAACAGCAGCGGTCAAGGAGCTGGAGACGGCGGAAGGGTCATGCAGTTTGCTTTGAAGTTCTTTTGGTGATTTGCCAGTCAACTGCTGCGGGTTACCATGGAGCAGGAATTGAAGACCCGGGACATCAGTCCCGGGTCTTCAATTTGCCGGGGCGGAGGGCATGCGGTCGCTTAAGAGGATACTGGTGAGCGCGCGATTGATATTGTGTTTGTTTGCACTTACAACCTTCGCGCTGTCGCCCACCGCGCTCCTTGGCCAGGCGGAGCGGGGAATGACGGTCGGCCAGTACTCCCGTGCCGAGGCGGAGTTGGTGCGCCAATTGAAGACAGATCCAAAAAATGGATCTCTTTGGTTGTCGCTGGGAGTGACTCGGGCCGAACTCAAGGAGCTCGATCCCGCAATCGAAGCTTTTGAAAAGGCCCTTTCTTTTCTTCCTGGAAAAGCCCCTGTTTATTTCGATCTGGGCCGCCTGTACATCGAGAAGAACGACTTTGCTAAAGCGGAAGAGGCGTATGGCCGCGGACTCGCCCTGGATCCCTCCAACATTCCGGCCAATCAGAACGATGCGTTCCTGCTGATGCAGCGAGGGGCATTCCGCGAGGCTCTCATACCCCTTGAGCGGCTCAAGGGAAAAAAGCCGGAAGACGTTTCAGTGCGAGCCACTCTGATCGAGGCATATCTGAAGGCAGGTTTGAAGAGCAAGGGCGGGAACGAGATTGACGAGCTGATGAGCTCTCCCATGATTACGCTGCCACAAGGGTTGGCGCTAGCGAATCTTCTTGCTGCTCACCAGGAAGCGGATGCCGCTCAGCGAGTTTTCGAATCCCTGAGAAGCGCCTGGCCCAACTCGGCAGAGGCGCATGGCGAACTGGGATTGCTGCTTACCGAAAAAGAACAGTTCAAAGAGGCTGCCAGGGAACTCAAGCAAGCCGTGCAGCTCGACCCTGATTCCGAGAAGTACAGTAAAGGATATGGGGAAGCCTTGTTGAGTTCCGAGCAGTATCCCACCGCGTTCCAGTTTCTTTCGGATGCCGAGAAAAAATTCCCGAACCAACTCAACTTTCGATATCAGTTGGCCTTCGCGGACGTCGGTCTGCAGCGATTTCCCGAGGCGATCTCCCTGCTCGAAGCCCTTGCAAGCAAAAAGCCGGACTCAGGCAAGGTGCAGTTTTTGTTGGGCGGTGCGTACGAGCTCCAAGGCGACCTGCAAAAGGGTGAGGATCATTATCGAAACGCCATCCAGCTCGCTCCGAAGGAGCCAAATTCCTACCGGGCGCTCGGGGCGTTATTGCAGAAGCAAGGTCCCGAGCACCTCGCCGAGTCCATACGGCTCCTGAGGAAAGCACTGGCCCTCGACCCCACCGACGCGGAAAGTAAGATAGTCCTTGCACGTTGCTTGGAAGATCAGGGTGAACTGGACGAGGCCGCCGCCCTGCTTGAGCAAGCCGTCGCAAGCGAGCCGGCTTTGCTTCGCGCTCATACTGCGCTGGCACGGCTCTATCATCGTCAAAAGAAGCTGACCCAGGCCGAACAAGAGCAGGCTATTGCGGCCAAATTAGAAGGTGAGAAAATAACCAAGGAGTGGGACATCAGTGTTCCTAAGTCGACTGGCGTTCACTGAGAATTCTTTCGAATCGGTTAGCAGGTTCACTTGCTTGCCGAGACCCAAACAGAGAACGATCCCATAAGTGTGAAAAGATGCGGCGTGCGGCGATTCTCGGAGTATGTCCGTTGTTGTTGGCGGTGGCGCTGCTCGGCCAATCTTCCGGAGCATTTGTCAGCCGAGCACAGGAAGATATCAAAGCTGGGCGATACTCCCAAGCGGAGCAGGATCTGTCCCGCGGTGTCGCGGCAGATCCTGCGAACTGGAAACTTTGGAATAACCTGGGTGTGGTGCGAATTCAGCTCGGAAAGAGCAAATTGGCCATCGAGGCCTTTGCCAAAGCGCGCCAGTCGGCTCCCACGGAGGCTTCCCCGTATTTCGGCTTGGGATTCGCATATATGAAGACGAGTGAATATGAGAAGGCGCTGGAAGCGTATCGTGGCGGCCTGGCTCGCGATCCGAACGATGTGGTGGCGAATCAGAATTACGCTTTCCTGCTGACCCAGAATGGCGACTTTCGACATGCAGTCGAGCCGCTCAAGAGATTGAAGAGTCTGCAGTCCGGGGATGTATCGACGCGAGCGACCCTCATTGAAGCGTATTTGAAAGCGGGGATGAAGAAGGAAGGGGAAGATGAGATCAATCAATTCCTGAGCGCTGATCTCGCCACCATGAAGGAAGAGTTGTCGCTGGCCCAATTGCTGCTTGCCGATGGAGAAGCCAAGCCGGCAGTGGAAGTTCTCCGGCACGCTGCGGCAACCTGGCCCGAAGCTGCTGAACCGCACGGTGATCTTGGTCTGCTTCTCACTAAGGGACAGCAGTATGAAGCCGCGGTTAGCGAGTTGGGGCGCGCCGCTCAACTCGACCCCAATTCGGCGGAATACGGGCTGGGTGTTGGGGAGGCCCTGCTGCGCTGGAGACATGATTCCGTCGCCCTGCAATATTTGTTAGCCGTCCATGCGAAGTTCGGAGAGCTTCCGCTCTATAAATTCGATCTGGGGCTGGCGTATTACTATTTGACTCAATTCCCTGATGCACTGAAGCAATTCGAAAGCCTTGCCCGGGAGAAACCGAAATCCAGTCAAGTTCAATACCTTCTCGGCGGCACCTATCAGGCATTGGGAGAATTGGATAAAGCAGAGGATTGCTATCGTAAGGCGATTGCGCTGAAGCCAGACGAGGCTGTGTACTATCAGGTCCTCGCTTCCGTTCTCAAAAAAATCCATCCGGCAGATCTTACGGAGCCTGTTAGCCTGAGTGAGAAGGCTTTAGCTTTGAGCCCCGACAACCAGGATGCTAAATTCCTTCTTGCCTCCTGTTATCAAACGCAGGAAAGGCTGCCAGAGGCCCAGGCATTGCTCGAGGCCGTGGTGACTCGCGATCCCGATTTTCGCGCTGCGCATGTGGCTTTGGCGCAAATCTACTTTCGGCAAAGGAGAGTGCAGGACGCCGAAAAGCAACAGTCGATCGCCGCAACGTTGGAGGAACGCAAGCAGAATGAAATATCGCCCTGGGGGCCCGGGGGCGTTGGTGGACCTTGAGATTTCAGACTCTATGATTGAGGAGGTTTCTCGCGGAGCTAACAGACAAGCGCACGAACATAAATTAGGGTGAGGGTAAAATATCATGAGCCAGCCCAAGACGGGCCTTGACGCCGTCGATGTCAAACAAACGCACGAGGGGGTGTCGAAGAAGGCCATCCACGCGCCCCAAGCACTGAATGAAGCGTATTCATATGCGGCCCCGTCCTCCTTTTCACGCGGCATGCGCCTTGACATCAAGGGCGTGACCATCTTGCTGATTTCCGGAACGGCGAGTATCGACGAGCACGGCCGCACTGTTCATCAAGGTGACTTCCGAGCCCAGACCTGGCGAACCTACCAGAACATTACCGCCCTGCTGGAATCGGAGGGTGCGTCCTGGAAGGATATTGTTCGGACCACCTGCTACCTTCGCGACATCGAACGCGATTACGCAGCCTTCAATGAGATTCGAACTGAATTCTTCCGGCAGCAAAGCCTGAAGCCGCTCCCTGCATCCACAGGCATTCAGGCTATTTTGTGTCGGCCCGACCTCCTGATCGAAATAGAGGCGATGGCTATCTTCGAGTCGGACGGTGGGAATGCGGTTAGGAGCCGTTAGTGGACGATGGGCGATCCCGAACAGCGAGTTGTGCTCACACCATGTTTTTACCGTTGAAATTGGCGTGGGAAGTTAACGAGCTTGATCCAAAGAGAATTCCGAGAACTTCTTCCTCAATTGGCTTGGAGGTGAAAGCCGCGTTTTCATGAGTAACCCAGTGAACTGCTGTGGGATGCCTTACCTCAAGAAGGGCGCGTGCTTTATGTTAGCCCTCATCTTCATCGGTTACAAGTCACAATCCGCAGTCATCGAAAGCAAAGAAGCCAGCCATCGTTCAATACGAGGAACAAGTAATTCAACCTCTTCAGCCGAACGCTCATCCGCACCCGAAGAGGAGAAGAATGTTGTCTACCGCAATCTTGCCAGCGGAGTCCGATTCGTGGGCTCCGAAGCTTGTGCTTCCTGCCACTCGAAAATCTACAAGGATTACATGCGAACTCCCCACGGGCAAGCGGGTACTCTCCCCAGTCAACGTCCCGAGCTTCGCGATCTGCCTGCCGCGGGGATCTCTGTTTGCGAGCAAGATCCCAACCATTGTTTCCGGGTATTTCGTGAGAATGGCGAATACTACATGAGTGAGTTCGAGCCTGGCCCGAATGGCACGGAACTCTCGAAAGAAACCGAAAAGATTGCCTTCGCTCTGGGAGTGCCGATGGCAGGTGTTGGATACGGGATAAGAAGGGGGAATTACCTTTTTGAAGCGCCTCTCTCGTATTACGCCGGCAGCCAGGATACCCACCCTCAGGGCTGGGGACTGTCGCCAGGGTACGGAAAAGACCCCCTCGGTTTTGGCCGCCCACTCCTAGGTTCGTGCATGTATTGCCATGTGGGGCGTGAACTTGTGGTCGACGACGCCAACAATCTCTACAAGAATCCGCCCATTGCCGAACTGAAGGTGGGTTGTGAGAATTGTCACGGGCCTGGGGGATTGCATGTCGACGAGCAATTGAAGCACATACCGATCTCGGGCAAGATCGATACCTCAATTGTCAACCCAGCTCATCTATCTCCACGAATAAGTGATGACATGTGCATCTATTGCCACGAGTTTGGCGAGGGAAGGGTGGCACAACCGGGCAAGAAATTCGAGGACTTTCGCCCCGGGACCCCGCTCCTCAATACGATGGCAATCTTCAAATCCCGCCCGCTCATGGGTTGGAACATGATGGAGTGGTCGGACGAGATGGCGCAGAGCAAATGTTATCGGGCCTCGGGTGGGCGTCTCAATTGCAACACCTGTCATGATGGCCACTATACGCCGACTGCGCAAGAAGCTCCGAGATTCTATCGCAGCAGGTGTCTGACTTGTCATAAAGAAGATAGCTGCCGCGAGTCACTTGACAAGCGCAATCGAACAACCCCACCCGATACCTGTGCTTCCTGCCACATGCCTAAGCATGTTGCCCCGCGATTTGTCATGCTGGGTACGCAGGGCACATCGCACAGAATCGTGGCCTATGAAGGAGAACCTCTTCCCGCGGCCGTGACACAAGAGCAGTCACCTGACCCTGCGACGGGCTTGATCCTTGTGGACAAGAGTCCAGGCACGCCCAAGACCACACTCTCCCTCTTGGTGCTGCTGCAGGCGTACCAGTCCGTACTCGTACGCAGTCCAAACCGGGCCGATTTAAGAATGCGCTATGAGGAACTGCTCGACCGATTGGCCAAATCCGATCCGGACAACGCACTGGTATTGAGTGCGCTCGCGAAACGGGAATTGGCGAAACAATCTCCTGAAGGCAACTCCGCCGCATTGAGTTACCTATCGAAGGCAGTTGAAAGAGGCTCAAAAGCTCCCCAAGACTATATGATTCTGGGTGAACTACTTTATCGTTCCGGTCAGCGGTTGCAAGCCATTACGATTTCGAAGCGAGCTGTTTCTCTTTTCCCATACGTCCCTAATTCATATGAGAATCTCGCGATCTATTACATGTCAATTGGCGATGATGCCAACGCAAAGGAGATCGTGAAAACCGGACTCGGCATTTTCCCCAGCGATTCGAATCTTCAAACAGTTCAGCGCAGATTGGAGGATCATCCATGAGTTTTTACCCCCGTGGACGGGTTCCGGTTGCGCCGCTCCTTCGAACGTTTTCGCATCGACCTTGGTCAGTCACACGGATGCGCTTCAAGGCAAATCCACGCGATATGAACATGGCTCTCAACGGAATGGAGAAAGCAAACGTGATCTATCGTGCGTTTGATCGCGGAAGCGAAATCGTCGGTTTGACTCTGCGATGGTTCGACTTCGCGCTTGGTAGATTGAAGGTTTGTAGTCCTGAATCATAGAATTCGCTTGCTGTTTGCAAATACTGACCGTAGATTTTCTCGACTGACGATCGATGTAGTTGCGGGGTGCCAGTTTGGCGGCACCTGAGGATATTCCCGATGAGGCGCCTGAGGCTACTTCCTTCCTCTATCAAAGTCAGGTTGGCGACAGTTCTCGGCATTGGTTCGGCCATCCTGATTGGTGGAGCCACCCTGCTGCGATCAGCCGGCCAGCAGCAGGCCCCGATACACGTCCCGCCGGCTGACATCGCCATCGACTACCCCCTCAACGGTTCTGTTTTTCCCCCGGATATCAGCTCACCTACCTTTCTGTGGCGCGATTCCAGCGAGGCCGCTCAACGCTGGATCGTTGAGGTTTCCTTTGCGGACCGATCCAGCGGAATTCGCCTGGAAGCGGCGGGCGAGCACCTGCAAATGGGCGAAATCGATCCCGAAGTAAGTGGGGCCGTGCCACTTACCCCAGAACAGACGGCCACGAGGACGTGGAAGCCGGACGCAGACACATGGGCGAAGATCAAACGGGGATCTGTAAATTCTCCGGCAACGATCACCATCAGCGGTTTTGCGGATGGCAGTTCGGCGCTTCCGGTCTCACGCGGTACTGTGACAATTTCCACTTCGCGGGATCCCGTTGGCGCCCCGATTTTCTACCGCGATGTCCCATTGATGACGGTGCCTCATACCGAGAAAGGCTCGATCCAGCCGTTGCCGACATCCGCCCTCCCCCTCATTAAATGGCGGGTGCGCGACATTGCCAAGCCCCAGAGCCAAGTGGTGATGGAGAACCTTCACACTTGCGCCAACTGCCACTCGTTTTCGCTTGACGGTAAAACCATGGGGCTGGATGTCGACGGACCCCGCAACGACAAGGGCTTGTACGCCCTGGTTCCCGTGTCCAAGTACATGACGATTCGCAATCAGGATGTCGTTCGCTGGAGCTCATTTCAAGAGGACCTTGGGGAGAAGAGCTCCGAGCCCGCCCTGAAGCGCTTCGGATTTATGTCGCAGGTTTCGCCGGACGGCCGGTACGTTGTGACCTCGATCGGACCTCCCGACCTGGGAGACGCTCATAAGAACGAACATCCGGGCTTCGCGCCAGGGCTTTCCGACCGCCTTTTCAACGCGAACTACAACCACCTGGGCTTTAACCAAGTTTTTTACCCGACCCGCGGCATCCTCGGCTGGTACGATCGGGAGGAAAAGAAGTTGAAGCCTCTTCCGGGCGCGGACGACCCGCGGTTTGTGCAGACCAGCGCATTTTGGTCACCGGACGGAAAGTATGTGGTCTTTAGCCGGGCTGAGGCCCGCGATCCCTATCCGGAAGGTGGTGAGAAGCCCCAATACGCCAATGACCCCAGGGAAGTACAGATCCAATACGACCTTTACCGCATTCCCTTCAACGAGGGCAGAGGCGGCAAGGCTGTGCCAGTAGTTGGGGCTTCCGGGAACGGCGTGAGCAACGACTTCCCCAAGGTGTCTCCAGACGGCCGCTGGATCGTGTTCGTGGAAAACCACAACGGATTGCTGATGCGCCCGGACAGCAAGCTTTACATCGTGCCTTTCTGGGGCGGCAAAGCCCGGCTGATGAATTGCAACCTCTCTCTGATGAACTCGTGGCACTCGTTTTCGCCGAACGGCCGATGGCTGGCTTTTTCATCGAAGGGGCGCTCCATTTACACGCAGTTGATGCTGACTCACATCGATGTCAACGGCAACGACACGCCTGCGGTTATGGTGGAGAACACCACTGCGGCCAATCGCGCAGTGAATATCCCCGAGTTCGTAAATGTCCCGCCAGACAGCCTGCAACGGATCGACCCGCAAGCGGCCGAGGTCTACCGCGTAGCCGACAGGGGCTTCGAGTTAATGGAGAAGGGACAGATGGCCGAAGCAATACCGGAGTGGCGCAAGGCCTTGCAATTGGATCCCGACGATGCTAACTGGCATTTCAACCTTGGCTTATCGCTGTGGGTCAGTAACCATGAGCCAGAAGCCGTGGAGGAGTTTCGCAAAACGTGCGATCTTGATCCCGATGAGACGAAATGGTTTGGTCACCTCGCGGCGAAGCTATCGCAGACCGGCGATCTGGACGCGGCCGTGCTCAAAATCGATCTTGCCTGTTATCGGAGATCGCTCGCGATCGATCCGTCCAATGCGAAAGCGGAGGCCGGCCTGGGGGTGGCTCTGTTCAGGGACGGACAAGCGCAGGAGGGGTTCGAGCACTTGCAGAAAGCGGTCGCATTAGACCCCAGCTTCGCCGATGGCCACAATGAGCTTGCAACCGCGCTGGGAAAGATGGGACGGGTGGATGAAGCGGTCGTTGAAGTGCAAAAGGCGATTGCCCTCTCTCCCTCCTCCGCGAAATATCGCTACAATCTCGGCTTTGCCTGGGAATTACGCGGAGACTCGGCTGAGGCAATGGAGGCATTTCAGAAGTCCGTGGAGCTTAGCCAAGGCAAGGACGCGCGCTGCCTCGCGGCCCTGGCAGCCGCATATGACAAGGCGGGCCGATTCCCCGAGGCCATACAAGCCGCCCGTCAAGCGCTCGATCTGGCTGTCCAGGAACATGACCAGCAACGCGAGCAAGACTTGCGGTCCGCCCTTGAGCGCTACCAACGCGAAGGCGCGAAAGCACAGCCCTAGCAACCGCGATTGCGCGCATTCACGTTGTGTAGGGTCACAATTCCGTACGGCCCGGGAGAGCTGAAGGCGGTGGCCTATCAAGGCGGTCAGGAAATCGAAAACATCGCATTCGCCACCGGGGCAAGCGCAGAAATTGGTGCTCACGCCAGATTGGTCGAAGATGAAGGCCAGCCACGACAACTTTAGCTACATCATTGTCAAGGTCGCGGATGACAAAGGTGCATACGAGAAGGGAGTACGTTCAACCATCTCGTTCCACTGGAACGACCGCCTGCATACCTTGTCCATCGGCGAGCGCACCGGGTTCGTTTCCCGGCATGATCGAGAACCGCCAGTTTACGATCCATTTGGCGGGAACCGCTGCGCAAGCCGACAGACACGTGACCTACGCGGGGCAGAAATAACGGTCGTGCTCAAGTAAAGTACCCCCGGCAGAGCCGGGAACTCCGTTGATATGAGCCGCTCAAAGCAGCCGGCCTTGGTGTTACACCGACGGGCGGAGCTGAACCTGTTTCGTAGTAATGGTCAGATTCGCCGGTGTGAGCCCAAAGCTCTGCGCTGTAGCTTGAATCGTGCCGGCCGTTTCGGTGGATTGCAGAATGGCTTGCGCAAGCCCGTTGAAGAGCGAGCGCCTGGGCTCCTTATCGCTCTCCTGACAGTTGGGGTCGCCGTTGCCCACGCCGATCAGCGTGCCTTCGCCGCTGATTCTGAACATCACCCGATTGTCGGCGATCGGAACAAAACGGCCATCCTTGTCGAGAGCTTCCACCTTGAGTACTGACACGTCTTCGCAGTCGGCGTCGATCTCGGTGCGGTCGGCGGTGAGACGGAGGGCGGCCGCAGAGCCCGTGGTTTCGCACTTCTCCGTTAAGGCCAGCTTGCCCTCTTTGAATCCCCGCGCTTCGATCCCACCCGGCTCATACCTCACCTTCCACTCGACGTGACCGAGGGCGGGGACCTTCTGCCTGCCGACGCTCTTGCCGTTCACAAGCAGTTCCACTTCGCCGAGGTTCGAGTAAACCCATACGGGGATCTCGTCGCCTTCTCTGCCTTCCCAGTTCCAGTGCGGGAACAGATGCAGCGACGGTTCTTTCCCCCACCACGCCTTGTAGTAGTAGTAATAATCCTTGGGAAAACCGCACGCATCCACAATGCCAAACTGGGAGCTCACGGACGGCCAGCCATAGGGATATGGCTCGCCGCGATAGTCAAAACCGGTCCAGGCAAACCCACCCGCCTCCCAATCGTGTGCGCCGTAGAAACTCCACCATTCTTCCGCCGTCTCATTGCTCCTGCTGCCGCCGCTATAGGAGTCCACTGTGTTGCGAAGCCGATCCGTCATGTAAATGCCGCGGGTACCCACCCCGCTCGAGGTCTCCGATCCAAAAATGGGCAGCTTGGGATACTTTTTGTGGAACGGCTCAGGGAACCGCCGCGTGTTGTAGTTGAAGCCGATGATATCGAGCGCGAGCGAGGGTCCCTTTTCGTTGTTTCCATTGTCGGCGTACGAAACCACCCGCGTAGGATCGAACTGGTGGCAGCGGCGCACCATGCTGGTGGCGACCCTAGTGCCCTGCTCGGCCATTTGGTTTTGGAACTGCCCCTCCTCGTTGCCAATGGACCAGATGATGATGGAAGGGGAATTGCGATAGCGCTTGACCATCGTCTCAAGTTGCGCCAGGCCCTCGGCACTCGAACTCATTTGGCGGGTTTCGCACATCATCATCATGCCCACGCGGTCGCAGGCCTCCACCCATTCCGGCGTGGGCATATTGTGCGAGGTGCGCACGGCGTTGCTCCCCATCCCGCGCAGCACGGCAAGTCGGTACCATTGCAGCTGGTCAGGAATGGCAGAACCCACGCCGGCATGGTCCTGGTGATTCGCGGTGCCCTGGATCTTGAGCGGTTTACCGTTCAGGAGAAAGCCATTGTCGGGATCGAAGACGGCCGTGCGCACACCGAACGTGATGCGCTCGGTATCCCGCACCTTGCCGTCGGTCTCTACGGTCACAACGGCGGAGTACAGATTCGGCGCATCGGGCGACCACAGCGCGGGATTTGCTAATCTGGCCGTGGCGCTGAATGGCAAGGAACCATCGGCGGGGATGGATTGCCGCGGCGATTCGGCGCTCGCAACCGTGGCGCCGCTGGCATGGACGATTCTCCAGCTTACCTTGGTATTCGCGTCTTCCTGACTCTCGTTCTGCACAAGAGTGGCGAGCACAAGCGTGGCGGATTTGCCGTTCACTGTCGAACGGACCACACTCTCCCACCTTCCCAGGTGCACTGCGTCGGTCTTGATAAGCCAGGTGTGCCGGTAGAGTCCAGCACCCTCATAAAACCAGCCATCGCCCTGGCTGGCGTCGACGCGGAGGGCAATGTAGTTCTTGGCGCCGTAGGCCAGAAAGTCCGTGATATCGAACTGAAAAGGAACGTAGCCACTATGGCTGCGGCCGATATAGCAGCCATTGACATACGCGATCGTATCGCGGAAGGCCCCGTCGAACTCAACCGAAATGCGGCGGCCCACGTCGCTCGCCGGAATTTCGAATTCACGCCGGTACCAGCCGACGCTGGTTTCAGGATAACGGCGGCCGATCGGCTTGTACCCGTGCGAGCGCAGCGGATTGTCGCCGGTTCCTGTATCGTCGTGCACAAATGGGAGTTCCACGGCCCAGTCGTGAGGAAGATTCAGCGTGCGCCAGTCGGAGTCGTCGAAGCGTTCCTTGGCAACTTCGAAGATGCCCATGTGGGCAAACTGGGCCTGGCCATAGCTAAATCCCCCGTCCTTCGTGGGATCGGTGGCATGACCGAACTTGAACTTCCAGCCGGGATCGAAGAGGAACTGTTCCCGCGGCGCAACCGCCGGATCAGGGTTGGCGAAGTCGGCAGGCGGGTCGCTTGCCATTATGTCGGCCGTGCTGCGGCCCAAAGCAGAGCGGGCGATCAGGGAAGAGGTGGAGAGAGCAAGTCCCGAAGCGATCAAATCACGGCGAGAGATTCGCGGCATAAGCCACCTTCATCGATTCAAAGTTGTTGCGCAATAAGGTGCCCGCCGGTCAGGCATGGCGGGCGCTTTATCTTCTGCTCAATTTTTTCATGCCAGAGTCACTTTGAGCGCAGTTGCAAAGTCTACATACGGCTTGTACTGTCTTGGAAGTTTGACCTGAAGACCTTCATCTTCCAATAATCTTGGTGAGAGTTCAGCGCCAGAAAGAGAACACCACACTCCCACGGTCGCAATAGATCTACGGATAACCTCCCAAACCTAAACCAACGACGGAGCGACTCTCAAAAGACTGTCGTGGTTCACAACCTGTTAAGTATCCGGGCGACACCGTTCGGCGGCTGTGAAAGCGCGAAGAAACTCATCACGCGCTTTGACCAGCCGCAGCTACGCGATCTTCAGTGCGATCGCGTAATCGCAGGGCTTCTGTTCTGGCAACAACACCGTAAGACCCTTCTCGTCTTGGGTCCAGTTCACCTTGTCTTTGTAGCCTAGTAACTCCACGTTCTGCACCTTTTGCGGCGTTAGGCTACTGGTGGTCGCCAGCGGCTTGATGACAGCCTGCTTTCCCGGCCAACCCATCACGAATGCGTAGAGCGTGTCGCCCTTGGTGGTAAAGCGTACCTCCTCCGCCGTCAAGTCGGCGCGGCCTGCTTCGTTGAACCGGGTGCCACCGTTCGATGGAGGCGCCATGGCCACTGGGCCGTCGCCAAAGATCTTCCAGGGCCGAGTCGCGTGGATCCCCTCACTGTTAATGGCCATCCACTTTGTGATCTCATCCAGGATGACCATCTCCTCATAATCGAGTTCACCGCTGTTCGGGAGCGGGAAGTTTAGCATCAGGTTGCCATTACGACTTACGATATCGACCAGCAGATCGACAACATTTTTGGGCGATTTGTACCTTGCTTCCCGGTTGTAATGCCAGTCGCCGATACAAGTGTCGGTCTGCCAGGGGTTGGCCGGAATGCCGCCTGCGACTCCGCGCTCCCAGTCCTGCACGCATGTCTCGGTTTCGCAATCGCTCGGCAGTTTGCTAGTGTAAACGGCTTCGCAGCGGCCGCCGTGGCGCTTGGCATCGAGATTGTAGAGATTTGCCACCAATGCTAGACCGTATTCTTCAAAGAAGATATCGCCATCGGTGTAGAGCAGATCGGGTTGGTAGTTATCGACCAGGTCTTTGATGCGTTTGAAGTAATGCATTTTCCATGGGTCCGGCGCCTGCCGGTCATTGACCCGCTGGCCATAGGGATAATCCTCCGGCAATTCGTGATAGAGATCGGCGTATGCGGGGTCGACGCCGTCGTATGGCACTCCGGCCAGCGGACCGGTCTTATCGCTCATGTGCGAGGTGGAGAACCAGTGATAGCTGGGGGCGAGGTGCTCGCTCACGGCAAAGAGGAGCTCATGCTTCACGGCGGCGCTCTTAAAGGCACCCACGATGTCTCTCTTCGGTCCCATAGCAACGGCATTCCAGCGCGGCTGATATTTGGAATTCCAAAGGTCGAATCCGTCATGATGCACAGCCATGCTGCAGAAATACTTCGCCCCGGCCCTTTTATACAGCCCGAGCAAATGATTGGGATCGAACCTGGCGGCCTTCCATGTTGGAATCACGTCCTTATATCCGACCTTCGTGGGGTGGCCGTATACCTTCACGTGGTATTCGTACTGCTTGTTGCCTTGTATGTACATGTTGCGGGCGTACCAGTCTCCATATTCGACCCCTGACTGCGGTCCCCAATGCGCCCAAATGCCAAACTTCGCGTCGCGGTACCATTCGGGGACCTGCCATTCCCGCAGCGATTCGCGCTTGCCTTTGAAAGGGCCAGGAGCGATCTCCAATTGCACGCGCGGGGGTGGCGCGGGGCCGGCCGGTCCGGCTGTGGCAGCCTGCGCCTCAAGAGATTTGCGGGCCAAAAGAAGCGCGGGCGCCCCCGCGATGATGGAAAGTGCCCTTCGCCGGCTGATTTTCATGATTTCGCCCTCTTGGCACCCTTCTTATTAAATTTCCAGTAATCGAAGTTGAAGAGCTGTCCGGTCACCTCGCCCTTGAACACAAAATAGAGGTCATGTACTCCGGCCGCGCCGGACACGGTAGTCGTTTGGCTTCGCCATTTGTACCATCCGCCGGTATCGGATACCGGCAGGGAGCCGATCACAGGCCCATCGATGCTGTCCAAATGCAGCTCAATGACCCCGCCGTCGGAACCACTGGCCACATTGGCAGTAAAGCTCGACGCCTGATGATCGCCGAAATCTACGCCGCGAACTTTGATGTAACTCCCATTGAGGATGTGAGTTACATAGACGCCTACCTTCTTCTCCTGCGCGGTTCTCACTCCGTATGTCCATGCGCCGGTCTTCGATCCTGATGTCCAGGACATAGTCGCTGCTTTTACGCGAGCGTACGGATCCAAACTCCCCACCTGGGCAACACCCTCGTTATTCCACCAGGGAATTGTCGGGATGGCGCCGTCGGGGTTATACGTGAATTTTGCCGCACACACGGAACGTCTTTCTCGATGGACATTCGTCAGGGAGAAGTTCAACCTGTAATTGAAGCCGAAAACGTAAGAGCTGCCTTTGTAATCGATGATCCCTGGATGGTTTCCGGAGGACCTACCGTCCGGCTCCATGATCATTCCCTTGTATTCCCAGGGACCCGTCGGGCTGTTGCTCATCGCGTATCCAATTCCTTCAGGACAACAGTGAGATGCATACGCCATGTAATACTTGTCATTCCGCTTATAAAACCAAGGTCCTTCCTGATAGTTCTGCGGCTTGGAGTCTACTTTCACAATATCGCCTGAATACGAGATCATGTCCTTATTCAGCTTTACGTACCAAAGATCCGGGTTCCCCCAATAAAGATAGGCCTGGCCGTCATCGTCGATGAAGACAGTTGGATCAATGTTTCCTGGGGCTTTGTCAATCAGCGGATGCCCCAGCGCATCCTCGAAGGGGCCCAAAGGGCTGTCCGCCACCGCGACCGCGATGACGCGGTCGGGCTTAGCGGGCACGCTGATCGGAACATACAGGTAGAACTTGCCGTTTCTTTCAATCGCTTGGGGCGCCCAAGCGTTGTTTGTCTGGACTGCCCAAGGGAAGGTCGCCAGGGATGCCACGGTTCCCCGATCTATCCAGTTCACCATGTCCGTGGAAGTGTAGAGCTTCCAGTTGACCATCTTGAATTCGGTGGCATCATCTTCATCATGGCTGGTGTAGAGATATACCGTGCCCTTATAGACAAGAGGTGCTGGATCAGCGGTGAAGTTTGTTTGAATAATAGGATTTTCCGAGTGGCAATGAGGTGTCACACAGAGTGACGCCACAAAGGAGAGCACAAAATAGCGGAGCGAGCAACGCGTGGCCATTACGGGGTCCCCAGATCACAGCCGGCCTTGCGAAAACCGGTCACGGTGAAGATCAAAGAATGATAGTCCGACCTGACGCAGCACTTGAAGATACCGATACAGGCAACGTTAACTGGTCAATGCGAATTTTTACGTGATCTGCCGCATCCCTGTCAAGTTGCCTTCTCATGAGCGCCGCGGAATTAGCGTCGTGTTGCGCCCCCGACCAGCTCCACAACAAGTATCCCAAGGGCCCGCTCTACGATATTAATGTAAGATGTGCTTGGCGCACTGATTTCACCGCTATTGTCCTTCGCGATGAGCCGTCTTCAGGTTGGGCAATATCTTTTGGATAACTCCCGACCCTTCCTTGATGATTAAGATCTGGTTGGGATCGAGGTCGGTGAACGTCTCGACCTTCTGGGTTGTGGGCCACTTGACTTCGAGATGGTCTATCTTCTTCGCTTGGCCGACGCCAAAGTGTAGCCGCAGATCGCTTTGCGACATCACACTGGTCCCACTATGGACCTCATCCATTTGCGAATGTTTCCCGGTCACGACGCGCACGCGCGCACCTATCGCCGTCCGATTGCACTTGGTTCCGATCAGTTTCACCTTGATCCAATTGTTGTTATTCCCGCCGTCGTTGCGCAGCAGCGAGGGGATCTCATTCATGTTGTTCACGACAACGTCGATATCGCCATCGTTATCGTAGTCGCCGAAGGCGCAGCCGCGGCTGGAGTGCCGCGCAGTAATCCCCGATCCCATCGCCTTCGAAACATCCTGGAATTTTCCATTGCCAAGATTGCGATAGACGACGCGCGGCTCCATGAACGTCTGGCCAAGGTTATGCTGGTCGATGCTCGGATAAACATGACCGTCAACTTGCAAGGTGTCGGGCCAGCCATCGTTGTCGTAATCGATGAAGCCGCAGCCCCTAGTGAACGCGTGAATGAAATATACTGTGCTGGTTCCAGACAAGCATTAGGAATGTTCCATGACCGAGAGGCGGGCCACGAGGGCTCTCAAGACAAAAACAAAGAGCCGGATTGCGGCATCCCAAGGCGTTCTCAACGGGCCCGCGAAGCAGTCTGAGTCTAAATTCCCGGCGATCCGGCGTAGCGACGTGGCTTTGTTGGCGGCGATCTTCTGCGCGACCTTGCTCGCCTATCTCCCTGCTCTGCGTGGCAGCCCGGTGTGGGACGATAACAATCACCTGACCCGGCCCGATCTGCAGACGTTCCATGGTTTATGGCGAATCTGGTTCGAACTGGGAGCGGCGCAGCAGTACTACCCGCTGCTGCACAGCGCGTTCTGGCTCGAACACCGGATCTGGGGGGGCGCGGTTCTGGGTTATCACCTGGTCAACATCGTTCTCCACGCTCTCTCGGCGTGCCTGGTTGTGCTGATCGCGAGACTGCTGTCGCTCAAGGGCGCGCGGCTTGCGGGATTTGTGTTTGCGCTGCACCCGGTGCAAGTGGAATCGGTCGCGTGGATCTCAGAGCAGAAGAGCACGCTTTCGGGAGTGTTCTGCCTGGCCGCACTGCTTCTGTATCTGCACTTCGACCGGAGCCGGCAGCGGCCAAAATACGGGCTGGCAACGGGACTGTTCGTGCTGGCGCTGATGAGCAAAACAGTAACCGCGGTTCTGCCCGCGGTGATTCTCGTGATCTTTTGGTGGCGGCGCGGAAGTCTCGATTGGAAGCGCGATGTGCGGCCGCTGGTACCGTGGTTTGCGATCGCGATGTGCGCCGGACTCTTCACCCCGTGGGTGGAGAGGAGATATATCGGCGCGACCGGTGCGGACTTTATGCTGACTCCGCTGCAGCGTGTGCTGATTGCCGGCCGCGTGATCTTTTTTTACGCGGGCAAACTGTTGTGGCCAACGAAACTGGCGTTTTTCTATCCGCACTGGAACGTCGATGCGGCGGTCTGGTGGCAGTGGCTGTTTCCGGTGGGAGTTCTGGCGCTGGCCGCGGGGCTGTGGTTGGTTGCGCGCCGCAACCGCGGGCCGTTGGCAAGCCTGCTCATCTTTGCGGGAGCGCTATTCCCGGTGCTCGGATTTTTGAATGCCTATCCGTTCCGCTTTTCCTATGTGGCTAACCATTTTCAATATCTGGCGAGCCTGGGAATTCTGGTCCCCGGTGTTGTCTTGCTGGCGAAGGCGGGCGAGCGGCTTCGTGTGGGGAAGGCTGTTGCCGCCGTTGCTTCCGCCCTGTTGATCTTGGTTCTTGGCGGACTGACCTGGAAGCAGAGCCGGATGTATCGCGATATCGAGACGCTCTATCGCGGATCGATCGAGCAGAATCCGGCGAGCTACATCGCGCACTACAACCTGGGAACCGTGCTGACCGAGGAACCCGGACGGCTGCCGGAGGCGATCAGCGAGTTCCAGGCGGCGCTCAAGATCCGGCCCGATCTCGCGGAGGCACACAACGGCCTGGGATTTGCGTTTTCGCTCACTTCGGGACGGCTCGATGATGCGATGGCAGAGTACCAGGTGGCGCTCAAGATGAAGCCAGTCTATGCCGACGCGCACTTGAACCTGGGGAATGCGCTGTCGCGGACGCCGGGAAGGCTCCAGGATGCCATTGCGGAGTACCAGACGGCGCTCAATATCCGGCCGGACTTCCCGGAGGCACATTTCAACCTGGGAGCCGTTTTGTCGCGGATCCCGGGACGGATGCAGGATGCAATTGCGGAGTACCAGGCAGCGCTCAATATCCGGCCGGACTACTCGGAGGCGCATTTCAACCTGGCAGAGGTTTTTGCGCGGATCCCCGGACGGATCCCGGACGCGATCGCGGAGTACCAGGCGGCGATCAAGGCCAATCCGGATTATGCCGAGGCGCACAGCAACCTTGGAATTCTGCTGGCCGCGACGCCTGGGCGGATACCGGAAGCGATTGGCGAATTCGAGGCGGCGCTCAAGGTCCAGCCGGATTATGCGGAGGCGCACAACAACCTTGGAATTCTGCTGGCCGCGACGCCTGGGCGGATGCAGGACGCGATCGCCGAGTACCAGGCGGCGCTCAAGATCAAGTCGGATTATGCCGAGGCGCACGTGAACCTGGGGAATGCGCTGCTGCAAACGCCGGGGAGGCTGCAGGACGCGATCGCGGAATACGGGGCGGCGCTCCAAGCGAGGCCGGATTTCGTGGAGGCGCACATTTACCTGGGAAGCGCTCTGTCGCAGATGCCGGGCCAAATGACAGAGGCGATCGCGGAATACCGGGTGGCGCTCAAGATCCGCCCTGATTATGCCGAGGCGCACTTCAATCTGGGGAATCTTTTGTCGCAGATCCCCGGGCACGCTCAGGAAGCGGTCGCGGAGTACCAGGCGGTGCTTAGGAGCCGGCCCGATCTGGCGAGCGTTGTGAACGAACGGTTGAAGGGGCTGCATTCGGCGCAGGCGCACCCGGGCAAATGAATCGCGGCGAACCTTGAGCGAACCGTTTTCTCCATTCGAATCGAAACTTATATAATCCCGCACATGCAAAGAATATTCCGGAGCATACTCAGAAGCGCCCCGACCAGTTCCACAACAAGTATCCCAAGGGCCCGCTCTACGATATTAATGCAGGATGTGCTTGGCGGCACTGATTTCACGGCTATTGTCCTTCGCGATGAGCCGTCTTCGTCTTCAGGTTGGGCAATATCTTTTGGATAA